>Ga0115008_10002066_pt1 | contig 16628 bp, 15 predicted proteins | sample FraStrMetagenome_FD_87164 | JGI IMG/M metagenome (GOLD analysis project Ga0115008, IMG submission 87164) | Marine eukaryotic phytoplankton communities from Arctic Ocean - Fram Strait ARC3M Metagenome | ecosystem: Environmental > Aquatic > Marine > Oceanic | place: Fram Strait | collected...
CAATCCTATGATGATCACGCCGAGGAGCAACAAAGTGACAATGATAAGAGAGATGATTTGTGCCGCTCGTGCTACTCCGTGTTCAGTATGCCCGGGATACATTCCCGTAACACTGAGGGATTTGTTGGCGAGGATCAACGACACCGGTGCGAGAAAAAAGGGGAAGAAGAACAGAAATCCGCCAACAAGAGCGATGAGAGAGACCACGAGGGCGGCTGTTGCTTGAGTTTGCTGTTGTACCGACTGGTCAAATCTGACAATCATAGGTTCCTGTGAGCCCTGGAGTATTTGTTGGGGGCTGCCGTACAAGGGTTGTCCCGCCTCATTTCCGGGTCCTTCAGGGGTTGGGTCCCACTTGAAGCCTTGAGGAGGGTTGTCATCGGAGGTCATGCTCCGTCCAAGACCCATGGCAAAATAAAGGATATGCAAGCCTCAAGCATGGTTGTCTTCCAACCACTTTTCGACGTCAATGGCTGATTGGCAACCCATACCTGCTGCAGTGATGGCTTGTTTGTAGCGAGTGTCCACAACATCGCCTGCGGCAAAGACGCCTTCGACTGAAGTCATGGTGTGATGCTTGTGAAGGATGTAGCCTTCTTCATCGGTCTCAACTTGACCGCCAAGGAATGCTGTGATGGGTTTGTGACCGATCGCAATGAAGGCCCCAGTGACGTTAATCGTCTCTGTGCTTCCATCGCGTGGGTCTTCCAGAATCGCTCCTGAGAGCCCCTTTTCATTCGATAGCCAAGACTGAACTTGACGGAAAGTTTTGATTTCGATTTTCTCATTAGCAGCAGCGCGCTCGTACATGATGGTGGAGGCTTTGAACACATCTCGTCGGTGAACGAGGGTGACCTTTGAAGCGAAGCGAGTTAGGAAGGTTGCTTCTTCGCAAGCTGAATCTCCGCCACCAACAACCATGACTTCTTCGTCCCTGAAGAAAGCCCCATCGCATGTGGCGCATGTGGAGATTCCTCGCCCCTTTTGCTCTTCCTCACCAGGTACATTGAGCCAAATGGATTCAGCACCAGTGCAGACAATGATGGCATGGGTAAGGAAGACTTCGCCTTCCACGACCACCTTATATGGTCGTTCGGACAAGTCGACGGATTCTACATTTTGATCTCGGACTTCCAATCCAAAACGCTCGGCTTGTTCGCGCAACTCGGTCATCATTTCTGGCCCACCAATGCCCTTAGGGTAGCCGGGGAAGTTCTCTACGTCGGAAGTAAGCATCAACTGACCTCCAGACATGTACCCTGCAAACATCAGGGGGTTGAGCATGGCGCGAGCAGCGTAGAGGCCTGCGGTGTATCCGGCTGGTCCGGAACCGATGATGATGACATTGTGAATTTCTGACATAAAGATGCACTCCAGTAAGTTACCAAGGGGTGGGAGTCGCCATTTGAACATTCACATGCATTCACATCAAAGTGAAGCCGTCAAGGTTGAAGAAAAACATGCGCTGTGCTTCGCCTCACCATGTGGATTTGCTCGTTCAGAGCATGCTTGCAAGAGCAGCCACAGCCGCCCTTGCATGGGGTTCCAGTCTTGGTTCAATGTGTTCAGGTTCAGCGCCCGGTCCAATAATGCCGAGGCCAACTGGCTTTTCATGAACAAGCTGAAGTTCAATAATCGATTTAATCACGGCTTGACCCATGGCCAATCCGTGTTGAGTTTGGCCCCGTTCAATGATGCCCAAGCACGCTGCTGCTGCAATGTCTTCTCGACCAAGCAATCTGTCGAGGGCCAGTGGAACTTCCATGGCCCCTGGCACCCAGATCACCTCAACCACCTCGAGATCGTGTTGCTCGGCTTCTTGTTTAGCCCAAACAAGCATGCGTTCAATCTCCTTTTTGTGGAATGAACCACAGACGAATCCGATCGGTGCTGTCATATGTTCATGCTCCTTTTTGTTGAGATAAGTACCGTTCGACGGTCTCGACGATGGTTTGGGTGGTTGAATCAATTTCCAGGTTGACTGCGTCCCCTACTTCCCGCTGACCCAGCGTGGTGAGGCGGAGCGTTTCAGGAATGATGTGGAGGGAAAAACAGCCCTTTTCCACCGCACCAACGGTCAGTGAGATTCCGTCAACCCCAATGTAGCCTTTTTCGAGAATGAATTTCCGAAGTTCTTCAGGCACCAAGATTTCCAAGTTCATGCCTTCACCGCTGGCGTTGACTGCGTGCACTAACCCGGTCCCCATGATATGGCCAGAGAGAAGATGACCGCCGATTTCATCACCAAAAGCAAGAGAGCGCTCAATGTTGACCTTGTGGCCTGCATCAAGTTCGCCAGTGCTCGTTCGTTGAAGGGTTTCTTCAATGACATCGAAATGGACGCTATTGGATTGGATGGTGGTTGCTGTCAAGCAAACGCCGTTAATGGCTACGCTTGCCCCGATGGCAAGGTTCTCGACGTTTGGCAGTTCAATCACAAGCGTTCGGATGGTTTCTCCGTCCTTGATTGAAAGAACTGTACCCGTCCCTTGGACAATACCTGTGAACATCAAGCCTCATCCCCTGTTGTACGAGCAAGTTCGAGGATCCGGGCAATAATCTTGCGAGTTCCATCGAGGTCTTCCGAAAGGCCTTCGACCCTTGTCACTTCGATATGTTCGTATCCAAGATCCTTGAGTTGCGTGCGTATTCTGTCTTCAGCGTGTTCTTGGTCATAGCCAAGAGCAATCACGTTTGGATTGATGGAAGGAAGAATGTCAAAGATTGGCACATCGGGAGGGTTTCCGATCACTGCGCTATCCACTGGTTTGAGCCCTCGAACCATGCGCAGCCTGAGGTCTTGGCCTGTAACGGGTTCATGCTTTCGCTTTCGTACCGTATCGTCATGAGCAACGACCACAGTCAAATGATCGCCAAGCGCTTTGGCTTGCTCCATGTAATGCAAATGACCTGCATGCAAGAGGTCAAACACACCAACCGCCATCACGCGCTTCATTGCCTCACCAAATCTGTTCAAAATGCCCTTGCACAAGGTTCTACCGGCGGTGTTCAAGCACCGAGTGCCTCAATCAGTTGAGCGCCTTCGAGGAAGGGGATACCACGCTCAGTGGCCCAAACACGGGCATCATTCACCGAAAGGGCATGGTCGCCATCAGGCTGAAGCATCTCTGCGCCGATGACAACTGGGGTCATGCCGGCAAGTCGGGCCAGCCCCACGGCCAATTCAGTGTGGCCTTGTCGACGGGACAATCCACCTTCAGTTTCTCGGCACACCGGGATGTGACCTGGTGTTCGGAATTCTACGCCAAGCGCCTTTTGAGCGGCTTGACCTTCGGTCCCGGATTCAATGAGTTCGGCTGTGAGTTCAGCAAAGCGCCGGGTGGTTAAGGCCCGGTCATGGTCGGTGATTCCGGTGTATGTTTCTCGGTGGTTGAGTGAGAGTGTGAAGGCTGAGCGGGCATCATAGCGTAAATCATTGGTGACCAAGTGACTGAGCACTTCATGATCGTTGACCAAACTGGGGTGGGTGTGAAGATCTTGTAAAAACGGCAGAGAAAAACGCTCACCAACGTCGTGGCCAATCGCCAAGAAGAGCAAACCGCCGCAGTCGAGGCGAAGTTGCCGCATTGTAGCAGGCTCAGCGCATTGGCCGGGGAACAACAGATCGGTTTCTCCTTCTCGCTTTTCGGAATCGAAAAGGCAGACTGGTTTGCCGTGCTGAAAGGCTTTGATTGCGGCTTGAACTTGCTCGTCCATATCCACGGGTCACCGGCTGGAGTTCATGAAGGGTCGTATGGTAGCACCCTCAGCAGGGGCTAAGAAATCGTTTGATTTTGCGGACAGCCAACGGAAAGGGGTTATCATAGGATGTCCCTTGGCTTGGACCTGCGGGATGCAAATTATGCCAGTAAAACTCGGACCCGCAGGTGTACCTTTGTCGTGCAAAGGACGAACGATTGTCGAAGGAATGGACGATATCATCTCCCTTGGCCTCGAAACCATGGAAGTTCAAACCGTTCGCATGGTCGCACCACACCACTTCGAACAGTACTGGCAAGCCGGTGTCTTGGCCAACAAAACCGAGTTCGAAATGAACATTCACGGACCTTACTACTCTGAACTGCTTGGCAACCGCGTTGAACGAGGCCGATCGTTGGCAAAAATTGAGTCCACCCTTCAAGCGGCAAGAACCATCAATGCTCGCCACATTACACTCCACGCTGGCCACTATGGTGGCATGAGCCCAGGCTCAGCCGCCAACGAACAGGTTGCGAATGTATTCGCTGGTGTTGTTGATCGTGTAGCCGAAATTTGGCATGACGATGAGGATGAATTCCCCGTGTTCCCTTGGATTAAAGACGGAACCCCTTCGAAAATAGGCATTGAAACCTCAGGTCGCCAAGAACTGTGGGGCAGCCTCGAGGAAGTTCTTGAAGTCGTCAACCACGTCGAAGGTACGATTCCAGTTCTCAACATCGCTCACATCCACGCTCGTGGTCACGGCAAGATGAGAACCTCCGAAGATTATGGCGAATTGTTTGATCAAGTCCGTGAAACAATTGGAACCAAGGAATTCTACTGTCACTTCTCAGGCGTTGAGCACAGAACTGGAAACGCCATGCATTACACACAGATCAAGAAATCTGACTTGAACTTTGAACCGCTCGCTGAATTCATCGTCGAAGATGGTGGTTGGTTGGACATCACCTTGATTTCCGACTCCCCGCTCCTTGAACACGATGCAATGTACATGTTGCAAAGCATCGAGAAGTCCCGTCACCGACAACTTGAGCGAAAAGCACGTGAAAACCGACGCCGAGCTCTCGCTGCACAAACTGGCACAACGCCCGCTGCATTGGCGGCTAAAGAAGCGCAACAAGCAGCCCTTCGCCCCGATGCGCAACCTGGTGCCAAGAAAGCAGAACCTGAAGCGGTTGTCGAAGAAGCGCCTGCTGCAGTTGCAGAACCCGTTGTTGAACCAATCGAAGAAGCGACCGCCCCAGTGGCTGAAGCTGCTGAGCCTGCTCCAAAAGCAAAGCCTGCAAAAAAGGCCGCTAAGAAGAAGGCGACCAAGGCAAAAGCCGAGGAGAAGAACGACGATGTCTTTGACTTCGAAGAAGAAGACGAAGACTTGTTCTGAACCTCACGACGCTCATTGAAGGCTCGCAAAACCACCTTTGTGGCAACGCTAACCGTGGGAACCAACATAAATGAAGTGGACCGCGTTCGATGTGGTCGCCATGGCACACATCGCAATTCTTGGACTTGGAAACTGGGGCACTGCAATCGCTCGCATGTGGCTTGCTGACGGCCACAGCGTCAAAGGCTGGACCATTGAGCAGGAAGTCTATGAATCCATCACGATGGAAGGTGTGAACAAGAAATACCTCCCCAACCATCCTGTCAAAGGTATGGAAGCAACCATGCATGTAGAGGAGGTGTTGGACGGCGTGGAGATCGTGGTTCTTGCTGTTCCATCATCGGTCATTCTCGATGTTGTCGATCAAGTCATTCCTCATCTGCGTCCCGGCCATGTGCTGTTGGATCTGGCCAAAGGCCTTGCACCAGGCAACCAACTGATTTCTCAGGCCATTCATGAAAAACTCCAAGCCGCTGGAAAAAACAACCCTCTTGCAGTCGTCACCGGGCCAACAATTGCACCGGAAGCCGCTGCCGGCGTGATGACGACAGCTCTTGTAGCGAGCGAGGATGTCTCTGTCGCTCAACATCTTGCTTCAACCTTGACAACACAGACGTTTATTCTTCACCCTGCTGCAGATCCTGCGGGAGCTGAATTGTGGGGGGCGTTCAAGAATGTCGTCGCCCTTGCTTGCGGATTAGTTGACGGATTGAAGCAGGTTGGAACCCTTGGTGGTGACAACCTCAAAGCAGCCATTTTCATGGCTGGATTCAAAGAAGGCTGTATCTTACTCCCTCAACTCGGTGCACGGGCTGAGGTGGCGTTTGGTCCTGCAGGCCTTGGAGACTTGTACGTCACGGCCACTTCACCACACGGCCGAAATCGGTCGATGGGGGAAAAACTCGGAACGGGCCTCTCAGTGGAAGAAGCCCTTGAAGAAATGCACATGGTGGCTGAAGGCGTTCGTGCAGCACAAATGTTCGGTGAACGTGCTGAGGCTTTGAAGATTCAAATTCCTTTCACGAAGGCACTGAACACCCTTTTGGATGGTTACATCGATGCGGAAGAATGTTGCCGACGGATGGTCGCCCTTCACTGACCAGCACCTCTTAGCCCCTTCAATCCTCATCGGTGTTGTTTTCATCTATGGCCCCGTGGCCGTAGCATGGCCGAAGAACTGACTGAATTGGAAGCACGTATCTTTGAATGGATTCGTCAATCCGATTTCGAAACAGTAGCATGGTCCACAGCGAAGGCTGCTCGTTCGTTCAAGGTCAAGCAAGATGAAGTCTACGAAGCGGTCGCTGCGTTGACCCGCAAGGTTCCAGATCGAATTCAAGTGTTCTACAAAGATGGCTCAGTCCACATTGCTGCTGAATGATTGCTCGGCGTTAGCAGAAGCATTTCTCTTGGCCTTCGCTCGAAGGATCATGTTCAACCAGGTCGGCTTTCGTACATCGCCTTCTTCGTTAACAAAGGAGCGAACCATCAAGGAGAGCAGGTCGATGAGAACGACAACAACGAAAATAAGGATCAGCAACGCAAAGACCTTGTCGTACTGAAGGAATTTAAGATAGGTGCTGATGTAATACCCAATACCACCTGCACCAACAATGCCAATGACAGTGCCATGTCGAACATTGTACTCAAACATAAACATCAGTTGACTTAACAGATGGTTGCTGTTTTCAGGAATGACAATGAAGGCAAAGATGCTTGGTCTGCTCAACCCCATGGCCCGACCGGCTTCCAGTGGATCGTTCTGCATGCCTTCAAACACCTCATACTGAAGTTTACCCAAGTAGCCCACGGTGTAGAAGGTCATTGCGAGGACACCAGAAAGCGGACCAAAGCCGATAACGATGACAAACAGAATGGCCCAAATCAAGCTTGGGAGACTTCGTACGGCTGAAAGGAATACCCGAATAGGGATGGAGATGTAAAGCGGCGTAAGGTTGCGTGCTGCTAGGGATGAAAGGCAAATGGCCCCCACAAACCCGAGGATGGTTGAGACAAAAGCAATCTTCAGCGTCTCCATCATACCCAAGTAGCCAACCGAGCAGAAAAATTCGATCTTTTCATCACATACAGGGTAAGAGCGGGCTTCGAGAACGCTCCAGTTCGGAGGCCACATGCTTTCGCTAAAGAAGATTGAAAGATTTGCAAGACCGCCTTCAAGCCGCCCCCAATCCCCTTCGACCAGCCCATCAAGGGTATGCCAAGCAAGGATCAGGAGGACGGAAAAAATCCCGAGCAAACGGAACTTCATTCTTCTTCCCCCAAATCCGACTTTGATTGCCATTCTTCAATCGAAGCGTCAAGAAAGCGGCCATCTTTGAGTTCCCAAATCCGGGTGGCAAAATCCATCACATTGTCTTCATGGTGCTCCACCATAATCACCGAAGTGCCATTGTTGACCAAACCTGAAACAGCGCTCAGCACTGTATCGACGTTGTCTTGATCAAGTTCACCTAAGAACTCGTCCGCCAGCATAAGTTGAGGGCGCTGTGCCAACGTTCGGGCAGTGGCAACACGGCGTTGCTGACCACCTGAAAGGCGTCGAACTGGTTCCTTGGCTTTTTCTTCTATGCCAAGGGTTCGCATGGCATCCTGAGTGCGTTCTTTTCGCTCTTGGAACATGGTTTTTGACCATTTAACGCCGCACCGTGCTCCCAAGGCTACATTGTGGGCGACGGTTGCATGCCGCACCAAACCCAAGCGTTGTGGAATATAACCAAGATTTCCACGCCCATCAAGGTCCATATCGAAGTGCCCAGAGAGTGGTCGGACAAGCCCTGCAAGGGTGCGGATTAAGGTGGTCTTTCCGATGCCAGATGGTCCTAGAATAGCGATGATTTCTCCGGCCTCGACCGTGAGGCTGATCGGTTCGACCAACGGTTCACCGTAGCCGATGACCAAGCCATCAAGGGTCAAGACAACGCCGTCACTCATTGCATCCCCTCAGGCTGCCCTGCAGGCAGGTCTTTTTCAAACGGTTGGCCCATGAACATCGCCAAGAAGCAAGAGGAAAGGTGTGAGGAATGGTCATATCGTATCTCCGAGGTGCCGACGAAGCAATCCAGTCTGTTGGGTGAGGCGATTGGATTGCTCCGCCGACGGTTTTCAGTCAAGGAAGACTGGCTGAATCATTCAGTGATCTCGTACTTGCTGTCGAAGTAGCTTGAGATTCCTGGAATCGCACTAATTAGACCGCTGTAGCTGCCCAGATGCTCTTGGGAATTCACTTCAACGAGTCCGGGGGTGTTGAGTACATTGCCCAGAATCTGATCGCCACAAGCGGCTTGTGGAGAGGTCGAATCAACTTGATGGGAGACCATCGAGTAGCATCCAGTGTAGGTTTGACCCTGCATGGAATAATCTTCCACGTACATTTCGCTGTTCATTGCAAGCAATGCGTTGAGGATTGCCGTTCGGGTTTGAACATCCAAGGTCGCAGGATTGTACATCACTGGGTGCGATGGTGCAGTTCCATACGAAGGCAGGAGGATGTACTCGGATTCCGGCAAGCACCAATCTGCATTGTCGCTGGTGTTATCGTTCCCACAGTAGGATGCGACGGTTGAGTCCTTGGCGAAAGCCACGTCACCGACGCCTTCTGTCAAGCACTTCACCGCTCCAGAGTATGAATAGTATGGAGTGCCTGAATCAGGGATGCTTGCGTTCTCGTTGAAATACGAAGTGATGGTGTTTCTCAACGACTCAATGTCATCTTGAGGGCCGACAACCGGGGCGTAGCCTTGGGAGATCAAATGCCCCATTGGCAAAAGCATGCCCGCGGATTTGAGCCATCCTGTGTGGCACGAAGTCTTCCCTTCCATCATTGCAAATGGGTCGGTCGAGGAATCGTTGTCGAGGTAGGCATTAGCGATGTCAGAACCGTTGAGCACAACAGCATGAGCGTCATAATGGGTTCGGCCATCGGACTTCAAATCTGCAGCCATAGCAGCAAGACCGTACTCTTTCCAACCCACCCAAGCAGCACCTCCATCCATGAAGGCAATGTCAGCGTTGCCGAAGCGAAGAGCCTCGATGATTGCTCCTTCGGAAGTCACCGGGTACAGTGTGACGGAAACGCCAGTTTGTTCTGCGATGAAATCAGCTAGAACTTGTGGGTTCTCGGCTGGGTTTTCATAATCGTCCTTCATTTCGAAAGCAATACGAATGTTGGAGATGGTTGGCTCAATCGAGTCGTTGATGGTGAACTTGGTATCGTAGTATGCTGAGATGCCTGGCACATCTTCGATGAGGTTGCCATAGGAAGCGAGGTGTTCCGCAGCGGTTGTTGCGGAGATGGCTGGTGTGTTGAGCACGCTCTCAAGGATTGAGGCCCCTTCAGTGGAATCCTTCATGGCCACAAGTGCCTCTTGAACAAGAGTCATGGTCGCTGAATCCGAAGTTGCTGGATTGTACATCACTGGGTGAGATGGTGCGTTCCCGTAGGTAGGAAGCAGGATGTAATCTGATTCTGGAAGGCACCATGCTTCGTTCGTGGATGCATCTTCATTGCCACAGTAAGAAGCAACGGTTGAATCCTTCACAAAGGCAACGTCGCCCACCCCTTCGGTCAAGCACTTCACTGCACCAGAGTAGGAGTAGTAAGGCGTGCCAGAATCGGGGATGCTTGCATCTTCGTTGAAGAAGTTCGTGATGGTGGAGCGCAGCGATTCAACATCGTTCGCATCTCCAATCACGTTTGCGTATCCATTACCGATGAGGAAGCCCATAGGAAGGAGCATGCCTGCCGACTTGAGCCATCCTGTGTGGCAAGAAGTTTTTCCTGCGAGCAAGGAAAACGGATCTGTTGTTGGATCGTCATCGAGGTGTGCCGCTGCCATTTCAGAATCCTTGTGAACCACAGCGTGAGCGCTGTAGTAGGTGCGACCGTCGGACTTTTGATCAGCGGCGATGGCGTCAAGGCCATACTGTTGCCAGCCAACCCATGCTGCTCCGCCGTCCATGAAGGCGATGTCAGCGTTACCGAATCGAAGCGCTTGCAGTGCAGCCCCTTCAGAGTCGATTGAGTACAAAGACACATCCATGTTGAGGGTCTCACCGAGGTAATCAGCGAAGCGTTGAGGGTTTTCATCGACGTTGGTGTAGTCGTCTTTCAAGCTGAATGCTACCACGAGTTTTTCCAATTCGCCAGCGTCGGCTTCATCGCTTCCTTCGAGGCAACCCGCAAGTGCTGTTGTTCCAATGAGAAGCGTCATAATTAGGGTTTTTGCGATGTTTGGGCTCATGTCCATACCTTCCGGTTTAGGCCGCCCTAAATCCCACTTCTACATATAGTTTAGGTCGCCCTAAATATTTCATTTTCAAAAAAACAATACTGCGAGGCAACCTCATCCATCATTCAGCCAGCCATTCCAAAACGATGGCTTCAGCGAAACGGTCAGAAGAAAGCCCTGGGTGCAAAACTGGGCGCACAACAATCAGCATCTGAAGTTCGCCTCCAAGGTTGGCTTTTGCCACACAGAGCACCTCGCCAACCCGAGTGCCATCGGATGAGGTGCTGAGCAAACTCCGCAATTCAAAAACTCGAACCTCGACTCGTTCATCCACCCCAAGGGCGGTGGAAATGTAACGGTGGGATTCTTCCGTACTGACAGCCTTCAAGTCCATTTCATCGGGGTCCAGTGATGCTCCAGTGAGTTGTTGATCGAGCAATTCAATCGCTTGTCGCATCCTTCCGTTCTCCATGCCGAACAATTCTGACACATCGAGCGCTGATGAAGAAGCCCCAATCGTTCCGTATTGATAGGGGAGCCTCAAGCTGATTGATTGAACGATTTCAACATCGAAACCCGCCGACTCGGGCAGCATGAGCCAAGTGTATTGCTCACTGGCTGGATAGAGCGGAGCGTTTGGATTTTCTTGCAACAGCGGTTCACCCCACGCAGCTGGAGCAATGGGTTGGCCAACGGGAACGAAACCCCCGAGTAAAATCATTGTGACCAGGCAGGTGCACAACGTAATCCTTGTACGACGATGAGTGCGCCAATCTTCGCGACCTGCTGGACTCAAAGCCGATACTACAAGCAAAACAGGAAGCACAACGAGCACGCCCCATGGCACCACCCAAAGAAGAAGAAAACCGCCAATCACCGCTTCAAGCCCATATGGACCCAAGAGGGGGCGAAGGTTGCGGGTGGCATCTTCCTTGTCAAGCCCCCTTCGCAACCACCAAACGGCAATGAGGGTACCAAAGAACACCAACAGAGAAGGAACAAGGTTCCACAGTTGGCTCATGAACATTGGTGCGTTGTTGCCGGTCAAGAGGGTTGGGGTTCGTGGATGATTCGAACGGTATGTTGTCAAGTCATGACCTCATCGCCGTACCATGGAGGAAGGCGTGCTTGAACTCAAAAACGTCACCTTTCGTCATTTGATTCATGCTCCAACGCGCATCAAACCGTGGAGAAAACAGCCCGGGCCGGGGGTTTTGGGTGTTTCTTTGAGGCTGCAGCCAGGTGAAATTCTTGGCCTTGTCGGGCCAAACGGTGCTGGAAAAACCACCTTACTGCGTATGATAGCAGGGGTATTACCGATTGAAAAAGGAAAGATTCATTTGAACAAGAACGGTACTTTTGAGGCGCTTGATGGCTCTTCTCTGCGCACCGTCGTCGGGCACATGCCGGAGCAGGTTCGTTGGCAGGGACGGCAAACCGTTGAAGATGCTTTATTCGAACTTGCACAAATGCGAGGAAGTTCACTCAAGCGGGTGAATGATTTGCTCCGCTTGGTCGGTTTAGCAGAACGCACCAAAACACCTCTATCCAGTTTAAGCCAAGGGATGAGGCAACGCCTCACATTAGCCGCAGCCTTGTTGGGCACGCCCAAGTACCTGCTTTTGGATGAACCCTTGAACGGCCTCGACCCCGTCGCTGCTGCGGCCTTCATCCGATTGTTGAAGCAATTAACCACGAAGGGGGTCTCGATTGTGATCTCATCCCATCAAGTCGAAGGCCTTCAAGCGATCACCGACCGAGTTGCATTGATGCATCGCGGTCAAGTGTTGGCATGCGGTACGCTGGAAGCCATTGCCCAGAACCTAGGATTAACAAGCACAATCGAAGCAAGAGGGATTGGAGATGCACCAGACTTCTCTTGGTGCAACCTCACTGAACAAACAGAGGAAAAGGGGCAATGGACTGCTGTTTTGCACGACACTCAACCAAACATGCTGGCTGAAGTTCTCAGCCGCGGGATTGACTTCACCGCCTGGATTCCGAAACCACCCGGCATTGTTGAGATGTTGTGTGCTGCAACTGGCATGGACGTCGAAGAAGTTGGATTGGATATCGCAACTGCGGCAATGCTCCCTCACCGACGCTTAGGAGGGGAGGAAGAATGAACGACGGAGTGCGTATATTGGCCCTTGCTCGACGCGTGTTTTTGGATCGTGTAAAGTCGACACGAATGATGATCATGCTCCCCATCTTGGTGCTCTTTTTGCCCGGAATGGCGTGGGGGTTTTCCGACCCTGATATTATTCTGCCCGGAGGCCACCAACCCGATGAACCGATGGAAGTTTTGTTTTACGCAAGCCTTGGCGTTGTGTTTGGCGCAACAATGTGTGCGGTCTTGCTGGCCTTTGATGGCGTGAGCAGGGACCGAGCAAGTGGAGTGTTCGAATTGAGGCTTGCGCAACCTATGCCACGCACACACCAAGCAATCGCTCTGGTTCTCGGCATGTGGCAGGCTATTTTCATTCCAGTGGCAATTTTAATTTTCATCTCGATTGCAATCATCCGTTGGCGTCTTGGCGAATGGGCAAGCGTTGGCGATGCATTGATGCATTTGTTGGCAACAAGTTTGATTCTGCTATGGTATGTCGTGTTCACCCTTCTCGCTTCTTCAAGGACCAAAGACCAAGGCACCGCCATCGCTTTTGGAGTGGGCATGTGGTTTTTATTCACCTTTTTGTGGGCCCTCGTGACAACCATGGTTGCTTACGCTTCAGGGGTCACCATTGGAGAGCAAAATGACATGCAATGGATCGCTCTTGAAGGAGCGCTTGACCTTCTCTCACCAAACGGAGTCTACCACCATCTCCTCGAAACGAGATTGATTGACATCGACCGAGGTGTAGCCGCATGGCAGACATGGAGCATGGCCCTCGCCTGGACCGCCCTCCCCACCTGGTGGTTTATTCGCAAAATGGACGAATTGCAACCTTGACTGTACCCCGGCTCGATTGTTCAAAGACCGGTGCTGTTTGGTTCAACAAGGGGAAGTCTCTTTGAGAGTAGACACGCCCGCATTAAGCATGGAGAAGCAACGTTTCGCCCAGACATCAATCGCATTCACGGTCATCATCCTGTTCTTGATGATGGCTGCGTCAAGTATGATCACAGGAAATTCAACCATGATCGAATCCTCTGAAGCACCGACGAGCGCCCGTCAGGGCAGCCTTGATGTCGATTGCAGTGGTTACAAATTCGAAGATTTATTCGATTACAACTACGCTGCCTTTGACATCAACATTGGCGAAGATTGGGCCACTGGACAAATGAGCGCTGTGGCTTTTGTCAACGGAAGCAATTCCGCAATTGTTCGAGAAAACCTCGATGAGCTGTTCGATGGCACCCCCGGCGGTAACAACTCTTGGATGAGCACGGATGAACGTGAGGCTGTGCGAGCCATTGGACCGGAATGCATTGCTGACATGGACACGCGAATCGGCATGAGGGAGGGCTTGCCCCACCGTGGTGGCGTCGATTGGAACGATTTGGAATTCGTCAAGGATGGCATTTCGCTCGATGAAGTGAACCTTGTTCCTTCCAACCACGACGAAGAACGCGATTGCCAAGACCTCCTCGCTTCATCCGACTGCAAGGAAGTGCCAGTCACCATTACCGATGATTTGCAAATACACATGTTCACGAAAGAAGACGAAACTCACAATGTTCGCTTTGATCAACTTCCCAACAGTGGGGCATCAAACTTCACCCTCGCTCTCAACGTGACCAACATGAGCAACGCTGGCTTGGTCCTCACGTTCCCGCAACTGCAAGGATTGCGCTTGGTCAATTCTTCAATTCAAGATGACAACGCAGAAAGCACCGCTATGCCGCTTCCAGAACCACAGTACCTCCCTGATGGACGGTTGAGGGTCATTCAAGAGGTCAGTTATGCCGCAAACGAATACCCGATTCTTCGCAACTTGTTCTTAGATTTCACAACCATGGCACCTGAAACGAATGAAATCCCAGAATGGACTGCTGATGCCCCTGTTGACGGAACAGTGATTCCCTTTAGCGCCGAAACACGGGATGTTGTGGAAGGCGAAATCACTGAACTTTGGGCAACCGACGACAGCGGATGGGCAATCGATTGCGTATTTGCGAACCAAGAATGGGTTGGACAGTGGACCACTGGATTGGATGAAGAGGGGAGCCTCTTCCTCGACGGCCCTGACGACGTGGCACCAGACGCTCAAATCCAAGTTGAATGCAGCGTTGTGGATCCATTCGGAGCGTCTTCTATTGAAACTCGAAACTGGACCTTTGCTCAACCCTTTACCTCTGAAGCAACCATTTCTGAATCTGGAGATGCTCTTGAATTTACGGTCACACCTACGGGTGTTGTGAGCGAAATCTCAATCAGCGCACATGCTCACCAAACAGCAACAATGGGTGAAATGAGGATGGCGACCGTTGCCGGTGAAGCATCGATGCTCGCCCTTCCTTTGGATGGATTGGCACCTGGGCCAGTTATGATCATGGGCCATGCTGAATCAAACGGCATGCTCGACTACGCATTCATGCTTGACTTCAACTTGGAAAAAGCCAGCGCACCTCCGGTGATTGAACTCGAAGTGAACCTCGACGGAACCAACGCCACATGGGATGCAAGTTACCTCAAGTTCACCCTTCAAGGCAAGGTCTTGGACCCTGACGGTGAAGGCGTTGAAATGGCCCTTTCGCTGTGTGGTTATTCCACCAACGACTTTGTCCGATCCGGTGTCGTGTGGGAAATTGATGTCAACATTGTTTCCTGTTCATCCCAAAACCCACCTGTCACAATCTACGACATAACCCTCATTGCAACAGACGATTCCGGTACCATTGCCACCATGCAAGTGCAGGTTCCAGACCCATATGCAAGCACTGAGGAACCGGTCAACGATGAGGACGAAGTCACTGTCGAAGAAGGCTTGCCTGCAGTTTCCCTGCTCGCCACATTGTCCGTGGCTCTGCTCGGTGCTGCCGTGGTAAACAATCGAAAAAAGCAGTGAATGCCGCTACCGGCACCCTCAAGAGGGAACGGTTGGCCCCCACAAACTGAGAGTGAGCATATGTTTGCAGGCACCGTCCAGTCGTTGAGCCACGAAGGTGGGCTCTTGGTGTCCTTTACCGGCTCCTCTCCAGCTTTAGAATCAATCATTGTCAACCTCGAAACTGGTGATTACATCGGTAAGGTTGACGCTGTGCTTGGCAGCACGAGTGCCCCTCTTGCACACGTTGCTCACTTGGACAGAAAACTCGACATCCCTGCCTTGGTCGGCATTGAAGTCAACATCCGAGCAAAGAAGGTTCGTGAAGAGCGAAAATTTGGCGAACGGGGCAACGATCGACAAGACAGAGGACGAAACGATCGTGGCGGCCGATTTGAACGCAACGACCGGGGCGGACGCTTCGAGCGAAATGATCGCGGTGGTCGCCCAGACCGGAACGACCGTTCCAACGGTGGCGATTGGGACTGCCCCAAATGCCGAAACAACAACTTCGCTTTCCGACACGAATGCAACCGATGTGGCGAGCCACGCGGCAACGGTGGCGGAGGGCGTTCCAACGACCGTGGATTCCAAGGTCGCGAACAACGGGCACCTCGATTTGAGCGAAACGATCGTCAAAACAACCGCATGGATGGCGATTGGGATTGCCCAAAATGCCACAATGATAACTTCGCTTGGCGAACCGAATGCAATAAGTGCGGCGCACCAAAGGCAGGCGGCGGTCAAGGACGGCCACCCCGCAGAGACGACCGAAGGTCGTCCAACGACCGTGACAATCGAGGTGGCGACCGACGAGGTGGCGACCGACGAGGTGGAGAAACATTCAACGACAACGATTGGGATTGCCCTCAATGCAACAACTCCAATTTCGCATTCAGACAAGAATGCAACCGATGTGGAGTTCCACGAAGCGGTGGCCAAAGTCGGCCACCACGACGCGATGACCGACGAGGTGGTGATTCACGAGGTGGAAGCAGATACGGTGGCGGAGGCCAACGAGGCGGCGACCGACGAGGTGGCGATTCACGAGGTGGAAGCAGTTACGGTGGCGGAAGCCAGCGAGGCGGCGACCGACGAGGTGGCGATTCACGAGGCGGAAGCAGTTACGGTGGCGGAGGCCAGCGAGGCGGCGACCGACGAGGTGGCGATTCACGAGGCGGAAGCAGTTACGGTGGCGGAGGCCAACGAGGCGGTGACCGACGAGGTGGCGATTCACGAGGTGGAAGCAATTACGGTGGCGGAGGCCAGCGAGGTGGCGACCGCAGC
>Ga0115008_10002070_pt1 | contig 16602 bp, 12 predicted proteins | sample FraStrMetagenome_FD_87164 | JGI IMG/M metagenome (GOLD analysis project Ga0115008, IMG submission 87164) | Marine eukaryotic phytoplankton communities from Arctic Ocean - Fram Strait ARC3M Metagenome | ecosystem: Environmental > Aquatic > Marine > Oceanic | place: Fram Strait | collected...
CCACCGAGGGTTCGAATCCCTCCCTCTCCGCCATTGGGCGCAGCCCAATTAGGTAAGAGGGATGAGATGCGAACCCGAGCCGAGGGTACGTGCAGCGCAGCGGAACGGACAGCCGCAGGCTGGTGGCGAAAGGCCTGAGCGTAGCGAAACCAATCCCTCCCTCTCCGCCGTTTGCCTGGAAATGCGATCAGCCACTTCCGTTTGCATCTCGGGCTTGTTAGTTGTTGAGTCTGTCGTTTGTCGCAAAATTACAGTTATTATGCGCAAAATTTAATGCTGCTTAGAGGGTTCTGTCGGATACATTTATTTTTTCTACGAAAGCTATGGAGACAAATTCAATGAAACGTAAAGGTATCGCACAGCACTTAGCTCGCACCCTATTTTTGTTCGGAGCGGTTGCATGGATGTGCGGCACTGCATCGGCGGCATTTGAGGCGATCCCGATTGGGGCGGAACGAATGACGGTGGAGCCTGCGGGCTTTCGTTTTCAATTCACAGACACGACTGGCACGATCCTGGCTCCCGCTCACGCGCAGGCCGGCTTGCGACTCGATGGTCAGCCTGTGGCTGCAACTGAGGCGGGTGATCGACCAGGGCATTTCTCAGTAACGACTGCCGGCGGAGTGAAGGCGGATGTGAACGTGAAGGCTTCAGCGGGGCTGGTTTCCATTACGGTGGCTCCGAAGTCTGCGGGTGCGTGCCAGATCGATCTGAGTCTTGGCGGTCTGCCGGTGGCCTACGGTCTGGGCGATGCCGGCGGCTGGAGCGGTCACCTGAATCTGGTGACGGATAAAAAGGTACGCTATTCACTACTCAACAACGGCGGCTCGCAGCGCTGGCAAAGCTCGTTTGTTATTTTCCCCGAGAACCGATTGGCCGGGGTGGTGTTTGACGGGAAAAAACTTTCCGTTGTTTTGGGGCCGAAAGCATACACCATGACGGCACATACAGCCGAGCCCGTCACCTTCCATTACCTGATTGGTGATATGCAGCCGATCTACCGGAACTTTCGCGCTCTGCTGGATGCGAACGGCTATCCCAATATAAAGCCAAAATTCCGTCTGTTCGAGTTGGGCTGGGAATCGTGGGCGGCGCTGGGGTATCAAACCAGTGCAGACACTTTGCTTAAATCGGTCAAAAAGTTTCAGGACCATGGCTATCCCGTCCGTTGGGCAGTGACGGGGTCCGGGTTTTGGGAAGAGGGCGGCACGACCACCGATTTTGGCCAGTTTGGCCAGAAATTCTCCGACCCGGCCGCGCTCAAAAAGGAACTGCACGAGCGGGATGTCAAATGGATGATCGGCCTGCGCACCAACTTTGTCCTGCCGGGCGGACCGCATATCCCCAAGACAAACAAGCGCGATGCCAACCTGACAGGCAATTTCTTCAACGGCAACCCGCTCTCAACGTTGGGTGTTGAAAAAGATTACTTTGTAAAAGACCCGTCTGGGAAGCTGCTCGTGAAGACCTCGCGCTGGTTCCCTATTGTGCCGTGCTACCTGCTGGACGGACGCAAGCCCGACGCGGTCGACTGGTATGCGGATCTGTATCGCTCCTGGAATATTGATGGAATCAAAGAAGATACCATGAAGAACATCGGGTCGGATCTGCTTGATATTTTCAATGCGCCCATTGCGCGCCTTGCCGACGAGGGATCTCTAGTGATGGCCCGCTGCGGCAGCTTCAGTGCGTCCGGCACGCTACTGCGGATCAACGATACGCATGTCAAAGACATGACTAAGCGGACGCCGATTAACTATCTGCAGTATGCGGCCTGTGGTGCGCCCAACGTCTATTCGGATACGGTCGGATTCAAACAAATGAAATCCTACTCGGAAAAGGTTGTGCGCCACGCCTGGCTGATGGCTCTGACTGCGGGGCTTGCGGTGGGGGAATCGCCGTTTGCTTGGGAAGCGACACAGCAGGAATTGTTTAAGCGACCGTTTGATTTTCATTATCAGTTCGGCCCCTATTTGTTCGATGCCGCCATGAAATCTCACCAGTCGGGTTTTCCATACACCATGACCCCACTTGGGATTGCGTATCCGGATGACAAATACGCTGCCGATCCGGAGCACTACCAGTGGTTGGCCGGAGAATCGCTGCTGTGTGCGCCGCTACTCAAGAATTATCAGACCGGCAAGATGGATCTCTATCTGCCCGCAGGCACCTGGTTCGACTACGACACCGGTAGGAATTATCAGGGCCCTCAGTTGTTGAAGCACTTTGCGATGCCGGCAGGGAAAACCCCTTGCTTCGTCGGTGGAGAAGGTATTTTGGTCACCCGCTCCGCAGATGACGCGCCTCTGCAGGCACACATTTATCCAGTGGATGCCCCTGCGGAACGCTTCACTTTTTATCACCCGGATGGTCAGTCGACCAGCACACTACGGTTGCGCAAGAATGGTGAGTCTGGCGTCTGGAACGCAGCAACCGGAGACGCCGTGCCTTTTAGCGTCTGTCAGAAGAGTGGTGCGCTCTCCTTTAAACTGCAGCCCGATCAGGCATACGAATATGTGCCAGGAACGGTGCGCGAGAATCCAACAGCGGTGAAGCGCGTGAGTGCCAGCGATGTGCTGGATGACTTTACCGCCGTCAAAGCGACGGACGGCGAGATCAGCGATGCCTCGCGCTGGATTTCTCAGCAGCACGACCGGCCTAAGTGGCTGGTGGTGGAGTTTGAAGCTTCAGTCGAATTGTCCGGTGCCGAGATTTATACTGGATGGGGCCGCGGACATGCGGTGCGCAATTTTAGTCTTCAGACTCAAACAGGCGGTGAGTGGGTAGATATTCCCGGTGCCACAGTTCGGGGCAATCGCACGATCGAGTGCTTAGTCGATTTTCGCGCGCCCGTCCGCACCACCGCAATTCGTTTTTATTCGCAAGACAAGGGGCTGGTCCGCTTGAAGGAGCTGAAGCTCCGCTAGATGCGGATAAATTCTTAATCTGGATATATTGGCGAACATGTGTCTCAACCAATGTAGCGAAGTGGGCTAAACGGTTTCGATCACTGCGCAACTAACTGATGCATCAAGCATTGCGCTCCCAGCAGCGTTCTGACCCACAAAGCGACTGCTGCAGGGGCGGTCCAGTTTATCGACCTCAGCGCTTTTGTTGGCGATTCGGTGAATCGCTTTCCTTTGCTTAGGACGTCGCAACAGATGGTTCAAAATCAAACTGGATAAAGCTAGTCTAGTAAGCTCTCAGCCAGGTGCGGTATTTCAACGGTGTCAAGCCGGTGGCTTTCTTGAAAATGCAAATCATATACTCTGCGGAACCGTAGCCACTGGCGGCCGCAATATCGGTCATGCTCATATCGGTTTCTTTTAACAACTTCTGTGCACGCTCTAGATGAGCTTTTTGAATCTTCCGAGAGGGCGAGTATCCGAGGGCGACTTCGAAGCGACGTTCCAATGAGCGGCGAGAGACATTCACTGCCTCAGCGACATCGCCTACTTGTATGGGGCGGTGCATATGCTCGTGGATGTATTGAAGCGCCTTGGCGAGAACCGGATCTGCGATCACTTGCGTATCCGTTGAGCGTTGTATGTGTATGCCTGTTGGTTCGATCATTGTCGTTTCCTCCGGCACTTTGCCTTTAAGTAACATATCAAGCATGCGCGCGGCTTCATGGCCGATTTGCTCCGCAGGGGTGACGACTCCAGAGAGTGGCGGATCGCAGACATCACAGAGTAGGTCGTCGTAGTCGCCTGCCAGGACGGCAATCTCTTCGGGCACTGCAATGCCGGATTCGCTGCATACGTTGAGGATGTCATGACTTAGACGGGTGCCCCAGCTAAGGATTCCGATCGGCTTCGGTAAATTCTCTAGCCAGGATTTCAGTTCTTTGCGCTCTGCTTCGCGTGAGCGCGTGCTCTTATTCAATTTTTTGTGTAAGATCTGACAGGGCAGGTTTTGCATCTTCGCGCAGTTCACGAACGCCTCAGTATGTCTTTTTACATATGAGTAATTGCCCAAACCATAGTAGCCCAGATGACGGAATCCTCGCTCTGCAAAGTGCTGCACCGCGAGTTGAGCGACTTTATTATAATCGGTTGTGACGGATGGCAGCTGACTGCCGTTCAATTGAATGCCTGAGACATTGACCACAGGCTTACCTGATGCCACTAGCTCGTTGAGTAATCGTTTGTCACTGACGCGTGCGATGATGCCATGGCCCTGCCAGTCAGGCTTTAAGTGCATGGCCTCGTTGATGCCAATCTCGTCGACTGATAATTGCCATGGACCATGCTTGAGCCCATAATTGGCAATCCCTCGAATCACCCGTCGCCCCCAACCACTCGATGTGTCGACCAGAACAGCGATTCGATGTTTGGTATACTTCATGGCGTAATATCTTAGTTATTTTTCGTAAATGTCTAGCTTAATCACTGGATTAGTTGTGTTACCCCTTCGATTTTTACGGTGGTCACATACGCTTAAATTAAATGTGTAATTACATATATTTGTAGTCGCTGGAGTTTGCTATCGTGTGTTTTCAGGCACGTCGAACTTACCTCACTACCGCCCAAAAAATCACTCCTCACTGTATTTTAATCACCGTCGGACTGATGTCGTACGCAAGCGTATCCGCAGAGACCATTACGCATTACGATTTTGTTACAGGCCTCTTAATAACTACGGAAATTCCGAACGTAAGCTCGGGAGACTTCACTGCAGGAGCTGGTCTGGGTGTGGATGGGGGACGCTCAGGGAGCGATCAAAACCTTTATTCCGAGACAACGACTACAGATAATACTCTAAGTGGTGACATCTCTGGGGATGATTGTTTGTCCTCACAGCTTGCCGCGGGGTTGAATTTCCAGCCGGTCGATTTTTCATAATTTAAATACGCAAATTCGTATATATTTGATCCTTGGATTTTATTAGTATTATACCCCCCAAAAAAATAAATATTACCTATATAAATGACAGTTTTTTCTAGAATTAAAGTAATGGGGATGCTCACTAAAATCTGCGCGCTGGCAACGTTGTCTGTTTTTTTTGTGAGCTGTAAGTCGACCGGTCCCGAAGCACATAGCTCGTTGGTGGTGGCAAACAGTATCGGCATGCCGATGCGTTACATTGAGGCGGGTACCTTTATGATGGGCTCAACGTCTAAGCTGGCGGCCAGTGATGAGTATCCCATTCTGAAGACGACCATCGATCACCCTTTTTACATCGGTGTGTATGAGGTGACGCGTGCGGATTGGATTGCTGTGATGGGCGGGATGGACGCTGATGCTGCGCACGAAAAACATGACGTTTATGCCGACGCCCCCGCTGCGAAGTCGTCACGGCATCCGATAGATAACGTCTCGTGGCTGGAGGCCAAGGAGTTCTGTCAACGGCTGTCGGAAAAGGAAGGCAAGACGTATCGTCTGCCGACGGAGGCGGAGTGGGAATATGCCTGCCGGGCCGGATCGACGACGGATTTTTACTGGGGGGATACGTTTAATTTGCGCTACGCTTGGGCGGATGAAAACAGCGAGAGCCACTCGCATCCTGTGGGCCAGAAACTCCCCAATGCCTGGGGACTGTATGATATGGCAGGGAATCAAATGGAATGGTGCGAAAATATCTACAAGTACAAGCGGGCAGGTACAGCGCAAAAAAACATCCGAGGGGAGGATGAATTTAAGTTGATCAAGGGAGGCGGGTGGACATTTCTCGGCAAGTATTGCCGATCTGCACGACGGCTTCGTGATCACCAGAGCGTAAGGGAATCTAAGTATGGATTTCGAGTCGTTTTTTTAACGGATAAACGCTATGACAATGAATTTTTTAGTGAGTCTCACAAAGGGGATGAAAAAGGTAAGCTGTAAAGCTAACCGTAATTAATTAGGTAATTTATGAAAAAATCGAAAACGTTAAAAAGGAGGTTATTTGCAGCACTTATGCTGGCGGTGATACACCTGGCACCACAAACTGCTAATGCAGCAGCAGAGAAGTTACCCTATTTGATCTACGAAGGGGTGAACACCGACATGACGGTGTTGTGGCAAATGACAACCGCGGAGTCTTGCACTATTGAATGGGGGCTGGACACTAATTATACCACGGGTAGTTTCACTACGACGGAATATGGGGACGATCATCAGCATAAATACAGCATCCCGAATCTGACCCCCGGAACGAAATATTACTACAATGTCGTCGGCGTGGGTTCGGGATCCTTCAGAGCCGCCCCAGCTGATTCAGCCACGGCAGTTAAGTTTATCGCCTTCGGCGATACGCGCACCAATCCGACCGACCATAACGATGTCGCGACTGAAATGATCAATACGTATACCAGCGATCCGGCATTTGAGACCGTTGCTCTGTGTTCTGGCGATTATACGGGCAGTGATTCAGAAGCTGAATGGAGCTCTGGTTGGTTTAACCCAAACTTAACATCCCTAGCCACTTTTAACTCGAATATGCCGATAAGTGGTTGCAGAGGCAATCACGAGGGGGATGGTTATCGGTTCAAGAAATATTATCCCTATCCCTACGTGGATAAATTTTACTGGTCCTACGATTACGGCCCAGTCCATGTGATTGTTCTGGATGAATATACTAATTATTCGGTTGGATCGCCCCAGTACAATTGGCTGGTCGCCGATCTAGAGGCCAACACCAAGCAGTGGATCTTCATGATGTACCATGCGCCGGCTTGGTCTGCTGGCGGGCATGGAAATGATACTCAAGCTCAGCTTAGCTTTCAGCCTCTGGCACAGCAATATGGAGTAGATTTGATGATCGCTGGTGACAATCACTACTATTCACGCCATGATGTGAATGGTATTCAGCACGTCACGACTGGCGGCGCTGGAGCTCCGCTGCGTTCACCGAGTCAGTCAGCAGATTACCTTGTGTTCGCCGAAGAGGTGAATCACCACTGTGAAATCAGCGTGGACGGCGACGTTCTCACGCTCGTGGCTCGTCGTGTCGACGGATCGGTCATGGACAGCTACACCCGCACCGATGCCCCGGCAGCACCGGCTTGGAATACGGACCCGGTGGTGGCTAAGGTTGCTGCTCCGACTCTTAAATATGCCGAAAAACTTAATAAATTTGTGGTGGATCCTAATGGGGATCCACTGACATTCACTAAGATCAGCGGACCGGCCTGGCTGACAGTCGCTAGCGATGGGTCCCTGTCTGGAACTCCGTCTCTCAGTGAACTGGGCCTCAATTCATTTGTTATCGAAGCCGCTGATGGTATTACCGGAAGCGAGACGGGCACGGTCAACATCCCTGTCGCTGTGCAGGCAACCTTCGAAGCCGAAGACGCCGAGCTTTCCGGTTCGACATTCAGCTCCCATTCCTCCGGGTATACTGGCACGGGTTATGCGGTCATGAAGGCGGCAGGGAGTTACATCGAGTGGACGGTGGCCTCGACGGCGGCTATACCGCACGAAATCTCTTTCCGCTCTGAGACGGACGGCGATAACATCATGACGATCACCGTGAATGGTGTTGTGGTGGACAGTAACTATACTCTGGCGGAGACGAGTGGATGGGGCTTCTCGAGTGTAGCCACTGTATTACTCAATCCCGGTGCGAATACGATTCGGCTGACTCGCGTTCGTGGACCGAATGCTATCCGTATGGATCACTTGCTCCTCACGGAAACATCGGCCGCGGCGGGATCACCCGTCTACATAGCTGATACGATCAGCAAGAGCGATGCAGTAGACGGAAGCGAGACGGCCACGTTGAACATTACTGCGGGTTCCGTGGTGAGTGCCTCCGAAGCGGAAGACGCCGAGCTTTCCGATTCGACAGTCGGCACCTCTACCTCGGGCTATACCGGCACGGGTTATGCGGTCATGACCACCGCAGGGAGCAGCTACGTTGAGTGGACGTTGAACCGGGCGGCAGCAGGATCGTTCGACCTCTCCTTCCGCCATTATACGAATAGAAACCAAACCATGTCCCTGACCGTGAATGGTGTCGTGGTGGATAGCGCCTATGCCCTGAATAAGACGAGTGGAGCATGGGACTTGTCGCGAGTGGCCAGTGTATCACTCAATGCCGGTTCGAATACGGTCCGCTTAACCCGCGAAAGTGGACGGAGTCATTTGCGCATGGACCACTTGCTGGTTGAAGAAACACCATAGGATATGCGATTAACCGATTATTTGTAAACGACATATCAATCGTGGCGTAGAAATTGTGTCGAAAAGGCACCGCCTTACAATTTCTGCGTTGTTGATTGATGGTTCAAAATTCTCTCATTGAGAGGGGATGGATCAAGCCGGGAAGGTTTTATCCTTTCCGGCCCATTTTGTTTCCTCTTAAAACTTAAAAAAAACACTTCGATTCCGTCGCCTCATGATGGAAATGCCGTGCTCCCAGCAATGGCGTAATCACAGAGGGTCGAATTGATTTAAGGTGATCAACCAACGCATTGAGCACGTCCCTGATTTATAAGGGTTAGTTTTAGCGTAATAGCGTAGTGGTTTGTCGCGAAAGTACAGTGAGGTTATTCTGATGGAATAGACTAAGAGTCATGCTCTTAATTCGAAAATACCTCAATACCCCAGCTCTCAGGGAGGGGGGCTTATTAACTCCAATATGCAAACTGAAAGATGAAGCCTGTAGCAAAACAATTGGCAGCGCTTGCTGCCATCGTGCTGCTGCTGGCCACAAGCGTATCCGCCGCGGCCCTCGTTTCGTATGATTTCAAAGCAGATCTGGCTGCCACCAGATCGGATGCGAACGTAACAGCAACTGCTGTCACTCCAGGTGCTGAAATTACGGATGGAGGACGCTCGGGTAGTACTAATGCCTGTATGCATGAGCCATTTTTACAACAGCCGATCTAAGTTCATCCATCATTGGGGATGATTACTTTTCTTTCACCGTGACAACGGGTGCAGACATTGAAATCGATCTGACTACATTGGTGCTTAAAGCAGGTTATACTAATCAAGTAATTACTGATACAGGGCGCTTCTGGGTTTACTGATTTTTCTAGCGTCATCTTCCGCAGCTCTTATGGGTGGGTGGTTGTCTCTGGGCTACGGCATGGTGCGTCGTCGTCGCTAGACCCTGAGCTCGTCGAAGGGGCGTCGGACATATTTCAGGTTCATCGTCGATTAGCGGGAAAGGCATAGATGGACGGTGTATTTGCTTCTGGCTCTTGGGAGGGACGACCTCCGTGTCGTCCGGTACCGATGCAGGAGAGGCTGACACGACTAACAGCGCATAGAGAATCTTCGATTTTCATATTATTTCTAAACTGCTGGCGGTCGACACAGAGGTCGACCCTCCCCAACAGAATAGCCGCCACATTCGGCTCAGAGTGGTATTTTCCCGGTAAATGACGATGAACCATATTTCAGGGGATATCTGTTAAATAACAGATTTATATTAGGGTAGACGTCCGGAGCAATCCGGGCGTTTTTTTATTTCTGGGATTAAGTGCCTACGCCGGTATCTCATGCTGAGCCACAACAGGTTTAATCTTTAATGTGCCGACTGACGCATATTCATAATTTAAATGCGCAATCTCATGTATCCCTGATCTTTGAATTATGCTAATGTTGTTTTGTAGTAACAATTTTATCCTCAATAAAAATACCTATGAAAAAAAATAATATATCAATGATCAAGGCAACAACGTGCATTTTTGCCGCAATGGTTGGCTTAGTCTCAACCGCCTCGGCGGCTATAGTAACTACCCCTGGGGGTTCAGCCTCAGGGAGTATTGAAGTTAACGGCGGGAGCACCCTAACTTGGACGGATACTGAAACTGCTAATGCTCAGCGTATTCTTAATATTGATGGCGCTGGCTCGACTTTTATTATGGTATCCGGTGTGATGACTGTAGGTCAAAACCCCGTCCTCGAAAACACTGGGGGGTATCTTAAGGTTCAAAACGGTGGTGAGGTACAGATTTCAGGTGGATCGTTTACTTGGGACGGTCGGCCAACTGGCGGGGGCACGATTCAGGTGATCGGTGATGCTGCCACGATCAACGGATGGCAGCTGATTAATACCATGACCTACGACTTTGATTTTACCTCAGATGGAATTAGCACGATCAACGTGGGTGACAAGTTCAGTGCGGGCAAAAGTGCGAGCAATTATTCAATGTTGAATGTTGACGTTGCTGCATACGACTTTTCGGGCTTGGCGCCAAGCGCCAGCCAATCATTCACGCTGTTCGATACTGTGAGTCTTAGTGACGGATTTACTATGGCGAATGTCACTGTAACCGGTTTAAGTGCTGATGATTATAGCTACGAACTGGTGCAAGATGTTGGTGGGCTTATTAATGGGACCGGAGATATTTCTTTCGTGGTGACCGCCGTCCCGGAACCTGGCACTTACGCTCTCATGGGCGGTCTGTTGGCTTTCGGCTGGGTGATGATGCGTCGCCGTAGCTAGACCCTGAGCTCGTCGAAGGGGCGTCGGACATATTTCAGGGGATATCTGTTAAATAACAGATTTTATATTAGGGGAGACGTCCGGAGCAATTCGGGCGTCTTTTTTTATGTCTGAATTTAGGCACTCACACTGTTCTCTACTGCCGAGTCGATCGATTCGATATGAGTGGGGCGGGGCAACATCGGGTCGCTCTTGTGCAGGGGGCAGTCACGACCGTCGCAATCGCTATTAAAGTTTACGCAATCACGTATATCTGTGGTGGCCGCACTTTGCTATAATCTGGCTTTCTAGAACTTAGTAATCGTATTCACCTAGCCATCTAAAAAGAATGAGCCAGACTCTATCGTGAATCCAGGAAACAATATGAACAAGAGATACTGGCTGGCGCTCGTAGCGCTATCACTGTTGCTGGCTGTTACGTGTGGCCTTTCTTCCGCTCAGGCTGAACAGCCACCTGTGGCGGCGCCCTCGAAACCAAATGTCGTTTTGATTCTGGTCGACGACCTCGGCTGGCAGGATGTGAAGTGTTACGACATCGACGAACCTTCGCCGATGGAGACGCCGAACCTGGATGCGCTGGCCAAAAAGGGCGTGCTGTTTTGGCAGGCCTATTCGCCTGCGCCGGTCTGTGCTCCCAGCAGAGCTGCCATCCTGAGCGGGTTACATCCAGCCCGCGGCGAAATGACTGCAGTCACTGGTGGATCGCCGCCCCATCCGGCCAATCTCAACTCACCCACTATCTCGCCGTTCTACTCCGCCCGTATGCCGACGGAACGCTATACTTTGGCCGAGGCGATGAAGGCCGAAGGCTATGTGACTGCCCATAGCGGCAAGTGGCACATCTCCAAGCATCACTACGACTATCCGACGCCGTATTATCACGGCTTTGATCAGTCCACTCATCATCGCGGGGTTCAGGCCAGTATGAAGCCGGATCGTTTGACCGGATTTGCGACCACGGACCCGAAGGATCCTTACCGCTTGGATGCGAATGGATTTCCCTTCGACGTGCCGCAAGATGCTGCACTGAGCTTTATTAAGGAGAACCGGGATAAGCCCTTCTTCCTCTATTACGCTACCTGGCTGGTGCACACCCCGATTGTGATGCGCAGCGAAGCACTGTTGCGCAAGTATGAGCAGAAGCTCGGCGTCACGATAACTGAGGAGCATAAGAAAGCGTGGAATCAGCCCGGTCAAAGCAACCCCTTCTATTGCGCGATGGTGGAGCAGTTGGATTACTACCTCGGCCAAATTTTCGATTATCTGGAAAACACCGATGACCCGCGCTGGGCGGGGCATAAATTGATTGAAAATACCTACATCATTTTTTCATCAGATAACGGTGGCATGGAAGGGGCAGGCAGCGCGACGTTTACCGATAACTTCCCGCTACACCGTGGTAAGATTTCAGTGCATGAGGGCGGCACCCGTGTGCCGATGATCGTCACCGGCCCAGGAATACCGGCCAATGTGCAGACAGAGGTCATGGCGAATGGCATGGATTTTTACCCGACGATTCTCTCGTTGATTCAAGCACAAAAGCCGGCGGATAAAATCTTTGATGGGTGCGATTTAGCACCTTTACTGACCAGCGACCCAAGGGATGCCACACTCGTGCGAGATAGCAAGGGGCAGGTTCGCGATACTATGATGTGGCATTTTCCACAGATGGAGAACACCTCGTCGATTCGGGTGGGGGACTATAAGTTGGTGCGCCGCTACGGCAGGGGGACGCCGACAGTATCGCTCTATCAGCTATATCGCACCGAAGGTGGCAAACAAGTACGCGGCGACATTGAAGAGGCGCATGATTTAGCTGCGGCGATGCCCGAAAAAATGGCCGAATTGGATGCCCTTCTAACTTCGCAAATCGCGGCAGCGGGTGGTCGGATTCCCTACGGTAACCCCAGTTCCAGCGCAACTCTTCCCGGCAAAGAACAGGCGCCCGAGGTGCTCAGGCACGTGCAGAAAGAGAACATGGTCGGGCTTATCTATCGCCACAATGGGGCAGACCTTGTTTTTGCCGACCTCATTTATTCGCTCAATAATGGCCGCGAATGGCTGAGAGTATCGGGAGAGCCAATCGCAAAGGATCGCGTGCTCTTTGAGTTGCCGGAAGGAACGACTCATTATTACGTGAACCTCGTTGATGAGAATAATTTCATGGCGATTTATCCGACGATCGATCGTCCCAAAATGAAGCAGGAAGGGCTGAAGATGGTCGATGTGGCTGTTTTTGCAGGCTATCCCGAACCGACAGTCGGTAAGCCGATCAACCGGGGGGCGATTTTTAAGCAACGCACCATGGCTCAACAGGGGCGGACGGTGCTCGTATCGTTTGACTTTGAAGCGCAGGGACTCACGGGGCTGAATACCTCTGGCGAAGGTGCGATTTTAACGGGCAACGGCACCGGTGGGCGGGGGCAAATTTTGCGCCTGGAAGAGTTGGAGAGTCTGGAGCGTGATTGGATGCCGCTGGCGAGTGCCCCGCTGCGTTTCCCCGCAGAGCCAAGAGTAGGAGTGTATCGGGCGACGCTGGATCTGATGTTGGATCGGGATGCGCCCGGTTCGATCAGGATCACCCTGCTGCAAGACCGCATCGAGGCTGGCAGAGTTACGTTCGGGCCGGGCGAGGTTAAGGTCGGCGACCGTAATCTGGCCGCGCTGGAACCCGGCACTTGGTATCATCTGGATATTTCCGGTCAATTTGGTGCGGGCAGTGATCGGCAACTTTCGATTGTGATGACCGCAGAGGACGGACGCAGATGGGCCACGCAGGTGCCTTACACGAAATACCAGTTTGATCGACCGAACGACGTTCAGATCATCGGGCTAGGGGCCCAAGGCACCGCTGTGCAGATCGATCATCTGGTGGTGACGGTCGAAGAATAATTAACCGCTGCACCTGCATTGCTGGTGAAGTAAAGAGACCGAGAATCAATCAAAGGAGAGACACAGCATGTTATTAAAACTTATCACTCATAGCAAAAGCGGCATTGGCGTCGTTGCGCTGCTTCTGCTCTGCGGCACGACGGTTCATGCCCAGCGCAGCACCGGCCCTTGGGATCAGGCTGAGTTGTTTGCCGCGCCCAAGTATTACCCTTCGGACCAATTTAATGTCCCAGGAGTCGAATCGATCCTGTATGAGGGCTTAAACTACAAGGGCAAACCTGCGCGGTTCTATGCGTATTACGGAGTGCCGCAAGGTCAGGCGCCAGCCACGGGTTGGCCGGGCGTTGTTTTGGTTCACGGTGGCGGTGGCACGGCAAGTGCGAGCTGGGTCAAACAGTGGAACGAGCATGGCTATGCGGCGATCAGTATGGACTTGGAAGGGCATCTGCCCAAGCCGGGGCCGCACTACAAACGTCCCGGTCATGATTGGTCGGGCCCACACCGGCGCAGCCACTTTGAAGAGAAACCCATCAATCAGGGCCGACCAGTTAATGAACATTGGTTCTATCACGCCATCGGCGGCGTGGTGCGTGCCGATTCATTGCTGCGCTCATTTCCAGAGATCGACAAAGACCGCATCGGGATTGCAGGGTTTTCATGGGGCGGGGTATTGACCAGTGTGTCGCTTGGTGTGGATGCCCGATTCAAGTTCGGAATCACGCATACAGGCTGTGGATTTCTGCATGAGGGGGACAGCCATCTCGGCGACAGCTTCAGGCGAAGAAGTCCTGAGAAACTGCAAGAAGGCCTCGCACTCTACGAACCGTCGACTTACTTGCCCAAGGTGACGGCTCCGGTGCTACGGACCTTTTCCCCTACGGATTCGCATTTCCCGCTGGACTGTGAACAGAAATCAGCGTTGGCCACCCAAGGGCCTTCTTTCCTGTGGATCAAGGTGGGATGGGGCCATGCTCACAGACCCAAGCTGGAGCCCTTTGTCTTTGCGGACAGTGTGGTGAAAGGCGGACCTTCGTTGCCGCAGCGTGGCGAGCTGGTGCAGCAGGGCAACAACTGGTCAGTCATCTTCACGTCCCCGTTTGCATTGGAGCAGGCGGAGCTATGCTACACCACCGACAGCGGCCTTAGTAAGGAGCGCAAATGGCATACGGTGCCCGCACAACTGGAATCAGGCAAAGCGAGTGCGGAACTGCCGGAAGGCACCACAGTCTTCTACTTCAATGTGACGGACGCAGACGGTCGTATGTCCAGTTCGTTAAGCCGTGCGCTGTAGTGGGGGGCGGGGGGGACGAATTATGAGAGCAAAAAATCAGAGCTACTGGGCCTGAACCGGGCCCATTACGAAATGCCCCCTGGGGCTATATCTGCGAGTTCTTGCATCGCGGCTTCTCTTTGTTCTTCACGAGAGCCAAAACCACTAAATCGAACAGGCTCTTCAAGGATGCATAAGAGCTGTTTCGCTACAAAAACACGATCTCGCTTTGCTTCATTTACAGGGAGCAAGATCGATGCTTCTACTAGTTTTAAGATAGCTCGGTTTGCTGTATTGTAGGCGATTCCGAGGAGGCTTTGTGCTTTGCGTGCAGTGATGTAAGGATTCCCCGCAAGTAGCTCGACCACTTGCCCAGATGCTCCTGACATTTTTGCTGTTTCGAGTTTCCATTGCTCAATGATCGCATTCATGCGCTCGGCACGATCAAGCACGTCTTCAGTCTGACGAATTACGCCATTTAGGAAGTAGTTTAGCCATTCCATCCATTCTCCGTGTTCGCTAATTCCGTTTAATGCGGCGTAATAATCCGGACGTGTCGCATTAAAGAAAGCGCTCAAGTAAAGCATGGGTGCTGTGAGCGAACCCTTTTCACAAAGCAATAGCGAGATGAGCAAACGACCTATGCGCCCGTTGCCATCTAGGAACGGGTGAATTGCTTCAAATTGATAGTGCATCAAGGCGCAAGTGATTAGCGTCGGCTCTTCGGAGTTGTGTAAGTAAGCTTCCCAATCTCGTAAGCATTCTCCGAGTGCATCCGGAGGTGGGGGGACGTATTTTGCCTCTTTTAATGTGCATCCAGCTGGGCCGATCCAGTTTTGTGATGTGCGGAATTCACCAGGGGTTGCCAGTTCGCCGCGGACACCGCTCATTAGAATTTCATGCATTTCACGAATTAGGCGAAGTGAAAGCGGGATCTCGCTGAGTCTTCTCATTCCGTGTTCCAGTGCGCTGACGTAATTCGCAACCTCTCTGAGATCGTCAGGGCTCCGCTCAACTTCTGCACCTACTTCAGATGCCAGTAGTTCTCCAAGAGTGGCTTGCGTGCCTTCAATACGGCTGGAATAGACCGCTTCACGTTTAATGAACGGGCGAATCAATATATGCGGGTTTGGCATTCTTCGAGCTTCACCGCTTAAACGGACTAGCAGTTGATCAGCTTGGGACAGTTTTGATACGAGCTCGGGAGTCCATTCGATTTTTGGAGGAAGCGATGCGGGGTAGAAGGCTCTGTAACCATCAATAGTTATTTTCCAGATTCCAGATACTTGCTTGTCTTTCATTATGGAAATAGGAATGCACCCTATTTCCATAAAGTCAAGTTAGTGGAAATAGCGAGCGGGCTTATTTCCACAGAGAGGCTGAGTGGAGCCAGTCCCACAACTCTGGGACTGAAGAAATGTTTAAAATAAACATCCTAATCCTTTAGTGTTCTCTAATTTTTCTGTAGTCGTTTTCGGATCAATATGACACGCGCAACCCCGCTACGCCAAAGGCGACGCAGGGCACAACAGTCGTTCACAAGTCCAAGTGTCGCATATGTTAAAATACTTTACGCAATCACGTATATGTGTGGTGGCCGCATTTTGCTATAATGCGGTACTAGTACTTCGTATCCACCCCAATATCCAAAAATAATGAGCCAGCCGCTACATGCCTCACTGCTAACCTCATCATAATCTCCACTGCCATCGATATTGCTTCAACTGCCGCGCAGCGACTTAGATATCAAAGACAATGAAAAGATACATATTATTCATCGGTTTACTCGGAGCATTGCATGCGTTTGCAGCTCCGGAAGATAATCAGGCTCGCATCGCGACGGTGGCCGATCACCGCCAACAGCAGGACGGGGTCGGTGAGCGGATCGACGGGGGGGCGTCTCTGGAGATCTCCGCTTCGAAGGCGGCAGCTGACTCCACTTTCAAGCCTGGCAAAATTTGGCCGGACGATCAGGGCGTTCACATCAATGCGCACGGCGGCGGTGTGATGCATCATGACGGCACTTACTATTGGTTCGGCGAACATAAGGTTGCCGGCTC
>Ga0115008_10002071_pt1 | contig 16601 bp, 22 predicted proteins | sample FraStrMetagenome_FD_87164 | JGI IMG/M metagenome (GOLD analysis project Ga0115008, IMG submission 87164) | Marine eukaryotic phytoplankton communities from Arctic Ocean - Fram Strait ARC3M Metagenome | ecosystem: Environmental > Aquatic > Marine > Oceanic | place: Fram Strait | collected...
AAGCTTCGCGTCAAAACATTTCAAATTTTTATTTTTGACGCGAAGCTTCGCTTCGCGCTCTTTACTTCGCTTCGCTCAGCCATTTTTAGCGAAATTCAAACCAATTTTTTAGCTGATCAGGAAAACCCTCATTTTAAAACCGGGATAAAGATTGAACTTCTTATCGTCGAGTGTTACTCGTAAAATAAGACGCGCCTATCTTTGAAACTCAAGAGGAACTCAGAAGCGCGCATCTTCAATGGCAGAAAATAATGTTGAGCCCATTTGGCGATAACCTCGGCCTAATTCTTTTTGTTAGCGGGCTTATCACTTTCAATTAGGCATAATTTGATTGCGCGCGCCTTCTGCGAATTATTTCGCCAGTTTGTTCAAAAGCTCTTTTTGCTTTCAGCCATCTTCTTATCAGGCTTATATATTAAAAAAAAACAAAGAAGCTACGAAAGAACACGGCTGGCTGAGTTGCTAAATTTATCTTCTTCGATTACGAAAATTCTAACGAGCTGCAAATTATCAACCTACTCCATCAAAATATTACCGTCGGAACAAAAAATTCATCACTGTCGTTTGTAATTTCTAAAAATAAAAAGCAATCGTAAAAAACGATAACGGAACATTCATGATTGCCTCCGTTATGAACTAGCGGAGCTCAACGCAAAAACATTTGTGTTGGGCTTTTTTTACTAGACGAAGAAAACACAAGAGAAGTAGCTTGGTGCGATAATCGGTATTTTTGTCCTAAAGGCGTCTTTCTATTGGTCATTTTAAAGATCTTAACGTGTTTTTGGAGAAACAACCTGCGAAGATTGGTATAAATGATGGAGGTCGACGAGTGCAATAATCATGTCAAAGGTTTGCTTATTTCCAAGTTATTTCTGGTTGTTAAAATATGTTCATATAAACGCGACCACACTAATTGTGAAGCAATTTCCTAAAAGTCCAAACATGTTTTATGATTCTCAATTGAGCATAAATCAGTCGCCGTTTAGTATCCTCCTTGATTTCCGCACTTCGTTTAAGTTTTTTTTAGGAAGTAAACGGCAAATGGGCCTCAATAGTACAGGAGAAGCAATAAAATGGGAGATGATCTTTACGAGAATTTATACAACAGGTAACGATGCGAAGTCGGAGAGAAAGACTTTGATTCAATTTTAGTTGGGATATTATTTGGGCTGTTATGGATTGTCCTTGGATTCTACATTGGCAACGCAGACGTGATTGAACACTTCAAAGATGTTGACGAAAACGAGGTCAACGAAGCTGCAATTATTGACATAGAAGACTTCGAGCGTACAAGTACTTTCATATTTTGGGTTGGAATAGTCATCCTTGTCTTCTCGTAAGATCAGTTTTGTAAAAGTTCTTGAATTAGCAATGTACTAGAGTTTTTGGCCATTTGATGACGTTTCTGAAATACAAAACTGGAATGGTGATTTTCTGCGTTTATTTATTATTCTCTTTTGTTGGAACAATCGTCGTCGGAAAAGGTTGGTTGTTGTTATTTCGAATAAGCATACATATATTTCAAGTGGTCTTGAAAAATGGTAAAAAAATAATGGAAAAACTTGACCAAGATTCGATTCGTTTCTGGAAGATGGCTGTTCATCCTTTGAGTCCGATTGACAAGCTTATTCGGCGATACGAGGAGGACCACAACTGTTGTGGTTGGAACAATGCGATTGATTATTGCGACCAAAAGGCGGTGGAGAACTTGATGAAGTCCGTCATCGATGAAGGTGTTACCGAAAAGATTATAAAAGTAACGATAAATCGTTTTCGTATTTTGTAGTCAAGACTTTTTTTAGTACAAAACAGTCAATGATTCATCGTTTGGAAATGATGATTATTTCGAGGATTATTATAATTACAATGAATATACTGAGACCGATGAGTGTACTGATGACGGAGAGTATGACGGGGACGAAAGTTGTATTTGCAATACTATTTCGAATTTCCATGACGAAAAAGTTAACTACGCAATTGACGTTTTTAAGTCGACTGTTTGTGTTCATCAAACTTCGCTCTGCTTTTACGTCGATGATACAGAATGTTATAGCAGGTTTAATAATGATCTTAAAACTTTAATAAGCTTATGCTCTACCTCTAGCCTCACGATGCCTTGGCATTTTACATTAAACGTAACAAGAAATGTAAAGCTTGAAAATGTCTGCCACGAAAAGACGTGCTTCTTGAACGGATGCGGAGATATATTTTCAGCATTTTTCAGGAAGAAATTAATTGGCTGGCTATTTGCTCTTGGCGTCGCATCTGGAGTCTTCTACCTCGGTGGAATGGCAATAAGCATAAACTTGACATACAAAATTTGGTCAATCGACCAACAATATCTGACGACAAAAGCGAAGGAAAAAATAAATGCAAGAAAAGTGATTTTTCGGAATAAATTGGGAAGCTCGCGAGGAGCTTCAGTCAGACGAACAGATGGCGAGGAGATGCCCCTGAATGCAAATTCGTGAACGCCAAAAAAAATAAACACAATGCGCTTAATTTTCTGCCAATAAATCAGAACATGAATACACCAAAAGCTCGTTTTTGTTATGAGCATATAAATAATTTATTTTTAAATCTTCAAACAAAGCCGCTAACTCGTAAAGATAAGCTAAGCAATTTTCTGTTGACTTTATTGTCAGAGAGGCTGTGTCGCCTATGCTAATATTTGAACGCAATTGTTTCACGTAAACTGTGAGTATATCACGCGAGAATCAAGTTAAATTTCAAATATTGATGGAAAAAAGAGAATAATGTCGTTCGATTTTAAATCCTATACGAAAAACACAACTCCTGCTGAAGAAAAAGAATCAAAAAGACCAAATGAATGTGTTCGAAATTGTTTCTGTGTTTCGGATGTCACTGACGAGGAAAAAGAGCAAAAAATAAATTATAAGAAGAAGTTTATCATGATTTATTGCATTGTTGGAATTTTCTTCGGGCTCTTTTGGGTCGGAGCTGGCTACTACTGCCAGAACGCAGATGTTATTAAAGAATTTTCAGATATTCAGGAAATGGGTCAATCACTTTTAACTCTTGCGGATAAAGCCACCAATTAGTGTTCACTTTAATTTTGGTAAAAATGGCTGAGCGAAGCGAAGCAAAAAGCGCGAAGCTTCGCCAATATATCATTTGTTTTTATTTTTGACGCGAAGCTTCGCTTCGCTCAGCCAGTTTTGGCTAAACTTATGTAAACAACAAAATAGTCATTTAAACCGCAAGGGTTAAAGAACCTGAAGATATTATGTCGATAAAATGATCATCCCAAAACAGGCCTCTGGAAATGATCCCACCGCGGCTATTATTGATGTCGAGGATTTCACAAGAATAAGCTGGTTTTTGTTTCTCACCGGTGTCTCCATTTCTTTCTTTTCGTAAGTTTAAATAAATGAAAATAAATAATAATTGATAATTCAAGGCTGGTGGGACTTATAAGTGCGTATCTAGAGAATGCAGGAAAAACAGGACTCATAATTTTCTCCCGTTATCTTTTCTTTTCCGTTTTTTTTCTTCTCATCACTGTTATTGGTAAACAAAAGGTCATTAAAAAAGAGCTAAAATTGTAATTTAAGTTTTTCTTCTCAAAGCAAGCGATCTTAACAAAAGGATAAAACAGGACTCAATTCGTTTCTGGAAAATGGCAGTGCATCCGGCAAGTCCGTTTGACAAATATCTTCGAAACTACGAAGAGACACATTTGTGTTGTGGGTGGAACAACGCAATTGACTACTGCGATCAGAAAGCGCTTTCTGCTTTGATGGAGGAAGTTATTGACCAGAAAGCGACCGAGAAAGCGATAAAATATAAAGGCGGCCTTTCAGAAGATGCATCAAGTTATCCTTATTACGGTGATTCGGTTTATTCAGTGTCTCAAGACAGCTTGAGCTCATCATATGACGATTCGTTGAGATCTCAGCAGCCGTTACAGTTCTGCGCTGAAGACGAAGCGTACGACGGAGATGAAGCGTGCATCTGCGATACCGTAGAAAATTTCGAAAATGATGCTGGAAGAGGATTTCTTGATCTCAAGTATCTAAATTGTGTCCACGATTCAACATTCTGTTACTATTCTCAATCAAGCGAATGCGAAACTGGAGATGAAAAGTAAAAGAATAATTATTTTATCGTTTATCATGAGCATTAAGCATTCGGTACGAGCCCTGGCGGGAGACGAACAGCCCCCAGAATATTACCGTTGGTGACGTTTGTAGCGAGAACACCTGTTTTGTTAACGGATGCGGGGACATGTTCTCTGACGATTTCTGGCAATATGGTGCTCCAAGGTTCGGGCTTCACTAAATGCACCCAATATGGCTGAGCGAAGCGAAGCAAAAAGCGCGAAGCGAAGCTTCGCGTCAATAATAAAAGTTAAAAATATTTTCACGCGAAGCTTCGCTTCGCGCACTTTGCCTCGTTTCGCTCAGTCATTTTTAGCGAAACTGAAATGGACAACTAATTTGTCACTTTCCCCGCAAGGGTTAAGATATTGAGACCTGATAAAGTATTCTCGCTTGCGTCGCTGTATCAATCATATTTTTCGTCTTTGGTATTTACAAGACCTGCCGCTTTACGATCCTTGTCTGGACAGAACCAGTCAAAAAACAATTAACGACCACGGAGTTGGGGAGACGAACACTGACAAGAACGCGTAGTTTTTTTAAGGCGGACAGAAGCGCAGAACGCAGCCGGGCAACAGAATCTCATAACATCGAAAGAATACCTCTCAACCGTGGAGATAAATGAACAACGATTAACAAACGGTTGAAACACTGACAAAACAATAAAGTAACCGATTCTTGACAAAAAATAAAAGATTACAAAAAGCCTCCAGTTTCAGTCATTAAACGAAGCCAGCCAATCAGATTCGCCCAAATGAGCTCATCTCATTGAGAAAGCTCAGAAGCCCATGTTTGCCCAGCTGACGGTGTCGAGAACGCTGAGCTGACCTCGATCACGGGCCGGTCTTTCGCGCACTTGTGAAGTCCCCCGCGCGGCCAATTGTCAACTGGCTTACCCAGAAACGGTTGTAAAATCTCGCGCTTTCATTTCAGTTGGCTTTTTTTACAAACCAGAGATCAATTGACAAATATTGGCAAAGCTAGAGAAAAATAGAAAAAGGTGAGGCTTCTCGGGCTGGTATCTTTGCTAAGCAACTCAGTTTTGAATGCTCGTGAGCTGCTTGTAATCACTGTCGCGACGGAGAAAACTGATGGCTATCTTCGCTGGGAAGAGTCGGTGCGTTACTCCGGGCTGAAAAGCAGAACTTTTGGGACTGGAGAAGACTGGCTCGGAGGCGACCTTACAAACGGTCCGGGCGGAGGACACAAGGTTAACCTCCTCAAAAAAGAACTAGCGGGGTACAAGGGCAATTCGGAGCTGTACTTTCTTTTTACTGATGCTTACGACGTGATCATTAATGGAAAGGAGGAAGAAATATTTTCCAGGTTCGACGATATCGTTTCGAAAGTCGAGTACAAGACGAATGTTCTCATTTCTGCCGAAGATCTCATTTGGCCAGATGCGTCTCTTGAGGTTTGGGCACTCAGATTGAGCGTTTGCTAATTAAATTATTTTAGCCGAAATATCCTCTTGTTCTTGGCAAACGCTTCCTTTGTTCCGGAGCGATTTTAGCTCGCGCAGATGTCTTCCTTGATCTCTTGGAATACCGCGCCATCGGTGATCGAGATGATGACCAGCTGTTCTATACTGAAGCCTTTCTCAATAAAGAACTAAAAGAGAAGTTCGGAATCGCGCTTGATCACAAAGCAGAGCTGTTCTTCAATCTCAACGGAGCGCTCGAAGAAGTTGGCATTGATTTTGCTAGAAGCGCGACTGGAGATAATACAGTTGAAAACACGAAGTACAGAACGAAGCCGCTTGTTATTCACGGAAACGGCCCGAGCAAAAATGAGCTTAATAGAATAAGTAATTATGTTCCGCAGGGTTGGAGGCCTGATTATGGATGCCCAGCGTGTTCTAAAGTACTAAATGAAGAAATAAAGGAAGATATTGACACAAGCAAAGATATCGTAATCGCCTTCATCATCGACGGAATTACGCCTTTTGTGCACAATTCTCTGAAACGAATCGCATCGCTCGATTATCCTGCAGAAAAGACACATTTGCTTATTTACTCGAATACAGTATGGGCAGACGAACGTGTCGACACTTTTTTGGAAGTCTTTGGCTCTTCTTACAAATCAACAAAATTCATTTCGTCAAAGGAAAAGATGAGCGTCACAATGGCACGAAAGTTCGCACTTCAACTGACGGATGAAAAATTTTCAGCTGAGTTTGTGTTTTATGTTGATGGATATGTCCAGCTTACGAACCCGGCGGTGATTGGAGAATTGATAAAAACAAATGTCGAGCTTGTTGCTCCGGGAATGAGCCGATATGGAAAGCTGTGGTCGAACTACTGGGGTGCTGTAGCATCTGATGGATTTTATTCAAGGTAGTTAATTTTAAACGTATATTTTCTCATCATTGGGTTTAAAGGAGCGATGACTATCTCGACATCGTCCAGGGCACTCGCGTTGGAATCTGGAACATGCCTTTCGTCAATGGCGCATATCTTGTCCACAAAAACCTCGCCGCTGATTTGATCGATATCTTTGCCGGTATTTCGCAATCTCCTTGGCAAGGAAAATTCAACGACCCAGACTTGGACTTCGCAAGTAATCTGCGTACTCTTGGTATTTTCATGCACGTAACGAACCAAGCGTACTGGGGTCGACTTGTTGACCGCGAGCACATGCCTGTTGACCGTATTCATCCAGAATTGTGGCAGCCTGAGTGGAACAGGCCTGATTGGGAAGAAGACTATCTCGACTCCGATTACTGGAGAGTGCTCGAGCCTGAGACGGAAATGGACGAGCCTTGTCCTGATGTCGTCGCTTTTCCTTTTCTAAGTTCTAAGGGCGGATTTGATATGATCGAAGAGATGGAGCACTACGGAAAATGGTCCGGTGGCAACGAAGCACATACTGATGAACGGCTGGCGGGTGGATACGAGAATGTGCCGACCGTTGACATTCACATGAACCAGATCGGCCTGCAAGATGAGTGGCAGTATGTTGTAAAAACGTACGCAGCGCCGATGGTATCAAAGTTCTATACTGGCTACAATCCAGACAACAAGCCCAATTTGATGTTCGTCGTGCGCTACAAACCTGGCGAGCAGGACCGACTCCGGCCGCACCACGACTCGTCCACTTGGACTTTTCAAATCGCCTTGAACAGGCCAAACATTGACTTTGAAGGTGGCGGCACTTATTTTACTCGTTACAAATGCTCGGTTGTCGGAAGCGCTACAGAGCAAGACAGTAGATCTCTGGAGGTCAAACAGGGGATGGGATTCGCGTTTCCAGGACGCCTGACGCATCAACACGCTGGTCTGCCGACGACTAAGGGGACAAGATACATCCTCGTCAATTTTATGGATGCTTAAAATCTGCTCACACGCACAATTTTTATAAATAAATTGATACATGTTTTGATACAGTTTTATATGCAGGCTTTATTTGATGAATCACTTTATTGATTTCTAGATAAAAAATTTACTCAAAAAAATGAAAAGTTTATTTTACTCTAAAAAGAGGAAATGGATGTTTTTCAGCGCAAAAAGCTGAATGTTATCAATTTTACATGCGAAGAAATTCCATTCATAGAGAAAATTCCCTTCGAGAAGGTAATTTCATCCCCTGAGTCTGAAATATGAATTTGGATAAATTTTTAGGAAGAAACGGGCGATGGAGATAAGGCTGAGCCTGAATTTGTTGAGAAAACAGTTCACGAACAAGTCAAGGAAATACTCGAATCGATCAAAAATGAGAATTACAGCTTCGAAAAGCGCATGAAGATAAAGTAGAGCTTCTTATTTTGACCGTTTTTGAAGAAAATGTTTTTAGATACATCAAAAGATTTGGCCGATGTTGGGTCGTAAACGACAACAGAAAGCTTTTTATCGCGAAATATTTAAACAAGTACTTTGGCGTTAATCTGTCCCATCTTTTGGTAGACAGAACAGGCCGCTACGACCTGAACGAGGACGAGCAGACTCAGATCATGCGAATGATCTACCTGCACGACGAAGGCAAAGTCTTCCTGAAGAATTTCTTGCCCGAAGTGGAATATGAAAAATCGGAGGATCGATTTTTGCATGAAAAGAAAATGTTTAAATTTCGCCAGCAATATCGGTAAAAAAACTAAACAATTATTGAAAATGTTATTTGCAACTTGAAGAGCTGAACAAAAGTACGAGCCTCCAACTTGGCGAGCATGGTTGACTTTGGACAATCTTACAGACAATTACCCTGTTTTCGTCTTCATCACTATCGCCATTGCCATGCTTATTCAAGTCGCATACATTGTCATTTCTCCTGCGCAAACAAACTAAAAAATAATAAATATATAATTTTTACCATCCCTTTTTGTAGAAAAAATGTAAATAATTCTAGAATAGTCATTTACCTGCAAAAAAAGTGTGTTAATATCTCAGTTTAAAATGAGCCTCTACTTGAGCTACGGAAAATTGCTGATTGATCAGCTTGATTTAGCAATAACGCAAAAATATGAAGAAGCGGAACGTTTTCGTCGGACGGAACATTTGGGTATTTTCAAAACAAAAAATTAAAAAATATCATTCTTCAGCGGCTTGCAAGCTACAGAAATGGTGGAAAAAGATTTTACTGAAGCTAAAAGATCGGAAACGCACGCGAGCTTCGACCATGGTTTTGGGCTTTATGCGTAAAGTAGTTAGTACAAAGAAGGTGGAATTGATAGAGAATCACAAAAAAACGATGAAACTCAGGAAACAATACGGGAAACATGTGACTCCTTTGCAAGCTCTTTGGAGAGGATATTATTCTAGAAAAACTATCATGGATTTTTACAAAAGAAAAGCCTTGCTCGAGGTAAGCTTTTTCTTTTAAAGATGTTAGCAAAGCTGGCTTTTAGGCGGTGGTGAAGAAGAACGAGGAGACTCGTTCGCATTTGCATAAAATGCACAATCTTCAGCTGCGTATGGAAAGGTGGCGTCGACATAGCTACATGGCAAACGCTCGTAAAAGCATCCATTTTCTGATTAGTACACGCGCACGTGAAGGGATTCCTGAAAACGTTATTGAAAAAACGGCGGAAGAAGCAGCCGCTTTGAAGAGAAAAAAACGACATACTGTTGAGCCATTGGTTATAGTTCAGCCTCTGCCTTCGCCAAGAAGATACAAAAACTATGTTCCTCCAGACGATATCGAATGTTTCGGACCATTCAGAAGGAAAGAATCAGGCCGGGGTAAATAGTTTGCAAGCTAAAATCATGATCGAGTTGTTTCTTGTAACCCTGAAAAGTGATCGAGCAAAAGAAGAGGCCACTGGAGCCAACATTACGCGTTTCTACGTCTTACAACATCACTGAACGTGAACGCAAAAAGGACAAACAAGAGTCCTGGATCAAATGCATTCAAAAACCAATGGCAAGAGAGTCTTGACCCTTCTTCGTAACTTTCACTTCTTAGAAATTCGCAACCGCTTCTTCAAAATGCACGAATTATGATCGAACGCTTTGGGGCCAGACCGAGTACAACCCGCGTGATTTCTGCAACAAAACAATCCGTTACGAGAGCCAGTGTAAAAACAAGCTTCCGTTTATTTCTCAAGTTCCTGTTATTCCCCTTTTTGATCGGCTAGGAAAGTCTTACGCTGAAAGATCTAAACTTATTAAATAAATGGACCGTTCTGTAAATTCTATTTTTCTTTATTACAATTATAACACTGGAACTTTGAGTTTTGACTAACTGTAAGCTGTTGATAACTGTACAAATTTGTTGTGTAGTTCTGGACTTGGCTCAATCTGCTCAAGTAAGAGCTTGACCGTACGTATGATTTTCGAGGAAAGTGTCAGCGTAATGGCAATTGAGCGTTGTCGAAATCAGCTTGTTGAATCTTGAACTGAGGATTTTGATGAACGTTTGAGGGACTTTGGGAGGAGACTGAAGAATTCTGTCACGCTTTAAGTTAACTAAGGAATATATTACCTTCTTCCGAGAGCAGTAGAATCAGCACTGAGGGTTCTGTGAAGTCCTCGCAAGGAGAATTTATTCGTGCTACGAACAACGTTCCAAATAAAATTCAAACAAGCCGAATTTATTAAAGTTAAAATCACAAAAACAAAAATCGGGGGATAAATCGTAATAAAACATTATAAATCACGCATAAAGCGAAAAGGCGACTTGCCTATTTTTAAGGTTTTTATAAGCATTAGATATCCGGTGCTGTGGTGGCATTCTAAATGCCAGTTCAGAAAGGAGATGTGATTGCCTTTTAGCTGAGATGCGACTTACTTGTACCGCTGGCCAAGTTTCTTGTCGTTAAACTGGTCATTCGGAGAGGGATTCAAGATAATTTCACGCCAGGCGTCAGGCAGTTCACCCTGAATTAAAATATTAAACTAACTTCTTGATGATTTGAAAAGATGATATTAATGAATTAAAGAATGATGAAGTGTCCGTTTGTAGAATTTAATTACCTGGACCATGTCGTATTGTATTGCACATTCCACAATCTGTATTAACTGCGTCGCCGCGACTTCAATCGCCGTTCTTAGCAGCTCTATCTGTCCACGCAGAAGTCGACAGTTCCAAGCATGGTTTTCGTGCACCTTCGAGGCTTTCTTGCTTTTTAATCCGTCGACTTAAATATTCAATTTTATACGCGTGATATTTAATCAAAAAGAATCAATTTCAAATTATGCAGTTCGAATTCGACAACTCAGCAATCTGATCGATTTGATAAATAAAAATGTTAATCAGCCAGTTTGAAAATCAAAGAGGCTTGATTCTTATGAGTAAGAATTAGCATACCAGGCATGGACATACGGCGACCAGTCCGATTTGGACTGACTATAAACAGGTTTAGAAAAATGAAAGGACCACATAAAGGCGGAAAGCATTCGATTTTCAAATAAAAAATAGCTTGACTCACCACTTCCAAGTGACTCAATAGTTTCGGAGAGTTCAGTCGCCTGCGTCAATGCAGCTTCCATCTTCACGAGCAAAACTGGCCCAGTGATTGTCAGTTTCCGGTTCGTGTTGACAAGCGCGTCCGTGGATTGCGCAGACTTTCGTCCGTGCTCAGGAAGCTGTCCACCATCGAGCTTCATTGTCAGAATATTGTCGATCATTCGGAATTTAATTGGCATTTTTCTTCCCGACAGATGCTTCATGACCTTGATTCAAAAATAAATATTGATAAAAAAGTAAATATTTTACCTGCTTGACATTTGAAACCGGTTGCAGACCCGCAGCTTCCTTGAAGTCCTTTGTACAGTTTTCGTGAAGTTGCCTCAAATCGGCTGCTTCCCTTGCAGACTGCGATATCGATTTGTACAGTTCATCGGCTGATTTGAACCCAACAGTGCGCAGCTTAGACATGGGCTTGTTCGGGCGCCGCCTGAGCACCGTTTTCTTCTGCTTTGTTTCGCGCGATGAACTGATCGCGACGTGGACTAGAAAGCGGTTATCATGCCCGAATTATAAGTTAAACTTACCAAGAAGTGAAGCTCCATTGAGATTTTCGCCAAAGATGCAGCTCAATTTTGCGACTCTGTAACCAGGCAGAAGGCATGAATGTGCAATGGTGTATTGCCCGATAAACTCGTCACCGATAAAATCATCGTCGAGAATGACGAATCGAATGAGCGCCATGTCAGGCACAGTGAGGCGAAACTCGCAAGATTCATCGAAAACTGGATTTCGTCCGCAATTGTGCACTGTGCGCGTTCTGTTTTAGGGTGAAAAAATATTCACCAAAGTTTTGAAAAACTGACTTTCTTATTCGCAAACAATCACTATCAACCCTGTTCCTGTGTTCTGCACAGTCCGTGGCCGCGCCGAAGACTTCAATCAACACGTAGGGATCGATGACGCTTCCCTTTGAGCCTGCGCCGCGAGGCTTGGGCAGATCGGTGCCCGAGATGACGCGCAAGTGCAAGGTTGTGACCTCGGAGCGTATCGTCCTTTCAGAGTCTATCATGATCGATGGCTTCAGCGCGTAGCCGCACCCTCCATTTGCAGCAAACATGCCTTCATTAAGATCCATCATCAGTCCCGGCGTCTAAGATGCAAAATATTATATTTTATATAGCCCCTGAGATCAAAAGATTGACAAGTATTTACCTGAAAATGCAGCGCAGCCATTTGCACGCCCATGTTCCAAACGTCGAGTGGATTGTAATTCGAGCAATCCACCCTTGAGTCGTTTGGCTCGACGCGGATGATCTGCGTTGAGCCAGCCTCGACAAGCGCCTCCGCATTGTTGGTCGCGACTCGCGAGGCAACAGTTTCGGGCATGACGGACAACTCAAGCTCAGTCTTCTTCTGAGGAATTCCAGTAACGATGTTTGTCTTGAAAAAGCACATCTTTGCCAAGCGCGGGATGAGCGGAGTTTCGCGCACTTGCATCGCACTTTCAACAGGGATCAATATTGCTTCAGCTACGCCTTATTTGAGCCAATTTGATCTTTTTTTCATCGTGTCAAATTAAAAACAAAATGAATTGAAGACGTTTGGATTAGCGGGGATAACCGGGAATTCCAATCAAGCTGCATAGCGAGCAAATGACCTTGAGGACTTGCCTTTGTCTTCAATCGATCAAAAATTAATTTAATTTCCAGAGCGCTTGAAAACTTAGTTAATCGATGAGCGAATGAATAGGTAATATAATTAATAAAGCTGTTAGCTAATTGATCCCGGTGGCTTAGATTCAGATCGTCTTGTGAGCGGCCTGAAAGCTCCAGGAGGATCTTGTTTTTAAGTTTCTCGGGCGTCAGATTGGCAACGGTTGTGTTGATTTGCTCGGCAGTGCAAAGAGAGTCGCCGAGGTATTCGTGGAGCTGCTCGGCGAGGTAAAGCTGTCCAGACTCGGTGGCGCGGACGCGAATAACGAGGATGAGGGGAAAGTCGGAGGAGGAGAAGGCGTGCTCGTGAATGATTCCAAGCACCGCCTAAAAATATTCTTTGAAATTTTGTAAGAGGAGATTTACCAAGATTAAAAAAATATTGAAAACCGTCAGATCAAGACGAAAATGATGAAGAGCAAAAAAAATGTCAAAAATTGTCAGCTCATTTTCGTCAAGATAATTAGGGAATAATTATTTACACGCGCTTGTTAACGTACGGATAGGTGCAGCCTGACTTGCTGGCGATTGTTCCGCGGGTGATGTACCATCAAATTTTTCTCATTGTTGTTGTCAACAAATGACCAAACGTCAAAGCTGACACAGCGGCATCCCTTTTCAAGGACAGTTTGGAAGCAGGATAGAGATGTGCGGCCGGATAATTGGTCTTGAATTAAATACGTGTTGTGCGAGGCAGAAATGAAATAATGTGAAAAAGGGCGATTCATGTCCTGTGTCGGCGTCCGCTTCTTTGGGTTAAACAGTGCACATTTGTCGCAGGTGAGATAACGCGTGAAGCCGTCGATGCCTAGCATACGCTTTTCGCGTAGCTGCGCACTAGGCTCGCATTCAGCGACTATCGTTAGACACATTTCAGGACTGGCGTTTATGCCCTGCTCCATCTCGAGGAAGGAACGCAAGTCGTCGACGGACATGGCGTCTTCATGGCTTGCATATCTCACAAGGATAAAATAAACTTCAGCTCGCGTCGCGACGTCTTTGAACAACTCGATGAAATGCGGCTGGGTGAGTCCAACCGGCTGGTCGGTTTCTGGGCCTGTCTTTATCGATTTCAAATACTCGCGGAGCTTCGTCTTGATAACGTTGTCCCTGACGCCGTCTGAGAGTGACTTGATCAGCTGTATCGACTCGTTTTCGTCCATGAAACCGTCCGAATTGACATCGGCGGCGCTGAACATGTCCGAAAGCCATTTCTCGCGGGCCTCGCGAGCCGTGTCGCCCGGAGACGCGCTTGTTGCCAGGCCCGAAATGAGATGGCGTAGACCAGTGCACCAGATATTCGCTTCTTCAGTCGTGCTCGCAACAAGATCGAGCGTGATGTATTCTTCTCCGTAAACTATCGAAAAAGCACACTCGTTTGGGAAATGTTCCGCAGCGTCGACAGACAAAAATACTTCCGAGTTCTTTCCGCTTCGGACTTCGTGAATGTCGCTCAGCCGCACTCGTGCCTTGTCCGAGTCTTTTTTGGAGGGCTCCCAGCGAAGCTCGCCCTTTTCTTCATCTAGCCAGTAGAATCGTCGATAAACACGTGAAGCCGATCGCACTTTCACAAGTTGACCACCCGTATACATGTGCTTCAAACAGTCTTTTGCAGATCGGACTGTCAGCTCCGTGGGCAGCGAGCCAAATGACACTGTCTGACGGGAGGATCAAAATCGTGCCTCCAAACCTCATTTATGAAATCTCCTGGGACTCTAGCCGAGAAAATGGGGAGAAATAACAGAATTAAGGACATGCAAAATGACCTTGAATGCAAACCACAAAAAGCTATCTATCTTAAAAACTGATTGATTGGAAACTGGATAATCCACATATGATGAATTTCTTGACGGCAAAATGATTTATTCTGCGGTTTTAAAAGCCGATGAAACCATTTGAAGTTAAATATGCTTCGGATTAGCGGCTTAGAAAAGATAATTTCTATATAAAATGAAGCTCTTATTTGCATTATAATTCTCTGAGGAAATCATCAATAGAGTGGTTTTGAGAAAAAAGGCGATCCTTTCCTTGTTAGTAGTTCCAGGTTTTCTACTTGGATCTCTGATGATGCTCTTTCGTCTATTCTCGATTGAGCTGTCGGATACGGTGCGGCTGTTCCTGCTTTCGGCATTCTGGCTTGCTTCCGAGCGCGATTGCGGACTGCTGCTATCCGAGTTGACCGACTCTATTACGGAGGGCGAAACGGTTGAGCCGTTCGAAACAGTCCCTGCTTTGTCAGAAGCAGTAGAACAGACTTCGTCCATCTCATCTGATCACTGCGTCGAGACGAGTTGAAATATTGATTGACACTGGCCCTGTTGGAGCGCTCATACAATTGAGAATCTCATTCTAAAATAAATTTGTTAATTATTTTAACGTTTGTTATGTTAAAAAAAATGTAAAATCGATCGGAAAATCTTTCTCTAAGCTGACTGTTGATGCAATAAGGAAGCGTTAACGTCACGAAAAGCTTGAAATGTTTTTACAAAAGATCACAAGATGGCCATTTACTACTACGAGTGACGATAGATTAGCGCTTTGTGTTTACTAAAGTCAATGAATACAGCCTTGTTTGACTCTATGGAGTGACAAGCTCGCGTTTTTATTATAAAAATTATTCCAGCTTTATAGACAAAGAGGCAGAGTCGTCAAGAAGGTCAGATCAGCAATTAAGAAAAGGAGGAAAAAGTGGATGCGGTGAAGATAGGGCCTGTCATGCGCTTGTAAATCTGGTTATAGATTTCAAATGAACTTGCTCCCGAGCTTAACGCCAAATCATTAAATAATTTTAAAATCTTATAAAAAATTATTGATTTTTTACTGTAAATAATTATAAAATATAAATCATATGATTTTCTTCTAAATAAGGCGTTCCAATTGAACATAAGCAAGAGCACGTCAAAGCGTAATTTGTTGCTATATTGCAGAACGAAATTTATTGAGCAATGAACTTTGTAAAGAGCGTCTTACTACTACCGTAATATCTTCGAAACGGTGGCAATAAAAATGCCACTTTCGAAAGAGAATGTTCGCGCTTTTTATTATTATCGCTAGTCAAACACGTACCACTGCTTTTGAGCTTCTTTCTCTCTCGAACTCTTTACTGAAAATATTCGTCGAGTATTCTGAGTCTAATTTGCCTGATTGGTAGGGCAATAAAATTGATAGATCAGACCTTGAGGCGATAAACGCCTTCTGAACCTGATACGTTTTAAGGGTCAGGGGTAACCCGGAAATACGCACGGATGAGAAGTCATTTCCGAACAGTTTGATATTTCAGCAGTCTGAGAAATCTGCTCAGTTTGACGACTTTTTAATTGACAAAACACCCCTTTTCAGTATTTCTAAGACAAGCTAAAAGACAAAACAACGTAGAATAAACTATATTTAAGCACGAGTTTATTTTACGAGAAAGGAGAGAAGTGGTAAGCCAAAATCGATATGCTTCGCTGTAGACGCGATTTAGTTGTACGTGAATACTCGTATCTATACAAATCATCCCATTACAATGTCGAAAATTACTTATTCATCCGCTGAAATGGCCATAAATCAACTCAACATTATGAAGAAAAGCGTTTTTAAGGCGTACGAATTCTTATAAATATTTTCTTTGATGATATTTTAGAATTAAATTCCATTAACGACGTTTTTATTGTTTATTTTATTTTTGGCGTCATATACTTACAGTTACTTATCAGATGTTTCTTCGTTGTATATTTTTTCTTCCTTGATTTCAGTCAAGTTTCGTTTGGAACAAGCTCTATTTGACGGTCGCGCTCTGATTTTAAAGTTTGTTTTTTGAAGGTTGAAAGTGAGTAGTTTCGAAAAGTGCTGCAATTGTCTGTGCTGCTAAGTCTGTGTTTGCACAAGCAGGTAGCGCGCGGGTTTGAGAGTCGGCGAGCGAGAGAAGGAGAGTTTCGGCGAA
>Ga0115008_10002073_pt1 | contig 16601 bp, 13 predicted proteins | sample FraStrMetagenome_FD_87164 | JGI IMG/M metagenome (GOLD analysis project Ga0115008, IMG submission 87164) | Marine eukaryotic phytoplankton communities from Arctic Ocean - Fram Strait ARC3M Metagenome | ecosystem: Environmental > Aquatic > Marine > Oceanic | place: Fram Strait | collected...
CTCGCTCTTCCTCGTCATCCAAGCGTTCTTCCTCGTCGTCCAAGCGTTCTTCCTCCAAGACGAGCCGTTCTTCCTCGGCGGTTGGCTCCTCCAAGAAGAAGCAGCAGCAGCAGCAGCAGCAGCCCCAGCAGCAGTCTGGAGAACTCAGCATGGAAGCCAAGTCTTCCAGTCGCCGCCGCAAGAGTACTGGAGGACAGGGGGGGGGCAAGAAGAAGAAGAAAAGGGTCGATTATGGCGCGGGGTGGGAATAGTAGTCTTAGAGGGAGAAGAAAGAGAGAGGAGGAAAGAAAAGCCAACCGCGGATTACGGATCCAATTTGATATGGGTAAGCGAGATGGGAAATTACGGAGGGCGTCAAGAAGGCGCATAGAATTGGCTCGGTCGGCATGTAGCCGGTCCGAGCACAGCGCTCCGCTATTGCTCTGGAGAGTTGCTAGCAGTACGGAAGAGGCGGGGTCGAGGGGAACGTAACTAGAGGTACGCAATCGTACTACAGTCGAAGAGAAAAATGCCATGACGAGATTAGACGATATCTACAATGATAAAAAAATCTATTTCAGCGTAGATTTTTGCATCTGCGGTGCCCTGTGACTTTGATTTGTATCGTTCACATCATAATCACCAAGTGGTGGGGCAGAGCGATCTTTTCCTCCAATTCTGCCGCCCCCGGCAGAATAGAATTGTGAATAAATCGAAGCGAGCATTCTCCTATCGTCGCCCCCCAGAGAAGGTCGGCAAGATCGGAGCGCTTCCAACACATGCTTCATTTCGATTCTCACACGGTCCGTTGCACTGGCATCAGAGCCGGCAGACATACTACTAGTACACTCATCTACCCGACGGAGATACTCATGGACAGCCAAAAGATGAGCAGTATCCATTACTGCCTTTAGGTCTGCCGCTGAGAGCCTTCGTAGGTGGCTCAGATTGCCCCCGTGCTCTTGAAGTAGTCGTCCAGATGAAATGTAGTCCATTGTGGCCGGGTCTAAGGCTCGAGAAGAAGCTATCCTGGTGAAAAGATCGGTCCATTCTTCGTCTGTGTTTGCATATCCAATGTAGACGTGCTTTTCAAGGCGACCCGGTCTCAAGAGTGCTGGATCGATTTTGTCTATTATGCATGAAAAATAAGTGAAGGTTGCATCATGAGTGAGGGACATGTGGTGGATTCAAACGAACAGCTCCGTACCTAGCTAGGTAGCAACTATGTCAACAACGAAATACCTCGATAAAAGGAGGTAGAAATCAACGTACCTGGTCTCGAACTTGCACCGATAATGTACACAATGCCTTTCCTGTCATCAGCACTTTCAACCCCATCCAGAAACGTAAGGAGCTGATTGACGACTCGGTCCGTAACGCCCGTGTGATCCGATCCTCTGCGCGGAGCCAAGGCATCGAAGTCATCTAGAAAGAGAATGCAAGGGGCAGCAGCATATGCTCTAGCAAACAATTGTCGGACCTTTGCCTCACTAGCCCCAATGTACTTGTCCAAAAGCTCGGGGCCGTTGCATCTCACCAAATTGAAGTTACACTCCTTTGCCAATGCAGGTACCATTACACTCTTGCCACAACCGCTAGGCCCGTACAGCAGAATTCCGCGCGGTAATGTTATTGGAGCATTTTGGTAGATGGCACGGTATCGAACCGGGCGGAGAATAACATCTGTGAGAGAGACCTTTGCTCGGAATAGCCCCCCGATGTCCTCCCATTTCACCAAGCCATCGGTATTTCCCACAAGAAGGCCACGCTGAGAAGCAGGGGTGTACTCCTTTGTGGCGTTTTGGACAATATTGATGAGTAAATCGTCAGAACCAGTCGTCTGGCCCAAATCTAGACGGCCAAGGGCGTTGATATGGAGTGCATGAGCAACTCTGCCAGCGAGAGCGAGGAGGTCCGAAGGAGCATATCCTTCTGTTCTCTTCCCAAAGGACGAACATGTGCCGGCATCTCCAAAGTCGGACGAACTCTTTCCGTTCAAGCGCGACAGCATCGATTGAAACAGCTTTGTGCGTTGATTGGCTTCAAACGTAGGAACTACAATCATTGAAGAAAAATACCTCAGGGTACGAAGTGATGGAGCGATGCCAGTAGCATTTGTGCAAGTTGCCAAAACACAAACATTTGGGCTTTGATCCAACAGATAGCGTATGTGATCCGAGATAAGTTTGACTTGTGCCGATAGGATTGGGTTCGTCTGCTGGTGATGCATGGCATCGTTCTCGTCGTCATTGCTTGTGTCGACATTGGGAACAAGGGCTTGGATGTTGTCCATTATGATCAAAGTCGGCGCCGTCTTTGTCGCAGCCTCATCGAAAAGTACACCCAGCTCGTTCAATATGTCACGCATTTGATTCTCTGGCGCCGATTGTAGCTGGCTACAGTCAAGATAAGAGGAAGAAATGCCGAAACAAAGCCTAACAAGAGCGGCAATAACAAGAGAGTGATGCGTCTTGCCTGTGCCCTCTTCCCCGACAAGTAGTCTTCGATAAGGACGAATGCAGCTGGTGCTTGAGGCATGCATATCTTTTGCAACTATGAGTGATTCGGCGACAGAATACTTTAAACATTCCGCTCCAGCAGGTAAACAATTCAGAGAAAGATATTCCTTCCGTCGTTGGAAGTAATGCGAGTATTCTGAAGCGTGATCCTCATGCGAAGCTGATAAGCCCAGGGCGCCGCCATTCTGTTTGATCGCCTGCCGATCAGAGAGGACAAGGAGGGAAGGCAACTGTTGCAAGGATATCACAGGAAAAGGAACGGCTGGCGTATCATTCGTTTTTGAGAGGATGCGATCTTCTCCATTGATGCGCAAAATAGAGTATCTGTGACCACCTTTGCTTGCTTGTTCCCCAACCACGAGAGCGCTAGGAATGATTGTGCCAGAACAAATTGGCACATGGTAGTCAACTTGATGCAATCCTAATGTGTCAAATGGAAACGCAGATTGTTCCTCGGTGGTGTTGAACAATGTAGGACAAACTCCCGAAGGGACTCGCCATGGCTTTGCAGAAGAATCAGTTGACGGCGATAATTCCAGCTCATCCAATGGGAGAAGTTCAACGGACACAATTCCGCGATTTATTTCACTTTGCAGCAAACGAAAGGACTTGTCAACAGAGTTGTCATCTATAATCCGAACTTCAACCGAGTCTTCTAATGGCAAAACGCCTAATTGATGCCGAAGGACCGGGTGCAATACTAGAATGTGGTGGGAGGAGAGAAGCAGAGGCAGCGCAGGTGTTAGATCTAAACATGAATTGTCCGTAGATAGCAGAATCAATCATTCATCTGCTCGTCTCTCAGATAATGAGATTTATTTGCTCCTCAAATCAATGAAATGTCATTGATCAGAATTAGCATGGATATGTACTCTTCACGAAGACGGTAAGGGGTGGAACAGTCTCATATTAGATTGAAAACTCACCAATACATCCATGCGGAACGTCATCAGCAACAACAACCAAAGCAATCGACTTTGTGGAGACTGATGACTCTTTCGCGCGGACAACCGTAGCTACCACTATATCGCTTTGGTTTTTCTCATTTGTTTCAGTACGGCGCATCAAGTCATCGAAGGTGGACGAATGGATCGCGCCAGTGAACCATGGTGGACATTCAGGAATGGCGCCGAAGGGCTTGGGTTCGTCCCCTCCATTGAGGTCGCTTGACGTGTCAAATAAAGCTTTCATTTCTCTGCTGTAGTCTTCGCTAGTTGGGTAGACACAAAGATTACATGTCGGTAAAACACATCTTTGTGACGAATCATCAGTGCGTAAATTGGGAATAACAACAACCTCGGTATCAGCAACCAGCCGAAGACATTCGTGCCGTAAACCCTCATCGCGATTATTGTGTAAGCCACCAAAAGAAGAATCGGAATCAGAATCAAAATCAGAACAAGCACCAGACCCCACATCAAACGTACATTCATCAAAGCCCACATCGAGGACTTTGACCCATGCAATATCTCCATATCGTCCTAGTCGAATGGGCAGTTTTTGGCTCGGATAGACCACACAAACTTGACTGAGCAGACTGCCCGCCTCCAACTCGCTCGCATGAATCTCAAGCAACTCCCAATCATTTGCACTCAGAGGTTCCAGATGGACCGATTCAGCGTTGCATACCCAAGGAAGAGGCTGAACATCCACATTTGTTGCAGAGACACTTGTGGGGAGTAAGTGTTGATCCACTTCAATACATGATTTTTGTGATTCTGATGAAGCGTGAATAGTGCGACAGATTGAGGAACGTTAGTGAGAATTTTTGACGAGTACCTGAACATACACCCAGCTAAATACCGAGAGGCCTCAGTAGGAAGGCAACAGTATAAGTCGTCAACATATCGCACACTCTTGGCATGAGATTCAGCGGTAGTGACATATAAAATCTGTATTCGTCACAGGCCAGTGATTTACAATTGAAACTGCTCCGATGGAGAGATCAAGAAGGAAGGAAATGATCATCGCTTCATTACAACTTACTTACCAGCGCGATGCATACACCCGCCATTGTACGATGCATAAACAATATTCACAACTCCCTCGGCGCTATCTCCGTCGCCACTTTGTGTCTGATCGCCAGACGTACTAGTAGACCGAACCTGAATCCTTAGCGGTAAGAATTCCACACCGGATACAACCCGCGTACTGAATGATTCGTGGGACACCACCCACCGATTTCTCTTCTTGGTGCTCGGGCGTTGGATCAAATCCAGCTCGCTCATCTCTTCACAAGCCAAGGCGTGAAATCTCCTTGCCGTATCGTCGTCCAGACGAGCAAACAGATTGCTGCATGGGCGATCAGTTGAATCAGCAGCAGCCGCCGCTGGACCGTCGCGAGGCCGGCGAATGCAAAGATCGACTCTCATGGCGTCACAGGCAGGATGAGGGTATGCGTGGCATTATCATATTATTGCTTGAGGTTCGAGGTCACTTATGAGAGGATAGGATAGGCGATGTTACAGGCCTGTACAGGGGTACATGTAGGACCCATGATTGCCATCTCAACTACGGCTGGTCCAGCTGTAATCTCAAGTCACATCGCATCATCGTAATCTCAAGTCACATCGCATCACATGGCGATGGATGGATGGATGGATGGATACGTTTCAACAACAACGTACGACGGTTAGACCACAGAAGGCGTGAACTGACTCGACTCGACTCACTCGACTCGATTTCGAATGACGCGTTGCAGCTTGACTTTCTTGAACTCTTGCGTGGCACACTTCTTCTTGATTGAGACGCTGACACACATGCACACATGCTGACATCTCGGTTCTACCCGCCTCATCATTCTTCAAAAAATCATAGAGCATAGCTCATTCTTCAATCATATTCGCCCAAACGAACCAAATCACAGAACCACCATGACCAAGTTCTGTACCAACAATCCCAAGTCGGTGCCCCAAAGCGCCGGGCACAAGAGAAGCAGACCTCTGTCGAGCGTTGCAAGACTTCCATCGCTATCCACCCTCGTCATCTCCGAGCAGGAAGATTCCGCCAGCAGCTCCAAGGGAAAAATCTTCCTGACACCCCGCAAGGCCGAGTTCAGGAAGGGATGGGGAAGCTTCAAATCGAGGCAGCGGTACGCCAGCCTCCTCTCCCTCGAAGGCAACTCAACTGTCTCGTCGACGGCATCCCACTCGGCGTCGTTGTTCTCGACATCACCATATGACGACGCCTCCGCATCCACCGGCGGTAGCGGTAGCCAATTGTCCTTGTGCTCGTCCACCTCGTCGACAACTTCCACGCCCCTCATCGCAAGTACCATGTCAGAGAACGAGAGTGACACCGCTTTCTCACTTGACGCCTGGGGCTTCTTCGCTGATGTCTAAATGCGCACTCCACACACCTACTACTGGTACCACTTCAATCCATCAATCCTGGATGTTTTTCATAGGTCTCTCGAACAAAAGTATTATCAGAGAAGAACGACACCAGCACGAGGAACAATTCCATCAGCACATCAAATCCTTCAAATTATTTTCTAACCCACACCAAATCAACAAGTCACAACCCAATGAGGTTTACCTCATGATGCAAGATATTTTAGAAATGTCTTTGCCAATCAACCAACGCGCACTGCACTCAATCAATCACACCATCCGAAGAATTTGCCATTGTAGCGATGTCGAAGGAACGCCCAAACATACTTCACAATTCTGTCTTCACACTGCGACGCTTACGATACGAACACGCTAGAGCGAGTTCACATTATACAAATACTGAACATAAAACATAATGCACATAGTCATACCACCGATATCTTTCTATTATCTAACTAAAATTTATTATCTACCACATGTCAGATCTTATGTAAGTAGCATCGCCATCTATCTGTATGTACTCTAAGCGTCTTTGTCTGCGGAGGCTGTGCCGCATACCTTCTCGCATACAAAATCGAGAATCGAACGAGCGCCTCCGTCCTTTCCCACTGGCTTCCACTTGAGATCCTTATCGTCCCATTCTTCGCGCAAGAAATCGAGAATCAACTTCCTCTTCTCAGGAGTGTTGTAAGGAGGAAGGAAGTTGGGAGCAAAATGATGCGTAGTGTTTTCGCGGTCAACAAAGAGCCAAATTCCAGAGCAGTATTCGGGCTTGTCCTCGAGCTCAGATCCGTCGATATTCCAACCAGTATTCAGAGGCTTGGGCCCCTCTGCCTTCCACTTTTGAATTGCCCTATCACATTTAGCAAAGTACTTTTCCTTGTGATCCGGAGAACGCCAATCGGCCTTGCGAAGGATGGTCGAATGGAATGGTCCAGGGCAAAACCGAGAAGGAAAGAGAAAATGTTTGAACAGCTGATTGTGAATGAACCGCAGCTGCCAATTCACGGGAAGTTCCGCTTCAGGGTCGTCAAAGTTAGGAATAGCCGGTTCCATATCAAATCGGATCTCAAGTTCTGGAGGGTTATCAGGGTTGGCAACCACATCCGTCGGGACCACCTCTATCTGTGGAATTAGAATCTTTCCAGACTCAATGGCACTGCGAAAAACAGGCAAATAAGGCAAAGCGGAAATATATATGAGAAAGAGATCAAAATGGCAAATGCATTTGCATTGAGACCCACTCTTACACCTTCCTTTATACATACGTATAATAATATTGACTCACTCCACGATATCTTTCTCACTGATGCCTCCCCACTCCGGCCGGTACGTCCCGATGCGCATGATCTCTACATGTGCCGAATCTTTCGCGGCAAGCTTATAGGTCGTCGGCGGACCCGGCTCGCCTCCGCCGACCAACCACCCATCGTCATTTGAGCTCATAATGAACTCGTAATCACGATCCAGCACCTCGTTCAGGTCGAATGCCTCCTGATGCGTGTAGGTTTTGGGATTTCCCACCGACGACTTTCGAGCCAGGGACAGACCGAGGAAGGCCAGCCCATCTCGTTTCGTCTTGGCTGGATCCAAGTAGGGCTGATTCTGAGGGTTGGGCATGGTTGGCTACGGACGTACAAAGCGAAAGGCGGCGCAGAGATTGGATTGGATGGAGACTCCGCCTGGCGTACCGATCAATGTGGCTCTCGGTGACTTCTCGCCAAAAAAAGATATCGATGCAGGTCCTGAAACCCGGAAGCGGCTACTTTGCTACTTTCACTTTGCTTGCTCGTTTCGAGCAAGCAGGCAGGGCCATGCTCTTCGCCGCCACCTTCGGCTTGCTAGCTGGTTGTTCTCGCGGCTACATACTGCCACCTTTCCTTTGTTCACGCGATGACAATGCCAATCAGTACGAGAGCAGCAGTCGCTCAACTCCGCTCGACCTCGGACAAAATATTGAATTTAGTGGATGTGGCCAAGTGCGCGGGTTGGGCGTCGGGTCAGCAGGCATCCATCCTCCTCCTCCCGGAGTGTTTTGGATTTCTCGGGGAAGGGGGGCAGCAAACTCTTGATAATGCGGAACCTCCGATCATGATAGAGGCTACGACTGACAGCGGAAGTAGTAGTGACGTTGGAAGGAGTCCCTTGTGCGATGTCCTGGCGTCAACCGTCTCTTCCTATGCTAACATCGAATGTAATCGAGAGACCGCTAATTCGCCGCTCTCTGAAAGTACACTCCATGCATTGCGCGACGGCAAACAAGTATCGCTTCTTGAGGGTTTAAAGGTCATTGCCAGAGAAAGTGGGTGCTGGCTATCTGCCGGGGGGATGCACGAGTCTGGTGCTCCATCAGCACCGGCATCATCAGCGTCAACTGATGGCGAAGCCGGAACATGCAGCCAACCTCGTGTGTACAACTCGCACGTGATCATTGACAACAAGGGAACAGTCAAAGCAGTATATCGCAAGTCCCATCTTTTTGATGTGTCCATTCCTGGCAAAGTAAATCTCAGAGAATCTGCAACAACGGCTCCGGGAGAAGAGGTGGTCGTTTGCGGCTCACCCATTGGTCGGTTAGGTCTTTCAACTTGTTACGACGTCCGCTTTCCCGAGCACTACGTCGACATGGTACACCGGGGTGGAGCAGAGATTCTACTGGTCCCATCTGCCTTTACAATACCGACCGGTCGAGCTCACTGGCATACTCTCTTGAAAAGCAGAGCAATCGAAAACCAATGCTATGTCCTTGCGGCAGCTCAAGTGGGTAGACACAACGAGAAGCGCAAGAGTTACGGCCACGCGCTTGCAATCGATCCCTGGGGTGACGTTATAGCTGATGCTGGAGGTTATGATGGTATTGGGACAAGTGGGGTGGCGATTGACGATTCGTCAGGCGCAAAGGAGGGGGGAGAAGCAATATCTCCAGTACAAGTTCCAAGCATCATTTTGTGCGATGTTGACAACGAAAAGATGAGATCCATCCGAGAGAGAATGCCAATCCAACAGCATCGAAGGGATGCCCCAATAAAGTTCCGTTGTTGAAAGGGGGGGGCGGTGAAGAGAGCATGACGACAATAGATCTCAATAAAATGTTTCTAAGGTAGCTATCTATCTACTAGCTAGAGCTACATGTACGTAGAGAGAATCATCAATCTTCCCTCCAACCACCACGACCAAGGTTCTGCCGCTTTGTCACTACTCCTAGTAGGGTCGAGCGAGTCGAGTCCAGTCATCTGACACACGTGACGCACTTGATTTCGGTTTCTCGTACGCACCCAAAGCGGAAGGAAGCGTTCTTTACACGTCGTCGTCCGCCAAAGATATTTATCGTGAGAACATGAGAGTTCGAGTTTGTGCGTGGGCTCATAAGTAACTGACTCAACTCATCCCATCGTCCACACTCAAGCAATTGCACGGACCATCCATTCTTCAAAGCCAAAATGTCATCCTTACCAGCCAGCCGCCTGGACACGAGAAGAGAATTCCTCTCTCGACTTGGCGCCACCGTGCAGATCGCTGACAGCATTGTTGTCCCCGAGCCATCCGAGGCTTCCACCAGCTCTTCGGAGGGTACGAGCCAAGGAAACGCTCGGGACCGTCTTGATCGTCTCCTGGGTCTTTTTTCCAGCTCATCTTCTTCGGTATCAGCTTCATCGTCATCATGCCAAGATCATATCTCTACATTTCCATCTATGTGTATCTTCTCCTCGTCTCCTCCACGATCACCTTCCTCACGATCACCGGCACCCCCACGACACCAAGAAGTCCAAGATTCTGCAAGCGCCGAACAAATTGCTTCGTCGAGTCTGAGCTTCCCGGTTGCATACGAACGAAGAGAAATTTCGTCCGCCCCCGAGCGCTTGGCAAGGTCTGTCACTACCACTTATACATCCTTAATCGAAGCAAACATAAGACAAGTTACAAGGAATCTTCGCATTAGAAGAGAGGATCTGCCGCCAATACGCATTGTGACCGTATCGACATCCTTTGAAGATATCGTTAATAGTAGTTGTGACAACGAAGTAGCATTACGAGAAGATGAAACGAACATCCGTCTTAGCATTGACTTTCTATTATCCATCGATAACGCCTTGGCAACTTTCACTGCGACTGCCAGTGGATCGCTCACATGTAAGTTTCGACGGATCGAGTTTCACTACTAGTAGTAGATCTACTAATTTTGTCTTTCTGATACTCATATACATCCCATCTTATTTTCCTTCCTTCATCACATGACTATAATCCTTATTGCTTTTATCTGCAGGCCACTTTTCGAAAGATACGGCAAGAGGGTACCACCATATTGATAGCGTCAACCTCACAATCGATGGACATCAACTCCTCTTCTCACTACGAAAGCAGGCAAGAGTTGCAGCCCTTTTCGTCCTAATGGCTGGAGCTTCGGCCAATGGTGGCGCAATTGGTGGCAGTGATGCTTTTAACGGCCAAGTAGCTGATGCCGATGTAGGCGATGCAAGGCCACAGCCACAGCTACAGCCGCAACCCCGTGCTCAACGACAAGAAGAATTTGCTGCCGTCGCGGCTGCGCAAAGACCTCTACGATGTGTTTCCCCCGAGCCTATCGAAATCGCTTCTTTCCCGTGTGAATCCAATGCTAGCATCGAGATGAGAAACAAGAGACGACGTCTTGACCCATGATGCACCACATTCAAATACCAATGGTACATAGATCTAGATCTAGATCTACCGGTAATAGAATCTACCGGTATTGTGTTTGAGTAGATCTATCTACTTATTGTATCTCGTTATCGTCGTCGCAGCTTTACTAGTCTAGCTAGATCTAACGGGAAGTAGACTATGAATTGAATCGAATCCCATCACCCATCCACCTACATGTACATGTACCCGCCCCCGGGTGCTGCCAGTACGTAGCTACCAGTCACCCATTTACTAGGCCAACGTGCGCGACCGCGCGACGCGCGACCCCGCCCCCATGTTCATGCCAGAGATACGAGAGCTCGTATCATAGCCGACCATGCGAAGCACAGAAGCAGTGTACTACTACTACGTAGCAGTACAACTCGGCACGCAGATAAAGTTAGCAGCTCCCAAAGTGGTATGGTCAGAAATGACTGTCATCCTGAGCTCCGGACTCATCAGCCAACAACTCGAGCACTCATTCGACGATGACACATGCAGCAATGATCGACTCGAAGAAGACGATGACGAGCTCTTGGATACATCCCATCGAGCGAGCGAGTCACCCTGTGCCAATGTTGGCAGTCAAGAGTGTTCCATGGGGGCTGCTGTTCCTGCTCCGACAATTATTGATGGCATTGCTGGAGGTGACGTACGGCTTCTCGCGACGGCTTTGGCAAGTTTTATTGCAGGGGTCTCAGTCGCCCCCAAAATCAGAGACATACCAAATACCCCGATTGGTTTGAGCATCATGGTCGCATTGCTTATCGTGTGCGGCTCTCTCATTATGGAGCTATTTTGCGCAAGAGAAAAGAGGAACCAAAACTCGTCACAATCACGCAATGAAAGCGATGAAGCAACATCATTGAAGAAGAACTATCTACTAGCAGAGAAGTATCAACGTGGACGCAAGCGCATTCTCAAGGCTCTTGGCTCTGTTCATGAATTTCCTCTTGCTCCAGATGATCGGTCCGTCAGTTTACCTGCCAGAGATATAAATGCTGCTGCTGTCCAATCCATTAATGAATGCGCGAAGTTCGCCGATGTGAGCACAGAGCTCTTGCAATCAATAGACGATTCTCTAGAAGTGTTGCGGATAGGGGCCGGGTTGCAGCTCGGACTTGGACCCGCTTCAAAGTCTGTTTGCCGAGTCGAAAATACGCTCGTAGGTAGGGAGTATAGAAAGGCTCGTATGCAGCAGCAAAAGCCTGGGATATCGGCCCCTCTTGGTCTCGGTAGAGCAAGGGAGATATTGTTCTGTGTCATGGCCGATCAATTTCAGCTCCTGAACTCATTTCTTGTATCGCCTACGTGTACCGGTAGTAGAAAAGTGCTTGGTTGTGATGTTGAAGATGGGCCAGTGACTCTTCGTCGCGATATGTTGCCCCGGCTCACACTATCCTCGCTGGTGACTTGGCGCAAAGCTTTGGGGGAACTCCATTTCCAAGTATTGTCAGAATTTTGCAAATCAATGGACACAGTCATACTAGTAGAGAGCATGGAGACACCAATAAATACCATTCGCGAGAGGACCGTGTACTTACAAAGTTGCTTTCCAGGCGGCCATTCGAAATTATCAGAGTGTTCGGAAGAGAAGAGGGCTGGAAAGCATGTACAAAAAAGGCACTTGGACAATATTTATAAAAGGATCGACGCTTCTCTGGTTTCCATTTGGGCTTTTGAGAAGTCGGCGTCATTTCCCGACAATCTAGTAGACAGCAAGGAAGGGTTCGAAGGAAATCATCAAAAAGAGAACGAGAAGTGGTGGCTGCGAACCCGAGATATGCTGCAAGAAGCGATTGCGTATTGGCACGAGTTAGACTTGCATCTTTCATCTACTGGCATTATCAAATACCATGAAGAAGATGATGATGTTCAATCGAATCAAGATGATGCAACCAAAATTTCCGAGTCTCAGAGGAGTAAATATGATGGTACATACGAGTGTGCTACCGAAAACATCTCCTTACTCAACATTTCAAATGTCATTGACGCCCATCCATCGGATAAGACCATAGTTTTCTCTGGCAAGGCAAGTAGACGCCGTCTACATGACAAGAAGGGTGATAGGGATAAGCACGAATTGGACGCACCGGCCTCGTTGTCGTCGTACAGAAGCAATCTATTTACAGAGTTGCATAGTCGAATTGGCAACATAGAGCTGGCAGATGAATGGGATGCAAACCAAGAAGCCGAGGATGGATCCGATTCCGATATCGAGGATGGTGATCCTCGCTCAGCCACGAACAAAGCGATGCCAATGGGTCTGAATGGCGGCTCTCTATTAGCAGAACTAAAGAGGACTATTGCAGTTGGGGCAAGCGAAGATGCTTTCTTTGGGGACTAGTTGTATCGCTGCCGGTGATTGCATAGATTTAGCTACGTAGTAGATACACCCACGTAATGCATGTTTCTAAAGTAAGTAAGATTTCAGCTGCGCACTACTACCGGTATTATTTTTCATCTCCTTCGGGCTTCCGCTCAGACTTGGTGATCTTTGATGGGTCGTAAAGGCTCTTGAGATACCGGTTGAGATTCTCTATTTCAATTCGCTTCAATTGCGCTTCCATGCCATCGTTGATGGCAAATCTGTCCGAGTCCTTAGACATGGGTTCCAGCTCGATGTATTCGGCGCCGGGGTACTCCTTTCGGATTTGAGCTTCAATATACTTGATCTCTCTCTCGGCACTTCTCATTACGTCCTCGGCATACCAGCTGAGCAGAACACGAAGATCTGTATCCAGTGACTTTTGGGCCTTGAGGAACTCCGTTTGATATCGAGGCATGAGTTTGGCAGCAAGGAAAGTGCCATCAAAGTCGACTTCGGCCTTGTAGCTAAAGGTTTCGGGACCTGTCCACTGAGATTGTATTGAATGGACTCCGTCGATACTTCTCTGGCTCACCAAGATCTTATTGATCCCTTCCGTAATTTCGCTATCCACTGCGCTGCCAAGCAAAAAACGATGGTTTACCCGAACCAAAATCAGGCCCATGGCACCCAAAAGAGCCGAAATGCCCACACCGGCGAGAGAATCAAACACAGGCATTCCTGTAGCCTGAGTGGCCCCAATACCGGCGATGGCCAGGACGATGCCGAGACAAGCCGCACCATCTTCCAAGAGAATTGCTAAAGTAGCGGGATCACGCATGTTTTGAATGTACTTGATGAACGTCGCGTTCTTTGGCATTTCCTGCCGGAGCTCGTGTACAGTCTTTCCCAGAACCCATCCATCAATTGCAAAACTAACACCAAGGACGCCCCACACCTGCCACGAGAAATCTTGTACACTGGGGCCTTCGATCAGATTTCCGACAGCGTGCGTCATGGACACACCGGCGCCGAGGAAGAAGGTACCCAGCGCCGATACCAGAGCCCAAAAGTACACGCTTTTGCCATAGCCGTAGGGATGGCTGCGATCGGCAACGTTGCCGGAATCTCGCAACCCCAACAGAAGAAGAGATTGGTTACCACAGTCGACGACGCTGTGAACGAATTCGGACAACATTGCAGACGAACCCGATGTGATCCAAGCGCCGAATTTGGCGACAGCAATCACGAGGTTTCCCGTCAACGCTCGCCGTACATTCTTGCCCATCCTAACGCGAGATTGCTCAAGATTCTCCTCTTGAATCCTCTCGATGTCCTCATACTGCTTGGTCAAGGCCTTGGCGGACGCCGTTTCCCGAGCCGTCAGCTGGTCGCTACTCAGATGTTTCCACTCATACTGATATTGTGTGTGCGGTGCGTCAGCCGCCGCCCCCGCCGTCGCTTGGTCCTCCTCCTCCGAGGAAGACATCGATTTGCCTGTTTCGTCACCACTGCTACCAGCTGATGTAGTCAGCGGTGCCGATGGGAGAGATTCATCCGCTGAGTTCAGATAGTTGGCAAAATCTTTGTCCGTCTTTGTAAGCTCCTGCCCTCTTGGCGAGCCCGCACCAACGTTATTTGCAGCGCTTCCAGTCTCATCATCATCCGACCCAGCTGGCTTTGCTCGGAAGCCCCGTCTTATTATGCCGGGATAATGCAGTTCGAATCGCCTTTCATCGTTTTTTAAGTCACTGTCACTTTCCAATAATGTCGATACCGGGGACAGATACGCCACCACGGGCCTTCTCGCGAAGGAATGGTACCCATGCTGACGCAGCACCCCAAGCCATCCACCAGCACAGGATGTGCTGGAATTGGGGTGTCGGCAGGATACCGCCAAAAACTGGCGCCTGCTTGGTTGCTGGCGGACTAATAATGGCGATGCCGCCGCAGCCACCACCGAACGCGCACGCACTATCCCCGCTGAGGTACAGAACATCGTGCTCTATCGCTCTATCCGATCCGCAGGAAACACCGGCTACCGCCAGCGCTGGTATGGTCTGGAGCCTGGAGCCACTCTCTGAACATGCTCTAAACGGCCTTACCAATCTCCCCCAACGGTGGAAGGTGGAAGGTGGAAGGTGGAAGGTAGGCTACATGTACTACGTAGTACGGTACGTGTAGGTACGGTAGGTGCAAAGCAGCAACGTGTACCTAGGTACGTGTAGCACCTCTACATGAAGCTAGCTAGCTACAAGTTGTAGCTACTAGAGCTACTACGTACATGTAGTAACTAGCTATTTAGAAGAGAGAGAGTGCCGGTACACGTACGGTAGACTATGACGCAACTCAACATGTAGATCTAAATGAATCAATCAAGTTCTTCATCTACATGTATCTCGTGTCTTTGTGTTGCTCTTAATTCTGTTTACACTCTGGATTCTCCTCGCCCTCGGCCGGTGGTGGGAACGGACTATGACCGGATGGCGCCGCCGCAGCGGCTCCTCCCGCGCCTTCCTCTCCACCCTCCTCTTCCCCACCAGCCTCCCCAGGCCATTCACCTTCGGCAATATCGAACCCTTCGTCAAGAGCCTCGCCGGTGAACCAAAGAGCCGCCTTGGGGATGATGTGCGAGCGGAAGGCCTGGGCGACGTCATAATCGACATCGAATGCCTGCTCGATCGCATCGGCCTCATCCTCATCCATCTCGTCCATGGTGGGGATCTTGGGAGGCTTGAAAAAGTGGAAGAAGGAATCCTGCTTCTCTTTCTTGATGATGGTACGGATGGTCCCAGCATTCTTTCCTGACTTGGCCCGCTGCTTCTTTTTGATTTCTCGATGCGTCAGGCACATCCCCTCCTTCCATTTGATTTCGCATCCCTCTACGTTCTTCAGAATGGGCTCGTCATCCAAAAGCAAATTGGGAATTGTGTACTTCTTCCGGAGAACGGTGTTGGTAAAGTGCCTGTTGGGTGCAAAGTGAAATTCCAACGCAAAGCCCATTCCATCCTCATCATCGATGCACTTGACGTCCGTCAAAGATTCCAGGCAATCAACGTCAGCTTCGGTAATGAGCTCGGCCACGGCCTCCATGTGACCCATGGCGCATACCCAGAATTGCGGAATTCCGTTGATATCAATCGTTTCCTGCGCATCTTCCTCCTCGTTGACATTGCCAGCATCCTTGGCCTTGGCATCGATCTCGCGATCATACTTGCCAGCAATGGTCTCCCTCCGCTCGTCAAACAGAGGTTGGTAGAGATTGGCAAACTTCTTCTCCAATGCCGCGCGTTCCTTCTGATACTGCTCCGCGATGGTCTCCCTCTGGTTGTTGAGGTCGCGAAGCTTCTCCACTCGACGGACGATGCAGGGCGGGAGGATATTCATCATCATGTCCTCCTGCTGGTCGTCTTCATCGTCATCATCAGAGTCGGATGCAGCTGCCGCAGCACCTAGATTGAAGTTGAACGCATGGGCGTTAGGTCCGGGAGCTGACGCCGGAGCCGGGGCAGCGGCAGGAGCGGCGGCAACTCGTTCGACCATGTCCGCTTTTTCTATACATCCGGTCAGATCGACGGTGCGCTCTGCGGCGAGCGCCCTCAATTCCTTGATGCTTTTCCCCGACAGGTCCTCCTCGGCATTGTTGGCTTCGGACGCCGCCTGGGGTGGCGCCGCTGTTTCTTCTTGGTCATCGGCCATGGTTGATTTTTGATGGCTGGTGCGTGGCGATGGTATCGGTATGGTGTGATGAATGAAGCTCGACGGACGGACGAAGGACAGAATCAGACCATGGATTGCGATTGC
>Ga0115008_10002076_pt1 | contig 16585 bp, 14 predicted proteins | sample FraStrMetagenome_FD_87164 | JGI IMG/M metagenome (GOLD analysis project Ga0115008, IMG submission 87164) | Marine eukaryotic phytoplankton communities from Arctic Ocean - Fram Strait ARC3M Metagenome | ecosystem: Environmental > Aquatic > Marine > Oceanic | place: Fram Strait | collected...
AAATGTAATAAAATAGGTAGAGCAAATATTACAAGTATTGGATATGCGCTCTTCTGCGAAGAAAATCGTAAAAGTCTAAAATTCATATTATCTTATTACAGATCCAGATATCTACAATTTTAAATAATGTGAAAACATGTGAGCAATGAATGCAATTGACATGAGAACAGGTCTATCAAGGAAAACATCAATATCCTTTATTTTGACTACCCCTATTGTGATGGTCAAAGAAGGATGTAAACAATTTATGTGCATCTAATTATTTCTTCTTACATTCTCTTCAGCGCAATTAGTGTGCTAAAGGAGGATAGGCTATACAAAAAGACGACGATGGAAAATGGCAACAAGAAAACGTAAATGTATGATTAGAAAATGTTGATAATTACATTATACAAGTATACGTGTATGCTGTTTTTGCTGTGTTACTTCAAACTGCTTCTTCTTGACTCAAGGCCGAGTAACTTCTCTTATCATTCACAAGTAAAGTTTAAAGGAATCGCGGTAATTACAAAGTTGAGAAGGGCACAGTCATTACTCTTTGAACTGTCTTAAACCTTTTGACATAGGAAAGTTAAATTAACAGATACCTCTGTACAAAGTGATTAACTACTGATGGTCGTGGCATTTAGGCTTCCTAAATCATGTTTTGCATTTACGTTCAATGAAAGTAATTATGATCTTATCTTCAATTGTCACAGTCAAAGAATGGTTAATTCATATCCACTAAATTTAGCTACTCTGGCGGCATATAATAGAAATGAGAGGGATTACTACCAAGAATACGGAAATACCTCATTCCATGATAGGGAAATGATCACGTATGTTAGTTTTTTGATCATATGATATATTGCCACTAATCCTCCCTTGATCCAAAAAGTGATAAAGAGGACGAGTTGTAAGGTTATGCGATTTATATTAATGCTACATTCAATAGATACACTACAACATGAAACAATACCAGATATATACACACATATATATATATATATCGCATTAGTAAATTTCGAAACTACCGTGTAGTTAGTGCCTTCCTGTCTACGTATGTGCGATGAAAATAAATAAATAAAAGTAAATAAATGGTAGGTCTAACATATTTTTTGTGAAATGACAATTAAAAATTTTAGGAACCCTATCGAACGCATCTCTTCCAATTAGTTTTTCATACAAACTTTTATCTTGAACTTACATTTAACTAACTCTCTAATGTTTGCATCGCTTAAACCCCATTTCGTTCAAATTGCTTTCGCTACAACATCTCTTAATGGCTTTTGTTACTTCTTCTTCTTCTACAGCATCGAGGCATTCAATGACTTTCCATTTTTTACGGATAAGTGCAGTGGTAATTAATTGGCTATTCGAAATATTTTGAATATCACCAGGCAGTTGAGTGAGCGCTCGTTGAATGCGTTCTTTACTTGGGCCAACGCCCCTCTTCAAAATGATCACACGACTATGCTCGTCGTCAATCTCAACAACTGTAGGCTCGCCCGCAAGATCACACGTAGGAACTGTGAATATCTCGCGTTTATCTTCACCATTAACAATACAGAGGATAGATGGTTCTTTATCACTTCCATTGTCTAAGTCGTCTAAACCTAGTGTGGGATCAGAGTCCGGAAAGTTATGCTTTTTTACCAAAACCTGTTCCTTGAAGACATCATTCGCATTAAACAAATTATGGGAGTTTTCAGCGACAAAAACTGGAGTGTTTGATTCTTTCAAAATACACTGTGCAAGTGGATGAGACGGGCATCGTACACCCAATCGAAAAGAAGTTGCCTCCTTCGAAGCATCGAACAATAACTTATGATTCTCTCCCATAGACTTCCAAGTCGCGTTGGCAACAATCGTGAGAGCACCTGGCCAAAACGCATCTGCCAAACGTTCAAATACCTCGCGCCCCTCACTCAATTTACAATATACCAATTTGTGAGAAACGTGCGAGGAATTGGATGAGCAAGTATTCGCACATTCTGTATATGATGTATTACTGCTCGATGATTGGCTGCTATCCGTACTCCCGAGCCTTTGCGAACCACCTGTTGTACTATTATTATCACAAAGAGGTTTTCGATAGGCGTATTTCCTACTCGGTCGAAAACTAAAATGCCCACGAGCCTCGTTGGCAGAAGGCAAATGCATAGTAAACCTTGAGCGTTTTATCCGATCTTCATCATTATTACAGTTGTCAGCCGAGCTCGGACGAAGTTTAGTCAAAACTACTCAACCAAGAAAAAAAAACAAAAACCATTGAGAAAAACATAAACCCATAAGTAAAATAAAAAGAACCCCATCCATTTGATTCCAGAACCAGCACAACCTCCTGAACCAACAACCGCAACCATAACACAGTAAACTTACGTGCATTCACAGAATCCTCCGAACGAGCATTGCACGCCAACACATACGACGATTCCGTAGGATACGCAACCGTCCCACATGTCAAACTCGAATTCTGTAACACATTCACAACTCGTTGTATCCCTTCTCGATTTGGTGGAAGCATTTCTGCCATTTCACCAAATCGGCTGCTACTGCTACTGTTACTGCTAGGAGTGTGCATGTTACGAATGGTACACTCCTCCTGCTGCTGCTGTAATGCGGAGGAGGGTAAACTCGGAGCATCGACACAGTACATATTCAACGTAGGATTCTGTGTGTGTGTGTGTGTGTGTGTCATAGTTCCGTCCAAAGATGGATGGATTTCAACGAATGGAAGCAATGTAAGATGCAATATATCCAAAATATATATATATATATAAGATGTTCATCCATGCCGGTGAGAATAACCCAGAGAGCTCACTCACTCACTCACTCACTCACTGAACGAATTCAGAACAACTGTGTATGGTTCTGTCTTAAGTTCACAGAAGACTGTCACACGCACCTTTCGTAACGACGACGCTGCTGCCGGTGAATGAGTCCGCCGTACCGTTGGAAGTTTACGGGAAACAGCAGAATTTCCAATGGTCTTGGAGGATAGTTGTTGTTTCTCGTTGATGATGTTGATGATGATGGAAGGAGAATGGGATGCCATGAACTATAAGATATCCAAAAATGTTCTTAATTTTGAAAGAAGAAGAAAAAAGGGAAAGATGATGACGACGCCTCACAGCAGATGTGTGTCCTAGCAGCTTTGGATCGAATGGCAGCTGCGTAGTTTGTCTCACGTAGGAAGCTATGCTGGGTGTTCCTTTTTTGGGTGTTTGATTGGAAAAAGTGTGTGTGCGTGACAACAGCCGTATTTTGCAGATGGGGATGGGGGTGAATGAAGTGTATATATATATTATTATACAGAGTACCCTATATGGAGAAGGTGTCGTAGTACTGACGCCTTCCGCGTCGTCGTTTACGTTGAGGTGATTGAAGGGGTTTGATTGGTTGTTTCGCAAGGTGTAGTAAAATCAATGGCTGGGAGTTGGAAAAAGAGTCATAACTCATTGAGGTGACATGTCCACTATCTTGGTTGAAATTTTAGGTGATTGGATAAATGATTACACGTTGTGTAGTTCAAGGTCGAATTTAGCTCTAGATCGAATTGTGATGATAAATATATAAGTGAGTGACGCAGCCGATATTCGGTGCGTATTACATGCGCCTTTCCGTTTGTGCTTCCATAAGATAAATCACTGCATCATCATCAGTTCTCACTTCAATGTGCTCTTTCAAAACATTGGAATGTCAAATTAAACATTGAATAACTTACAACGTTACTGTATCTTATTAATGTCCTATTCATTCAGCCACTAGATGGGAGGAGGAGAGGAGTAGTATCAATTTTCTATATGATTGAAACATATAATCTGTTAGGGCGTCATTCTTTTCCCTGGTGTTGATCCATGAGGTTCCAAATTCTGAATAATAACCTCCGGCATTTTCGGCACTGATGTCTGAGTAGCAGCTACTTCGGTTCTATGAATTACACCCGGGGTAACATTAGGTCACTCTGAATTACGCGAGTAAGTCTTAATAACGAATAGCGTAGATAGGTAGGTAGCTATCCTTTTGTAATCTGAAGAGCCCACGGACGTCTGAGTTTTGCTATCCTACAAGCTACAAGCTACCTTCGGACCTTCGCCAAGGAATTCCCTTCCTAACTTCTCCAAGGTGACCAAGCAGAAGGGAATCGATTTCATTCTTTTCATACAATCTTTCGACATAAGTAATTATCTTGATTAATATCATACGTCTTCGTATACGTATGTTCATGTGATATATGCATGAATAAATGTTATTTTGAAAAGGGAAAAAATATTGATGAGCAATAAAAGATTAACATCAATGCCTGAAATAATGGTTTAAGTTTTGGTAAGAAGAGTTATCATAAGAATTTAAGAGATAGGATATTATGCGAGTTCAGCGCTGCTGTTGATGATCACCGTTAACATTTTAGAATGTAGGATTTTCTTGTACTTGTGGTGAAGCATATATGCATAGGGACATATGTACTTGATCCATATTACATGGTATCATATATGTTATAGAATTCGATAGTATGTTGAAGTACGGACTATTATTACGAAAGTAGGAAATTGAAGGACGTAATTACCGACCAATAGTCCTTTGACTTTTGGTGAGAAGAGTTTCATAAGAATACGGTGTACGATGATAATCGTTTTAGCGTTGCTATTAATGATCGTCGTTGAAATTCGTTTGGATAATCAGTGGAATTTCTTGCTCAAAATATATACACGGGATGACAGTTAAGACGAATGTGGGATTTTTTGTGGTGAAGCATAAAGGGATATATGGACATATTTGTTACATATTCCATGTTACATGATTTCATATTAATGTTATTTCTATACTATATAACTTGGAAGCATTAAATGTATATTATTTAGTGAAAAAATCATGAACAGTAGAAAATTGAAGAACATTATTGTCAAACAATCATGCTTTGACTTTTGGTCAGAAGTGTAATCATAAGAGTGTGTAGGATAATTATCGTGATAGTGCTGCTATTGGTGAACATTCTACATCAATAGTTATCAAGGCCGACATAACCGTAATCTGGAATAGGAGGTCTCTAAAGGCATTCACTGGAGTTCAGATGATAGTATTCTTATTCTAAAGAACAAGGCTCTAGCTGAGACTCATCCTCGGGTAAGAGTCCATCGAAAGATGCAGTTCAGAAGATTTTTTGCCTAGATTCAAAAGTAGGATGGCTAATTGGGGATTTCTTGTGGTTAGTCAAAACCTTCAACTTGCACGTTAGGGTCATTTAATGCAATGAAAGCTAAATCACAAATTAATACATACATATAATTGAAAAATGGGGGTTTTGCCAAGGCCTCAGCACACCAAAGCCAGTTTTCTTTTTCACTAAACTACCTCGGGACTCGGAAGGATATTCTCGTCAGCAACAGTGATTTCACGCGTTCATGGATCTCCGTTTACAAAAGTCAAAACTCTTACCCGCAGGACCATAGCCTTCAAATTGGCTCTGTAATACTTTACCCATCCGTTATAGATATACTCTAATAGTGCAATGTAGCACAAGTTTCAGCGAAAGGCAATATTAAGGAAATTGTCCTGTAAGCAAGATTTGATTAGAACTGATGTAGACCGAGTTCGCGAGATTTCTCAATTACTAACTACCGGTAAGGCCACCTTCATTACCGTGGCTATCATAAATAATATTTTAAATGCGCAGAAACCATGGCGAAGATACGCATATTTTCTCATACAGCGTGATTGTCGTGAATAAAAAAAGTTGAGAACACATTCTTCGCAAACACATAAAAAAGATTTTTTAAATTATATTATACAAAAATACGACAATTATAAAAATTGAGTAACAACTAAAGTATACATTTCATATCTACGTCATCGTTCTCGAGCCATAGCGTTTCTCCGCCTGTGTCTTCAATATATTTGAATTCATCTTCATCTAGTATGGAATATGGATCATGGAATGGCTCTTCTTCTTGCTCTTTTCGGTCGAGAGAATCATTTGCAATGCCTTGTAGATTTTCGACTTCACGACCGTTTGCAGGGCTGTTCATTGGTACTTCTTCGATTTCAAGAAGGTAGTAGTCAAAGGAGGCATTTTTCGGATTTAAAGAATGATCATCATGATTCGTTGGGGTAATTGCGTGTGCACTTACTACACGAATCCTCTTGGACTTGGATGTAGAGACACCGTTTTTCGTGCAGCACGTCACTTTATTATCTTCTGTAAAGGATTGTCCAATAACTCTCGTAGGGTCATTTCCGGTGAGTGTTGTAAATGCAGAATTGCAATGGACTATTCTATAAGGTTTACTTGATTTCACTACAACTCTGTCCATTTGAAAAAAAGGAATGATAAGTGATAAGTAAAGAAATCAGTGTGAAATGAATATGTTAAAAAGTACCTGGCATTTTTTGAAAATGTCCCAAGAGCATCTTCAAAAGTGATTGGCGGATGAACTAGACATTCTTTCCATGACTTGGATTCAACTTCTGGACTTGCTGACGAAACGAAATCAGACTGGCAGGAGTCTTTCTGAAATCCTTTCTCTTCATCCGTTATGGAGGAAGTTGACCGTTGCTTTTCACTAAACGCACGATGCAATGTATTATACTGCTCCGAATTATTCAATAGTAGTAGTTGAGTAATTGACGACGAACTTTTCTTTAAGAGACTGGAAATGCTGAGTGACATGGAAGACATACTCGTACTCTTCGGTAAAGAAGGCGGTACTATTTTCCTATTCTCTTTCTTTTGAACAACCTTCGGTTTATCTTCTTCTGCTACACTCACATTACATTGACTACTCTTTTGTTGTGGTTCTTTGTACAACTGATTAGTCAACCTTGTCATTTGTTCGTACAACATACCATATTTTGTTATGGTATCGTAGGATTCTCTGAGTGATGTCAACGTAGAAGAATCAGAAAAATGAGGAGGCAGTACATGATCCGGTATTGACGATGATTGTCGCAACGCAGTGAACTGAGGCGTAACAATGGTCACTCCTTCTGTATTGTTTGGTACGGGTTTCTCATTGGACCCTTCTTCTCCATTGTCATCTCCTACTTTGCTTGCAAGGATGTTACCGCTTTTCTGTTCCACCTTCTTCAAGGGAACCATACGCACTACCGAAATATCCAAATCGGGCGGTAACCGATGCAGCGATACATTCACTTTCGACCGGCAGTCATGATTCTCATCATTCTCATACTTCGATCGTTGTTCTTGTTTCGAACGCTTCGAAGGACTGGCGCTGCTATTGCTACTACTGCTGCTGCTGTTGTTACGACGAGCACTCTTTCGAGCCACAAAGGCATCCCAAATTTCTTCTAAACGATCCAAATCATCATCCGCTGGCATCGTTCGTGCTTTGCCTTGACAATCAGATCCATCACTGTTCAAAATAGCGTTATGAACCATGAAACTGTCATTGCCGTTGCCATTTCCCTGCTGCTTCGGTCGAGTCAGACGATGAATTTGTGACGGATGACTTTTATTCTTTCTCGGCCGACCTCGTTTTCGAGGTTCGCCTACGATGACTCGAATGTTTGGATTGGACGTCGTCTCTGGCAGCCGTGACATGAGCTGATCGTACGTTACCATCTTCTTCTTCTTCTTCTTAATTGGATTTGTACCGTGGCATGCAAGATAGGGGAAGTTGAATCAGTGTAAATGTCAAAGTTAGGTTAGAGTAGTTGTGATGTTTGAAGGTGTGATGTTGATGTCCATTGTGTCTGTGATTCGTGAAATCTTCGCTCTCCCTCTTGAATTTGATGACGGGTAATGCCGTGGGATCGAAGTTTTTGCTTGACGTCATCCGAATTTGTTCATGAAAGATCAATGGGATGCTAGAAGATATGTATTTTTATACGTATAACAGGTGTGAATGCAGTAGCGCCTTGAATATAGAGTATAGCCTTAATTAAATGTATGACTCATCATATACATTATACAGATATGAAGGTTTTATATAACCGGAAGTTGGATATGACGTATTTCGTCGTACAAAGTTTGAGCCAATCACAATGTACAAGATATATGACGCCATCTGACGTTTCCATGAACTTCTTCCTTTCCGAACCCATACATCTTCACAACAGTAGAAGTTAACGAAATAAAAAATAAAAGCATACAGTTTAAAAAACAAAAATCAAGGTCAAATTTAAAATCGAAGCTCCATGCTTCATGTGCAGGAAAATGAAAAATATTTGTACGGTGTCAAGATTCACTTTCAATCGTCAAAACAAAAGGAGGCGCGTCCATGAATCTAAAGAAAAGTATGCGTGTATGCTCTCTTTTCATACGAAAAATACTTTTTGACTTTGATAAACACATTTCATAGCACACAATTTCTATGGAACATATATTAATACCTGTAGTCGACTAATGTAAAATGTGAAAATAAAACTTTTTATTGAAGTAGATGAAAAATACTGACTCATACTCGTATATATATTATGAATGCTTCATAAAGATACGTCATGAACAGATCGATTTCTGTATCTTGTACGTGAAACAAAAAATACAACTTATTTACTAAGAAAGCCGGTATTGGTAGAAAGCTTTAGGTCACACAAATAAACTTCCAATACATTAGGCACGACTATAAAATGATTAGCTTCTCAGTAGTAAGGTAATTTCTTTAGGTGTGTCGAGAAATTAAAACATTTCTGTGCTGGGGTACCAAATGGTACCCCTGTACTTGTCTGTTGCGTCCTCATGGTCGTGCTTTGCTTTGAACATTAACACGGTCGGACATCGGGGATACCTCACTAATAAAAATTTTACAATGACAAGCACTTTGACCAGGTGATGACTTTATCGTCATGGTTATACGAAACATTTCTTGCGGCTACGTCCTCTCGGCACTTGTATCAGATTAAGCTCGATTTCACTTGATGTTGATTGTGCTTAGAACAAAGTGTAAATGATCAAGTAGTTATCAACTAACATGTAAAATTATTCTATAAGAAAATTCATTTTATATATAATATAAATTTTTATATTTCCGCTTGAAATTCACCGCAATATTGAATCTACTGCAGGCTGCACCAACTATCTTGAATGGCTGCATCTGCATGTATACGATAAATAATATGTCTACGGTATATCAGTTACCGCTTTTAGGCACATATTCTTGGTTTTACATTTATGTTCGTATGAGCAATTTTTTCCATACAGCAATTATTTCACATATTTGACCTTTTCCAAAGTCAAGAACTACAATTGCTCAAGCACTATATGTTAGTATACCGACAAAGTATGGGATGTGTACTGACTTGTCTTATGTATTAGCTATATCACTGGATAACGAATGTAATGAATATCATTATTATTTGAAGACATTGTAAATGTCACCCGAGATTTGTGACTCAGAAAAACTTGTTGCGCTTACGATGACGTAAATGATGTTGTTCACACCAATGGATGAAGAAATGTTGTGAATGGTTTGCTGATCAGACAGATGAAATTCTCTTGTAAAGCACATTGACAATTGTTCCACTAAATTAACATCGAACTTATATGCAAATCTTATTCAAAAGCATCGAATGGAAATACCCCTCACCAAACAAAATATGCCGACTAGTTGGCTCAACAAATCATAAAAATTGGGAAAGTTTATTTTGAAACATAAAATTTAAATTAAAGCTGCTCGATTTACCTTTACGAGCTGACTCTACATAATCATCTTCTTCCATCTTTTTTTCAAAAACGTTCATATGGGCTACCAACTTATCTTCTTTAAATTATTTTTGAATCTGTAAAGGCAAAAAATCTCCTTCACATTGAACACGCGTACACAATCACGTTCATTTGTCCCCAATTATATTCATTAGAAATTTACAGACACATCCTATCTACTTTATGAAGAGATTTGTGGTACTTTAAGAAGTTAAATTAAGCTTCTGGAAGTGAAATTACAACGTTTTGCTAATTTGTGGATCACGGTAGAAAAGGGTTTACAATAGCACTGAATAAATTTATAATAGGGCAATAAATTAATAATAATGTAAACTTTTTTAACTGTTACAGAATAATATGGCATAAATATCTTCGAGTCTACGAACTACGAAGAAAGGTCGCAGGTCGCTCGTGTGAACATGAATAAGGTTGTGTTTGAAGACTAGGAGGACAATGATGATTTTTGAAGTTGATTTGGGACCAGCCGAGGTCACGTTAAAGGCTTTCACGACAGCAGCAATGCATGAAAATGGAGATTAGAACGGCACCTTCATTATCCGAGCTAGGACTGATATTTTCATTAGCATCGATAGCAATTTAATTGCAGGAGATATCCCGATAGAAATTTGCGCTTTAGACAGTACATGAATTTACTGTGATAAATCTAAAATTTTTTGTAAATGCAATGATAGCAATTATATAGAAGGGACTTGCTGTCATTGCCTTTTAATCAATGTTGATAATTCTTACGTAATCGTGAAACTTTGTTATTGAAAATCCGGTCTTTAGATTTGTTGATTTTCCGAACACTTGGGGAAACCATGTTTACATTAACCGTGTTTGATCACCATTTCCGAAATAACCCTAGCTAGGTTTGTTCCTTCCGGTAGTTCGATTACAAAAGAAATAGCTTTCAATGTAAACTACCCGAAACTCTATACAGTAAATCTTCGACCCTTTTGCATATTCATAAAAAGATAACATGAATTTATTCTACGCACGCTAATTTTCCTTTCCGTCGCTTCGACTTATACTTTCCTCCTCCCTCCAACTTATTTTCTCCTTATAACGCTCGGTCTTTCATGCTAGAGAAATCATGAGCGCAGCCATGAGTTAATAATTGGCACGTGTGTGACAAAGATATTTTCATAAAATTATGTCTGAAGTGTTTTTCAAATGCATTAGCGGTATTATGTAATGTAAGCTGATTTTTTAGGACTACGGTTATTTGGCTCTTTGGGTATGGCGAATGTAGAACGGATTAGGGAAGGTCCGTGTGATGTAATATATTTTCATCTTTATTGCCACGACCACGACACCTTACTTTCGGCTCAATGTCTATTTGTATATTTTTTGCATCGTCTAATTTCAAGCCCATCTGACGAAGTCGATGACCGAAAATCACAATAGCCAAATTTACTCTTTTAATTTCCGGCAGACCTGCAAAGAGTCTGTCATATAGGTAACCCATTCCACTCATCTGAATCAGTCCAACACAGAAAGAAAAAAAGTACTCAAGAACTTTTAGTGCTAAATCTGTGAAATCCCAGGTGAAAACGAATAGTAACATCTTAAGACAAAAGAGACCATGCTACAGATTAATCCATTATTTATTTTCTTTAATCTACCAAGAGAGGGGGAGAGAGCAAAGACATATCAAAACTGTTCATGTTTTACCTACTCATCATCTCCATCCGCGGCAGCTCTGGCAGAAGCCCTCTTCCTAGCATTACGTCCGGGTGGACCTTGACCATACGGACTGTTCACACTGAAATCAATGTGCTTCTCACTGGTGGTGCGAACCACAAACGATGGAACATTCACCAACTGAGCCCCCACACGAATGTGACGCTGACGAATCAACACACGGGCATGATGAATGCTCTTCGCAAGACCTTGCTTGTAGACCTTCGTCTGAAGACGACGCTCCAAAAGCTTCTGAGTAGTAAGCTGAAGAATAGAATCAAGCTCAAGTTCATCGTCCTCCAAAAGTCCATAACGACTCATACGACGAAGAAGAGCACTTCCCTCGAATATACGCTTGGGATCCTTAGGATCGAGCGTCAACAGGGTACGGGCTGCCTTACGGAGTTTTGCCAGAGCAAATTGCACGCGCCAGATCTCACGCTTGCAGCGAAGACCGTACTCACCCACAAGCTTGAGTTCGGCATCGAGACGTTCCTTCTCGTACGGACGACGAGGCGTCTTGGACGTCTTACGATCTATCGGTTAGTTTGCAATTTCAAAAATGAATGATTGGTTAGTCAGGGTTTTATCGCCAAATTTTAAACATTGGTGTTTCTATTGTGAAAGTTCGCATTCTGTAAAATCTTCCTACGAATCTTGTCACTTACAATTACGGTGCATAGCGTTGGTCGGCATGATGAATATTAATCTCTAGTAAATTATTTCAATATTCAATCCAAAATATGGGGTTATATGTTCCGCTTTTTATTTAGGGGGTTGCTGACACACTCTGTAATAGGAATGAACAACAACGGCAAAATAAAATTAGCTACCAGTCCAATTTCGAGATGTAAATAATGTTCTATTTCGATCATCCTCCAACGCCTCAATTCACATCACGTCCCACTGCTACATCCTTCCTTAATCCATACAAGTTGTCGGGTGTATATTAGTTAGCTGTAGTAATTTACTTACCGAAGTAATGGAGGAGTGAGTGTGTTATACAGGCTATACTGTTGACTTCGTCTTGGTGGAGAGATTAGGAGTGAGTGTGAAATACCAGCGAGTTCGTGTTTCTTAGTAAGTCGTACAGGGTGCAGGTTTCGAATTTAGTAAAGCGATAAGGTGCGGTTTGGTGGATAATTTAGCTAGTTGGGAGAATGTGTGAAATGTAAAGTTCGCTTGGCTGGGTGTTTATGTGTGTGTGTGTGCTGTGTGTTTGTTCGCTGAAAATCCCTCCCTCTATTTCACTGTTTGTGTGTTTTGTGTGTGTCTAAATAGTTAGAGGTTACTCGTAGAGCTCTAAAGTTAGAGACAGCTAGAGAGAGGATCACTGGTAGGTGTAATATTAATAGATGATAGAAAAATAAGTTTGAAATCAAATCCAATTAGTTTATAAATACATATATAAATAGATATTATTTCATTAGGCACATTATCATGGCGTCCAGAAAGGTGGTGAGTACTATGTATGCATTACATGACGATATAAATATTTAGGAGTGTCAGACGATAATAGTAATGATAACGATACAATGGTAATATAACGATCTTTAACGAAATACTCACGCACTTTACAATCCAATGTAAAGGTGGATATGGTAGCACGTGAAATATTCGGTCATTTGCCACAGTTGAACATTCGTACGGGAAATCAAAAGCTTAGGAAGAAACTTGTAGGACCGTACATTGCACGATATTATCCAGAGCCGATTACCAAGGCAGCGAGGAAGACGTTTCCCGGTTATACGACGGAGAAAGAACAGAGGAGATTGGATAAATTGACACGATTACGAACTCGAGGCAAGGGTCCACCGAAGAAAGGTGCTGGAAAGCGTCAGCAAAAAAGGAAGTAATGAGAGTGGAGTGTTTTGGAAGTTAAGATTATTGGTTTCTGAAAAATTTCAAGTTTCAGTTGCTCATTTTGAAATACAAAGAACGTATCAATAGAGAACACTTTAAATGATTTGATTTTACAGCGAAAGATTGGTTCTGTAGAGATTCTTTGTTCATTAAAAATAATTCTTTTGAATGTTTCAGGTTATCGGAACATCCGAGTCCGTTTAGGATGAATGATGATATTTTTTACATTTTTCAGTACGAGTTTTGATGCACCTACAAGTAGATTAGTGCCTTATGTTGAATGCTAGTTGTTAACTCTTTTTCAGGCCTCTTTCCTTGTATTGACTTTCAGTACATAAGTAGGATGACAATAAATAGCTTTTCAAATGATGGATAAGTGTATTTACGGTATTCCTGTTCTTCTTAGACAATTAGGACTTTACCTGAAGATTTTTCTAAGATTTTTCAAAAGCACCAAAGCCAAATATAAAGCATTATAAGCACCAAAGCAATCTTCTGTCCTCCCCTTGGTATCCATATGACTGCTAATCCTCCATTGCATATCATTCACACGTAGTTATAGAGGAGTCGCAAATGCGATAACATCTCGAATAATTTTTCCGTTGTGACATTGATTAGTTGAATACTAATGGAAGATTACTTCAAAGATACAGTTCTCCCCGCGTTGTCAGCATAAGATTGAAATACTAAAAGTCAATGTAAAATAATATCTGTTAGTGTCTTCACTTTCATAATGTCAATATAAAATAATATCTGTTAGTGTCTTCACTTTCATAATATCACTTAATTGTCTATTCAAAGTTTAGCGCCTCTATCAACGGGAGAATAATCTAATTTTACAAGCTTTGACGTAGATTTAAAGAATAACAATTGAATACATGTAAAATCCTTTTCAGGGGAAATTAAATTAAAGCAACCACACGGTATGGTATAATATGTTTGACCTACATGTTATATGTTAACATCATGTAGATGAGAAAATACACCGAAGCAAATTATTCCTTCGTTTTAGATTGTATTATTGCTTCCAACTTTTGTTTTGCACGATCAGCCAATCGGGAGGGCTCGTCTCGAAATACGTGAATGGAATGGTTTGTAGTGACCACTACGTTTCCATTTCGTTGAGTAAGAGCGTGAACGGGACCAAGAAGCTTACGGCGCCATACTGGTTCATACTTATTATCACTGCTTCTTTTCACGAACATGACAACATCGCCACTTCGTGATCCTGCAATAACGTAGTTGCATTGATCAAACACGTTCGGTCGACTTGGAAAAATGGTAAAATTAATAAGAGCAAGCACACTTTCTTCCAAACCGCTTGGACTAGACATATGTTGGTTTTGATACATTTTCAAAACATTTATCATATTAGGTTCTGTATCACCATCAACATCTTCGAAGAGACTTATGAAGCCAAGATACATATTTCCCGCAAAGAGATCAATCGTATTTCTTTCAAAATCTTCAAAATCTACCCGTTTCCTCAACGATAGCGAGGAAGATGGTCCATCAACCAGAAAAGAGACAACTTTAACAATTTGAATTAAAGGTCGAGTCGTCTGCTCGTTAAATATGATTCGTAGACGACAAGTTACAATATCCCCCTTCTGTGTACTCAGTACGAGAAAATAATGATTGTCGTTTTCAATTATTTTCAAAGAATACACTGGATCAACTAAGTGGGTAAACATAGTTGATGACTTATCACGTGAGGTCGAAAGGTAAGGCTGTGAGAAAGAGCAGTCGTCTTCAGCGTAAGTCGTTTTTTGAGTAAATAACACCTGTGCGAACTCATTCGAGGCATCTGATATCGATCCACCGAACAGAACAAAGCATTTGACGGTATTTCTATGTTCATCCTGATCACCAGGAGAAGACGAAGAGTTTGAATTACTTGAACCATCTTTTTCTCCCCCGTTACCACAATATATACAACTGACGAAGAGAATACTCATTGAGCGATCTTTAGAAGCAAAACGGTTATCTTTACAATCGTCTTTGAACATACCCGAACCCGATGACGATAAAGAAGACGTAGCACATAACGCAATTGGACGATGATGATGAAATTTAATATCTTGAATAATGGAACGATTGTACTTATCACACACTATCAAACGACCAGCCGGTTGCATCGGCGAAAAGGACGAAGCATCGACAGACCGACGAATCAAAGCATAAACAAACATTTCTTTCAATGCACCATCGTTGCAATCAACGTGAAGAACGGAAGTATGCCCCACACATCGATACGAAACATCACGATCTTCTCCCGTCAGAGGAAGCCTGTAACGCCGAAGTTGAAAGTCATCACAAGCAGGAACACCTTTGCCTTCATTATTCTCTTGATAAACATCATCACAGTCATCATCATCATCATCATCATCATCATCATCTTCATCCAAAGTCAGGAACACACTATGCCGTTCACATGCCACATGAAGTGATGTTCGCACATTATTCGGACCGAGGATGGAGCAGACTTGAGACGGCATGGGACTTGAAAATACTTCACTGAAATGCATTGATGTTTTACAACATTTGGATGGTAAAGAAGATGGTTTATCGTTGTCATCGTTACAACGAGATATGCTTGGGGTGATGGTGGTGGTATGCATCATTGTTTTAATTTCAGTGTATGTTTTGGTTTGGTTTGGTTTGTGAATTCTTCTCTTGTTTATTGGATGGACCCGTGTTCTAAAATGTTTATAAAAATATTTATAACAGGATCCTGTTCAAATCTTAATATTCTCTCTTCTCTCTCAAGACTAAGGAATTCTACTATCTCTATTGTTCACAAGGAAAAAAAAATGAAATGCTATAGTATCCTTATATTATATGTCGGTCATGTATATGTAGAGAGTACCATGAAGAGAGCGTTGGTGTTGATGCTGGTTGGTGAGTGTGGGGTTTGTAGGATCTATGATACATTCATTCCATGACATGAGATGAGATGATTATGACAACAATTGGCGATTTCTTGACTCTCTCTCAAAACACAGGAATTGGACAAACACAAACACAAACACACACTCTTTCTACGAAAAACTCTACAATCGGATACATATATATATATATATATTGTGAATGAATGCGAACCAATAGATCATCGCAGCCTTTCGCATCTTCACACCGCGTCCGCGTCCAATGACGAAAATATAACACTGCCATAACTTTCTATTGCAAAAAATCAAAACTAACATACTCGTACACACATCATTAAAATATACAAAACAATACAACCACAATTCCATAACTTGAACTGCAAATAAAAATACCATGATTCACGTAAGAAGAGGAACACAATTCCTACACATCCTCGTGACATTGGTACTGAATATCATCCTCTTACAATCCTCTTCTACCAATTCAAACTCAAACTCAAACTCAAAC
>Ga0115008_10002082_pt1 | contig 16572 bp, 16 predicted proteins | sample FraStrMetagenome_FD_87164 | JGI IMG/M metagenome (GOLD analysis project Ga0115008, IMG submission 87164) | Marine eukaryotic phytoplankton communities from Arctic Ocean - Fram Strait ARC3M Metagenome | ecosystem: Environmental > Aquatic > Marine > Oceanic | place: Fram Strait | collected...
AGATAGTACATTCGGTATTTACTTCCCAGCATTCACAGAACTTACATTCGGAAACGTAAGCAAGTCAACTAGCCCCAATATAATGAACGCCATGAGGGTGGTCCCTAATGGGTTTGGTGCACTGGATGTACAAGGGTTGGGGAATTCCGCAACTATGACGACCGGGTTCCTCGGTTCGGGTGGACAGGGACCGGATACTAACGGAGTCCCTCAAGAAGGGTATATTGCCACCCCAGGCGGAGGTGGTGCGTGGGTCGACGGCGAAGTATTGGACGCTACCGGTACCGGTGAATTAGGGGATGAGATAGCCACCGGCCCTAATTTCATACCAACACAGGTTGTGGGATTGGAGAATATGTCCACCAATTACGCTGACGCAAGCTACATAGGGACAGAGACCACACAGGCTGGTACAATCAACAGAAGAATTGCTTATTATGACCTAGGTCCAAATTCCGACAATTTCTCTAAACAGATAGACAGATACCTTGAGTGGATGATCTCTGAATTACCGGACACGAACGTGATAATATCTATATTCCAGGCCGAGAGGGACCAGCGTGTCCAGTTCTCTAACCAACAACACACATCCTGTATCCTTAGTTGTCCAATCAGACTCAATCTGGGTACAGCAACAGGTACTAGGGAATATATGGAAAATATACAGTCATTGTTGAGTGATTCGGGTACCTTCTGGGGAAAAAGATACCTTTCTCCGCTCCAATCTCTGTATAAGTTGAGTATCAAGTTCACTACCTTTGAGGGGAACCCAATTCCGTTGGAAAAGATGCTACAACCTAGTCGTACCATCATGTTGTTACAATCATTCGACCAAGCTTTCGGGAATACTTCCACAAACCCATTTAGTTCCGTGGACACTACAGCTAATGCGACCTCATTTTCGTTCGACCCACTAGACCCAAGATTAGTTGGGAGGGAGAAAAGGAATATAAGTCTTACATTCAAGGTACAGACATACGAATATGAATCACCGGGGTTATATCTGGATCTGGTACAGGAGATGCTCGAATCTGAGAACGAACAGGAGAACCACCACCCATTCGTGGTAAGGGCATCTAACTACCAGAACTATAGAAATACCTAAATTAGATCTTTAAAAATTTATTAACGGAAGTATTGACACAGAATAATGCGTGTACAATTATAGATAAAATCAGCCAAAAAATCAACGTGATCGTCAAAGGAATTTCATTCGAGTATTTCTTCGACAACCAACTCGTGAACCAGGCTAACATAAACGTAAGTCCAAAATCCCCAGCAGCAACACCACCTATACGAAGTTTGTGGAAGTCTTTCCCGGGTTTCCCGAATACATCTTTGTACTTACACAACGATGTCATTTAATAAACCATAAAGGTTTTATTTAATTCAAAAATACATTTAGAAGAAATGCTTAACAAGCATTAATTAGAAGACCCTCTGTCCCGGAGGAGGTCCACCACCCTGCATTTGTTTCACGTCCTGGTTCCTCTGTTGGGTTAAGGCGTCCATGTTCATCGCTACGTTATTGTTTTGGTCTTTTTGTCCTAGTTCCTGTTTATGAATGGAATCTGTAACGGATGAGTCGATACCCTCCGACCCATTCTGTGACCCTAGGAAACTAAATGATTCGCTGCCACTTGGGCCGTCCTCCCCACCCAACAACGAATACCCATTGGCTTCGAACCCACCACTATTCGTGTACGTAGGTGCCTCCTGTAATTCACCATAATTTTGGACAAACTCGAAACATTCATCCCCTACCTTTATCTTCCCCTTTATTAACAACCCAGGGACCTTAGTTAACCCAGGCGGAAGCTTGGGTGTATTCTCTATGGCCACGATCTGTATAACCTTCGCCAACGCTTCCTTCTTTTGGATTTCCTGGATTAATTCTCTACTATGTTGGCAATGCTGGCTGATAAATAAATAAATAGGCTGCGGCTTAGGTTCTTGGTCGTCCATGTTAATTAATTACGGTTAACATAATTTCCTTGGTGATAAAGACGCACAACACACAACGTGTTAATATAACAAAATAAAAATATTAATTAATTACAATAATGGAGCCCCAAGAAGGAATCTGTATTGCCCTTATAACAGCTATTCTAGCAATCTGTTACTTCTCACCCAACTATGCTGAATGTTTCAGTAATTTAGTGAGACAAAAGGTAGAAACTATGCAAAACATATCTGGGCCCAAATTTGAATTGAATGAGCAGAGTCTACAAGCCGGATTCCCGTTCTACAATGAATCTGAGTTGCAAAAGGGTATGGTGAAACCTCCATTTGGGTCTGGTCTTAGGAATTACGATGGGAGTATCGCCAACGGGTATCAACCTAGTATCTTACGCCCCAACGACTACACTGGGTATAAAAAATTCAGTGCGGATGGTGAGGCTTGTTCATGGCCCTGTTACGCTGGGGATAAACACCAAAATTGGTGTAATGAGTCCAATGCGATTAAATATTACGCCATGAGACCCCTAGTTACTCCTACTAGTTACAATGGGTGGCTATTGAACCTCTTTAATCACATAACAGTTCCTGGGAATACCGTGTCATCTTTACTAGACTCTAAGTTGACACCCAAGATGTTCTGCTCTGACGGGAACCCGTTCGATAACGTCGGAGAGAAGAAGAGGGTTATGAAATGGCTTATGCAGAAGGTAGCTATTGGTGTGGATAAGATCCCACAGATGAAGAAGAATAGTAGCTGGGGGAATGAACAATTCCATTATACCGATGACCAGATGTATGCATTCAGTACGGATAATAATAAGGGAAGCGTCTACAAGATAGTCTTCAATCTATACAACCCACTGAGATCCACATCTACTATGGTGGAGGCTGTCGTGATAAGCCCAGCTGATAAGGGGTACGTCCTTGCCAAGATGAATTTTGTAAATAAGGGTGAATGGGATACTACAAACCCTAATCTCCCAGAGGCCATGAAAGGGTATAACTTGGGGAGGAGTAACGGGGATTTAGTGATAGATATAAACAGTCCTAACCTCCCCAGTTCCTCATTGCTTAAATGGAACTACGGGAATACTCTTAATATCCAGGAATTCAACGAATTTGGATTCTACGAAGACGGTAAGAATGTAGAGATAAGTGGGGGTGTACCGGAGTCACTCAAGGCTGCAATCTCACAACACGAAGGAAAGATGTTATTAGATTGTGCTACAACCAGATTCACCGGTATCGGATCTGAATCGGGCGAGGTTGTTAGAGTCAATGGCGTTCCTAAACTTGTCAAGAATAACCCTAGTCTTATATATACAAAGACGGGACCCATGCCGGTGTACACCTGATGAATCGTAATTAAAATATTGATATTTATATAATATGAATTGTGTAGCCAACGCTGAGCCTGTATTCTATGGAAAGGATGGAAATTTCGGATTAGCTGTAGAAATAACCGGGAGCGGGAGAAATGGGCGCGTGATCTACGATGACGTAAGAGCGTTCGTAGTAATGACATTCCTTTATAAATTTCCAAAATTAGGGGATCTGGAAGCCGGAGATGAAAATGTTAGCCAAGCATTCTATAGATCCAGTGGGAGCAACTCAAATGAACAATTTGGGGACAGAATAACCGACGAACAGGCAAAAGGAACGTGGATACCCACGAATGGGTTGGTGGTAAGAGAAGGGATGAAAGATAATACCGGTGTCTGTGTATTGGGGAATTATGGATTTATTCTCAAGAAACCGTTTCTACAATTGGGGGACAATACAATACTTAGTAGGTTCCACGGGGACCCCCAATTGGCGCTGATATCTTACACTATGGGTGGGGGGATCTGGGAGGTATCGTTTAAACGGAAGGAGTTGGGTGATATATTAACGAGGAGTGGTTACGGAGAGTACGGAAATTACGTAAAAGCCAATAAACCTGGCTGTGCTAATTTAACGGATAACTTAATTCCTGTACTGTCTTCCGATATAAACCGTTATATAGCAGATTCTGTATCCTGGAATTGGCACCCATTGGATACCAATTTCTTGATAAAGTCAGGCAATACTAACGGTGTAAACCTGAATGACGAAACACTATGGGTTGAAAAGGACGGGAGATATTTCATACCGCGTACAATATTCCTCAACCCGGGGGTGATAAAAAATTACAAAAAGTATTCAAAGATGTTTGGTCCCGAGAAAGCGGCAAAGATGTCACTGGGGAATGTGATTAACCCGTATAACACATGTGGGTGGGAAGATAACGCATTCCCTGAGCTATACCCGAAGGTCTAATTATTTATAATAAGATGTCGCAAATATAAAACACCACATAATTGTAACGGGGGCGAAATCATACAGTAACCCGTATTTATTAATTTCGCAAAATTCATACTTATTCAATTTATAAAACATAGAAGTTTTTGTCATATATAAACTGGTCATTTTGACTAATTTATCCATCTTACTAATATGCTTCATATCATTGTACAAGATTCTGTTTCTGCGTAATTGGACAGATTCCCTTAATTTAAGGATCTCTATTTCATTCCTTAGTTCGTCGATTTCGTTACTGACTTTGTCGTTATCGTCTTCAATTTCTTCAATTTCTTCAATTTCTTTGATATTATCGACAACACTATCTTTATCACTGTACTCTATATCGTTTTCGTCGTAATCATCTTCTTCGTTGTTGTTACACTCTGTGTGTGACGAACTAGATTCAGAATTTACGTCACTGAATTCTTCCATAATTGCGTTTGTTTGTTCTTTATTGTACTTGAAAAAGTCCATCGTTGTTGTTAATGTAATTATTCTAAATCCTTAAATGGGTTTACATGAACCGTTGCTTTTGTGGATAGTTAATAACACAACAGCTAGTCCAACTAATGCTAACACAGGAACTGTGTTTATGTTATGAATTACAGAAGTACACAAATTTATAGACTTGTCTGTCATATTTATAACGATAAATATTTTAATAATATACCAATTTGTTCGCAGCAGTATTTGTCTTATATACACCACGTCTATGGAGGTTGCCCCGAGTTATAATCTCCATCTTGTATTGCACGGAAGAAGTAAGTAACCGATGCCTAAACTATGGTGGGGTTTTATGCATAATTCGACTTCCTACATTAAGTTCACCAGGTTTAATACACTTACCATCTACATTTATAAGACTATGATCCTCTGTCACATACACAACACCCTTATCCGTCGTGACCTTGAACATTCGTTTCTTAGTCTTGTGACGTATGACCCTACGAGTCTTGTTCCACCCACTACTGGTCCACGACTCCATGGGTTGTTGGCCTACAAAGAGTTGCTTCTTTTTTCTACCTCCGTTGATGTAGTCTACCACAGGGACCTTATCCGAGTATGTGTTGTACAACTCCTCGATAGGGATATCTACTACGACCCCCTTAATTCGAACCTTCACCTTTTGGTATCCAGGTACCGAGTCCCCATATGTAGTAGTACACGAGTACATTTCTTGCGCCAATTTAGATGTATGTGCAATCATCTCCCTCCCTTTCGCGGTTACGCTACCTGCTACGGGTCTACATGGTAACATACCCTTACCAGCCCCTGTAAATCCGTAGACAGAATTCATGGTAACCTTGATCGCAAGCTGTTTCCCGTTTAACACCTGTGCCCTGAACCTATATTTACAGGGAGAGCATGTCTCGTGTCCTTTCTTGCCATGTTCTGTAAAGCATTTCTTGTATTCTCCCTTCATCTCTCTCTTGGTGGCGTTACGGTCCTTCCATAGACGATCAAGGATATCTGGGAGTAACCCCTTTGTGTCCTGGACGAACGTATACGAAAAATCCTTAGCTTCGATCCATTCTTTCGTATTATCATCCTTGTGGGCTTCTTCATGCCATGCAATGGTGTCATACTCCACACCTTTTATACCCATATACTTTGGATCCATCACCAGGGTCGAATGACACATATTATAGGCAATCATGATACTGGGGTATAGACTCTTGAAATCCAATCCAGACACAGGTTGTTCCAGGTACGCTCCCCTCATTGCGGTTAAGACGGTTGCTCCCTTAAACTTCTCCGTAGGTTTGTCGTCATAGTCCAACACAGGAACTACGAAATCCCTGAGCCTAGCCTCGTACACGATCTGACTAAAGACCTTACACTGTTGGCCTTTCAACAACAACCACCCAATGGGGACCCTAGTACTCTTGGCCATCTCTACGTTGTTCGGTATCACACACAACTTCTCCATTAGATCGATGACAAGGTTCGCATCCTGGATACAATAGACACATACAGTCTTAACTAGTTCAGGGACCCCAGAGTCTATAATCCTAAACATAACATCATATTCACTAATTTCCTTCTCAGATTCCGGATCTTCGTGATCTAAAAGATTCTGTTCGGTATACCCAAGGGTTAACATAGCTTCGGGTCCTATGGCCTGCATCATACTTACCTTATTACCCTGACCGAAATGGGTACCCACTCTCCCTAATTTATATGATTCCAGTTTGTATTCTCTGCGTATAGCCATTATGAGATCGAGGGTCTCCCTCCCTGGGCAATCTATTATCTTGAATTCGTTATTACCGTATGCACCACTAACCAAGTTCTTCTCCGCCAATTGGGGTTCAACCTCTGTGATCCTGGACATCTTATTTGCATAATCCAATAGGTCATTGATTTCTATCCTACGCCACAGATACTTGTCATCAAACCCCCATGTATTATAACCAGTTAGGATGTCGGGATCCACGTTACATAGAATGTCACAGAATCTCTTGATCATAATCTTCTCCGATTTACAGTTTATCAGAATACCGTCGTCTATAGGTGCCGATTCCACCGACGATAGGATAAACTTGATCTTCTCACCTCCAAATATCCACAAACAGCAACCTATCTGGCAGATATAGTCTTCCTTTATATCCGCATTTGGGAATTCTGGGAATCCTCTAGAACTACGTGTCTCTATATCCCAACTTAATATCCTGAAGGGTGCTATAGATTCACAGTCGACCATAACACCATCCTTCGTGACCATATAGGGGTGTACTTGCCTCCAATGTACCGTTGCCTGTATCTGTGCACTACTAATACCGTCATCCTCTAAACTAAACTCTTTCTTCTTAACCTTGATCCACCCAGCGGTCCTTATATTCCTAAGATGCGTAAATCTGACGATCGTATCCAGGTTAGACTCATATAACATGAACCTGATTCCCAAACTAGACAACTTTTGTATCTTTACTGGTTTTGACAACATATATTTACATCGCTTGGCAACCAATTCCGTCTTGAAACACAACCTTATAAATTTCTGTTTTTCTAAGTTCCTAAACCCCTGAACATCAACCTTATTAACAAGTGTCTTTGCCACCAGACCATTCTTTACCTTCCCCAGTCTAAACTTTAGGTAGTTATAAAAGATATTTGTCTGCTCTGAAGACCACATGTCCTGGTATTGGTCCGGTATCTTTACGTAATAATAAAACACAAAGTTCATGATCCTAAGGCAGACCGAATTCCCGGTTTCTGTTACCCCATGGACGTACATCTGGTATTCCTTGTTACCCGGTGAGTCGTCTTCATCACCACCAGACGACTCTGGTTCAATATCACACCCATACCACGATATGGCGTGAAAGATTAGGTCCTTGTCCTCGACTTCGCATTGGGGGATTGGGTCTCTTACGTAATCTTCCATTGTTTACTTTTTTCTTAATTATAATACAACAATTATACTTTTTCTTAATTATAATACGACAATTATCCTTAATATGATAACATATCAACCGGTGATCCACAACCATCTTTGTAGTTAACGAAAAACAACAATTCTCCATCCTCGGACCACTCTTTATACTCTCCACAAAATTCCCCATCCACATAATTACTATCACGCTGTAGTGTACCGTTTTCAAACCAAGTCTTACACTCTCCATGGAATTCTCCATCCTTGTTGTTACATTGAAATCTTATTTGACCACCCTCGAACCACTCCTTTAATTTTCCATGCAACACCCCACCCTTAAACCCAACGACACACATCAATCGACCTTCCTCGGACCACTCCATACAATCCCCATGAAGTTTTCCACTTTCGTAATTACTATCACGATGCAGCATACCGTCCTCAAACCACGTCTTACACCTCCCGTGGAATTCCCCATGAGAATTTTTGTATCCACAAATACGACATCCTTGATCGTCTATAGTATCATATGGGATTCCATTGACAAATTCATAAATATATTTCTCTAATTCCTCTGGAAGATTGGACATAGACATTAATTAGTGTTAATATTATATTTGTTGTTTGCGGACAAAATAGTTTTGCGGACAAAATAGTTTTGCGGACAAAATAGTCTTTAAAAATAAGACGAATAAGGAAAGAAGACCCAAATGAATATACAACCTCGTTTCAAGATAAAGGAACTCTGTTTGGCGGGTGCAGCCGATAGAGGTATTTCGTATATAGGTGTCTTTGGTTGCTTCAAGGAACACGATCTTTTGGATCTAAAAAAATTATACTGTGTCTCAATAGGATCTCTTATAGGGACTTTACACTTAATAGGGTATACACCAGACGAGATGATAGAAATTGTGTTATCACAAAATATATCCGATTTCGAGGACATATCAATAAAGTCTGTACTGACTAATGGATCTGTTCTGGATGGCGGTAGATATAGACTATGGGTTATGGGGTTGATAGGGGAGAAGGTGAACCCCATGATAACATTTAAAGGGATGTTCGACAAGAATGGTATTTTCTTTAATATCTCCGCGGTTTCACTGGATTCTGGAGAAGATGGGTTGGAATACTTCAATCACGAAACCATGCCGGATATGCCAATCTACTATGCTATATTAGCTAGTATGGCAATTCCTCTTTTATTCCCTCCGATGGTATATAATAATAAAAGATATATAGACGGAGCCGTGTTGGAAAACTTTCCTATACATTTACTTTCCAAAGATGGTGTTGGGTTTAGGATAACCAGTCAGGTGTTGGATGCCGATTTGACGAACATCACCTATGTTATGAAGATTATAACCCTAATTTCCACTAGGATGAGGAAATCTACAAAATACAAAGGGTCTGTTTATGCAATTGATGCATCGGATTATAGCTCGAATGTGTCATTTACTCTTACGAGGGATAACAAGATTACGTTATATTATAGGGGGTATGATAAGGGTATGGAATGTTTAAGGGATTTGTTGGTTAAACAAGAAATGAATGAAATCAATGATATGTCGGCCGAAGACGTTAATGCGACTCCTTAAATTTTTGTTGTTATCGTCTATTGTTTTTATGTTTTCTTAGCATCTTTTCGAATTTTTTGTTCGAGCTCATCTTCTTCTTGTGGTTATTGGGGTTGGGGTCCATCTTTCTATGACTCACTATTCCACAATACCCACTACCCACCAACGCCTTGTTGCTGCACATTTTACCCTCCTTCTTGGTCTTAGCTTTACACATAGTGGGTTTCTTGGAAGAATTGGGTGTTAGTTCGGTAATTACGTCATCGTCAAATACAGGCTCTGTCTTGCTATTAGATCTTGACCGCATCCTCATACTTCTTATGTATTCTGCTTTCTTTTGCTGGTAAGAGTAACGCTTAGCTTCAAGGATAGCAAGTTTGTGTTGTTTCTCAATCTTCCTTATCTCATTTGGGGTCATTTCCATATTACCGAATTCTGTTGTATCCAGACTGGGGTCACTGAATGATTTCTCTATAGTAGAAGCCGTACCTCGGGTTTTGTAGCTGGTCAGCATCTCGTAAAATCCTGGATGATCCCCTAAAGCACATCTTTCCGAGCATATTTTATTTAATTTAGCCAACCCACCATAATTGGCAATCCTTTTACATTTCCCGCATATAGCATCTTTAGAAGTAACACTGAATATAGTGACGCCATTCTTTTCACATATCTTGTTATAATCCGATTTAATCGGCCTCGTAGTTATGACCAGATCCGGTTTACCTACCCTGATTATACTCAGGTTATTTTCACATACGAAATTGATATTTTCTACACCCTTTCTAAAAAGGTACTTGGGAGTTTGTCTGTCACTGTGATTGTATAGAACTATCGCATTTTTGTTGATATTGTTTAGCGTAAAAGCAACATCTTCTACAGACTCTACGTCAAGTAGTATTTTATCGTAATCTGAAAACATTATTACATTCGTTTCTTTATTTAATTAACCTTACTTATTTTTAAGTACTTTGTGTATTTTTAGAAATATTCGTTTTTTTGATATAATTAATTTATATTACCATTGTATATAATGAACAGTACAAGACGTGTAAAAAAATCAGGACCGTCTGTTGCCGCTAAAAAGAGTGCGTACGGTTCCCCCCAACCGAAAAAGCTATTAATGGACCCGAACGTAGCAATGTGTATTGGTATCACTATCCTAATTTTTGTAATCTTTACCGGTGTGTGTTACTGCAATGGTGATGGAGGTGATCCTTTTACGAACATCAAATCTGGGTTCGCTAATGTTACTGGTGGTGTCATGTCCGGTGGTGATACCAGTGGATTGAAGGAACTAGATATTGTGTATTTTATGTCCCCTACCTGTCCCTGGTGTCAGAAGATGTCTAAGGTGCTCTCCGATGAGGGTTCTATGAGTTCAATTACCGTTGTTGATATATCCAAACCACAAGGACAGGAGATGGCAAAGAATCTGGGTGCAGCGGATAAGGGTGTCCCTGCATTCATTTCCAGGAAGATGAAGACCGGTACGGTCGGATTCAAGCCAAGTGTGAAGGAGTTGATAGGGTCCCTGAATAAGGTTGCTCCCCCACAAGCTCAGAGTATGGACCAGGGTGATGCCGTGAACCACCTCCAGGACCTTGATGTACTTATATTCGTGTCTCCGTCCTGTGGGTGGTGTACCAAGATGAAGGGGGAATTAGCCGAGGCTGGTGTCCTGGAGATGGTTGAACTGGTTGATGTTAGTACCGAGGCAGGGAAAATGATGGCACAGGAAGTCTTAAAGGAATCTAGGGGTGTCCCTGCGACCTATTCCAAGAAGACTGGTAAATCTAGTGTAGGGTACAAGCCGTTACCGGATATGATTGAAGCATTATCTTAATTAAATATATTGTATAATCCTAATGACGTTAACGTTAAAAAGGAAATACAGGGCACTGAGGATACCGACCAACCCGGATCACCCCAAACCCGATTACAATAACACCGCAGGATTGGGTATAGCCACAACCCTTTCCTACTTCCTTGTTATATTCTACGCCCTATTTACGTCGTGGAATAAAACAGATAACATAGGGCTATCCACGAATTCACAGGGGAGGAATTCATTGACCATATCACAGCTGATGTATAACTCTGAGAAGGTGGTTACATTCTCCACTACATTCCTTTTCGCCTTTCTGGGGATTTATATGCTCTATAGGAAGAACTTCTTTGAATTGGAGGCAAGAAGGGTCGCGGTCTGTGTGGTATTCGCTTTAATTCCGATCGCGTTTATCCTTATCACATTCTATGGACCTAAATGTAACATACATTACTTTATAGCGGCTGCTGTCTTTATAGGGGGTACTGTTATCCAATATCTGATATTGGATCTCTATAAGACCTATTTCGAGGATGACAAGGCATTAGACGTATATGAAAGTATGGTTGACACAATGGTAGTCTTTGCCATTATAATTACAGGGATCCTAATATTTAGTCTCGTTATAAAGAATAGCAAAAAGGGATTATTCCCCAAAGAATTAAATTGGATCACCAGCGACACTCTCGCTATATCCGAGTATATACATCTCACTATATACGGTGGGTTGTTATACCTCTTTTCCACGTTTAATGGTCTTCCTAGTTTAAAATATTTATAATAATTAAATGGACAGTCAGCTTGTACAAAAGAGTTCAACCTCAGATTTGGGTATCACGTGTATGATACTGTATTTTTCCATTTTCGTATATATCTACATGAGTGCATTTTACAAGAAAAAGGGTACAATGGGGTCGTCCGTTATTAACTACAAGAATGGTCTAGATATAGCATCTGCTGTGTATAACTCCGAAAAGGTGGGTGTGTCTGTATTTGTGGCCATGTTTATCTGTGTATGGTTGTATATTTTATACCTCCAAGATTTCACTAGTCACTATCTTGGGATAACATTGATTGTTGTTTCTGTATTAATTGGATTCTTGGTATACTCATTTGTATACACCAAAAACAACAACACATTTGCACGTACATTATTTACATTTTCATTGATCGCAAGTTGTCAAGTAATTGGGTTATCTGTGTTGTATCTATATGATAAAGCGTACCCCGGTGATGATATAAGCGAAGTTAGGTCCACTGTTTATACACTGAATGTATTCTTTGTGGTGATATCGGCATTAATAGCATATACCGGTATCATCAACAAACAAACCAAGAAGATGCCCAACAGACTTGCTAGGGATTTTGTGTCGTTCTTTGGAGCTGGGTATGTTATATTTTTCGGTATTTTGATTTATTATCTATCTCTATACCCTCCACTTGATTTATGATTTGTGAATCAACCACTTGATTTGTAATCTGAATTAACAAAACTAAACCACGAATGGTTTATTATTTGTGTTTGATAATTTTTTTATCTTTGGGGTGTGGTGGTTGATGCCCACGTAGGGTTATCAAACGTTTGTGTATTTTTTCTAATGCTTATAGATTTTCTTGCAGCTCTAGAAATTTTATCACCTATCATTTTCCACCAGACACCACTCTTATCCATAAAGTATTGTATAGCATTTTTAGATCTATTCTTCTTTAGTTTTTCATATGCTACACTGTCTTTGAGTGTATTTTCTTCGTTTTTCTTTATTCTTTTGTTCAACAAAGCAGCTCTCTTCTTCACAGATCCTTGTACGAACACCCTTTCGGTCCAACCCATTATCTCGTTCACCTCCGAGACATTCTCCATTTCTCTTTCTTTGTATGTTTGAATTTGAGACATTGTGTTGGTTTATTTTGCCATTTATTGTGGTGGTATATCTTGGAGTCCAATAATTTTTGACAATAATTAAAATCATAGTTATTGTCAATGGATATTTTTGCTCTAAAGAATCTACCCACCGATACGAATACCAATTTAACGGGATTTAAGAGTCGTGATGATATTTCCAGACTGAAGAATTACGACCCAATAACACCTATTATTGTATCTGGAAGTATCCCAAAAGAATTTCAACACAAGAGGTTATTCCCGGTAAAGAAACAGTCCAAGGATTGCTCTGATAGTTGGGTTTTGAGTGTTATAGAAGCTATGTCATACCTTTATGACAAGGAACTAGACCCCAGTTTTGTAGTTTCTTGTTATGGGCCTAGACATATAGGTGGTTATTACGGTAAATGGGGATGTAACGGAGATTCTGTGTACAATGCCATAATTTTCCTACAAACTAATGGGACAGTAGTGAACAATTCATCAACAGGTGACTACAACCAGGATTGTACACGTGCTAACGTATCAGATAAGACTCTTTACACTATAAAGGGTGCAGTTAACGTATCGGAGATCTTGGGTAGTAACAGCGAGGTCAATTACGACCCTATGAAAACTAAGTTGATGGAGTCGCCTCTTGTATGTGGGTATATAATCCAAGAAGATATAAATTACGTAGGGTCGGAGGTGTATATAGCAGATCCAAATTCAAAAATAGTAGGAACTCACAACGCACTCATAATGGGGTGGGGAGAAGAGAATGGGATAGGTTTCTGGGTTATAAAGAATAGCTGGGGTGAAGATTGGGGTGACGGTGGGTATTATCGACATGCAATGTACCCACATAATAAAGTCAGTTGTCCTGGTTTGAGTATACAAGGAGGTTCCCTAAAATTAGGGCTGTCGGAGAAAAGGGTACTCGGTGATAAGTATTACAACAAGTACTTAGGGGGTGCTATAAGTATAGACAAAGGGGACTTAAGAGATAACTTTAATATGAATGAAATGAAGAATATCACTCTTGTTAAAGATAAGGAGTCGTATCCGACCTATTTTTGGGTTATTATGTTTATTTCTCTTGTTATTATTTTTGTTAAATTTTTCTATTAAAGGTTAGCAGCCTTTAGTTGTACTATCTCACACGCAATTGATTCGACGCCCCTAAAGTCATTCACCTTAACACACTCTGCCATGTCGGTCCTCAAAGCCATAAGCCTCTCGTCGAATTCGTTCATAGAGACTGATTTCGGTTCATCTTCCTTTTCGGGTGCACCAGCAACTAATTCGGATACCGCATTTACAACCGATTCCATCACACCTACTTCTTCTTTGGGTTCCTTTAATAAAACCACATCTTCGGATTTCTGGGCAAGAGGAAGGACGTTATCTATGACAATAGACTCTTCGGTCTTGGGGGTAACCTTCTTACTCTGGAATTCGGACAATACTTGTGGAAGTAGTATATCGACCTTCCTGAGGTCTTCTTCGGCGGCACGGTCTTCTTCGGCGGCACGGTCTTCTTTCACAAAATTCAGATCGTCCATATCGGAATCATAGTCTGTTTCGGATTCTGGTTCGATGTCAGAGTCGTCATTAACATTACACCCTTCTGGTAATTTAGGCGTAGGCTTACAGATACTCATCTGTGTGATTCTGATGTCCAACTTTGCAGTATTCTTCCCGAACAGGATTCCGGTAATCTTTACGAGACATAAAATATTATCGGATACAACGAGTTTGTCATCCGTAGTAGGTTGTTTTTCCGAATCGTAGACCTGAATGTGTTTATCCTTCTTGAACCTAATAGAGAAATCACCACTAATCGTTTCAGGTGGTAATAAACAACTCCTGAACATAGACTTAATTTTACTACTGGGGATATCCTTGCCGAACCATTCTTTCGATTTGGTTGACATGGTTTCGATTGCACTTAATTCTAGAGATCTGATGACAGTATATAGCTTTTCTTGTTTCTTAATTTTCTTTATATTGAATTCTATACCATTTTCTAAATTTTTAAGCTCCAAAGATGGGGTTTGGAGGACTATAGGTGATTCTTCGTGAGATACCAAACTCTTGTGGTACCCGAAGTCCTTAACTGGGGTATGATAGATAAGTTTATCCAACTTTATTTCTGCAGGCATTAATACAGACATTATTATTTAACAATTGAGTATAATTTATTTAATTAATTTGTTACGCACTTAAAATTTCTTGGAAATTTATTCTTCGTCCGAATCAACGAATGCATAACTAATTGGCTTTTTCTTCTGTACCGTATCCGAAATACGGGCCTGTGTAAGGGAGAAGTTGCACCTCATTGTCATCTTCCCATCCTTTTCCTTGGCATACAGTTTTATGAACTTGAGGATCAACCTTACTCTAACTCCACGCTTAATTTCACCTTTATCTACTAGTTCCCCGTCTTTATTATAGTACTCACACTCACTAGAGAAATTAACTCTCATAAAAGGGGGGAAGTCACCTTTGGATTGTGTTAACAGAGGCATAAAAATATCTCTGACCTCCTCCTCGGTCTTGACTGAACCAAACCACTCAGCACTGTTCTTAACTCCGTTGACAATAATATGTTCCTCTAATTCTTTGATCTTACTTTCCATAGGGGGGTCCATAGTAACACAGAAGTTGGTTTCGTATGGGTTGAACGTAACCGTAGATTTAGCAGTCTGAAAAAACTGATTATCTATTGGGTAATTAAGGTAAACAATACGGGGTCCATCCTTGGAAACCTTTACATTCCCAAATTCGATCTTACTGAAATCGAACGTTCTATACGATACTACTTTAGCCATGGTGTTTTATAAAAGGTGTTCTTTAATTCTTGTAGATGCTAATTCCCAAGTATACTTTTCTTGTTTATCTTTTCTTAATTTAGTAACAACACAATTCTTTAAAACGTTTAACGTTTCGTCGTCATCTGGGTCTACGAGACCTACCGTAGCATCATTCCCAAGTTCATCCTTTTCTGTAGTTTCTGTAATCGGCAACAGAACACCGGTGTATTCGAAATTGAAACCGGTCGCCAAGAAGTTCGGAACTATCTGCGTACCCCCCGTCGCTTCATGTTCACAGTTAGTAAGACTCCAACCCTCACCGGTGGATGTCTGTAACCCGTAGTCACAAGCGTTGTATATCCAGTTCAACCGTTCCTTCGTAACGTCGTTATGGGTCACTATAACGTAACCAGAGTCAAAGTAATCCTTGTATCTGTTCATTAGTTCATCGAACATAGGGTGTCTGGTATTCGTATGGAGCCAAAGCTTTGGTTTCTTAGTCTGGATGGAATCGAACAACCTTGCATACAACTTCATCGTTATATCCAATCTCTTCCTGGGCAAGAAATTGTTCGCATTCAAGATTATAGTATCAGTTTCCTTTATCTTTTTGCTACAGAGGTAGAATACGTGTGAGACCTTATTTAATTTCTTTATCACCGACTTTTTATCCAACGAAAAGAACTCTGGGGATACTCCATGACCTACCCAATCAACAACACCCTTGTTGTCCGTTAATTTAGAATACTCCCCTAGTTTATCGGAACTAACAGGGTTTGTCGTCAAGACGACATCAGCCTTTAATAAGTTAAACACGGACTCATGACTAGGGA
>Ga0115008_10002085_pt1 | contig 16546 bp, 7 predicted proteins | sample FraStrMetagenome_FD_87164 | JGI IMG/M metagenome (GOLD analysis project Ga0115008, IMG submission 87164) | Marine eukaryotic phytoplankton communities from Arctic Ocean - Fram Strait ARC3M Metagenome | ecosystem: Environmental > Aquatic > Marine > Oceanic | place: Fram Strait | collected 2012-06-18
AAGCAGCAAGCAGCAGCAGGCAGCAAGCAGCAAGCAGCCAGAAGCAGCAGCAGCAGCAGCAGCAGCAGCAGCAGCAGCAGCAGCAGCAGCAGCAGCAGCAGCAGCAGCAGCAGCAGCAGCAGCAGGAGCAGCAGCAGCAGCAGCAGCCGCCGCCGCCGCCGCCGCCGCCGCCGCCGCCGCCGCCGCAGCAGCAGCAGCAGCAGCGGCAGCAGAGGAGCAGCGTCGCCGCGCCGCAGCCGCCGCCCGCGTGCCGCCGCCCGCCCGTGTGTGTGCTGCTGGTGCTGCAGCCGCCTCCGCCACCGCCGCCCGCCTCCGCAGCGCCCTCGCGTCCGCGGACAAAAGCAGTCATATATCAGGAGCTGCTCTTCCAAAGCGCACAAGACTTGCAAGATCCTCGTCGGAATAGGCTACTAAAGGAGAGAAAAAGAAAGTAAAGTGATAACCGCCAAAAGCAGGTGGGCCGGTCGACAGCCGCCCAGCCAAGTACGAGTACGAGAGCTGCCGCGTAATGCCGCCCGCGCCGCCGATGCGCCCCGAGGCCAGTGGCACGGTCGCCGAGAACCAGTCCGGGCGTGCAAGCTTAAAGGTTTCCGGCCCATGCCCACGTCTCCGCCCGCCGCCCGCCGCCCGCGGCCCACCGCCCGCCGCCCGCCGAGCGCAGCCCACCGCCCCGCCGACCGCCGCCGCCGACCGCCACGCCGCCTCCCGCCCCACCACAACGTTCGCAGGGAAAGGGCGCCGGGCCCTACAAGGTGGACGGCGGCAAGGAGCTCTTCGAGGTCGAGCGCATCCTCGACACCCGCCACCGCGGTGCCAGCGGCCCCGAGTACCTTGTCTCTTGGGTGGGATACGCTCGCGCTGACGACTCGTGCGCCGCCGCCTAGATGCACGCATATGCGCCACCCCCAAGTATGATATGCTCCTCAGCGGAGACGCCTTCACACCACAAGGGATTGCGTCTCAACCCCCCGACTCCCCTGCGCGCAAGGTGGGAGCCCGCCGCCAACCTCGCCCTCGCCAGCGGAAAAGTGCGCGAGTTTGAGCGCGCGAGGGTGGAGTCGCGGGCGGCGGCGGCGGCGGCGGCCGCCGCCGCCGCCGCCCGGGCGGCGCACCAGGCGGCGCCGAGGCCGCGGGTGATGGCGGAGCGCGTCGTGGGCGCGATCCAGGAGTACTACGTCGACCGCGAGGCCAGCGGCGAGGCGGTGGCGGGCGCCTGGCTGCGTGCGAGCGAGGTGGAGGGCGGCCTCGTCGCGGCATTTTGGGAGCGCGAGGTTGCACAGACGGACCCGCGAGCGAGCCGCGGCGGGCGCCGCACCCCCGCGCCCCTGCCAGCGCCCTCTCCCTCTCCGCCCGCCCTCGCCGCCGTCTCGCCCGCCGCCACGTCGAGCGGCGAAGCGGCGGACAAGTCGACGCAGCCGCGCGTGCGCAAGGCGCCGCGCCGGGCCCCGCAGAAGCCGCGCACGGCGGGAGGCGACAAGGAGGCGGCAGAGATGCTGCTCGGAATGGCGCAGGGCGGACAGGCGGCTAGCGGGGAGCACGGCGGGCAGGCGCCGGCGCAGGCCGCCGAGGAGGAGGTGGAGGTGGAGGAGAGGGAGTTGGAGGAGAGGGAGGTGGAGGAGAGGGAGGTGGAGGAGAGGGACGTGGTAGTCCTCGACCCGCCGCCCAGCGCGGCCGGCCCCTCCGGCCGCCCCGCCCAGCAGAGCTGCAAGGATAAGGCGCTGGCGGCGGTTCGGCGGGCGGCTGGCACGGCGCAGGCGGCGGCCAAGCCTCAGCGCGTCACCTCCGGCTCTGTGCAAGGCGTCCGCCTCGGCGGCGCGGCAAAGGCGCGCGGACGCTGATCTCGGCTGATCTCGGCTGGTCTCGGCTGGTCTCGGCTGGTCTCGGCTGGTCTCGGCTGATCTCGGCTCTTCTGCGCGAGGCTCAGGTGCGGCGGGGGGCGAGGGAGGGCCACGTCACGTCGTACCTCGCGCCGCACTTCCGCGCGCGCTGGGCCGCCACCGAGCAGGACGAACGGCGCGACGAGGCAGCTCAAGCGTCCGCCTCGAGAGTGTGTACGCGGTGGATTAAAGCACGTGACACGTTCACGGCGCGTCGGATAGGAGATCACCTTTGCGGCGCTGCAGCCCCTGCTGCTCAAGCCGCTGCTCTGGACGACGGCCGCGGCGAGGGCCGCGCCTTCACTGTCCGGCGAGGGAGGTCGGGAGGAGGTGCTCGTGGCCAAGGCGGAGCCTGTCGTCGTGGCGGAGCCGTGGGGAGCGGCGAGGCTCGCGCCCTGCGCTCTGCTCGGGGCGGCACTCTCTCCCATGTTCCACTGCGCCCCGCTTGCGAGGAGTGGCGACGCGGCCAACGGCGGTGGCGGCGGGCGGCGGCTAGGCGCGGCGGGCAGCAAGAGGAGGGTGAGTGGCAGCGCGCTGGACGGCGGCCAGCCCAAGCGCATGCGCGGCGGGAACACCGCGACGGGCTGGACGGTCGAGGAGGACCTCGCGCTGCTGGCGGGCGTGCGGCGGTACGGGACGCAGTTCCCGCTCGTCGCTGCGGAGATGCCACCGCCCCCGAGCGGAAAGCAGCGCACGCCGGACGCGGTGCGCAACCGCCTCCACAGGCTTCAGAGCGACCAAGAGCTCCGAAAGGCTTTGGATCAGCGCAAGGCATCGGAGCGAGTGGCGGTGGATGCGCTTCTGGCCGCCCAGTCCCCCCCGCCCGGCGCGGCCAGCTGCGGCAGCCTCGGCCCGCAGCACGGCGCTCTGACTGAGGCGAGGCCGACGCGCTGCATCCGCGGCTCCGAGCACGGCCGCGCCAAGTGGAGCGCCGAGGAGGACGCGCTCATTGAGCAGGCCCACAGCCTCCACGGCGGGCAGTGGCGCCGCATCGCCGCCCAGCTGCCCGGCCGGTCCGACTCCTCGGTCCGCAACCGCTGGGTGCGCACGCCTCCCGAGGCGCGGCGCGCGTGCGTGACACAAGCCCATCCATGTGCATGTCACGTATAGGTGCGCCTTAACGACGAGCGGCGCGAGCAGGCCGCGCCCGCCTCGCACCGCTCGTTCATCTGCGAGCGCCCGCCCCCCAGCACCTCCCTGCTGCCCCCCGATTTGTCTGCGCTGGCGGGACGCGTCGCCTCTGGCATCGATGTGTATTCGGCAGTCTAACCCGGAAGAGGGTGGCGTCGGCATGGGCGTCGACGAGCCCATGTGCGCGGTGCTTCTATCACACACCCCTGCGCGGCACAGCATCGGCGCGTGCGTGTGCATCCCTGCACCAATAGAGATCATGGTCGCCGCGCGCATGTGTGTTCATACGGTGGTCGGGGGATCTGGGCGAGGGTTGTGGCGGGTTCTCTCTGCATGTGTAACGTACACGGCTCTCTATGGCGCAGTGTAATTTACACGTCAAACCTGTAAACGTACGAGCACAGTCTCTCACCTCGCCTTAGAAAATTGTCAAGTGGCCAGACTGTTGATCAGGGCCACTCCACGGGCTATCCAGTGTGATGACGGCTGATCCGTCGGCAGCCGCATGAACATGACGAAGTTGGTGGAATGGCCGGTGGTGGAGAGCGTCCCGCGCCGCGCTGTCGTCCGGTAGACCGGGCACTCATAGTGGGGGTAGGTGGACAGCTTGTCCGACTGCACTGGCAGCAGCTGGACGTAAGTCATTGGGCTGAATAGCACCTTGGGTTGCGACTCCTCGAGCTGGACCTTCTCGTCGCCCATCCGCGCACCCTCGACGAAGAGACCGCTCGTGTGCACGCCGTCCTCAGGCTTGGCCGTTGGAGCCTCCCAGAAAAAGTGAAAGTCAAACTCGACGGTGTCGATGGGCAACGTGTATTTTCGGGCGTAGTTTTGCAGCGCGCCAGTCATAAAGGCCTGCACGAAGAAGAAGTGCGGCATGGGATAGCAGACGGGGTTGCCCTCCTCAAGCCACGTCGAAAAGAACTCAAGCCGTTCGAGGAGCTCCGTGACGTAGGCAGAGAGGGGCTTGAGCGAGGGATATGACACCTTGGCCCACGACTCCGGCACCTGGTTGACAAACATGGCGCTCGCAATCGACTCGAGGTCGGCGCTCATCACGACGAGCCCCTTGAGCGCTTTGCCCAGTTCGAGAAGCGAGCTCCTGATCTTGGAGGTGAGCTTGTTGAAGCGCTGCAGTTCCTGTCTTAGCACGGTGTTCATCGACTCGGAGTATACCACAGGGTACCGCCGCGCCGCAACCTCCATGTCAAAGTTGCTCGGGAGCTTGCCCAGGATCTCGCCGGAGATTTCGGCGACCACGTCATCGGTCGACTTGCCACCGCCACCGCCACCGCCACCGCTCTGCGCCTGGGTGAGTAGCATGGTCTTGAGCATCAGGTCCACCTCGCCCAGATCCTTTGTGATGTCGGCATTCTCGTGCAACCCAAACACCTCTGGTTTGGCGACAGGCGGCCACTGCCGAATGTACTCGACCGTCGCCTCGTGCGAGTCAAGCGCATCGGTCGGAACCACATACATGCCCGACGCCGAGAGGCGGTACCCATCCTCCAGAATCTGCGGGCAGTAGATGTTCAGCACCGCTGTGACGAGCGTGCGGCGGTCCTTGTCATCCGTCACCCTGCCGCCATAGTTGCACTCGGCGGTGAGGTAGTTGAGCGCTGCAAGCGGTGTCTCGTCATAGCTGTCGAGGAACATCTGCAGCTGTCGCACAGAGATGCGCAGGTCGCTCTCGTTGAACTCGTACGGGATGTTCCAGCCGAGCGGGCCGTACTTGCGCCGCTCCTGCAGCCAGGCGTGGAGGAAGCAAAGGCCAAAGAGCATCCGGCGCCACTGTGGCTGTTTCTGGCAGCGGTCGAAAAACTCTGGGTCCGAGATGGGATCGGCGAGGTAGGACTGGATCATGTTTGCGCGCAGCCCCTTTGGCGGCTCGTTCGTCATCTTGACGCCGTTCTGCAAGATGAGGACGGGGAAGTGCGGCGACGGGTACGACGTGAGCCAAAGCCGAAAGTTCTTGTGCACCTTCTTCGGGTCCATCTCCTCCACCAGCCGCTCGAGGGTGATCATCCATGACACGTAGAGGTGGCAGTTTTGCAGCACGATCCAGTAGCCCTCCTTTTGCCCCGACGCCACCAACTGCTCGGCGTGCGGCCCCTGCCCCTGGCCGAGCGAGATCGAGTCCACCTTTCTCCCCTTCGACTCCGCAAACTTCAGCAGCGAGAGCATCGGGTCGACGCCGGGCGAGAGGATGAAGATGAGTGGCGTCGTGCTGCTCGAGTCCTGAAACGTGCCCTCCAGATCAAACGGCGGCGGCTCGATATATCTCTGGCCGAGCTCACCAGCCACAAACTGGGAGATGCCGGGCACCAGCTTGTCGAGGCGCAAGGTGCGGAGCACGAGCAACTTCTGGAAGGCACTCATGCTCTGCACGTACTCGGGCAAGCAGTCGTAGGCCAGATGCGGCTCCGGGTGCTCGAGGAAGGCCCGGTACGCCTCCCCGTTCTCAGCTATCTTGGCGGGCAGCTCACTGAAGGCGGGCAGCTGCGCCACCGTCAGGACAGACTCCCAGAGCTTGTCATCCAGCCAGGGTTGCGGGTTGCGTGGCGCCTTGTCGGCGTTGAGCAGCACGCCGCCGGTGAGCAGCTGACGCCACTCGTCTGCATCCAGCCGGTCGTACCCCATCAGCAGCGCCGCGCAAAGCAGCATCGAGAAGGAGAGCTTGTCCCTTTCGAACAGCGAGCGGCAAATGTTGCGGTACAAAAAGTCCTGGAAGAAGCTGTTGAGGTTCTCCAGCCGCACGGGCAGGTCGGCGGATGGCTCAGAGTCGGCGATCGCACGCACAAAGAGGTTGATGAACCACTCGAGAGAGTACTGGTACATGGGGTCGATGTCCGCGAGCGAGGCGATGCAGAAAAAGAGCAGAGACGTGCGGTACGCCACCGGCTTGTACCCAGCGCGCGCCTCGTCAATCTTGATCTCGGTCTCCTCAGCCACCTGCTGCTTCTCCGAGATCTCGTTCCCGAGCGTCTTTGCGGCGGTGAGGATGTTGATGGCGGTGGCGTCCTCCAGGATCGAGCCTCCCTCGCCCGATGAGAGCACCTCGAGGATCTGGTCCTCGATCTCCTTCAGCTGCTTCTTGTTCGCCGCGGCCTCGAGCACGAGCCGCGACTTCTCCTCCGCGAGGTCCGGCCGCTCCTGTGAGACGACGATGCCAAGTAGCTGGTCCTCGAGGCCCGCAGGCGTGATCATGAAGTTGAGAAGCGTCACCTTGACCTGCAGCTCGGGCAGGTAGTGCGGGTTGCGCAGCTTGGACGTGATGTAGAACTTGAACTCGCGCGAGTACTCAATGGTGGCGTCGCCCAGCCGGATGCACTCGACCCCGCCCTGTTTGAATGTCTGCTTGACCAACAGTGGCTCGAGTGCCGGGTCGAGCGCCTCGAGCACATTCTCGCAGAGCACGGGCTTGCCAAACTGGATGGCATTCTCGAGAGTGCGGAGGTAGTCGGACTGCGTGAGCTTGATGACCAGAAGGCCCGCCTCGGCCTCCTTCTTGCGGATCCACTTGTTGGCCTGGCCCTGTGGGTCGATCATGAGTGGCCAGCGCCGCGCGACGGAGATGATGATGCCGTTGTCGATCGAGAAGGAGTCGGTCGGAAGCCCCTGCAGGTTCCAGCCGCGAATCGCCACCGGGTCGCCCACGATCTCCTGCAGGTCGAACCGCTCCGACATGGGCACCTGCTTCTCGTCGCAAAGGCGCTGCCAGCCCGCGATGGCCTCGCGCCGGAAGGGGATGGTGAAGGGGCCGAGGTACGCGATGACGGCCGACGAGAGGAGCACGTCGCCGACGAGCCGGTCGTACTTTGGCCCGAGCGACGCTGAAATCTCGCCCCAGCGCTGCTTCTCGCCGCCCAGCCCGCTCATGAGCTTCTCCGCGCGCTCCAGCTTGGCGTTACAGTCCTCGTACTTTGCCTCGAGCTCCTCCTTCGTCTGGGCGAGCTCCTTCAGCTTGTCCTCCATCGCCGCCAGCTTGTCCATGACCTCCTTGAGTTCAGCCTGCTTGACGGACAGCCCCGCCATCGCCTCCGCATACTCCGCCTCTGCCTCCTTCAGTTTTTCCTTCTTGGGCGCCACGACCTTTGCCACGCGATCGTAGATCTCCATCGCGCGCACCCACTTGCACAAGCCCTCGCAAGCCGACGACGCCTTTGCGATCTTCTCCGGCAGGAAGTCGTCGTTGGTGCAGTATTGCTCTCGGATCACCTTGATGATCTTGGGCGGGATGTTGTCCTTGTCGTACGACTTGAGCGAGTCGACAAAGGCCTTGGAGTCCATCAGCAGCTTCTTGCCGGGGCCAAAGTAGTCGAGCAAGCTCTTCGCTGGGTTGTCGGGGTCCTTCACCTTGTCCGGCTTCACGTCCTTCATCACGCAGATCGCCTCGAGCGTGAGCTTGACTCCGGCCGGAGGCGAGCCCATGTTTTTGACCAGGTCAATGTCAGCTTTCTTGATCGTGTCGAGCGCCTTGATGGCAGAGTTGAGTGCCGGGATGGCTTCGGCGAGGTCCGCCTCGCACTCCTCCTTCATGCCCTTTGCTCGCATGGCAACCTCATTGGTCGCGGCCTCCTCCGCCTGCACAACCTCCTTCTTGGGCTCGATCACCTCCTTGACCTCCTTGTCGATCTGGACCTGCATCGTCTCGGTCTCCTCCTTGGCGACCACCAGCTTAGGCTTGAGGTCCGTCAGCTCTTCCTGCATCTTGACGACCGCCTCAGCGGCGCCGTTCAGCTGATCAAGCCCATTGTCGTAGCGTCGCCGCACCAGATCGACCTCTCTGCGCTTCTCAGCCAGCACAGTCTGGAAGGTCTGTATGAGCTCGAGGTACGAGGTCGGCGTCACGTAGGCCATGCGTCGCTCCTCGCGCCCGAACTTTTCCGCCAGGTCGCGGGTCTGAATCTGGAACGTCTTGCACATCTCGACCACGGACGAGCGCACGTCCGTTTCCATCTCCACCTCTTCGAGAAAGGTCGAGGCCACCGCGTCGAGGGCGTCGGCCGGCCAGGCGCGGAACCAGTCGATGGTGCAGCAGTTGATGAGGGAGGGGAACATGCGCAGGCGGCGTCGGAAGGCGTCGCCGATCGGCGACATGGCCAGGCAGATGTGCAAAAGGTCGCGACAGCGCTCGACAAAGTACGCAAACATAGTGGTCATGGAGCCGTCGCCCTCACGTTCGTTTTGGCGCGCGGCCTCGCGCACGCCGTCGCAGATCTGCGCCTTCTCGTCGGCGGGGAAGAGGTTGGGCACCTCGCCGGCGTTGAGCAGGCCGTTGATGTCCTCGAGGTAGGCCTCATCTTTCACCTATTTTGAGTTTGCACCCGCGTGAGCGCGTACGCTGGCGTGGGCGGGCGGGCGTAGGTAGCGGAGGGCGAGGAGCGCGTCTGGGGCAGGAAGATTGTGCCTGCGTGTCGGCAAAGAGGAAGACTGTGCCCTTGCCCTGCATGCCGGCCAGCCGGAGCACCGCCTTGAGATCTTCGCGCCAGTCGGCCATCGAGTAGGATTTGGACACCTCGATCGTGAAGACATCCATGTCACAGATGTAGGCCGCCAGCCGCGTGGCCGACTGTCGACCGGAGCCGCCGACGCCAGCGAGCAGCACATTGCCGCGGGGCATCTGCAGCACGCGTGATATACGGCAGACGTGCTCCATTGCAAACAGGAAGAGCACGAGCTTCATAGGCTTGGACGAGACGGCGTTGTAGTCGTCGAGGAACGTGCTCATGGTGCTCTGTAGCCCCTCGGTCGATTCGACCCGCCGGTAGGTGCGTTTTCCCTTGGGTACAGCGAAGTTGCAGTAGATGAGGCGGCGCAGCGAGTCATCGTCGACGTCGCCGGTCGACCCGAGAGGCAGGCCGCGCTCCTCGAAGAGCTTGCTCACCGGCTGCTGGAAGTGCTTGGTGCAGAGGCCGACCAGCATCTCGCGGAACCACGCGCAGTCGTCCATGTCGGTGAGGCGGTCGTAGAAGACTCGGTTGAGCTCATGGCACCATGCCATAATCATGTCAGACGGGCCGGTGTAGTCCTCAACGTTTGTGAGGAGCAGGCCTTGCACCACGCGCGCGACGTCGCGAAGGTTGAAGGTGTAGTGCGACTTTGAGGGCGTCGGCAGCAGGTTCGCGATCGACTCCTTGTACGCGTCGATGGTTGCGCCGACCACTGAGGTCGCCATCCGCATGTAGTCAGCTCCAAATTGCTCCTTTCGCAGCCACCACTCTAAGATGGTCTGAAAGATGCGTTGCATCGACGCGTCGTCAAACGCGGTGTAGGCTATGATGTTGAAGTGGCGCATGTAACGCGGCGTGACTGGGTTGCGCCCGCCACCCGGTGGGCCCATCGCCGCGACAAAGGTGAGGTCTACGATCTTGCGGAAGGAGTTCTCCTTGCGGTCGAACCACCCTCCATGGTCCATCCACTGGCGGAGGAGCTCGATCGGCGGCTGGGCGCCGTACACCTCGAGGGACGGCATGTTGAGGTCGTCGACAAACACTGCCAGCCGGCGGCCGAGCGGCGGACCAAACACCCCCTTGCGCCGCTTGTCTACCTTGGCGTCGATGATGTCCTGCGCCTGATTGGCCGACGTCTGCGCCGAGAAGTTGACAAAGGCAGACGACCACTGCTCCGCCGGCAGCGAGAGGATATGCCGCTGGACGTACGCCGTCTTACCGGTCCCCGTCGGGCCGACGTAGAGGAGCGGCCGGTTGTAGTCAAGCAGCGTATGGAGGAGTGCGGTGTAGCGCGCCGTGTCGAGTGTGGGCACGATGATCGACGAGAACTCGGCCGTCGGCGAGATCTGAGACTCCTCCCTCGTGATTGTCTCCATCCAAGGCTTCCAGGTGTGCTTCGCCTGGTCAAAGACATACTCGAAGCACGTCGCCTCCGCAGGGAGGAAGGAGCCCCACCGCGCCGCCTCGCCAAAGGTGCCGTCCACCTGCTCGTAGCCCGCTGGGGGCTGGGCTGCGGCCACCTGGCGCAGAAACGCGTCGAACTTTGGCCGCGACGCGCCATCGATGATGCCTGCTATAGCCCAGACGAGCGCAAAGAGGAACAAGTTCTCCAGCCAGAGCTCCAATCGTTGGCCAATCTCGGCTGCCCGGGCCTCGTCATTCAGCGCCGGAAAGAGGAGGGCCTCCATCAGCGTCATAAGCGAGCGCACGCGATTCACCTCGTCAGTCATCGGAATCCCCACCGAGAGCATAGACTTGCACTCCTTGACGACGAATCGCGTGCACGGTGGGACCAGCCATCCAAACAGGTTCCGCAGCTTGTCTGCAAAGGGCTTGGCGGGCTCAGGGAGCGTGTTGAGCCACGATGTGAGCAGCGGCTCCCAGCCGATTTGCGATGGCTCGACGTACACCTGTGGCGCGGGGGGGCGGCGATGGGGACGGGCGTGGCCACCGCGGCCGCGGCAATGTGGGCAGCGGGCGCGAGTCGGACCATGCCGCAGCGCGAGACGGTGGCCGGCGAGGCTACGGCCAGGTCTTGGACCTCGAAAATCATCGACATGTTGGAGGACATGGCAATCATCTCGCCCGACATGAGGCAGAGCTTCTTGTTGTCGTCCAGCACCGTGTTCATGTTTTCGATCCAGATGGCGTCGACGGGTCCGTCCAGCAACACCCACTGCCGGTCGGAGATGCCGTGCAGCTTCTCTTGCTGCGCCGCGCCTCGGTACGTCACGGCGAGGACGCCGTCGGACCACTCGTGTGTAACCGGGTCGAACTGTCCGTACAGCTGCCCCATCGTGATCGACTTTGGGTTGAGCACGTGGCAGCTCACCGCCTCCTCCTTGGCGCCGCGCGCTTTCATCTCTGTGAGCGCCGCAGCGAGCGTACGGTACATGGACGTCTTGGCGCCGTAAGAGTAGCCGACGATCATCAGGCCGTGGCGGACGATGATCATTTCGTAGAGCTGCGTGATCTTGATGAAGAGGTTCTCCGTGAGCTGGAGGTTCGCGCTATCGCAGTGCTGCTGGCAGGTCTCCCGCAGGAGGCAGTAGTCCGCCTGTGGCAGCTCGACGCCCGGGAAGAGGTCCGAGGTGATGCCTTCAAAGAGCGGGACGTCGTGCGATAGGAACTTGGGCAGGTTGACGTCGAGGATGGACCGGAGCATGAGGACGTTCTCGTCCTCCTCGGGGAAGGAGCGCTTGAGGTTACCGGCCGCGCGTAGCACCGCCATCACGGCGCGCATGCCGTAGTCGTAGTGGTCCTGCGCCGAGAGCTGCTCGGAGCACAGCTTGTACGTCTGGACAATCTTACGGGACAGCGGCCTCGCTTCCAGGTAGCCCGACGAGAGAAGCATCACCTCACCGATCATTGCGTAGTCGGGCACCATCATGGCCACGGTGCGGAATAGCACTTTCAGGTTGTCGGGCAGCTCGGAGCGGCCAGCGTAGCCCGGGTTCATCGTGATGAAGCAGTTGCACATCATCTTAAGCGGCAGCGTGGAGCCCTCGAACTGGAACTCTGTGAGCTTGGCCGACTTTGCACGCTGTATCGTGAGGATCTGCTGCGCCACGACGGAGAGCACCTCGAGGTCGATGCGGTTGAACTCGTCGAAGCACGCCCACGAGCCAGATGCGGCCAACCCCTTGAAGAACTTGGCCATGGCGATGTAGTCGAGGCCATCGGAGCAGTTCATCACTACGCACTGGATGGCCATCGCCTTGCCGAGGTCCTTTGTCGTCTCCGTCTTGCCCGTTCCCGCCGGCCCCTCGGGCGCCCCGCCAAGATCGAGCTGCAGTGCACCCATCAAGGTGCGATAGCAACGGTCAGTCAGCGGGGTGACGACGAGCCGGCCCTGCATGCCCATATACTCGTAGCCGTAGTCGAGCTCGGTCGAGACCATGCGAACCTTGATGCCGCTCTCGCTCGGATAGTAGCGCAGCTGAGCGAGCCAGTCAAAGTCAGTAGGGCTGGAGACGCCGTCCTCTCCCATCTTGATGATCACGTCTCGTGCGTGCACGTCCATCACGATGAGCGGAGCGAGAACCTTGCGGGTCAGCTTCGGCAGGTCGCCGCGCACGAGCGTCACGACGGCGTCGAGGTCGTCGGCACACTTCTTGCCGTACGCGCGCAGCCCGCTGTTGCCCGACGCGCGCAGCGCCTCGTCCACGTCGAGCGTCCACATCATCACGGTGACGGTCAGCACCACCTGCGCCTGCCACTCGGTCACCCACTCGTGCCGCGGCTTGACCTTGTAGGCCTGGGCGCCCTCGTCGCAGACTCGTGCAATCGACGCGAACATCTGCGTCTCCACCTCGAGGAGCCACTGCTCGACCATCGCCGTCGGCTGCACCTTGCCCTCGCCAAACGAGACGACCTCGCCCTCCCCCGAGAGCATCGCGGTGATTGTGTTCTTGTCACCCTCGAACTGAAGCTTGCCGATGCCGTCGAAGCACTTCCCTAGATGCGGCTGCACGCGCGTCGGGTCCTTGGTCTCCGAGAGGATCTCGAGCATCTCGTCGTTGGACAGAAAAAAGAAGCGAGGGAAGTAGAGGCGCTTCATCTCGAGGTACTCGTTGAGGCCCTTTTGAACGAGCTCAAGCAGGCTCCTTTGCTCCGTGCACGAGTCCAGCAGGCCCGGCAGCTCCGAGACCGCCAGGACGTGGGTGTCGGCGCAGACCTGGGTCATGTTCTGGCGCCACATGGCGTCCTGCTTCTTAAAGAGGGCACCCTCCTTCGGCATCTGCCGCATGATGTCCTCCGAGCCAAAGATTGGCTCGAGGTACTGCCACATGCCCTGCACCTTGATCCAGATGTCAATCAGGTCTTGGATGAGCGAGAGCTGCGCGGCCCACCGCTTGGCGCGCTCCTCGAACGGCCTGATGAAGGGAGAGCCTAGAGCGAGAGATGCGAGCCATCCTCACAAAGGGGAGGAGGGGGTCGGCGGAATATGGGGAGGTGAGAGGCGCGCCAAGCATCGTTTGCGCCTTGACGAGGTGGTCGTCGAGCAGCAACTGGATCTCGTCGATGCCGCCGACGATGTGCGTCCCCGTATCGCGGTACTCCACCATGGTGAACTCGAGCGGCTGCCAATCCACAAGCATCTTGTCGAGCGCCTTCTCGAGCGAGAACTCCTTGGAGGCGGCGGCGGCAATCTCGTCGAGCTGCTCGCTCCTCGACTCCAGGTCCGTCGTCAGGATGGAGGAGAGGCTCGTTGTCGCGGTCGGACGGAAGGGCTGACCCATCATCTCCGACACGCGCTCCCAGTGGCGGTCGCGCATCCCCTTATTGCACAGGCTCGCGATGAGTGGCATCTTCTCCTTGAAGGCGTCGATGCGGCCCTTGAGCTGCTCGGCCGCCGCCAGAGGCGCCGCGGGCATGCCCTCCTCCGAGAAGGCCTTGATCGTCTTGAAGTTGTTCTTCCAGAGCGTCTTGACCTCGCCGTCCACCACCTCCGGATCGACTTCCTGCATCGGCCCGTCGAGCCACTGGGCGGAGGCCGCCTGGAAGGCGACGCACGCGCCCCACAGCTCCTGGTACGGCGCGATGAGGGAGGGCACCTCGGCCAGCTGCGGGAAGTCTGAGAGGGGGAAGCCGAGCAAGGCCTCCTCCTCATTGAGCTTCTCCCCACGGTCCTTGGCCTCCTGGATCTTTGCGGCGAGGGACGAGAGCGCGGTGGCGTTGTCCTCCATCCGTTCGATCGCGCCCAGCTTCTCAAAGGCGTGTGCCTGCACGATGTACTCGTCCAACTCCTCCGTGAAGCGGCTCCGACGCTCGCAGAGGTCGTCCTCGACGCGATCCCGCTCTGCACGCAGCGCCCGGCCACACTCCTCCACCTTGGGCTTCACTTTTGCGGGCCACGCCCACGTCTCACCCACCAGGCGCCGCTGGTCGTCATCCAGGGCGAAGGAATGCTCAACAAGAAAACGGAGCGCCTTGCGCCCCTCGTTGAGCTCAACGTTCAGCTGCTGCAGCATGCCCGCGCTCGCCTGCAGGAACTGCTCCAGCTCGACCACCTCTCGGTCGCAAGCCGGGCTTATTCCCAGCCGCAGGTAGATTTCGTGGTATCGGCCGCAAATCTCGCCCGCCTTGGCGAGGAACTGCTGCCCGATATGCGAACGAAGCCGGCCAGCAAGCTCGTCGGCGCGCGAGCATAGCCGAGTTCGGACCGCCTCACAGTTGACGAGCACCATATTCAACCGCACCTCGGGCAGCGAGCGTTTCGCAACCTCTTCCGATGCCCGGCCGTACTTGGCAATCTCGGCACTCACATCTTGCAGCGTGTGTCGCTCCCGATTAAACTCATCCACGCTGTCGTCGCTCTCCGACGAGAGCAGGCCCGTGTGTGGCGCGTAGGCCTGCATCACCGTCTCTGTCAGCTGCATGTTGGCTTCCACCACGCGCTGCAGCCGCCGCTTGGCCGCCACGACAAAGTCGTCCTCCGTGGTCGCGACGGTGAGCTGCATCCGGCTTGCGGCCGGCATGGAGGCGGCGGCGGTACGACCCACCTCGCCTTCGATCCGCGGCATTGTGTTCATCGTCGTGACCAAGTGGTCGATGATCGAATGGAGCGACTTCACCACCGTCATCGTCGACGGCAGAAAGTTGAAGCCCTCGCCCTCGACAATCATCCGCACGAGGAGGAGCGGCCGCACATCGACCGCCTCGGAGCGGAGCGCGTCGGCGGGCGGCGGCACGCACACGGCGTACCGCTCGACAAAGGATACGTACGCGTCCACCGACGCGATGAGCAGCCCGCGTAGCTGGTTGAGCATGAGTGCAGAGACAGCGGTGAGGAGGGGCGACGGCTCCGCCTCCTCGTCGGGGTTGTGCTTGAGCTCGTCCTGGAAGAGGTCGACGACCGCGGGGTACCACTTCTTCTTGAGCATCTGCACCACGCGCTCACAGTGTGAGTGCTGCTGGTCCTTGAAACGCTCCAGCTCCAGCGCCTCCACCGGCGGCAGCGAGCCGAGGCTGCAGAGCTGCAGGTGCTGGTACAGGGCCCACAGCTCCAACATCTGCAGCGTGCCGTCGTGGTTGATGAGCAGGTTGCGCTCCGTGGCCTCGTAGCCAGCGAGCACGTTATCGTGCCAGACGCCGAGCGTGAGCGAGCCCTCCGACGCTTGCGCGGCGCACTCCGCGACGGACGAGGGATGAAACATCCGCCGCTCGGGCGGCTTGGGCAAGGCCATGACCTCCAGCCGCTTCGCCTCGGTTGGGTCGCGCAATACGTACGTTACAATCGCCGCCTTGACGGCATTATAGTACAGCGACGACGTCTCCCGAATCATCTCGTCGAGCATCTCCTCCACTTTGGTCGCCTCCACGCCTGCCAGCTCATGCGGGACCTGCTTGAGCGCCTCAAGCTCCCACTCTTGGTTGAACGGCGCGAGGCATGACTCATCCACGCCCGAGCGTACGTACTCGTCGAAGCGCGCTTGAAGCACCTCGGTGTCGGTGATGTGCTCCCGGCGTAGCGTGCCCTTGAACGGGCTACTGTCCCCCTCTGGCTCAGCATCGGCCCTCTGCCGCGCATTTGGCGACCCGGCTGGCGAGCCACCCGGCGGAGACGGAGCCTCGAGCGGCGACAGCAGCGGCCGGCAGGACAGGCCGGGCGCCCAGCCCTTGCGCCTTCGCGGAGGCGAGAGGACGCGGGCCGCATCAAGCTGCGCAGCGTCCTGCTCGGAGGGCTGCCGGTAGTTGCGGCCAATGCGCTGCGACGGCGTCGAGAATCGGTCGTCGTCTCCAAATGCGGCGGCCTGCGTCCACTGCGAATCGTCGAGCAGCGTGGCGTACGCGTCCTCCTGTGCCGAAAGCGTCACGAGCGGCGGCCGCCGGAAGGGCGACGGCGGATCCATGCCTCGGCATCGATCGCGTAACAGACGGGCGCGCGGGCTCTCGAGGTCTCGCGGGCCACTGGTGAAACAAAGGGTGCACAACCCTGTCAGGGTTCGGGCTCCCAGCCGTCTGGGGTCGTAGTTCGCGCTGAGGGGGGGGGCGGGGTAGGTAGGTTGGCAGGAGGGGTTTGAGGTGCCACAGGCCTCCACTGGATAGGTAGGTAGGGGCCGCGAGCGCTTTCGCGCCCATAGCGCATAGGCGCAGGCAGGGAGGGGCTCGAGCGGCGTGTCGTGCGGTCGCTAATGAGTGAATCATACTCGAGGGGTGCTGCGCGTCCTGGATAATCGCCCGAGGTCGCAGCTTTCCGCTGTCCTCGCGCAGCTTGGGGAGGGTCAGTCACGAGTCAGGCATGGCGCGGCCACGAGCGAGAAGCGCGGCTAAACAGGCCGTGCCAGGCCACGAGGCGGCCGTCCCGGGTTGACACATAGGTAGGTACGGGCGGGCCTGAAAAGCTGAATCCACGCGAGCCGAAGGTTGGCCTTTATATACGGTTTTCTCGCCCAGTACTATCTATCTATATTCTTTTTCCGTATTCTTTCCGTATTCTTGTCCCAAACAGGGTCTATTCTCGAATATGCCAAGAATACAGCTCCAAATCGGGCCTATATTCTCAAATATTCATTACAGTAAGGGGAGGGCTCCCAGGGCTTCGAGGTTTTTCCTCTGTGTGCACGTACAATTACATACATA
>Ga0115008_10002086_pt1 | contig 16545 bp, 10 predicted proteins | sample FraStrMetagenome_FD_87164 | JGI IMG/M metagenome (GOLD analysis project Ga0115008, IMG submission 87164) | Marine eukaryotic phytoplankton communities from Arctic Ocean - Fram Strait ARC3M Metagenome | ecosystem: Environmental > Aquatic > Marine > Oceanic | place: Fram Strait | collected...
CTGATTCTCTGTTAATACTTAGGGTGCAAAGCAAAGCAATAATAGACACGTTACACGCTGTATATCAAGGTAAAAAGAACGTATTTGTATTATACTCAGCAGACAAACAACTAAGCGAAGCACATCAAGACCCAGAGGTATTAGCTAAGATTAAAGAGGGGGTAATACCAGCAGAAGTAGATGTATTGTTATGTACTTCTATTCTAGATGCTGGAGTATCTCTTGAGGTTAATAGACACGTTGAGGCTTGGGCAGTATCAGATTACTATATGCCTAACGCTATTGATATGGCTCAGCTATTTAATAGGGTAAGAACTAACTCCTCTTATGTAATGAACCTTACTATTATAGGTCAATTTGGTAATAGTGAAATAGACGAGAGTCCACTACCTATCGTCAAGTCTAGCCAATTAGCTAAGAAGATGGCGTTTCGATACAGTGAATATGCAGAGCTAGACTTTAATAATTATACAGGATTATTAAGTCACTACAATATAGACCACTTAATCAAGAAAATTGATGAGGGAAACATAACCAAGGTTAAATACCATAGAGACATAAGACCTGTCACTATATCTCAAAATATGCCCAACTTTCAATGGGAGTATAAAGGTGTTATTGCTAAGCTAGATTTAAAAGGATATGGACATTGGAAAGAGATTATAACAGGTGATGTTATTATTAACTCAAAGTCTAATAGGGTAGTTGCAGGAATCTATCACGACCTACAGGATGCAATAGATTACGACATCTATTTCGGTTTATTTATTACTCCTAAACAATATAGGAGGAATCTATTCAACAGCCTTGTTTCAGCTAAGACATCTTACGATTCATCTGAGATATTTAGAACAGTTCTAAGGGAGTTACTCAAAGGGTTAACACTTCAAGAAGACGGGGTGTTTAAAATGGATTTAATGAACTATAAAAACCTTAACACATCTGAAGAGCAAAAGAGTATTAGGGATATAGCTAGCCTTTTATATAATGGAAGAAAGTGGACGAGAGATAAAATACGACTAGAACGTTTAAAGCCTTGTGTTTATGTAAGCCTGTATTTAGAGCAGTATAAATAATGGTACAATAGTGTCTCAATTACTATAGAGAGTGAGACGTTTTTGTACCAAATAAACCACACCATAAACCACAATTTTACAATATTCTAATTGTGTTTTGCTATAAAAAGGTACACACAAACACTTTAATGATTGTCTTTTAATAAAGCATTATCAAGATATAGCAGAGGTTTAAGGATGTTATGAGGGATTATATACTATTTGATTGATGTTAAATTAACTGCCAATTAACTGCCAAAAAACCTCGGATTTTGTACTTTTACGTTAAAGCTGTCTATCTAACGGCTGTAAACAAAAAAACCCTAAACTGTTGATAGTAAAGGGTTTTAGTAGTGGTCCCACAAGGGCTCGAACCTTGGACCCCCTGATTATGAGTCAGGTGCTCTAACCAGCTGAGCTATAGGACCGATGATTTTTTCAAATCAAGTGTGCAAATATACTATTCAAAAATTGATTATCAAACACGCATTCAAAATAAATATTAGCTGAATTGTCAGAAAATACTAGGAAATAAGTCTTCCGCGAAAAATACCCATAATTAATATTCCAAAAATAATTGTTGCAAAAATTAAATGACTCGTCTGAACTAACCCTGGCATGTCGGCATAAGCTAATAAAACACCCGATAATAGCTCTAATACCAAAACAATTGCCGCTGCTCTAATAAAAGAATATTTAGAACGCGATTCGTTCTTCCAGGTTATAAATATTAAGATAAGCATTACAAGCCATGAAAAACTTCGGTGAATATAAAAGGGCATTCCTAATTCATCCGTCCAGCTCTCTCTACCTAATCCCATTTTAGTTAACTCATCGATAGACTCACGTACCTGTGTACCTAAGAACATTTGATAAAAAACGATTATAAAACTCAACCAAATTAGTACAATCATCCATTTAGGATGCTTTTGGGCGGCACTATATGTTGGGCTGATTTTCTTAATGAAATAAATCTGAATGGCAATAATGACTAATGCCAACAACATATGAATTGTAATTGTCCAAGGTACCAAATTGGATGCAACTACGATTGATCCAAACCATGCTTGAAATGCCATTAATACTAAATTAAAGAATGTCAACAGGATTAAATTGCGTTTCCTATATTTTATTAACAGCCAGATAAAGGAAAGTAACATTGCGTTTCCTGCAAGAAATCCAAACAATCGATTTATATATTCTATCCAGGTTTTTCGACCGTTAAAGTCTTGCTCGATACGCAGCATAGGATCGGTCTTTAACTTTTCTGCTGTTTCAGTAAGCCCTAATTTAGATAGCAATTTGGAAAAATTTTCAATTTTTTCTGATCTTTTTTCAGAGTACATGTCCTTATAATATGCCGGTAGGTTAGCATCTGTTGTGGGCGGAATCCATTCACCAAAACACTTAGGCCAATCAGGGCAACCCATCCCGCTACCTGTAATTCGAACAAAGCTTCCTGCGACTACGATTAAATAAATTAAGACTAGGGCTACCCAATTAAATCGAATAAATGCTTTTGAAAACTCCATATACAAAAGTAATCATTCGTACATTTATCTCAACAAAATACACACATTGAATATTTGTATTATTGGCCTTGGGTGGCTCGGAGTTCCTTTAGCGAAAAATCTTCAACAAGAAGGACACCTTGTTGTTGGTTCAACACGAACAATAGCGAAACAAAAAGTACTTCAAAGCAAAGGCATAAAAACCGTGATTTTCGACTTAGAAACATCTGAAAATCTACCAAATGAGCTCAATTCAAATATTGATTTAGTAATCTTCACTGTGCCACCAATCAGAAAAGATTTACAAACTTATTATGGATATAAACTGAGTGGAGTCGCTGCTCAATTCTCTAGTAATACAGCGTTTATATTCACAAGTTCAACAAGTGTTTATTCAAAAAAAACAGGATGCTATGATGAAACGTCTACTGACCTAAAGATCTCTTCCACTATTATACAAGCCGAAAAAGTGCTAACTAAGTTACTTGATTCAAGGTTAACAATTGTGAGGTTAGGTGGCCTCATTGGATTATCCCGTCACCCAATAAAGTCACTTCAGGGAAAACAAAATATTAAAAACCCTAACGGTATAATTAACTTCGTTCATCTAAACGATGTCATAAGTGCTATTGATGCTATTATAAAAAAAGACAGGTTTGGTCACATTTATAATGTTGTTAATCCTGATCATCCTGAACGAAAACCTTATTATAAAGAACTCGTTAAGGCTAATGACCTATTGCCTATTCAATTCGAAAAATCAGGTGAAATTATCAGACGAGAAATTTGTGCGTCTAAAATTTGTAGGGAATTAAGTTTTAGATTCACCTCATCAATACGTAATTTTAATAGCTAAATGTACCTTTTTATTTTTTTTCATGTTTAGAGGTACTTTTTGATATACCTTTACGTCTTTGTAGTACAAATGAGATTCATTCTACTTTTAATACTGTCTTTAAATCTATTCTCTTCAAGTGCTTCGCATATTGTTGGGGGTGATATCTATTACGATTATTTAGGGAACAATAACTATAAGTTTTATATCTCTGTCTTTAGAGATTGTCTTTCTACTGGAGCAGCCTTCGATAGTCCATTGCAACTAGCTGTTTATAATGAAAACAATTTATTGGTTCAAAATATAGCAGTCCCTTACCCTGGAAGTTCAAATGTTCCCATTGTAGTAAATAACCCTTGCGTTACACCTCCTTCAAACATCTGTACAGAGAACGCGATTTATACTACAATTATTAATTTACCCCCTTCTCCAAATGGTTATAACATCACTTATCAACGTTGTTGTAGAGGGCCCAACATATCAAATCTGATTAATCCTGACGATGCAGGTTTTACATTGACCTGTCATGTTCCTGGTGGTGCCAATGCTGTAAATAGCAGTCCGCGTTTTACCAACTACCCACCGCTCGTATTGTGTAACAATGCCGACCTAATTTTTGACCACAGTGCCATTGACCCCGATGGTGACGCGTTAACATATTCATTAATCACGCCTTTTACTGGAGCTTCTAGTGCAAATCCTGCACCAAACCCTGCACCTCCTCCACCCTACTTTAATGTCTCATGGTCAGGAGGTTTTACCGCTTTAAACCCATTGGGACCAGGTGCTACAATTAGTATAGATCCTGTTTCGGGGTTATTAACGGCATCGCCAAGTTTAACCGGTTTATTTGTAGTGGGTATTCAAGTTCAAGAATCTAGAAACGGTGTTGTTATTAATCAAACCGTGCGTGATTTTCTGTTCAGTGTTTCCAACTGTATTGTGGAGTTGGAAAGTATTCTACCCAACCAACAAGATTTACCTAGCTTTATTTCATACTGCCAAGGACTTACTGTAGACTTTGTAAACAATTCCATTGGAGGAACAAGCTATGGGTGGGACTTTGGTGTTCCAGGGACAGGTACAGACGTCAGCTCTTCTTTTGAACCAACATTTACATATCCAGTTTCAGGTAATTATGAAGTTATGCTGGTTGTAAACCCAGGGTCGGCATGTACAGACACTGCATATATGGATATTAATGTAAACAATGAACTACTTGTTTCCTTTACATCCAATGACTCCTTATGTATTTTTGACAATAGCTTTGACTTTGTAGGTGACTTAAACACTTCTGGAGGACCTCCAGCAGGAGCTGTTTTTAATTGGGAGTTTGGACCAAACGCAAGTCAAACTACTGCCTCAAGTCAAAATGTCAATGGCATTACTTTTTCATCAGGCGGTTTTATACCCATTACCTTAAACGTAGAGCTAGGTGTTTGTGATGGGTCATTTACAGATTCCATTTATATTTTCCCAGAGCCAAATGCAGAAATCGTACTTCCTCCAAACATTGAATGTGAGGGGCTTTCAATTGATTTCGGGAACAACTCTCAAGCATCTATTATTTACAACTGGGAATTTGGTGTTGCTGGAACAACTACGGATACAAGCACCCTTGAAACGCCTACATTTACCTTTCCGTTACCAGGCACGTATGATGTTACACTAATTTCTGGATCAACAGCAACCTGTACCGACACCACTGTTGAAACAATTACTCTAAACGAGGCGTTGGTCGTTTCATTTACGTCTGAAGATTCGCTGTGTTTTACCAACAACAGTTTCAATTTTGATGGTACCGTTGGCGGCCCTCCAAACTCTGTCTTTACATGGGACTTTGGACCAAACGCAACAATTCCCACATCCACAGATATCGATGTGCCAAACGTTTCTTTTACAGCAACGGGAACAATACCAATTACGCTAGTGGGAACGCATGGAAACTGTATAGAGAGTGTCACAAACTCCATTTACATTTACCAAGAACCAACCATTAATTTCACGATTGCTCCAGGCATTCAATGTGTTCCTTTTGAAGCTCAATTCATAGATCAAAGTTTTGCAGAAACAGGCATTACGTACGCTTGGGATTTTGGTGACGGCAACGTTTCTTCGCTTCAAAACCCAAGCAATACATACACACAAGTTGGATCTTATACTGTTTCACTTACAATTGAAACACACGCTGGTTGTATTGCAACATTAAATCTAATGCAACAAGATTTAGTAAATGTTAACCCCAATCCACAAGCAGGATTCTCTGTAACTCCAGCTATTACAGATATTTGTCATAGTACGATTTCATTTATAGATGAATCGGATGGTGCCATTGCATATCACTATGTTTTTGATGATTTGGACAACGAATCTATGGAGCAGTCTCTAGATTACATTTACCAAACAAGTGGCACACACTACCCAACACAAGTTGTAATCAATGAATACGGTTGTGTTGATTCCGTGAGGTCACAAGTTATTATTGAACCTTACACCTTATACGCGCCAAATACATTTACGCCAGATGGAGACATGTTTAACAACACATTCTTACCCATTGCGTATTTAGGGGCTGAAAGCTGGCATTTGACTATTTTGAACCGTTGGGGAGAAACGTTATTTGAAAGCTATGACATAAACGAAAGCTGGGATGGTACGGCTTTAAATGGACGAATGGCACAAGATGGAACTTATTCTTGGAAACTTGAGTACCGTTCATGTGAACCATTAAACCCCGACAAAATAATAACGGGTCACATTACATTGTTGAGGTAATGACACCCTCAATGTGTTTCTATTGAAATACACTTTACCTCCGTAATTTTCAAATATCAATTAATTACGAAAAAAATAATGAGCTATTTCATGCGCTTTTCTGCAAATGTTTGAGGCAAAAAAAAGCCATTCGAATCGAATGGCTTCTAATTTTATTTGGTGCTAAATATTCGTTACAAATAGCTACACCCCTGCTATACCTCTTCTTCTTCGTAAATTCTTTTTGGTTGCATTTTCTCAAAAACACCGAGTGTTATCCAGAAAGGAACGATAAATCCTAATAGGAATAATAACATCCAAAATGCCATTCCAGTAATTAAAAGAAAAATAACTATGCCTAATATGCTCATCTCTTATTATTTTTGTGAAATATTACTTCCGTAAAAGTAAATAATTAATTCAAATAACAAACATACCATATGGAATATCGTATAGAGAAAGACACAATTGGTGAAGTTAAAGTTCCTGCTGATAAATATTGGGGACCACAAACTGAACGCTCAAGAAATAATTTTAAGATTGGACCAGCCGCATCGATGCCAATTGAAATTGTTCACGCCTTTGCTTACCTAAAAAAGGCTGCTGCACATGCCAACTGTGAATTAGGTGTTTTACCTGAAGGTAAACGAGATCACATCTCAAAGGCTGCTGAAGAAATAATAGCTGGAAAACTAGACGATCAATTTCCATTGGTTGTTTGGCAAACAGGTTCAGGCACTCAAAGTAACATGAACGTCAATGAGGTTATTGCAAATAGAGCCCACGTATTAGCTGGTAATAAGATTGGAGAAGGTGAAAAAACACTTTTAGCAAACGACGATGTAAACAAGTCGCAATCAAGCAATGACACATTTCCAACAGGAATGCACATTGCTTGTTATAAAATGGTTGTTGAAAAAACAATTCCTGGTATTGAACAATTACGAGATACACTAGAAGCGAAATCAAACGCATTTAGCGATGTCGTTAAAATTGGACGTACCCACTTAATGGACGCTACTCCACTAACACTAGGCCAAGAGTTTTCAGGTTATGTGTCTCAACTAAATCATGGGTTAAAAGCGCTTCGTAATACATTGGCTCACCTTTCTGAATTAGCTCTAGGAGGTACAGCAGTTGGTACAGGGTTAAATACGCCTAAAGGATATGATGTATTGGTTGCTAAGAAAATAGCTGAATTTACAGGTTTACCTTTTATTACTGCAGAGAATAAATTTGAAGCGCTTGCTGCACACGATGCAATTGTTGAAACACATGGAGCGCTCAAGCAACTAGCAGTTTCAATTAATAAAATTGCAAATGACATTCGAATGATGGCTTCTGGGCCACGATCAAGTATTGGAGAAATTACAATTCCCGCAAACGAACCTGGTTCTTCAATTATGCCTGGTAAGGTAAACCCTACACAAGCTGAAGCAATTACAATGGTATGTGCTCAGGTTATGGGGAACGATGTTGCCATTACCATGGGAGGAACACAAGGTCACTATGAGCTGAATGTATTTAAACCAATGATGGCTTACAACTTGTTGCAAAGTGCAGAATTAATTGGTGATGCCTGTGTGTCTTTTGACCTTAATTGCGCTCAAGGAATTGAACCAAATCAAAAACGAATTGATGAGTTGTTGAATAATTCATTGATGTTGGTGACAGCACTAAATACCAAAATTGGATATTACAAAGCTGCAGAAATAGCAAATACCGCACACGAAAATGGAACAACGTTACGTGAAGAAGCCGTGCGTTTAGGCTATGTGCCCGCCGAAGAATACGACAATTGGGTAGACCCTAAAAAAATGATTGGATCTTTGGATTAGTATCCACATTACATTTTAATAAAAATAAAACGGCTAGAATATATCTAGCCGTTTTTTGTGTTTATAGCCCCGTTGACAAAACAAACGAAACACCCTTGAATTGTTAAATATCGATAAGGAAAGGTAGAAGCGAATAATCCTTCAAGTTAAAACACTAAATTTACATTACCTTATGACTAGTTTACATGGCAAAACGTAAAAAACATATTCTTACTCTTGAAGCTGAAGAAGAATTCGAAATGATTGGAATTTGTTCTCACCATAGCGATTACCGACTTGCATGGGGACTTAACACAAAGACAAGCTTACATTTAACAAAGTGTAAATTGCCTTACGAGGTCACGAACAGAAAAGGAGAAGTAACGTCAATACATTCAAAATACGAGTTTATTGATGAGGATAACCGGTTGGAATATTACATGATTAAAAACAAAGTGAAAGGACAGTTTTTAATCCCTGAAAAGCCAACAATCGATTATTTTCTCTTCTTATGTAATAACAACGTTATTGACGTTAAAGAACTCATTAAAGAGCTCAAAATGGTATCAAGTATACTGGGAGCTTATGTATTCTTTCCTGAAGAAATAACTTCTTCAGAAAACTTAGTATTTAATTAACATGAAAAAAACAAAAATAATTGCAACAATGGGCCCAGCGTCCAGTGATAAAGAAATCTTAAGACAACTGTTTTTTGAAGGCGTCAATGTATGCCGATTAAACTTTTCACACGGAAGTCATGAAGACCACGCTAAAACAATTCAGACCATTCGTGAGCTGAATGATGAAACAGGGTTGAATGTTGCTATTTTGGCCGATTTACAAGGTCCAAAAATTAGAACCGGTAAAATTAAAGACAATAGCATGGAGTTGGTCGAAGGGTCAACAGTGAACATCTCTACAACAGAGCTCTTGGGCTCGGGTGACACCTTTTCAATTAACTATTCTCAACTGCCGCAAGATGTAAAAGAAGGTGAGCGTATTTTACTCGATGATGGAAAATTATCTTTAGAAATTAAATCAACGAATGGAAAAGATTTAATTACTGCCACAGTAATTTATGGCGGCTTACTTTCTTCTCATAAAGGCGTTAATCTTCCGAACACAAAAATATCAATGCCCTCTTTGACTGAAAAAGATTTGGTCGATTTAGCGTTTGCATTAGAGAATAATGTAGACTGGATTGGGCTTTCTTTTGTTCGATCAGCAAGAGATATTGTTGAATTAAAAGAACGCATATTTAAACAGTCTGCAAAAGCGAAAGTGATTGCTAAAATTGAAAAACCGGAAGCTATTGAAGACATTGATGCGATAATTTCAGCAAGTGATGCGATAATGGTTGCACGTGGAGACCTTGGGGTTGAGGTGCCGTATCAAAATGTGCCTTTAATTCAGAAGTCATTAATTAATAAGTGTATTCTTAATGCAAAGCCCGTTATTGTTGCAACTCAAATGATGGAGAGTATGATTGTGAACTCATCTCCAACACGAGCAGAGGTGAATGATGTTGCGAATGCGGTTTTAGATGGTGCCGATGCAGTTATGTTGTCTGGAGAGACTTCTGTTGGGAAATACCCTGTTGAAGTAATTCGAACGATGCGCAACATTGTACTCGAAATGGAAACCTTTGATGGAATTTACAACAAAGAAGAGCTGCCTGAAAAAAATCAAGATCGATTCATAACAGACTCAATCTGTTTTAATGCATGTAGGCTTTCTAGAAGGGTTGATGCCGAGGCTATTTTGACCATGTCATTTTCTGGATATACCGCCTATAAAATTGCCTCTCAACGGCCAAATGCAGAAATCTTTGTGTTTACCAGCAATAAAAAAATTCTGACCCAATTAAGTTTAATTTGGGGAGTTCGAGGGTTCTACTACGACAAAACAATAAGTACCGATCATACCATTTCGGATATTAAATCCCTCTTGAAGAATGATGGGCTTTTAAATGCCGGTGACATGGTTATTAATATTGCATCCATGCCAATAGCAGCGCTTGGGAACTCAAACATGTTAAAATTAAGCCATGTTGAATAGCTATTATACTTGCACCGTCAATCAGTACTAATTAAAATCGATTGCAATTATTACATTTCGGAAAACGTCCAAACTGCATCTACACGAAAAATAATAACGCGGGAATTATTAAGTAGGTAATCTTCAGAAAATCAACCGAGGAAACATTCCTTTTTAATGTTGATTAATAAACTGAACAGCGTATATTTGTACACTTATAATTCTAAGGCAAATGAATAATTTTTCTAAAAGACACATTGGGCCAGACAACGCAGAAAAAAATGCAATGTTGACCCAAATTGGAGTAGCTTCAATTGAAGAGCTAATTGATAAAACAATTCCTTCTCACATCAGGCTTAACAAAGAATTGGCAATTACAGATGCCATGTCTGAACAAGAGTACTTGAGCCATATTAATGGTTTAGGACAGAAGAATAAATTGTACAAATCGTTTATCGGTTTAGGCTATAATGAAACCATTGTGCCTTCTGTAATTTTAAGAAACATCCTTGAAAATCCAGGATGGTATACTGCGTACACACCTTATCAAGCAGAAATTTCTCAAGGAAGATTGGAAGCATTGTTGAATTTTCAAACAATGATTTCTGATTTAACAGGACTGGAGCTTTCTAATGCATCTTTACTTGATGAAGGAACTGCTGCTGCTGAAGCAACGCTTATGTTTTTGAACGCACGTTCTAGGGCAGATGTTAAAGCAGGTAAAATGAAGTTTTTTATCTCTGAAAATGCTTTCCCGCAAACCATTGATGTTGTTCAAGGTAAAGCGAACAACCTTGGTATAGAATTAACCATTGGAAACCCTGATACATTTGTTCCAACTGAAGAATATTTTGGGTCAATTATTCAATACCCGAATACGGTTGGTCAAGTTGAAGACATCGAATCCTTTATTTCTAAAATGAATGATGTTGGTGTTCGTGTTGCTGTTGGGGCCGACATTTTATCGTTGGCTATTTTAAAATCGCCAGGTTCACTTGGAGCCGATGTTGTTTTTGGTACGTCTCAGCGTTTTGGTGTCCCTATGGGATACGGTGGCCCGCATGCTGCATACTTTTCAGCTAAAGTTGAATTCAAGCGTAACATGCCAGGAAGAATTATTGGAGTTTCTGTAGATGCCGATGAAAACAGCGCTTTACGAATGGCTCTGCAAACACGTGAGCAACACATTAAACGTGGTAAAGCAACATCAAACATTTGTACTGCCCAAGCATTATTAGCTGTAATGGCAAGTATGTATGCTGTGTATCATGGTCCTGACGGAATAAAAGCAATTGCGAATCATGTTCATTCTTTAGCTACAAAAGCATACAATGGACTGAAAGCCATGGGAATTGAAGTTGGTGGAGACCAGTTCTTTGACACAATTTTAGTGAAAGGAGTACCTTGCTCTGACATTCAATCTGCTGCAGAAAAAGCAGGATTAAATTTCTACTATAGAAACGACCAAGAGCTAATAATTAGCTTTGGAGAGCCACATACAACTGACGATGTAAACCTAATTTTATCAATTTTTGCAGACACTTTAGGTCAAAATACGGCTACTGTATCTACTCAAATTGAAAGCACGCTCGCTACAATTAAATTACGAGAAGATGCAATATTAACACACGTAACTTTCAATAAGTTTCATTCAGAATCTAAAATGATGCGTTACTTAAAACGCCTCGAAAACAAAGATTTATCACTGGTTCACAGTATGATTCCTTTGGGATCTTGTACAATGAAATTAAATGCTGCATCTGAATTGATGGCCATAACAGACCCACAATTTGCAAACATGCATCCATTTGCCCCATTAAATCAAGCAGAAGGTTATCATGAAATGTTTCGAGAATTGGAGCGTGATTTATGCGAGTCAACAGGATTTGCTGCAATCTCACTCCAACCAAATTCTGGAGCTCAAGGAGAGTATGCAGGACTGATGGTAATTAAAGCTTACCATGAATCAAATGGAGATAAAAACCGTAAGGTGATGATTATCCCATCTTCTGCCCACGGAACAAACCCTGCATCTGCGGTTATGGCCGGATTTGATGTTGTTGTAACGGGTTGTGATGAGCACGGAAACATCAACATTGATGAATTAAGAGAAAAAGCAACCCAACTAAAAGACACTTTGGGTGGTTTAATGGTTACTTACCCTTCTACACATGGAGTATATGAAGAAGGTATTCGTGAAGTTACTTCAATCATTCATGAAAATGGGGGCCAAGTTTATATGGACGGTGCAAACATGAATGCTCAGGTAGGGTTAACCAATCCTGGAAACATTGGAGCAGACGTTTGTCACTTGAACTTACACAAGACATTTGCAATTCCTCACGGAGGTGGTGGCCCTGGAATGGGACCTATTGGTGTTGCCGCTCATTTAGCTCCATTTTTACCTGGATCTAAATTAGTTCAATCTGGAGGGGAAAAAGCAATTAACGCAATTTCTTCTGCCCCTTATGGTAGTGCTTTAATTCTATTAATCTCTTATGGCTATATTAAAATGTTGGGAGCTAAAGGATTGAGAGAATCGACAGAGGCCGCTATTTTAAATGCCAATTACATTGCAGCGTCATTAAAAGGTCATTATGACATCTTATATACGGGTGTAAACGGAACAGTTGCCCACGAAATGATTTTAGATTGCCGTGATTTTAAGAAAACCGCAAATGTTGAAGTTGCTGATATCGCAAAACGCTTAATCGATTATGGTTTCCACGCACCTACAGTATCTTTCCCTGTGGCTGGAACATTAATGGTTGAACCAACCGAAAGTGAAGACAAAGAAGAGTTAGACCGATTCATTGAAGCAATGATTTCAATTCGTAGCGAAATTTCTGCAATTGAAAACGGTAAGGCTGATACAGAAAATAACTTATTGAAAAATGCACCGCATACAGCAGATTGTATTATCAATCAAGAATGGAATTATCCGTATAGTGCTAAAGAAGCAGCATACCCTGTTTCTTACTTAAAGGAATGGAAATATTGGGTTCCCGTTCGTAGAGTTGACAATGCTTTTGGAGATAGAAACTTAATATGTACGTGCCCAAGCGTTGAAAGCTATATGGAACCAGCATAGCGTTCAGCACATTGATGAAATTAAAAGCCATTCATTTAATTATGAATGGCTTTTTTCGTTTAGAGAATTTTGTTTTATTTAAACTAAAACATTTGTAAAGTGAAGTAAAAAAATTAGGCTTAAATTGTTTGTAGCTACAAGGATAAGAGAGAAAAACAGATTGATTATGAACAATGTTTAACCTAAAAATTAACACTTTAAATGCTAGGTGTTCAGTTTTTTTCTAGCTTAGAGAGTCATTGGAGTATAAATACCAATGAAATGAGATGTTGAAATGCCTTACACTAATCTCATACTTTTAATATATGAAAAGAATAATAGCATCCATTTTAGTTTTATTAGCCCTAGTATTTAGTACAAACGCCCAAATAACAATTAATTCACAAAAAACAATTGGCGGGTCAGGTTGGGATGATGTAGGTTTAGCAGGAGTAGATTCTTTTGATAATCATTTTATAATTGGAGCATCAGACTCGGATATCTCTTTCGATAAATCAGAAGATTCTCGAGGAGATTTTGATATCTGGGTAGTTAAGACCGATGGAAATAATAATATACTTTGGGATAAAACTATTGGAGGTAGTAACTATGACTCTAGAGTTCATTCTATTATTGTGAATGATACAGTGTTTATTGCTTGTTCTTCATTGTCTGATATTTCTGGTGAAAAAACCATGGATAATTTTGGGTTAGGGGATATTTGGTTACTGGCGTTGAATTTAAATGGGGATATTTTATGGCAAGAGAGTTATGGCGGAAGTGAAAATGAAACGTACCCTAATTTAGTTTCGTTGCCAAATGGAAACTTATTACTGTCATGTAATAGTTATTCGGGAATTTCAGGAAATAAAGATGAAGAAAATATTGGCTCATCTGATTTTTGGCTTGTTGAATTAAATTCAACAAATGGTTCACTCTTGCAGCAAAAGACTATAGGTTCGGTTGAATCAGAAAGTTTAATTGAAACGATAATTTCACCTCAACAAACCATTACAATTATGGGGTCAAGTGTAACTGGAATCAGTGGGGATAAAACAGACATTGGTTATGGATATGATGACATTTGGATTGTTGAATTAGATATGAATTTTAATGTTCTAAAGGATAAATGTTTTGGAGGTAATGGCGAAGAAAATAAAATTTTTGGTGCAATAACTTTCGATAATAATAGTTATTACATTGCTTGTAGTTCATCTTCCAATGCTTCAGGAAATAAGACAGCACCGCTTTTCAGTTCTGGGAGTATTTTTGTTAAAAATGATTATTGGTTAATAAAAACAGATCATGATTTTAATATCATTTGGGACAAGGCTTACGGAGATTTTAAAGAGGATAATTGTACTAACATATTACTGCATGATTGGAATAAACTAGTTTTAAGTGGCGCTTCTAAATCAGGTGTTTCCGGGAATAAAATGGAGGCTAGTTATGGAGGTTATGATGGTTGGATTGTAATTTTAGATAAAAATAATGGCGACCTTATAGGGCAAAAAAGTTTTGGAGGAATTGCATCTGAGGGCTGCGTTGTGCATGAATCAAACACGAATTCACAGGGTTTGAATTTATATTGTGGTTCATCTAGCGACCCTTCAGGAAACAAAACCACACCACATTATGGAAACGGAGATGCATGGATACTTAATATAGATGCATCTGATTTTTTAAATTTGGAAACAATAGTAGATGAAGCAAACGTTGCTCTATATCCTAATCCATTTAAGGAGTCTTTTAAGTTAACCTTTGATGAGTTGAAAGAACCGGTTACATTGAGTATCTATACTTCTGACGGAAGATTGTTGAGTCAGTCACAATTAAAAAAAGGTGCTACAGAATTCAAATCTAAGTATACGGGAACGTCGAACATTTTATTCTACGAACTGAAAGGACAGACGGTTTTTAGTAGAGGTAAACTTGTAAAAATGTGATTGTAATTATTCATGACATTATAATACAACAAAACTTGTGAAGTAACTTTACAGGTTTTGCTTTGAATTTAGGGTAAAAGTCTGTCAATCTTTTTTAGAAAAAACCCCTCCATAATCATTTAAGACTCATTCTTACACTAAATCCGATTCCCTTCCAGAAGATTTAGTAACTTAATGATTCAAAATTAAGACCTATGATACTCACAAACACGGAAACAGTACCCAGTAAAGAAATTACCGAAATTCTTGGAATAGCACGAGGAAGTACCGTTCGAGCTCGAAATATCGGAAGAGACATTTTTGCTGGATTTAGAAATATTGTTGGTGGAGAAATTAATGAATACACCAAACTACAAGCAGAATCTCGAGAAGAAGCAATTCAACGTATGACTGCTGATGCAAAAAGACTAGGTGCAGACGCAATTGTGAATGTCCGCTTTGCTACAAGCGTTATTATGCAAGGAGCATCCGAAATTTTAGCCTACGGAACAGCTGTTAAACTCAAGTAATGGAGGTTATAGCTCTTCTGATCATTAGTTTTCAGGTACTCCTCTTTATTGGAATGGTAGTTCTACTTGTCTACGTTTTAGCCAAACGGTTAAAAGCGAAGAAAAAAGAGACCTTCGAAAAACGAACAAATTAACCTTTAACGCACAAAAAAGCCCAATCAGAACATCTGATTGGGCTTTTTTAATCGTAGTATGTTATAAGCCAAATGCTTCTTTAATTTGATCTACGTAGTCCAACTTTTCCCAAGTAAACAATTCTACCTCTATCGGTTTTAAAGTTCCATCAGGTGCTGAAAACTCCTTAGTAACAACTTCATTTACTCTTCCCATGTGACCATAAGCTGCAGTTTCAGAATAAATAGGGTTTCTCAATTTTAAACGTTGCTCTATAAAGTAAGGGCGCATATCGAAAATTTCCGAAATCTTTTTCGCCATTTCACCAGCTGTCATGTCAACTTTAGAAGTTCCATAAGTATCGATAAATAAACCACACGGTTCAGCAACACCAATGGCATAAGAAACTTGAACCAGTACTTCTTTACACAAGCCTGCTGCAACCATGTTCTTTGCAATATGGCGCGTTGCATAAGCTGCAGAACGGTCAACTTTAGACGGGTCTTTTCCAGAAAAAGCACCACCACCGTGAGCACCTTTACCTCCGTAAGTATCTACAATAATTTTTCTTCCTGTTAACCCTGTATCTCCATGAGGACCTCCAATTACGAATGTTCCTGTTGGGTTAATATGGTAGGTAATATCATCTGTAAACAAAGCCTGAATGTTTGCTGGCAATTTAGCCTTCACCCTTGGGATTAGAATGTTCACAATGTCGGATTTTATTTTAGCCAACATTTTATCGTCATCCGCTGCTTTATTTCCTGTACTTACAAAATCATCATGCTGTGTAGAAACTACAATAGCATCAATTCGTTGCGGAACATTATCGTCAGAATATTCAATTGTAACCTGCGATTTAGCATCTGGTCTTAAATAATCAATGTCCTTATTTTC
>Ga0115008_10002087_pt1 | contig 16545 bp, 16 predicted proteins | sample FraStrMetagenome_FD_87164 | JGI IMG/M metagenome (GOLD analysis project Ga0115008, IMG submission 87164) | Marine eukaryotic phytoplankton communities from Arctic Ocean - Fram Strait ARC3M Metagenome | ecosystem: Environmental > Aquatic > Marine > Oceanic | place: Fram Strait | collected...
GCCATGTTACGACGCGCGAACGAGATCAAGCTCGCGAGGGAGAGCGGCAAGGAGGTCAAGGCCAGGGCGGACGCTGCGATGCTCGAAGACATCGACGCGGAGACGGAGGACCGACCGGACGAGTGCATCGAGCTTCCCGATAACAAGGTGAAGCTCGTCATCGGCGCCGGCGGCGAGAACATCAAGCGGATCCAGAAGAAGAGCAACTGCCGACTGCAGGTGCGAAAGAAGAGTAAGGACATGTCGATCGGGTTCGGGGGGACCGATCAGGGCGGGCTCATGCGCGAGCGGGGGGGTGCCGACGCAGCCGCGCAACCGGATGACGTCGCGGGCGTCACGGTGTTCATGCTCTTCGGCGACGCCGACGCGCGCTCCGTCGCCAAGCGCATGATCCACGAGCTCTTCGACAAGGCTGCCGACGCGAAGGTCAAGCAGCGGCAGGACGAGAAGGACTACAAGGCTAAGAAACGCGAACGCGCGCGACGCGAGTACCACCTCCGGCACAAAAAAGATTACGACGTTCTGGGCGTTTCGTTGGGCGCCCCCAAAGACGAGTGCAAACGCGCGTACAGGAAACTCGCGGTGAGGTGGCACCCCGATAAGCACCCAGCGGGCGACGGTCGCGTCGCCGCCGAGGCTAAGTTCAAGGAGATTCAGAGGGCATTCGACGCGTTGATGACGACGGACGAGGAGCAGACGATCGAGGCGTTGACCGCCAAAGGGCAGAAAGACGCGGAACGCGCGGCAAAGGTGAGTTTATTTTTATTTGTTTTCGTATGAGCAGTTAGATTGACTTACGTCGTTTTTTGTTTACAAAGGAGTTGAAGAAGGAGGCGGCTAAGCGGGACGGGGTGGACTTGGAAGCGGTGGCGAAGAGCGTGGCGGAGGTGCAGGAACGTGCGAGGAAGGCCGCGGCGGAGGCCAAGGCTCGGGAGATCGAAGCCGCGCGCGAGGCGTACAGGCGAATGTGAGCGAGTTAAGCGAACGCTCACACCGTTCAAATAACCACTTAAAGTCCGCGAAGGCGACACTCGACGAAGGTAGCGCTACGTAACACTCAGTCTGACTAGCTACCCCTGCCACCCCTTCTTCTTTTTCATCGCGTTCAGGTCCGACCGCCTGTGCTTCTCCGGGAGCCGCGAGTCCACGTGCACCCTGCGCACGTGCGTCACTCCCTCCCTCGCCAGCCCGGCGCCTTTTCCGCATTTGTCCACTGCAAACGATACGCTGGGGTCGACGTACCTAACCTTAATTAGCCTACCGGTGCTGACCACACGGTCGTACGTCTCCTTGAGGTTACGCTCGCAGAACCGCGCGATGTCCCCGCCGTGCCGGTGACCGATGAACCCACACGCGGTGTACAGCGCCGCGCGTCTCAATACCCCTACCCAACCGCCGACGGCGGTGGACGCGTCTGGCGATCGCAAACCTGTTAAGAAAACAAAACACGACGTCATTCTAATTGCCCGTACAAAGATTAACAGAAACTCACCTTTCGCGTCTCTTCGACCCGCTGTGGCTGGAGGACCTATCGGCCCATTCGGCGCCCGCCAGAAGACGCTCCTGCGTGACCCGCACACCTTACCCCGGTGCATCTCGAACACCACCTCCTCACCTTTTGCCCATAGGTTCGGCGGCACTGAATACCCGTACGCCCTCGCGTGGGCGCTCAAGCCTTTGGCGTTTCGCACCCGCCAGCCCCTGTACAAGAAACACGACGTCATACTAATTGCCCATACAAAGTGTAAAATAAACTCACCTAAACGCTCCATTCCGGGCGCATTCTTCCAGACTGCTTCGCCAGTGGTGAGCGAGTTCGGCGAGGTACGGCGCCTCCGCCTGGTGTCGTGGGTCACGCACCCACTTGAGCATGCTGCGTTGGAAGTGCGTGGCGACGATCACGGAGCCTTTAGTTCGCGGCAGCGAGCGCATCAACGTCTTTGCTTTTTCCGCTTCAAAGTTGTACAGGCAAGCTTCGAACACGTAGAGCACCGGGCGTGTGAAGTCGACGCCCTGCTTCTCCAGCGCGGTTCGCAGGTAGTGCGGTGCGTCCGCGAGGACGTCCATGCCGACCGGGGTGACGGACTGCACCCGTGGTATCGAATACGCTCGCAACGCTTCCGGCGCCTTCTCCAGCAGTCGTTTCTTCAGCTCCAGGACGTCGAAGAGATCTACGTCGAACCACGACACCTCCGGCAGGTTGAGACGATACGCGCGGCTGTCGAGCCCGCCGTTGATGGAGACGACTTGCCGGATGCCGCGCGCCGGGGTACAGTGCCGGAGGATGACGTCGTCGATCGCCCTGTGCCGGACGGCGACGTTCTCCACCACCCTCGCATCTTCTCGCCTCGCGCGATTCCCCAGGAGGTTTCGCATCTCCTCGCCGCCCGCGAGGTACGGCGCGAGGGGCTCCTGGAGGATGCTGCCGCCGCCAATCGCGCGAACGCCGCACGCGACGCGAACGCTACCCCGTGATCCGTCCTTTACCTTCTGGGACAGCAGCGCGATCTGCATGTCCACGGGGCCGTCGACGGACCTCCGCGAGTTTTGTCTCGAGAGGGTGGCCATGCTCTCACGAATTTTTACCGACGCGAGAGCGCTCGCCCGGAAGCGCGGGTCAGGGCGGAGCACTTTGGTCCGTCCTTTGGTCTCGTCCCGGTGGGTAAGCACGGGTCGGTGCGCGCGACCTGTGGGTACCCTCCGGGCTGGCTATCCGTTGTCGTCTGAACCAACACATCCGAATTGGTCGAACGGCCTGATATCTTTCAGACGACACTTTTGCGCGGCAGATGTGCAAATTTGTGGCTCTCATCCGCATGCACTGCCAAAGCAGCTCCGAGCGGGCCAAATGTGGTATAGGATTTCAGATCCGTATGCGTGTGCGGTTGGGATTTCCGTGTAATTGCATTTCAGATTTTTCGGTAATTATTCGAAAATCGCGCTGACGGAATAATGGAACCAAGCCCGGTTGATCACACTCTCCTTGGCGCGTCGCCGTCCGTAGCAGTCCATTCGGTCGCCATGGGACTCTTCGCCGAGATCTGCGGCGGGTGGACCTACCGCAAGTCCCTCTGGTGGGGCTGGATATTTAACGCCTTCCTGGCCTTCCTCTTCCTCGTCTGCGGCATCGTGGTGGCGCAAAAGCTGAACAAGCTCGACTGGACCGACGCCGCGACCGGCGAGGTGGACGAGACCTCCTCGAAGCTCGTGGGCGGCTTGGTCGCCAACATCTCGTGGGCCATCGTCCTGAACATCCTCTTCCTCGTCTTCTCGCTCCTCGTACTTCTCCGCAAGGTGCGCACAGCTGTCGTCACTTGACCTTGACTCGACCACGCGCCAGCCCCGATCGCGCACCAAAAAAAACCGAGGAGACGACGAACTCACCCCCCCGCTCTCCCCCGTCCACAGACGATCGCCAAGACCGGCGCCGGATTCAGCTACGGCATCATCGTCGGCTCCTGCATCCACATGTTCTTCGCGCAGTGCGAAGTCGCCATCGCGCTGGACGCGCACGACAAGTGGCTCAAGTACACACTGTCCGGCATGGCGGGATGGGAGTCCACCGACAACAGCACGTACAGAGGCGTGTACGTCCTCGGGTTCCTCTCCTCCATCTCGTACCTCTTCTTCGCCATCGTCATGATCGTGTGCATGAAGGCGGTGATGAAGGACAGCTCGGAGCCATACACCGAGTTCAGGGACAGGTACGGGGTGTCCAACGAGAGGGGAGCGAGACCCGCCCAAGGGCCGTGAGAGTCGAAAAACTAGACCAGTTAACTTTTTATGCTGACGTTATGTATACATGACACGCTCACGACGACCGGGCGGATGCGAGCGCCTGGATGGTATCCGCGAGCCGCGCCACCCCCGCGTACCCTTCCTCCGTCACCGGCATCAGGTGCACCCCGTCGCCGTCCACGTCCGCCAGCGCCGCGCTCGTCGCCAAGTCCAATCGTTCATCCCTCCAAAACGCGAAGGTTTCCGCGTCCATAGTGCGCTCATACTCTTCCCACACGCGTGCCTCCTCCGCACCCTCCGCGTCGTCCTCCACGCCGCAGAGCCCGTGCCAGAACCGTAAGGACCGGACGTTGTTAAAGTGAGTCACGCCGAAGATGACCTCGAGCTCCAGATGCAGTCGCTCCGCCTTGACCGCGTCCCACCTGTGAACAAAACACGCCGTCGTCATTCGAATTGCCCATACGAAAATAACCGAAAATAACCAAAAATAACCAAAAATAAAAATAAACTCACCACGCTCGATGGTTCGATTGGATCAACGCTGGTTGCGTCACCACCATCTCGGCGCCAGCCTCCAGCTTGGCTCGCAAACGGCCCGGGCCGTGTGCGGAACCTTCGAGGGAAGGGTTAGCGACGCATGCTAAGTGTACATCCTCGTGGACCTCCCCGCGCGCTCGCATCGCCGCGGCTTCCTGTTATTTAAAAACACGATGTCATTCGATTTGCCCATACGGAAATACTTGTAAAAATAAACTCTCACCTTTAACAATCTGACGGAGTCGAAACGCCCGGTTGTCCCTTTCCTCGGCAGGACTTTCGTGGGTCCGCTGTCGCCGGTGACCATGAGGATGGCGCTGGCGCCCGCGTCGGACGCGGCGGCGATGCGTTCCTTGACATCCTTGATGGACCCGCACCGGGCTCCCGAGATGGTCTGCACGTGGAACTCCGGCAGCGCCTCGGTCTCGGTCTTGGCGAGTCGAGCGATGCGTGGAAGCGACGCGTGAGATCCGGGCGCGGGCTCGGGCGGCGGGTTTGGTTCGCCCGCCCATATCGGCAGGTCGGGGTGGACGACGCCGGTGAACGCGGGGTGTCTGAACGCGGGGAGTTGTTTGGCCCACGACACGTACGGGCTTCGTTCCAGGAACACCCTCGCGGCCTGGACATCGGTGTATCGCACGGGCGGTGTTGTTAGCAGACGAAAGGGTGCCGAATGGACGGCGAGAGCAGCCAAGGGACTGACGAAGGGTTTAGGGGGCGTCGGACGTGGTCGCGCACCTGCTTAGCGGACATGGCTCCCGAGACGATCGCACCGGGCATCAATCGATGGGCGCGACACGATCGTGACCGGCGCGGCGGCGTCCGGCGACGCCCCGAGGCCGTCGTTCGCTTTTCACCCAACTGCTCGATTTGTCCGAGAACTTTCCGGGAAAAACACGTGGGACGCACGAAGAAAACGCGTGCTACCCACGCGGCCATGAAGGACCCGCCATAGACGCACCGCGCGGGGCGCGCACGCGCCGAACCTTCGACGCGGCGTTCGTGTAGATCGATCGTATCGCGCACGTGGTCATCGTTCACCCGTTGGGTGCCCGCGGAGACACAACGCGGTCGCATTCGTCGGCGGCCGCAACGCCCACGACGACGAACGACGGATAGATCAATCGAGGCGAGTTCGTTGCGATGGCCCCGCCCCAACAGGGCCCGCTCGAGCTGGATGCGGTGGTCGTCGAGGCCGACGCGCCGGAATCCTCCCTGTCCAAATCCCCCAGCGTCTCCAAGCGATCCCCGTTTCGCGTCCTCCCGCCGCTCGTCCGGACCAAGGACGAGGAGCCCGAGGACGACGACGACGGCGTGGGCGGGGACGACGATGAGAAGAAAGAGGAGACCGAGGCTCTGCAGGAGGCCCGGCAGCTCGCGCAGCTCAAGACGGGGCTCAAGATCTTCATGCGAACCCTGACGTTGTTCTGCATCGGCGGCACCGCGTTCTTAATCGTCCGCGAGTCCAAGATCGTAACGCGCGTGGGCGGCGCGACGCCGTGGAGATGGGGCGTCGTCCTGTCCTTATTCTTCGGCGGGCGAATGATCCTCAACTGGGCGATGGACCTCGTGATGATGGCGCTGGACCGCAAGCACGTCGTCGCCAAGCGCATCAGCTTCATCATCGGGGGCATATACGACCAGCTGGTGTCCACCATGTACTACATAACCATGCGAGTATCATGGGGCTTGCTCCTGCACGACGCCGCCAACGCGCCGGAACAAAAATGGGCGGAGGTGCATCTGTTGGTGGCGAGGATCGCGAGCTGATTCATCGCGTACGCGGTCATACACACGTTCAGTAAGGGCGTGGCGCGGTACATGGAGGTGTATTTCCAGCGCGAGGCGTACTTCAACCCCATCGTCAAGGCGTTGGCGGAGGAGTTTGTCGTGGTGACGTTACTGGTAAGTTTCTTTGTAATTCTCGTATGGGCGATTGGTATGACGGGTAAGTGTTTTGTTTACAGGCGGTGTGCAGCGTGGACATGCGGCAGTGGCACCAGGACCACGACCCGGGCGGATCCATGAACGGCTCCAACGACTCCCCCGGCCTGCCCTCGCCGACGTCGCCGAGGGGTAAAGGCCGATCCGGCGCGCTCGCGCGTCACTTCCAGAAGCTCCGCTCGGCCATCTCGCACGGGCAGATGGCCAGCTTGACCAACTTTCTCCGACTCGCCAAAGATGAGCTTCCGATCAAGACGGACATGATCGTCATGAAGGAGGGCTCGATCGAACCCGCGGACTTATCCCTGGCGCGGATGCATCGCATGGGCTCGCATATTCGCCGCAAGAAGCTCAGATTACCCGAAAAGTTTGTCAAGAACGCCAACCGAGCGTTTGTCCGGGGAGACTTACCCAAGTTGGTCGACGCCGACATCGTGCACCGAGCCGTCGCCAAGACGGCGGCGCTTCGAATGGTCGCCGTCATGCGGCAGCTCCAGGGCGCCCGCCGCTTCGTCCCGCTCGACGGTGAGACCCTATTTTAATGTTTGCGTCTAACGCGATTAAGAGTTTGTCTGACGCCGCGTGTGTTTTTTGTCCGGACAGATGAATTCTTTACCCGTCTCGGGATACCGACGGAGGTGCGTTTGAAGATCATGGAGGTGTTGGATACCGACAACGCCGGGGTGCTGCGGCGGGAACAGATCGTGCGACGCTTCGTGGAGATTTACGAACGGCGAAGGGATCTGGCCAAGAGTCTGGCGAGCGCCAGCGGCGTCCTCGCCACGCTCGAGCGGATCATCCTCTCGGCTCTGTACTTTTTGCTGGTCTTCGTGGTGCTGGGCATATTCGAACAGAACATCGTGGAGATGTGGTTCACCGCGTCGTCCATGCTCCTGGCGTTCGTGTTCATGTTCGGCAACAGCATCAAGCAACTCTTCGAGTCCGTCATCTTCATCTTCGTCATCCACCCGTTTGACGTGGGCGACGCCGTGTTGATTGACAACGAGCGTCACGCCGTTCGCAACATCGGTATACTGACCACCGAGACGGTGAAGTGGAACGGGCAGGTGATTTATTACCCGAACGCGTCGATGAGCACAAAGCCGCTGGTGAACCTGACGCGGATGAAGAAGTTCACGGATGAGCAAACCTGGGTCGTCGACATCGCCACGCCGTCGCACGTCTTCGAGGCGCTGCCTATGTACTTCCACAAGTGGGCCGATGACCATCCGGATGACTTCCACGAGATCACCCCGCGGATCTACTCGCACCAGGCCGACCCACTCAAGATTAAGATTACCCTGTACTACGAGTACACCTTCAACGGGCTCCCTCCGACGAGAGCGGGCAACGCGAGGGATTTACTCGGGTTGGCCATGCGGAAGTTTTTACTCGACAACGACGTCGCGTACAGGCAGCAGACTTTGCCCGTGGAGATCGTACAGCGGCGATCCAGCGTCACCTTGGGGTCAGGACAGGCGGACAAGCCGAGCGTGTTCCTGGACTTGGCGGTTAAACAGACGGGCGGGTCGCGGGGGGACGTCGCGGGGGGTGAACGGATGGTGTCGAGGGACGACACAAGCCTCGCGCGAGCCAGCGGCTAACCACCCAACGCATCACGTCCTCACGATGCAACAGTCAACTAACTTATTACGATTATGTCGCTAACGTCACCCGCCGCACGAGCTCGCGCGGCGGCCTCGTTAACGACGCACCTATTACGCGATGAGAGTAACATTAACTTAACCCGTCACACGAATGAATGAATAACTCTTCACTGAACTGATGATTAATAGTATCCGCGGCGTCAGTCTCAGTCTCAGTCTCAGTCGGTGGTGTTGGGCGCCCTGGCTTCGCTCCCGAGCTCGGAGTTGTTTCCCGTGATTGGGCACGGTATACCCACGACGGCGCATCCGACGTACACTTGCATCTTCAACCGGTCCATCACGCTACCCACGCTATCCGCCGCGGGCCTCACCACCAGGTCAAACTGCCCGGGCGTCCCGGCCTTGTCCTCGTGGAAGTAATAGTCGATGACGTACCGGACCTGCCGCCCGTCGCGGTCGATCCACCAGTCGTGCCTGTCGAACGGCTTGTCTTTACCCCCCGAGAGTAACCATCGCGCGCGCGCCAACGGCGATAGATCGTCGGGCCGCCCGCGGAAACGGAGGAGCATGGGGCTGCGGCACTCGGCTTTGTGCAGGCGTTCCCACGTGAGCACGCGGCGCCACGTGTCCTCGTTCATGGAGTTGTGGACGGATACGACGGAGGCCATGTCGTCTTCGGTGCAGTCGTCCGCTTTTCCTTTTCGCACCAGGGAGTTGTAGAACATCTGTGGGGACGGGTACACCCACGTGGCGCCTCCGGTGCCGGACTTTGGGATGGTGGACTTCTGTCGCTCGGTGGGTATGACGTTGCGTTGTCCCGGGGCCATGTGTTGCATCGCGGTGGTGGGCATGTTGTTGCGCGGGTCGATGACCACGTCGCCGTAGCCCTTGCGCTCGCCCGGGGATGAAGACTTGTCGCCGCCGCGGAACCAACCGCCGAACCATCCCTTGCGCTGCGAACCCGTGTCTGAAGATGCGGAGGAGGAGGAGGACGATGCGGGCGCCGAGGAAGACGAGCCGTCGATGCGCCGGTTATACACGTCGAAGATGCCGTGCCTCCCGCGGTACTCCTCGGGCACCGGGCACTCGCCGTCGTCCGATCCGAACCCGGCTGCGCACGGCTGGCCGGCCATCATGTTCTGAGGCGGAGGCGCGCCGCCCGCGCCCGCCGCCGCCGCCGCCGCGGGGGAGGGCGATGATCCTCCTTCCACGCCCGTGGATGGCACTCCCTGTACGTTACCCATGCCCCTCGTCGGCTTCAACGCGGTGGGTGGATGCGTCGTGCGTTGTGGAGCGGCGGGAGATGAGATCGGTGGCCACGTGGGTGTTTCCGAGGCCCAGAGCGTCGGCCGGAGATGAAGATATTAACTTCGAGAGGCCGAGGCGCGCCACCCACACGTCGACCTCGCGGCGGGACCGCGCCGCCGCGCCCCGGCCGCCTCTTCACGGGCACCGTTCGAAGTCGCCAGTCGGTAGTCTAGCCGCGAACACTCCACTCGAGGACGAAGATGGGGTGCATGGTGTCCACCCCGTCGGACCCGCTGCTCTACGAAGCGATCCGGAGCAAGACGAAGCATCCGGTGAACGGCGCGACGCACTACGCACGTCCAGCGCGGCCCTCGTCCGACCGCATCAGCGACTCAAACGGCAACGACCCGACGAGTACCGAGCTCGAGGACAAGCGGCGTGAATTCTGGGACACCCAGCCGTCGTACGGGGGCAACGCCGAGATCTGGCAGGCGCTGAAGATGGCTGCCGAGACGATGCTCACGCCGTCTGGGGACATGACCCTGGCGTACGCGGTCATCGAGAGCGCGGACGTGATCGTCGCTAAACCGGACATGACGGAGTGTTACGACACCACCGGCGCGAGGTACGATATCCCGAAGTGGGTGCTCCGGGACCCGTCCAACCTGCGGCACAAGCCCGCGCGGGGGGGAGGCGGAAACCTCGACTACTCCCAGGTGGACGTGATGAGTCTGCGGAGCCGGGACGATGAGGGGGGGAACGACGACGCGGGAAGCGAGTGCGGGAGCGCGATATCGCAACAGGACGCGGCCGCGACGACGTTCGACGGGGAAGGAGGGACGAACGCGAGGGGTTGATGGACCCTCCGACGTAGCTAGGGAGCTGTATAATCACAATGTTAAATCGCATGAATGCCCGGATAATGCTCAGACGACGGGGCGCGCGCCTGAAGAGCGGGTTTCAGCCGAACTCACCCGCGCCACGCATCGCCCTCCAGCGGGTGTTCGTCAGGGACCCTAGGAAGGACACCACCGCGATGTGGGCGTGCCTCCGCGATCTTTTCCCTCCGGGCACTTACTTACCCGACTGCGCCGGCCCGCCCCACGATGAGGACTGGAGACTCGCGCTCCGAAGCAGGATGAAGCTCGACGACCCACGGCGGGTGCACCACCCACAGTTCGCCAGGCCGAAGCCGTACGTCGTCAAGGACAACAAGACCGGCGCGGATCCAACGCAGGACGACATCGACGAGAAGCGCGCGGACTTTTGGGCGAACGCGCCGTCGCAGGGCGGCGACCGCGAAATCTGGGACACGCTCAAGCGAGCCGCAGAGGCGATGACCGGGAAGTGGATGCATCCCACGAAGTGGACGCACGGAAAGCCATGGAAAAGCCCCGGGGACCTGAAGCGCGCGCGACTCGAAGTCGCGCAGAGCAGAACCGACATCGCCGTCGCCAAACCCGACATGACCCTCAGCATAGACCAAAACAGGTTCAACTACAAACTCCCGCGGTGGGTGCTGCGGGACCCGACCAACCTCCAGGTCAAAGAGCAGGCGAATCATTTGACGTACGACCTCATACTCGAGGCTAAACGAACCGGGCGCACAGCTGTGAACGACGACGAGGCGTTCGAAGATGCGGAGGAAGGTGAGCTTCGGGATGGGGAAGGTGAGTTGCCGGACGTCCCGGGTGCGTCGCCGCCGGGGATCGATCCGGCGCAGGTCCGTCCGGAGATGCTCAGCGCGCGTACGAAACCAAAGGGGAAGCCGAAGCCGAGATTAGGGTTGATGATGAGCGACTCTATGTAGTGATGAGATGTCGTGATGAGTCGCGCCCTGAAAAAATCGTGTAGCATTCGCATCGCATCGCTCTCTTCGAGCCAAATTCGCTTATTATTTTCAGATGTACTGAGCCTTGTACATGAGGAGGTATCCCATGTGGTGGTCGCCGCCACCCTTGAGGGCCAGGATATCGTCCAGCTTCTTCGGGTTCGGCTGGTGATCGTCGTACTCCGTCCAGCTGTCGTCCTTGTTACGCGTCCACGCCACGTAGTGCCCGGAATCCGCCGATCGACCCTTGTGCGTCAGCACGGCGTGCAACTCGTAAAATCCCGTCGGTCTGGTCCCGGGTTCGAATCCCACGTCGTCCAAATCCATCGCATCTTCCGCATCGGGCGCCCCCGTGGTCTCCTCCTTCGTCTCGTGTTCCTTGAGCGCGGCGTTCGCAGCCTCCGCGGTGCCTGCAGCGACCTCCGCGGTGATTTGCGCCTGTGGATCGCTTTTTAATCTCGCGTCGGCATCCGCTTCCTCCTTCTTGATCTTAGCGGCACGCGCGGGATCGAGTTCCTTCTTGTACTCGTCGGTGCAGTGCTCGTACATGTCGAGGAGCACGGGAAAGGTGACGGCTCGGAGGATCTTAGCCTTTTGGCCGGTCGCGTCTGACGGATCGTTCGCGCCCGGCATCTTCCAGAAGAATCGAACCATCTGCACGTTGAGCCACGGCGGTAGTTTGCACACGCGGTTGTTTCCCTTGAACAACGCGCCGCCGTACTCGCGCTCCTCGTCCAAGGCGACGCTGAACCCTTCCGACAGGTGGTTGACGTTGATGGTGATGTTGCACTTGAAGTTGTACTCCTTCTTCACCTCCTCGCGGGTCTCGCCGGTGGATTCATTCTTCAGCGACATCTTCAGTTGGAGTCCGAAGAGGTCATCGATGGCGGGTACTTCGCGGCACAGCGTCTGCAGGATGGAGCTCCAGCACTCCTCCGCGTCCTGCTGGGAGTACACGCCGCCTTGGCCAACCTGCGCGAACTGCGGGAAGAGCTGGCGGAGCAACGCGAGGAAGCGAAAGGGCGTCACCGCGGCGCTGGAGGTTTTGATCTCGTTGAAGAGATCTTTGGTTGCGTTGGCGAGGGCTGTGCCTCCGCCGGGCGCGGGCGCGGTGGCCGGGGTACCGCCGCCCGCCGCGGTGGGCCCCTCGTCGAGGATGGTGCGGAGCTCGGGCACGGCGTAGAGGCACTGGATCGTCGCGTTCATGTAGCACGTGTTGCCGAGGTTGGTGAGCCCCGGGGAGAAGTTCACCATGGTGGCCGCCTCTTGTTCGTCTTCGGGCAGGTCTTCCACGAAGGTGATCTCTTTTTCGGGAGCCTTGATGACCTCCGCGGTGCTCCCCATCATCATGAGCTTCTTCTTCTTGGACGCGAGGTCTTCAAGGCCGCAATCGCTGAGCTTGACGTCGTCGGTGAGCTGTTTGCCGCCCTTGAGTCCCATGACCTTGATCCGCTCGGGGGGCACGCCGGTGAGGGAGAACAGCTGTGTCTTGAGGTCTAAACCGACGCCGGAGGTGTCGACCTCGACGTCGTAGGCGTTCTTGCCCCACTTCACGCCGATGGTGACGGGCATTGTTCGTTTCGAGATGTCTTTTCGCTGCGTCGCGCCTCTCAGATCTGTCGCTCCGTCGATCTGAAAAGTGCCCACGTAAACGGCTCTCGTCGTGGCTCTGACGGGACATTTGGTGGAGAGTCGGGCGGCTTCACGAGATGGGGCGCGACGGGGCCGCTCCGATGGGGGCGTCGTCCGATGGGCGGGATTCGGACGCCGCGTCCACGTCCGAGCCGCTTCCGAAGCACCCGTGGCGCTGGCACCCCTCCCGCTCCCGACCCGACGAGTCCGACTCGCACCCGTCGTGGCTACGGCGGAGGAGGCATCTCCTCATCTTGAGCGACGCGGGCAAGCCGCTCTGGTCGCGGTACGGGGACGAGGGCGCACTCGCCGGGTTCACCGCCGCGCTCTCCGCGATCGTCTCCTTCGTCGGCGACGATGGCGACGCGCTGCGATCCGTCGGGTCCTTGGGAGGACGCACAGCTGGCGACGGCGGAGCAGTTGGACGGCCACACGAGATGACGGTGCTGAGACGAGGACCCATCATACTCGTGGCCGTGACGTCGACCGGGGAGTCACCCGCCGCGCTTCGCAGGCAGCTCCACCTGCTGCACGCGCAGCTCCTCGCGCTCCTCACGCGCGCGGTGGAACGCGCGCTCGAGAAATCGTCCAAGTTCGACGCACGCGAACGGCTCCTCGGTGGCGGCACCGAAGCGCTCTTCGGAACCCTCGCGCATTCATTCACGTGGGATCCCGGAACCTGGACCAGAGCGTGGCTTCCATTGCCGTTGCCGACATCGTGGAGGGAGATGTGCACGAACGCGCTGAGGGACGCGCTGGTGCGGGTGATGGGCGGCGTCGGCGAGGGCGCGCTCGTGGGCGCGCTCATCACCGCGCGCCACGTCGTCGCAGTCGCCAACGCCGATCCAAAAGCCGGCAGAAGATCATCTTCATCTTCTTCATCATCGTCCAGGGCTACTACGCCGGCGTCATCTTCCGGCTACTACGCCGGCATCGACCCCGACGACGTCTTCCTCCTGTGCAACACCGTACGGAGCAGCGCGAGCTTCCGACGCAACCCCGAGAGCTTCGCGCCGGTGTGCCTGCCGAACCGCGACGCGAATCGATTCGTCTACGCGTACGTGTCTTACCTCGGGGGTAGTACCCCGGTCGGTGAGCGCGACGGGGACGAACCTGGGGGTCCGGGGTTCGATTCCCAGGCAGGGAAGCACGTGTGTCTGGTGTTGGTGTCCACGCGGCAGGACGCGTTCCCGGCCGCGGCGGAGGCGCGAGGCAAGGTGGAGGAACGCATGCTTCGGGAAGGACTGTTGGATCGCATATCCGCCCGCGTCGGGGGTAAAGAAACACAACTGTCCGACAATCATGTCCGACACCGAACGAGTGAACAAATCGGTGACGCGATCCCCGGCTCACTCCTGATCAATCGGGACATCCCAGAGGCTGCGGGAGGCGGAGACGTGGCAAACACGCCGCTGCTCCACTTTCTTTACATTCGACCGCTTCTCGGTCAGTACCTCACCCCGGACTGGTCGCCGCCGCTGTCGGGCCGGCGGGAACAGAAACGGCTTTTAAGGGCGTACCAGCGGGTGTTTCACTCGATGCGGAGGTGCCACGTCAGCGGTGACGCGTCGGTCAAGGACTGGGACGAGGACCCGTTTCGCACGAGGGAACGTAATAAGTCGTCATCCGGAGACGGCGCCGAGACTGGTTCGCCGTTGGCGGCGTTTTTCGGCGGTTTGCGACTCACCGGTTCTTCGTCGGACAAAGTCGATGCTGACGTGGACACTGACGTGGCAGCCACCGAACGCAGGGTGCACTACGAAGTGTCCGACGATCACGTGCTGCTCGGGTGCGTGGGCAGCGACTTTGAGCTGTACGTGGCGTTGGATCCGCTGACGCAGAGGGGCGCGGCGGTGGCGGTGTGCAACCGGCTCTGCACATGGCTTCGAGCCGAGGAAGCCGGACTCTTCGCGACGTGCTAATAGAGACGGACGTCGACTAGCTCTTACTAATACACGTTACATTTAGCATTACAATTCGCGCGCACGCGCGTCGTCACCCATGAACGCCACGACTAAAGAGACGAGCGCGACGCCCAGCGCCGCGCCTCCCATCGTGTCGCTGAGCCAATGCCTATCCGCGAATACCCGTCCGACGGACGTGGCCCATATACACGCGAACCACGCCGCCGTTCTCGCGCCACGTGTCATCGGCGCGTCCTCGTGTATTCGACCAGTCACCGCGCGCCACGTCGGATCGAGCATCACGAACAGCAACAGCCCGACGGTCACCGCGCAACCCGCGACGTGGCCGCTAGGGAATGAAAACGTATGAGCGTTTAAAAGAGGCCGCGCTCGATGGAACCATGGTTTCAGCGCAGCCTCCACGAGGGGCAGCGCCACCGCGACCGCGGCGAACACGGCCGTGACGCGCCGAACGTTACTATCGGCGTTGTTTTGTGTTTTGTTCGAGAGGCACATCGCGGATGCGACGCACAGTAACAACGCTGCGGCTTCCGGGATTGGATCGGAGACGAGATGTGCAAAGACGTCTTCGCGAACTTCGAGCGGGGTGGTGGCGAGGACCAGGTCGTGGACGTTGCCATCGACGAAGTTTGCCATCACGGAGGACTCGTGGGTCGCCTGGTCCGCCGCGAGGAGGGCGAACTCGGCGAGCGCGGCGAGGGCGACGGCTGGGGAGCCCATGTCGAGGGAATGGTCATCATCGCGGGAATGATGGGCGTCGGCGGTGGCGTCTCGTCCTCCCTGTGCCGCCGGCCTTTCCTGCCCGGGTATCCGCGCCTCGCCTTTCGTCTCCCTCGCTCGCTCGTCGGCGTGTTCCTCGATGATCTCGCTGCGTGCCGCCCGACGGGACATCCTTCGTCTGCGCTCGCCACACCTCGGCAGCACCGCCCGACCCGAGCTGCTGATGGACGACATCATCGCGTTATATTCTTTTCCAGAGCGCCTCGTCGTTCGCCGCCCCCGCCGAGCGACTCCGCTCCCTTCACGCCCGCCTACTCGCGCGTCCACCGACCCGCGCGAGTAGAGTCAGACGAGCTTCGCGGCGTTGGCCCGTAAATGGGCCAGACGCCCGCAGAACACTGTGTTCGCCGGCACGGACACGGAATATTCATCGTTGCAGGCCAGATCTCCGCATCCGAGATCAGACCCTCTCAGAGATAAGGGTTCGGGTGGCGCTCGCCTCGGCCCCATTGTAGGCGTCACCCTAGCACCGCCCGCGCGAAGCGACGCACCGCGGCCGTTCCATTCGCACCCTCGACGCCATGGCGACCCTCGCAGCGCGCTCCGCCGCGCCCGCCGCGCGCCTCGCCGCCCGTTCCAACGTCGGCGGCGACGTCAGAATGAAAATCGCACATCGCAAGCCCACCTCGCGATCCCCCCACTCCGCGAACCCTGCTCGCCGCCGCGGCTCCTCGCGGTCCATCTCGGTCCGCGCGCACGCGGAGGGAGCCTCCTCGCCGTCCATCACATCCGCCCCCGAGGGCAGCAAAGAAGCCGACGTCCTAAACGCCCTCCGCAACGTCATCGACCCCGACTTTGGCGAAGACATCGTCAACTGCGGATTCATCAAAGACCTTCGAGTCTCCGACGACGGCGACGTCATGTTCACCCTGGAGCTCACCACCCCGGCCTGCCCCGTCAAAGAAGAGTTCGATAGGCTCTCCAAACAGTTCGTCGGCGACCTGGAATGGTGCAAATCCGTCAACGTCAACATGACCGCGCAGCCCGTGACGAACGATGGGCCCGACACGGTGGAAGGATTGAAAGGAGTCCGCCACATCATCGCCGTGTCCTCATGCAAGGGCGGCGTCGGCAAGTCCACGACGTCGGTGAACCTCGCGTACACACTCCGGATGATGGGCGCGAAGGTTGGCATCTTCGACGCAGACGTCTTCGGCCCGTCGCTGCCCACCATGACATCCCCGGAATCCGCGGTGCTGCAGATGGACAAAGTGAGTTTATTTTTATCTTTGTACGGGCAATGTGACTGACAATTAGACTTTTGTTTACAGGAAACTGGAAGCATCACGCCTACGGAGTACGA
>Ga0115008_10002089_pt1 | contig 16541 bp, 15 predicted proteins | sample FraStrMetagenome_FD_87164 | JGI IMG/M metagenome (GOLD analysis project Ga0115008, IMG submission 87164) | Marine eukaryotic phytoplankton communities from Arctic Ocean - Fram Strait ARC3M Metagenome | ecosystem: Environmental > Aquatic > Marine > Oceanic | place: Fram Strait | collected...
AAGGAAAACATTAACGAGTGGGTGTAATGATATACGTATAGTACGTCAGTGCTATAAATATTATAAGCGTATCATGTAATGATACGTTAATTTGGTCATTAAAATATTTTTTTTAAAATAAATTAATTAAATATAATGGAATAATAAAACATGTTCTATTTTTATGAACCAAATTTTAATGATATAATAGTTTTTTGAAATAAAATATTTAATTAACATCAATTAATAAAATTATTCTATTTTATACCCTTTAAATTCATGTTAAATATTTTTTATATTATATAAATTAATTATATTGTAAAAATAAAAAATGAATTTATATATACAGTAATATAAAAAGGTACTGATGCCTAGCTTTATATTGTGTCCAGAGTGTTGTGAAAACTTAGGTGAAGTCCGGGATTTCGTTAACCTAGCTAAGCAAGGATATTATAAAAGCACATTAAAAAAAGAATTTGATACAATAAAGCCAGACAAACTATTAATTTGCCCCAATATTAGTAAACCCATAGGATTCATTCTTGATGCAGTGGGCTTAACCAATTTATGCTGTCGTATGCATATTTTAGGGGAAACAAATTTCGATAAAATATATAAATAATTTATATAAAAAAATTATATAAAAAATTTATTTTTTTTTTCATTATTAAGCATTTGCTTAATTTACTTAATTTTGCCAACTTTTCAAAATTGAATTAATATTTTAAAGATATAGTCTTACATAAAGATATACAACAAACCTTTAAAATGCAACCTATTACTTTTGATGATATTATTGCCTCCGAGGAGAAATTCGGATGTGTTCTGATGACTGATCTTAAAAAAGTTAGAGATTTGAAGAAAATGAATCCTAAGGGTGACAGGGATGTTACATATATACCTTTGCTATTTAGACATATAAATGGTAAAACAATGAAGGTCAAAATTGAGTTTAGGGAACAACTCTTATTCTCCGGTGCTAAGAAACCACAAGGTACTGAGGATGGAAAAATTCCCAAAAATATGATTATTGCAATTTCGCATATGGAAAGGGAAACAATTGCCAGTGGTGATTATGTCCCTAAACAAAAAGATGACGAAAAGAAGCAAGAAGCAGAAAACGAACGAGTTGCTAAAAATATCACCAGATATATGGAAAATTTGACAAAGTTCATGAAAGTTCTTGACATTATCGATACATCATATAAAACAGTTTGTGAAGACCTTGTTGCAAAAGAAAAGACTTTTGATTTTAGACTCAAAAAGGAGCGTAATCAAAAAGAAATCTTAGTTAACAGCATTAAGCAAACTAGTAGACTTGATAAGGATACAGATACTGATGTTCCATTAGATCATCCTATTTATAGACTTAAAATTCCAGTTAACTTCAAAGATGGCCGTCTTGGTATTTGGAGTAACTATTACAATGAATTTAAGTACACTGTATTTGATGCACGTAAGATGACTAAAAAGAATAAGTATCAAGCTGTACCTGCTAGAATTGAAGTTCCCTTGACTGCAAAAGAAGTTAAAAAGGCAAAAGCTAACGATGTAAAGGTATACAGTAAAAAGGTAGATGGTAAGAAATCATTCCACAAGCTTGAAGATTTAACTATCGATAATGCAAGCGGATTTATTACACACAAATCTTTAATTGGTGGATCTTTAGTATTTGACTGTATTTCTTCCAGTAAATTCGGATTATCACTTTCCAATAGTTTCTACGATCTTTATGTATTACAACATAGAGCGAAAGAAGCTGCCATTAGCATGTCTCAAGATGATGCAAAGGCTATGCGTGGAGGTGAAGAATCTGAAGAAGAGGAATCTGAGGAAGAAGATGAAGAATATAATTCTGATGCCGAAGAGCCTGAAGAAAAAACTAGCCCTACCGCGACTGGTGGTGAACCTGTCGATTCTGATGATGATGCTGATGAAGATGAAGATGAAGATGAAGATGAAGATGAAGATGAAGAAAACCCTGAAGAGGAAGAACCTGAAGAAGCTCCTAAACCTAAGAGCAAAGCCAAAGGAAAGGGCAAAAAATAAATTAAATGTGGATACATAAAAAATAAATTAAATGTGGATACATAAAAAATAAATTAAATATCATCTGAACGAGATTACATCTCTACAGAATCTCCTATGTTAAATTCTTTAACATACGGAGCGACATACATATATTACAAATTAAGATAAATCAAAATTTATTTTTTTAAACTTTTTTGAATACGGAGACGAATTAACTCACGCATTTGACGCAGGGTATAACGACAACGAATTTCTTTTTTCTCCTTGATAATGTTACAATGTATTTTGAGCCCTTTAAGAGACTACAAAACCCGAGGGGTATGTTTTGGGGAGGCTTATACCTTGCAGATCGTCACGCATTGCAGTTATCTTAACAGAGCTTTCTCGCATTTTTTCAAACAATGCATTTGTTGTTCTATTTTCTTCATCATTAATGCAATGCGAGCATGTTAGGGGAAGTTCTTGCGACATCCTCAAGGAAATCAATGCATTTAATATACTCATGATTTTAAATCACAAATTGAATAGTTATACAATTTAGTCTCGTATTAAATTATGTCTAAAAAATTCATTTTTTTTTCATAACTATTTTAGTTTTGATTTTTTTATCTGTCCTGAAAATTTCTAGTAAAATTTTGCAAATTTTTTGGGTAGGAGTGAAGAAAAAAATTCTGACAATTCATGTATGAAAATGTATTTACATTTTTAATTATATTTTTTCTAAACGTTATGCAATAATAATATTATATCATAATAGTATGTCTATTTATGTGACTATTTGTACGTAATCATAAAAATACAGGTACTGTAAAAAATTATTAAAACAAGCCGTTCAAAAAGAAACTTAATCTGATATATCCTAAGTAAGAAGAGAATTTTTTTTTAATTTGTATTAATCCCATGAATTGTATTTTCACAAAAGTTGATCATATTACTATAATACGGGTTAAAAATTTAATTTTTAAAAAAAAAGAATTTTCAGACTTTCGTCTTCATTTATTTTATTCTTATTTTTTTTATTTTTAATCATATGTACACACTAACCTTTATAAAGGTTAGTAAAATCTATCTTTATAAAGGGTTAGTAAAACATAACTTTCTATAGACAGAGTTTTGGGTGCTTGGTTGTTTACTGCATCTATCATGTAATTTAAAAGAGCTACACTTGCGTCGTTTTTTAGGTAATAAATCCGGACATTTTGGAGAGGGTCGAGATTGTATAGGAGTTGATGGGGGGTTTGAGGTCATGTCGCTCCGTATGTTAAACAAGAAAGAATAATCAGATTAATAATTAGCTTTATAAAATTCAATTTTTTTATATGTAGTTAATTTGCTTTTTATAATTGTTAGTCTTATTATTACCTTTATTTAAAATTAATTGATATCGTTTACTTGGTTTCTTTTCCTCAAGTTTATATGTACAATTTATTATATATGTAAAGCAATTATACTCTTTTTTTAAATTAGATGTGTAACATTTTATTTTTTGTTTGTTGTATTTGTTTTTGGATCTCCTATCCCAAAAAAACCCTCTTTTTATCTAATCGTTTAATATCAGCCGAATTCTTTATTTGATACAATATACCATGTACTTTATCTCCTTTACTAGGTTCTATATTTGCAACTCCAGATCGCAGCTTAACGCATTTAATGTTTCTATATACAAATTTATAATTTTTAATGTATGCGCATCCTACAATCTTGAAACATGATGAATCTATAAACGAACATAAATGATTAACATTTGCATTAGATCCATATGAAAAATAATACATTATACATTATAAATTATAAATTATAATATGTATCATATATAAAAATGACTTATTTTTGCGATAAAAAAGATATGTTTGGAAAGCCAAACGAGGGAAACCATAAAATGCGAATTCCCATATTAGATGTCGCAGCTGTAGACGTCATTGCTACTATCGTAGCCGGATTAATTATTTCAAAGGTGTTTGGTTATGCTTTTATAACTGTGCTAATTATATTGTTTATAATTTCTATAATCGCTCATCGCGCATTTTGTGTCAGAACACGAGTAGACAAATTATTATTCAAAAATTAGATGTTAGTTAACTATTAAAAATTATATGATAATAATATAATCATCTATAAAAATGCATAATCACATCATACCAAAAAAAAAGACACCAATTATATAGAGAGTGGGTTGCGGTATTAAACATTAATTTTAATTTTATTCCAGGCATTGCTGAAATTGAGTGTTCATATTATCGTTCACCATATATCAGTACTGTTGAATCTGTTGATAACCTTTTACAGTTCTGAGCGTTGTAATAGATGTTATATACATTAATACATCATGAAAATGAGTCTTATTTTTGTGATCAATCTTTAAACATTAACCAATGGATTTCCAACAAAGATCCCATATTTAAAAAATACCAACCATTTATAACAGACTTTATATGCTTCCACGGCGAACTCACATCGGGTTATATAGATTTATTGAGAAGAAGTATAGGTATCAGAAAAGTATATAAGAAAAAAATAATAGACGATGAATCAAATAGATTAGTTATGCTATATTTTAGGTAACACACTAAATGATATTATATTACATTATGCGACAATATATTTTTTTTAAATTTGAAATTTAGATACATTAATATTATACTACTACTGTTGCTGATATTATGGAGGTCTCTAATAACGATCGTATAAAATCATGGCAACAATCACCCAAATCATGGGAAAATATTTTGGGATATCTTTTAATTATACCCATGAATCAGAGAAAATATGCATGGGAAATTAAACATATAGAACCTTTTTGTAATGATATTATTGATATATTTGAAGAAGGTAAGCATTATGAACGAATGGGTATAATAACATGTTTTAAGGGTAATGGCGAATACGAAATTTATGATGGTCAGCAAAGAACCATCACCATAGTTCTATTTTTAATTGCATTAGCTAAGGCAAATATAAAATTAAAAGACACTATATATTCTATGTTATCTATCGGATTAACAGATTTATACAGTGAAAAATATAAACACGAAATAGACAGGAATCAAGATACAAAGGAATTTAAAATGCCAAAATTATATTGTACAAATCCTAATGATAGACAGGCGTTAATTGATGTATTTAATGATAAATATACATCATACAATAAATATATAAAACCAGATAAATCCAATGGGTTTATATGCTCTGAATGCGACAAAAAAATAACAACACAAAATTTATTTGTAAAGCATCTACAAACTCATAAAATTAATATTAATATACCAACCAGTTCAAATATCTATAATAATGCATCTTTTATAGAGTCGTTTGTGAAAAAATTAAAATATTCTGATGAGCAATATATTACATTATATCAGTTTATTAAAGAATATATAGATTTAACATTTATAGAATGTATGGATTCTGAATATGTTAGTCGTATATTTGATTGGGAAAATAATAGAGGAAAATCTGTTAAGTTCTTAGATATCATAAAAAATCGCATACTATCAAAAGTACCTGATGAAAATAAATTTGAAGTTTGGGATGGGATAGAAAAATGCAGAAATAAATGCAATTCTATCTACACTGATGAAAAGTTGTTTAATATTGCCATACAGATATACAATAAAACATTTTACAACAAAGTACAGCTATCACAAAACAAAATAGAGACAGGATATAATACGATATTAAAAAATAATACATACAACAACATTAAAGAGTATTTAACCCTTGTTGACGACATCATTAAAATTATCAATCAGATATTTGCAGACAAATATGGAAGGATCATAAAAGATATAAATCTGGATTCAATTTGGTATTTAATTCCAATATTTTATGTGAAAGGTCTAGATAAGAGATTAATTCATCTAATAGTTAAATTTTACATAAGAAATTTAAATCAATCAACTCAAAAGCTAAATAATATGCCATATACAGGATATTTTATAACAATAAACAATAAATTTATAAATGACCCAACTATAGACTATTATAATGAATTTTTAACTTATTTTAACAATAGCATTGATAAAACTATAAATAAAAAAAATTATATAAAAACTATAACAGACACAGATTTTAACTGCAAAAACGCAAAGCGAATTTTAGTATATATGGAAACATGTATAAATACTGATGACACTATCGTGCCATTAAATTTAACACTTGAACACGTTATACCTAAAGCTGCTAAAACAATTCACGCAAATAAATTGGGTAATTTAACTCTATTGGAAGGATGTACAAGCAATAAAGATAATACTAATGAGCATAAGGGAAATAGCTCTCTTGGTGATAAAGATTACAAGCAAAAACAAAAAAGCTATAAAGATAGCACATGCAAAATTACACGAAACATAGCTAAAAATTATAAAGCATTTGGTACTTCACATATTACTGCGAGAACAAAAAGTTTAGCAAAAGAATTAAACAGCATGACGAAATATGAAGAAATTACCTTAATACCTTAATACGTTAATACCTTAATACGTTAATACCTTAATACCTTAATACCTTAATACGTTAATACGTTAATACGTTAATACGTTAATACGTTAATATATCAAGCAATATTTTTTTTTAAATTTGAATTTTAGATACATTAATATTATACTACAATGCCTGCGATTCCTAAAAAATCTACAAAGGTTGTGAAGCCTGCAAAGGCAAGTACCACAAAAGAGAAGCCTGCAAAGGCAAAACTCCCGAAAGCAAGTACAACAAAGGTTGCAAAAGCTAAGGCGAATGCAGCAAATGTAGATGAAAAGAAGGAATCTAAGACACGTGTGGTAAAGCAAATATCTCAATTGGAGCATGCGAAACGCAAATCTATGTGGGTTGGTTCAAAAAAGTTGCAAACTACTGATATGTATTGTCTGGATGAATCGGATTCAAAAGACGATGATGATAAAAAAAACAACAATCATAGACAGTTTAAATTAGAACCCATTAAGTTTGCGCCAGCATGGTATAAAATTGTGGATGAAATTATAGTCAATGCTATAGATCAATATGTGAACTATCCTAAAAAGGTTACCAACATAGATATTAAGTTCATTAAGGAAACGGGTGCAATAAGCATCCGCAACAACGGGCCCAGTATTGGTATTTATTTAACTGAGAACTTACAAGGTGTAAAAATGTACGCACCCCAATTAATTGCATCAGAGTTTTTGTCTGGGGATAATTTAGATGAAGACGGCGATGATGATCGTTTTACTGGTGGTACTAACGGCGCTGGATTAAAATTAACTAATGCATTTTCTGACTATTTAACTATACGAACTGTACATACAAAAGTTAAGAAATACTATGAACAGACATTCGAAGATAGATTATTGGTAATTAATGAGCCAGAAATTAAATCAACTACAGAAAAAGAAAGCTATACCGAAATAGAATTTCTGCCGAGTTATTCTGTATTTGGATATGAAAAATACTCCAAGAGTATGTTTATCGCATTGGAGAAGCTTATTATTTCACGGACTTATCAAGCCGCGGCATTTACCAAAGCTCAGTTAAGTTATAATGGGGAGAAAATTGACATTCCAGATGCGCCAATATCTGTTAAGAAGCCAAATATATTTTATAACTTTGCTTATATGTTCTTACCATCACCTGAGTACGGATTATGGCACACTATGTTGGCATCTCCAGAAGGCAACCCCTGGAGTGTTTGCATCGGTGTGTCAGACGGCAAGTTTAGACAAATATCTTTAATTAATGGAATATGGGTATATGGTGGCGGTACGCATATTAAACATATTCAACAACAAATAGTGGAAAATTTAAAGGATAAAGTAGAGAAGTTAATTAAGAAGTCTAAATCTAAATTTAACCCTAATTATATTCTTAACAACATATTTGTGTTTGTCAAATGTTCTATTAGCAAACCAGAGTTTAAAAGCCAGGTTAAAGATACATTGGGTGACCCCATTGAAAAATTTAAAGATTATAAATTCAAAAACAAGGATTGGATTGAATTATGGACATTACTTGAGCCACATATTATGTCATTATTCTTAGATAAATATAAAGATAAGAAAAAAAATAGAGTAGTCCGTGGGGCAATCAATGTTCCTAAGTGTATAGATGCCAAATTTGCAGGGCATAAGACAAAGTGGAAAGACTGCACCCTAATAATTTGTGAGGGGGATTCTGCGATGGGAACAGTGCATGAAGGCATAACTAGTAAACATACTAAACTAAGTTATGATAACTATGGTACTTTCAGTATTCAAGGCGTTCCTATGAATGCCCGCAAGGAAGTATCTCCATACAAAGACAAGATAACAAATAAGACTACGCTAATCCGCAATACTCGTTTGCAGAAAAATGAGCGCTTTTCTAGTTTAGTTAAAGTCCTTGGTCTAGACTATGAGAAAACATATGCATTAAACAAGCAAGGTGATGATGAATTTGCTACATTGCGGTACTTTAAAATTACTGGAGCGGTGGATCAGGATGATGATGGAAAGGGTAATATATTTGGATTATTAATTAATTTCTTTCTATTATTCTGGCCTGATTTAGCCAAACGCGGATTTATTACACGTTTTAATACTCCAATTATTCGCGCATATCCAAAAAACAAGAAAAAGTTTGTTGAGGAATTTGAATCACTTAAGACATATGATATATGGCTTAGAGACAAATATGATGGTAGAGAAGAAAAAGTAACCGTCGACTACACGCTTAAATATTATAAGGGATTGGGATCACACAAGAAGATAGAGGTTCCACAGATGTTCAAGAATTTTGAGCAAAGTCTTTGTGTCTACAAACTGGATAAAGAGGCTCTTGCCAAATTAGAAGCATATTTCGGGGTCAATACAGAACTCAGGAAAAAAGCACTTGCCACTCCGGTAACAAGAGAAGAAACTATAGGTAAAATCATCGACATTACAGAACAATTAGACCGTGATTTGAAGGCATATCAGCGAGATAATATTTTAAGGAAACTTCCGCATATTATGGATGGTAGTGTGCCTTCACGTAGAAAGGTTATTTTCACTGCTAGGAACGTTTTCGGAAGCAACAACAATGAAATGAAAGTAAATGCTTTTGTTAATGAAACCAGTAAATCAACTCATTATCACCACGGTGAAATGTCGTTAGCTGGGACCGTAACAAAGATGGCACAAGAATTTCCCGGCGCCCGATATTTACCATTTTTGCGCCCGATGGGGCAATTTGGAACGCGCTCAAATGGAGGCAAAGACTCTGCAGACCCCAGATATACATTCACGCAATTAAATAAAAAATTATGTTTTGCAATGTTTCCAAAAGATGATGACTTTTTATTAAAATACGTGTTTGATGACGGGGAAAGGTGTGAGCCTCTCTATTACGTACCTATAATACCGTTAAGTATCATGGAAAATATGGAAATTCCCGCAACTGGTTGGAAAATCAAATTATGGGCGCGGAACTGGAAAGAAATTTTTACAAATGTTAGAAATTTAATAAATAATAAAATTAAAAGTGCAAAAAAGATGAAAATATGGTTAAAGGATAATATTGGAGATATTCGGCAATATAAAGGTCGTGATTATTCTGTTGGCAAATATGTATACGATAAAAAAAATAACTGTATTATAGTAAATGAACTTCCTTTAAGTAAATGTAGTACGTCATTTATCGGAGATTATTCATCTGATGATACAAAACAGTTGTGTAATAAGCCTCAGTTTAAAAGCAAGCCAGAAGATAAAACGAATGATGATGAAGTACATATAACATTTCATTTAACTGATACAGGTTGGGATGAAATATCAAAGGGATATGGTAATGAAACCTTTGACTGTGTTGAGGATTTTATGAACCTTAAAACCTCGCTTGACGATAATATCAACATGATAGACGAGAATGGATCGGTCGTTGAATTTAAGAAATATGAAAAGGTGCTAGATCATTGGTTTCCTATACGCAAACAGCTATACGCAGATAGAATAGATCGGCATATAATCTTGACTAACCTGATGATTAAATATTTAAAGAACATCATTAAGTTTACAAAACATCATCAAACCTATAATATTACTCCTAAGTCAACAGAGGAGGAAGTTAATAAAATATTAACAGAGAATAAATATGATACATTTAATGAGACGCTACTCAAGAGCCCCAAGTATACCGAGATCAAGGAACTGGAAAATTATATAATTAATAATACGGCACTGGGAACCAGTTACGATTATCTGGTAAATCTTCGATATAAAGACATGATAGAATCCACGTGCAAGAAACGTGAAAAGTCTGTTGAGGAGTATAAGGATAAATTAAAGAACTTATTACTCGATGATGGCAGTGGCAAAATGTTTAAAGGCGGGTTAACCTGGCTTAGAGAACTAGATGAATTAGAATCAGCAATTACCGATGGCATAAAGCTAGGATGGTCATATGGCAAAGACGTAGCCAATTTCAGATAATTAATACAAAAAAAAAACAATTATTTTTTGTTGAAATTCTTTATGTTAATGATATTAATATACTACTAATGTATTTGTCGAAACCTCTGTAATAGGTGTATTTTTGGCTTCTATAAATAGGGGTTTCCAATCACCCGACCTATATTTATATTTAGGTATAGGTAATTGTTCAAATAAATACTTGGTAAATTGTCGCCAAGCTATCTTTTGAGGTTCTTCTATGGTTTGTTTATAAGCGACAACACATTGAGATACAAATTCTTTTTTCTGTTCTTCTGTAGCTATTGTTACATCAAATACAGCCTTGATATCATCTTCTCCATTATCTGCATTAGTGATAACTAGACGCATTTCCTCTGTAAAGATATTCATATCAATACCTGACATCCATCTTGCTTCGTCATATGATAATACTCGCAATGTATTAACCGTATCGATAATTGAGTTAACCAATTCATTATGTGAACTATCGTCGTTTACAATAACATCTACTAAATTTTCTAACAAATCATAAGGGCACATAAAAAATTCTGCATCACCTTTTACTAGGAGCCCGTTTAATTTTTTGTGGATAACCTTTTCGATCAATTGACTATCATTTACCCTAAATTCTTTTAATATTTTAACTTTATCGCCGACCACATGAGTTGTATTATGACCCGCATTACGAGACTTCATATTCTTAGTCCTACCAATTTTATATATGCCTTGCTTTGCGTAATTATATGTAGTCACAATATAAATCGTTTCATTTTTATCCTTTAATTTCTTGTATGATAAATACTCCTCATTAACTATATGAATCCTATGAAATTTATCCTTTTCTTCTTGAATAACTTTATCTTTTTCTTCTAATTTATTTTCTAATATGTGTTTATGCAATGCACTAATATAATCTTTCATGAAGCGAGCTAATTGCTCTACCTTCAAATAGTAGTCACAAATTTGATCACTTTTGCTGGTACCGCATCGAATAAGGAGTTTTTTAAAGGTTTCGCCTGTTACGGCGTAATATTTTTTAATTTTGCCACCAGTATGCTTCTTTTTTCCCAACAATAATTGATCTCCATTCAGACTTTCATATATTTTTACCAAATCATCATTTGACTTAATTTCTTTGAAATCAATATTTTCTTTATATTTTTTGCGCAATGTGTCTCTGTAAAAAGCACTAATTTGTGTGTACCCCATATCGTTTTTAATTATCTTGTCTGATAGGTAAATCCAGCCTTCGTTAAATGTAGGCTCCCAAAATATGTTCAGCATGCTTAACTCTTCTGTGGAGAAGCCTATTTCACTTGCTAATTGATCATAACTCAATTCTGCGTAATTGTATTTTACTAAAGTATCAGGTATAGAAATCATATTTTATGTGATATAAAATATATTATCTTTAACCCATAATGAATAGTAATTAGATGATATAAGCCCAATATTAAATTTACCTCATTTTTTACAGTTATTAAAATTGAATTTTTTATATTTAAATATCATACATGATGATTGAAGAAAAAAGTATAAAGTCAATTATTGACTTCATTAAGGATAAAAATGTAGTCATAGATAATAAATATTTTAAACTATTTTGGAAAACTATAAGTGCCAAAAATAAATGGATTTACCTATCAGATGAGATAATTAAAAATGATATGGGGTACAAAAAAATTAGCCACTTTTATAAAAACACATTGCGCAAAAAATACAAGGAAAATATTGATTTTAAAGAAATCAAGTCAAATGATGATTTGGTAAAAATATATGAAAGTTTAATGTCGAATCAATTGTATTTTAAAAAATCAACACATAAAAGAGGTAAAATTAAAAAATATTACGCAGTAACGCCAAAAACCTTCAAAATGTTATTTTTACAATGTCGCACAAGTAACGGATTATCATTATGTAATTATTTTATTGATCTAGAACAAATATTTATTTCATACTTACATTATCAATGTAGATATAATAATTTAAACATCGACTCAGAAATAGAAAGCTTGGGCAATATGAATACCATACAGGAATATTCCCAATCTATCAGACGTCGAGAACTAGAACAAAAATTAAAAGATATTTATAGAATAGGATATGTTTATTTCATTCAAGAGGAAGAATCAAAAAACATTAAGATAGGATATAGTTATGATATGGAAGCTCGATTAGCGAAATTACAAACTGCTAATTCGCAATTATTGCGCATAGTTAAGCATGAAACATGCATATTTCCCAATATCAAGGAGAAAGAGTTACATAAAAAATACGCAAAATATCACATTCGAGGCGAGTGGTTTAAAAATATGTTATAAGAATTAACAATAAAAATTAATTTTTATGTATTTTTTATATCAACTATTGATTAGCACCCCACTCTTTGTGCATGATATTATAACATTTTGTGCAAATATAAAATTTATTGTTGTATACATTAGTTTTAAATAGACATTTTTCACATACATTAATGGCAAAATACAAACATTTAATACACATACCACATAATTCCTTAATAGAACATTCTTTTTTTATTATTACACCAAGACAATTTTCCTTACAATATAACCCACAATCTATTAATTCTAATTTAGTATCATATTCTGTATTATTGAATGATATGCAATTGTTACATACAAAATATTTATAATCCCCATGTGATTTATCCTTATAAATTGACTGATAATATTCATATTTACATTGATTAAATTCTCCAAGATAACAATAAGCGTGTATAAAAGTATCACATACTATACATTGTTCTTGCTCTGATTTATAATTCTTGTAAACTAATGGAATATATAATTTTTGAATGATATTAATCTTGTTGATCTTATCAATAGGCATCCAATGTATTATATCTAAGGCATTGTATTAGTGTAATATTTTAAAAAAATAATGACGTAATAATATACATGAAAGAAATTAAATTTAAAGACTATCCCGATTTTAGACCTAATTTAACTCCACGCGAAATGTTTAAGTCGGGGAGTTTTGGTGGCACATATTGGAAGCCTATTTATTCTGCAGTTACAGAAAAGAATTATAAAAATATATATAAAAAGTATCCCGAATCATGGTGGGTAGGTATTCCACAAGAATTCTTGACCACAACTCGCGATAATTATGACAAGAATATAAATAAATACAAGGTAAAGGTCGGCACAACTCTGGAATATTGGGAAGAAAAGAGTTGGATTACCAAATATAATCCATACGGTTGGGTTCATTGGTATTGCGATTTCTATAATGGTAGACGAACTCCAGACGATGAGAGGCAAATTAATAGATGGATTCGCACCGCTGGTCCAAAAAGCCGTTTTAGACGTAGACTAATAAATCAAATAAATGAAAAGAAAAGCAAATATAACGACTTCACCATAAGCCCTAAAATAAGACAAACCCTACAACATTGGGCTTACCAACTCACAGAAAAAGATTTAAAAAAAAATATAATTTAGATTAACTTGAGAATTTATGATATTACCATAGATGTCTATACAGATGCAGAAACATCCACAACTTAGGTATCCTTAGTTTCTATAAATAACGGTTTACAGAATTACAAAAAATAAAAGTAGGGGGGTGAGATTAAGAAACAAAGGGATGAGTTTCAAGAATTAAATTTACAAATAGATATATATTTAGCAAATACTATTGCTGCTAAATAATTATCAACAAATTAAAGAACTATCAAAGAATATAAAATATCAACCAAAGTTAGATATGGTATCAATTTTGAAGGAAGTTAATGACAATACTATGATGGAAAGAGGATTAACAAAAAAAGAAATTGATGAGTTTGATAGGGAAATAGAACAAAAAATTAATGATATAAATATATTTCAGAATTAGAAAAAGAACTCATTAAACATAGCTTATTACACCCCAGAAATGATAAAAAACAATCTAGCATTGTTGAAATACTTGGTATTCTGGTATTCTGTTTTATGGTAATGATGTATTTTAATAATCAACAATATTACAATAAAAATAAGAAACCAGAAATACGATATGAGATCAGATTATATCCATATAATCAAATATTATTTAATCCTAATACACAAAAAAGAAAAAATTGTTCAAATTATAATAAATTGTTACTATATTGAACAATTTTTTCACTTATACTCATGCCATAGATGTTCCTGTAGCAATGAAAATGTATTCGGTGACATATATGTCGCATCAATTAGGTGGCAAAGGTTTTAATTTCTTCTGGAGTGTAGCGAATATTACTGGGCATCCGCTGTTAAGTACCTCATCATACATAGATTGCGTTATAAATCTTTTTGGGATATAGCGAATATTATCCAAGCATTCGTCAAATGCAATATCACACATAGTTTGATTTATAAATTTTTCTGGAATATGACGAAAATTACTTGAGTATTCGTTAAATGCCCTATCACACAAAGATTCAGTTATAAATTTTTTTGGAATATACCGAATATTACGCGAGTCTTCGTTAAATGCCCTATCACACAAAGATTCAGTTATAAATTTTTTTGGAATATACCGAATATCATATGGGTTTAGGTTTTCTACCTTATCACACATAGTTTGGGTTATAAATCTTTTTGGGATATAGCGAATATTATATGAGTATTCGTTAAATGCAATATCACACATAGTTTGATTTTTTAAGTCTTCTGGAATATACTGAATATACCATGGATAAAAGCTAACTACTGTTTTACATATATTTTGAGTTAAAAATTCTATGGGTATATATTTAAATATATGGGGGTTGTTAGCTGCTATATTGCACATATTTTGAGTTATATATTCCTTTGGAATATGTGCAAGATTTATCTGGTTTTTTTTAAATGCTATATCACACATAGTTTGTGATTTAAACTTATTCGGAATATAGCGAAAATTTATTATCTGTGTTTTAATCTCATATGGCAAATATAATAAATTTTTTGAGTATTCGTTAAGTGTTATATCACACATGTCTTGTGTTTTTAATTCATCGGGTATATACTTAAAAATACGATTCATACAGAAATTAGAAATACTCACATCTTTTATAATATATCTAAGGTTTTTAGGAATAAATTTAAAACATAGTGGAACATTTTTTAAAGCGGCTTCACAAAGTTTTTTACCTTTGTTGTTTTTATTAATATATTTTAAGACAATTCCACCAAACTTATTAACCATAGCCATACAAAATTCTTGAGTTTTGAAACGCTTTTGCACAAATAATAAATTCTCTATGTAATGCATAGCGACTTTACAAATTTCTGGGGTTTGATACCGTATAAACTTTAGACATTTTGGATTTTCAATAATATAAGGAAGACTCATATCTTCTCTGAGGTAGTATGGTATCATTGAAAATTTACAACCATTTTTGATGCGATTTGACCAAATTAATAACGTATCTATATCGACATAGTCACATACAATGGCAAAAAGTACTTTAGGTAAGGTTTGAAACAGCATGTTATTTTCTTATTTTTTTTTTCAATTTTTTTTAAAGTAATAAAAACCATGGATATTTTTGAACTATTATTACTTTTTCTCTCCAATGTTTTGGGGTGTATTATTATTGAGTATAATACGTGGACACGCCGAGATATTGGCATCCAAAAAATAACCCTTATTAAAAAAAACAAGCTTTTGTTGAAGCCTTTGTTAAAGCTTGTAATTTTTTCACTTATACTCATGCCATAGATGTTCCTGTAGCAATGAAAATGTATTCGGTGACATATATGTCGCATCAATTAGGTGAAAAAGGTTTTAATTTCTTCTGGAATATAATGGATTTAAATATATATTTATAGATGGATAAAATCTAACTGCTGTTTCACGCATATTTTGAGTTATATATTCCTTTGGAATATAGAGAATATTCCATGGTTCACGGCCAAATGCCCTATCACACATAGATTGCGTTATATATTCCTTTGGAGTATAGCGAATATTCCGTGGATTATAGCCAAATGCACTATCACACATAGATTGCGTTAAAAATTCTATGGGTATATATTCAAATATATAATTAATCATATTTTTTGAAATATGGGGGTTGTTAGCTGCTATATCGCACATATTTTGAGTTATATATTTCTTTGGAATATGTTCAAGAATTATCGGGTTTTTTGTAAATGCACT
>Ga0115008_10002095_pt1 | contig 16515 bp, 17 predicted proteins | sample FraStrMetagenome_FD_87164 | JGI IMG/M metagenome (GOLD analysis project Ga0115008, IMG submission 87164) | Marine eukaryotic phytoplankton communities from Arctic Ocean - Fram Strait ARC3M Metagenome | ecosystem: Environmental > Aquatic > Marine > Oceanic | place: Fram Strait | collected...
CAGAGTCAGATTCGGCCTCAGAATCAGTCGACCAGTCCGAGTCGCTCATTCTGGATTTATTCATGTTTTTATCTTTATTTACATGTTCAGTTGAGCAGTTTGAGAGTTTCGGAGAAGGAGACATTTTTAATGTTGGCATTATAAGGGCAGACGAAAGAAAACATTGATTTTTCGCTAAAATTCAACAAAAATTGTGAAAGAGATCAGTGCAGATTTTAAATTTCACGAAAGAAAAAAATAATTTACGCAGTGTTGATATTACGCGTAGGCCAATACAAAATAAAACAGTGAAATAATTCACTGAAGTAATATGTGAGTTTTTAGTCAAATCCACTCGAGCTTCCGTCCGAGCTTTCGTCTTCTGACGATTCTTTTTTCTTAGGCACAACTTTCTTTCCTTTTTTCTATCACGAATGTTTGAATTTTTATAGCATTTTTTGTCTTACCTTTGACAAAAGATTTACTCTTGCTTTTGGTTTGGAAGTTGATGGCCCGTTTTCGTCGGAAGATGCAAGATCTTCTTTAAACTCAGGCTCAGATTCGTTTTCAGACGATTCAATTATCTTTAGATTTTTCTTTTTGCGATCATTCGCCGGCATTCGCGCTTTTTTTGTTGGTTTTGCTTCTACATTTTCGATTTTTTTTTTAGTTTTTTTGATTTTAATTACCATTGACTTTTTTTTCAGCTTCAGATTTCAGCGCGTTGAATTTTCTGTCATTCTTTTTCAGCTAAAAAAATATTAATTTTTATTAAAATTTGATTGTTTACCTTTGCTAGGACAAGCCGTTTCGTTCTGTGATCGACATCTTCGTCTTCTATCATCTTCTCAAAGACTTTTACAAATCCAAGCAGCTGCCGTTCTATTTCTTCTTCATCTGTGCTTTCGCCATCTGATCGCTTCGATTTCGCTCTTTGTTGCGCAGCGAGAACTCGCTGTCTTTTCAGCCGATTTAGCTCTTTTTTCTTTTGCTGTTCTTCAAGCGCGATGTCGTGAAGTTTGACGCATTTCTTAACTCGCTGGGCAAATTCAACTGGCTTTGCAACTTTTGACGGGTCGCAAATGTAACACACCCATTTTCCGGAAGCTTCGCATTCTGTAACACCAACGCGCCCAAGATTCCGTAGAACACACTAAATAATCCTGTTGAAAATAATATTCCAAATTTTCTTTAATATTTTGATAAAAGTTCTTTGAATTATTTGTATTGACCTGTTTACAGAAGCTTTCGACGCATTTATCACATCCGTACAAAGTTCCGCCGTCAGCGCACCAGCGACAGTGCTCGTAGTATCCCTCTGCATCAGTAGTAAATAGTCCATTCGAGTAGAACTCACTGCATTTCTCGCACTGAAGAGTTTTCATCACAGGATGCGTAAAGAAAATATCGAAGGGGTTGAGTTGAGCTGGGCAGGAACTGCAACCAATTTCTTCACGGTGCATCCATGACCAAGGGTGCTCAACGTCCGAGAAAGGATTCATGATTTCTGAAATTATAAAACTATTAATAAATTTCGAAGTACAAAAATATATTCAAATTGGTAAGTTGATATAAAAATGATCATTTGCAGTACAAAAATAAAAAGTTTTTAGGTAGAACAATCGGATTAGAATAAAAAATCGGGTTATCAAAACTATTCAATCGCTTCGCTTTCAGTCTGGGCGGCAGCACGTGATGCAGCTATACTGGCTTTCAGCTTCTTGATCGTTTCCGCGTCGACGAACTCTGTCACATGGCGATCGGAGTCTTTTTGAATTAACCTTTAAAATCGTTAAATTAAGAAAAATCGACTTTTAATCTTTACTTCAGATATTCGGTTGCTTTAGTTGGGTTTGTGGAGGCGTGGAATTTGACACAGAAAGCAGCGAGATCAGCCATCCGAACACATGACTAAAAAATTACTTTAAAAATTTATAAAATCACTCGCAACTCACGTTTCCTTCGTGGACTTCACGCATGAGCGCTGAGACCATGTCAATTCCATCTGAAGGTGACGACTTCATGGCTTTGACAACGTCCGTGAATTTTTTGTAGTCGATTGCTTTCTCTCGTAAGATGTTTATCTGCTCGCTTGTATCAGCTTTTGAGCTTTGAAGCTGCTTCACGGCTTGTTGCAAGAGCCCAAGAGCCTTAAAACTGAGCACCAGTTAGTTTTTTTTTTGACTACCTGATCGTAATCGCTAGCAGAATCGATCTGATGCTGGGCACACTCGATAAAGAAGGTTGTCATCAAATCGAGCTTTCTAGCTTTTCTGTAAAAAGTCACAATCGCCTTGAGAATCGCCGGATCTTCTTGCCATGCATTTGTGCTGCGCAAATAATTCCCAGCGAGAATGAACAAAGAAGGATCGCGAGCTAACTGCGCGAACTCCACCATTTTCTTTACATCGCCAAGTCGTGCCAGACATTTCATCGCTTCCTGGCGCAGGCCTGAAATTTATGGTAAAATACACATGGGGGATTTTTAAATAATGTCCGAGATGATAAATATTTTAGTCATCGCAAAAAATGTCAGTTTCCAGCTCAAATACGGAATGGTGTGGGATTTTATGCAAAGCATCTTTTGTCATCGAAATAGAATTTCAAGTATCAAAATTGTGAAATTATTTATTTCATATTTGAGCTTCTCGTTCATATATCAGTGATATTATATCACGGAAGACCACTCACGGAATCGATTTTCAAAATTTAATATTCTTACCAGCGTGCTGAAATAATTTCGCAGCGTCGGCGAACTGAGTCTTGTCGTAACAGTGCTGCGCAGCTGCTTTCATGATCTTCTCTCGACCGGGAACATCTGAGGAACATCCTGCGATGATTGTTTTTGAATAATAAATACCTGGTGGCAGGTTAAGAAGTTCCACCATTCTCGGGGACATGTCAACATCTTCCTCAATGATAATTTGCATTGCACGTGGATAGCTCTTTGATAATATAAACAGATGGGCTGCTTTTGCGCTTCTGCCATGCTCCAAAAAGAATTTTGCGCAGCGACTGAGGACCTCCGGTGGAGCTGAACGCCATTTTCTACAATTTTTCACGTCATGATAGATTTTCTCTAAAAAGAAAATTTCGTTCAATAGAAAACTATTCCTGAATGATCCAACTCATCAACAAGTTGCTCCAGAACGCCAAAGCGCTGTTGTTGGAAAACAAGATCAATTGCTTTAGCCAGGTTCCCAGCACGATGGTAAAGCAGAACCGCTTTATCCAACGTAGACTCGTTCTTCTGAAAATGATCGGCAGCGAGAAGCATATCTCGTGGCTGGCTGTTCAAAATTCATCACAATTAATTGTTATTTTTCGATTTCCATTCATGGAAGAGCAATAAAATTTGTATTGTCTTTTATAATAAAATTTTCCGAGACGTCTCAAAATTCGATAAGAACTTTTCCTGAGAAGAGCAACATTGAAAAGCTGATCCTCGAAGCCATGCTCTTTGCAAATTCGTATTACATTGTTGTAAGCTCCAGCTCTTGTGTAGAAATGAATCGCCTGCTTCACATCCCCAGCAAGTTCATGATGCCTAGCCATGTGAAGACAAGCCGCTTTTAAGAAAATTAGAAATATATATCGAAAATGGAATAGCTTACCAGAGTCTCCAGTCTCATTTGCAAGCTTGTCTGCCTCGTTGAAATCTTCTTTAACACAAAGCACACGAGCAAGTGCTAAATAGTCGCCGCATTGCCTAGATTTCATAAATTAATTGCTTATTTGTTTTTTTATTTACTTGTAATATTTCTCCGCTTCTTCAAACTCGCCAGTGTACTCCATGTACTGCGCCCACCATTTGTTCATATCTGTATTTTTCTGGACGTACGATTTGAGTCTCTCTGGCTCGTCGAAGAGCATTCGCGGTATCTCAAACAGGTGCGTTTTGCTTTCTTCGTAGTGTCCCACTGCTTGCTCATACTCTTTCTCCCATTCGCATTTCTTGGCGAAATTATAATGAGTAGAACGAAGATGAAGCCTGTCACTCTTCTTTGCTGTCGTCAGAGCGTCGTCCCAGCGGCCAACAGCTTGGTAGAATTTATTGAGTAAGTCAAATCGTTTAGATTGAATGTACAACTCCTCTGCTTCCTTGTTCATGCCTAGTTGCATCGCAAGCATCGCCACGCGAGCTTCGACAGGCTCTTCGTTTTGAACTTTTCTGAGCGCAGCTGCAGCCGCAGCGTTACCCATATTCGCGAGACAAACTTGAGCAACGTCTATTCTTTTCGTATAGACGCAGCGCTTCGCCAGATTCAGCCAAACTGTCTCGTTTTTTATAAGTTTAATCGAGTTGAAAGCTGAGTCCAAATCACCAAGAGCCATTTGTCGTGAAAAATCAAGCAGCGCAACTCGAGTTGTTTTGTCACATTCTGTCAGACCGACAAAGTCTTGTAGTGGAACTTTTCTGATCTCGGAATCTGTCGTTGAAAAGTGCAAATTCGGGGTGCACAAACTGAGGAATTTTCTCCCGTCTTTTGGAAACGCGATTCTTTCTTGGCTGACAACCTCACTGTCGGTTGACCAAACGAGAACAACGAGATGTTCCGAAGAAGAAGCATACTCGATCGCGAGCAGTTGTTTGTCGTGCTCGTCCCATTTCATATTTAAAGGATAAAATCTGTCCAAATTGTCTTCATTTTGACCTTCATTCTCATCGTTGATATCATAAGAGAACATTTTCTGTCGATCAGGTGCATATATATGAATTCGAGAGCTGGACTCTCCTCGTCCATTATCAGTTGTCATAGAAAGCCGATTTGCAGCGCAGTTTACTGCAATGTCTGTAACAACGCCGATATCTGATCCGAGCGTTGTCAAGTCACGATGAACAGTTTGTTTTGCCTCACGACGAGCCAGATCAAAAACCTTGACAGTGCTTGGCACAATCGCTGCAGCCAGATAGTTGCCGTTGATGGTCATTTTTACGGAAAAGCCACCGAGACTCAAGATCTGTTTTTCAACGCCGGCAAGTGAGTGACAACGAATTTTTGTCTGGTCATCATTGAAAGAGTAAACAGTTTGAGCGGACATGGCGAGTTGTTGAGATGGCGATTCAAAGCTCCCACTGTTTGTAGCCAGGCCATTTGGACCCATTTCTTGGATAAACATCGACTGTCCGGAGTAGATCGTGAAATTCGGCGGACATAAAGCAACGTTGTAAATAGGAACATCATTATCATGCACGATTTTTACATTATTTTGAATAATTTGAAGGCGTTTTGGCCCCATCTGAATAATTTGCATATCTCCCCGCGACATTTCAGAAATTTCCTGTTCACGCAAGTAGAAAGCCGAGCTCTTACTCGCAACAGCAAGGAGCGGAGTAAGTAATGACTTCTTGAACCATGTTAGAGACATCGCGGGTTTTGTAGCAGATGATTTTTTCGATTTTAAAACCACCGCATTACTTTTGCTTCGTGAGTAGCTCCAAAAGCTCACGCCGTTGGCTCCTAAAGCTGCTGCGACTGTTCCATTGTGGCAAGCGACTGAAGTCATCGAAGCTCCATCTTCATTTTGAACCAGATGATGCTCTGATGCTTGCATGTCCCAGATTTTCAGCGACGAATCGCCGGTTGTTGAAACCATGACTCCAGGTGCTGCCCAGTCGCAAGATATCGTTTTGCCGGACAGTTTTATTTTGCCCAGCTCCATCAGTGAAGAATCTGGAGTCACTCTGAATGCTGCGAGGGAGATATCTTTACAAACGGTTACGAGAATCGAGCGTTCGATGTTAAATTTGAATTCTGTAATTCCAGCCGGCGCAGAAAGACATTCAATAAGCTGCCCTTTTGCATCGATGAAATAGATTTTTCCATCATTAGCGCCGACAAAGAAGCCAAGAGATTCGACAGTTTGAGTAAGATCCATGCTTCGGCTTGGGTGAAGCTGTCCGAAAAGATCTTCGCCACTGACTGCCGCAACGGCCATTTTCGCGAGATCTGAACTCGCTCCGTCTTGTTTCCGACAAAGAATTGCTCCTGCGCCGCTTGGAATTTTATGCTCCCACGCTGGCTTGAGCTGCAGTTGAGCTTTCGCATTTGCTCGAAAAGATTTGACAACGCCGTCGTCCTGTATTGAAGCAAGGCGTTTTCCGCCGGGCTGTGACCACGCTAGATTTATGATTGTGACGCCATCAGGCGCAAGCTCGCTGTGCTCTGTTTTCTCGCCATTGACTGTATTCCAAATCAAAACACTTCCAGAAGCCCAGACAACTGCAAGAATGGCTTTTTGCGGATGCCAGAGAATTTTGAGCGGGCGAACATGCTTTACTTCGTTGTCTATTGCGACGCCATTACTGTTGTAGACTGTTACAACACCCTGATTTGTCGCAGGATTGTATGATGAGACTGCAAGTCTTTGCTCTTTGTCATGAAATAATATTTCGTCGCATTCGCCTGCTAGTTCTGGCAGTGCATGATCGAAAAAGAGCGTCATTGCATCTAAAAACGCGGTTTTATCCTTTATTCAAGTCTGGTAATAAACACAAGTTGTATCAGTTTAGGTACATAACGTCAAGAATGAAAAGTTTTGAAAATAATAATGTAATTTGTCTATTCACACATTTTCTTCGACTGATGTTTCGTGAGATCTTTGTCTCTTCGGGCCAAGAATCTTTTCCAAATCAGATGCATGTAAAACTTCCTCGCGAATCAACAGATTAACAACTTCTTGAAGTTTTTCTTTATTCTTGATTAAAATTTCTTCTGCAGTCGCAATCGCAGAGTTCATTATATTTTGCCGCTCAATGTCGATTTGTCTTTTTGTGGCATCCGAATACATATTTTCTTGTGTAAAATTAACTTGACCAACTGTTGGTGAGAAGCCGAATGACGTGACCATCTTTGTTGCCAGATCTGATGCGTTTGTGGAATCTTTGTCGTTGTCAATTTGAGTAGAAATTCGTCCAAATAAAACTTTTTGCGCGATTTTTGGAGCTAAAAGTACTCCAAGACGTTCTTTGAGATATTCTTCTGACTAAAAATTCAAATAAGTTTACATAATTGTGAGTTTTATTTGCTAATTTATGAGTTTTATAAAAATGAAAATTTTAGATTCTTTAATAAGTTACCTGTAAAAATCTTTCTTTTGTCTGATATTGAGTATATCCGACGTTTGAGTGCGATCTCGGAACAATAGAAGCCTTCAAAACTGGATCTTGCGTTTCTGAAAGCCAAGATACTACGCATTTGCCAGCTTCAAGCGCAGCCAAAATAGTTTTTGTTTCAGCCTTCATCGTGTTGTTGTCTTTTCGTGTTCCCGACATAATTCTATCAATTGCCGCTTCAAAGTGAGAGCTCTTTATGAGATCAGACTGTTCTCGAGCGGCAAGTAACGCCGCTTCATTTACAACATTTGCGATTTGAGCGCCGGAAAAGCCAGGTGTCAGCTTTGCTAGCATTTCTGCGTAAACTTTTGGGGGCTTCTCAGTTTTGATTGTCTTTAAGTGGACCATGAAGATGTCCCTTCTTCCGTCGCTAGAAAGGGTTAAGTTAATGCATTTGAAATGACTGCATACGTTGCTGGAAGGTCGCATTGAATTTTGCGATCAAATCGACCAGGGCGAACTAGAGCTTCATCGAGAGATGTTGGATTGTTTGTTGCCGCCATGAGGACGATCGTGTCGTTGTCTGAGCCAGTCATACCGTCCATTTCAACCAGCAGCTGGTTCAAAGTGTTGTCTTTTTCTGCAGCTCCACCTCCTGCTGACATTCCTTGTGCTCTCTTTCTTAAAAAACATTGTGAAAAAGTCTGACGATTGAAGCTCTTACTTTCCGATAGCATCAAGCTCATCAATGAAAACAATGCAAGGCTGATTTTTCCTCGCGATTGAGAACATTTCTCGTATATCTTTCGCGCCTTTTCCAGCGAGCGACTGGACGAATTCTGAAGAAGATTTGTAGTAAAACGGCACGTTACAGTCATTTGCCACTGCTTTTGCGAGCATTGTCTTTCCAGTTCCTGGTGGGCCCGTCAGAAGCACGCCTTTTGGCATTCGCGCGCCAAGAGATGTGAATCTGTCCGGATTCTTGAGGTATTGAACAAACTCTTCGATCTCCTGCTTCTCTCCTTTCATTCCCGCGACGTCTGATAGTTTCACGTTTGTTTTCATCACTGGAGTCATGGCATTTTTCTTCGCGTTTGGGTTATTGGTTTCCATTTGGCGCATCACCATTTGACCCATTTGCATCAAACGCTGTCGAAGACCTCTAACAGTGCCACCTCCCATGACTGAAGCATGGATAAAGATTGGATCGGTTACAGGGCTACTAACCAAGATAATAAGCTGTAATGACCATGGAGAAAACAGAGCCTAGAAGCTGTCCCTGTATGTTGGCTTTGTAATCGCCGAAATTTTCGATTGATTTAAATGTTGATCCTTGTGTCAATGTTCGCAAGTTTCTCCCGGCTACAGAAATATTTAATTGAGGAAAGATACTGTTTAAAATGATCATACCGACTCGCTCGCTTGGATGAATGTTGTAGTCGTTTTCAAACTTTCCAAGCTCTGTGTGGAAAGTGTTGTAGTTAACGTTCATCAAGAACTTTTGGCCGTTTTGCAGAGTGACAACGATTTCTTTCTGCTCAGTTCCGTCAAATCGGATGGCCATGTCTTCTACGTCGCCGCGCGCTAGATAGTGGCTGAAGAATCGGTCCATCGGAATCCGGTCCAGATTTTCCATATCTGATCAAAAATATTAAAAAAATAGCTCGATTGAAGTTTCTCTTGCCTTCTTGCATCCGCATTTGTGACGACAAGTCGATATATCTGTACAATGAATCGAGGCCGATAAGAAGAATGATTCCGAGAAGAATGTTTACCGCCATGTTGAGTGTTTTATTCTTCTTTTCGACTTCTTCCTTCGCAACATTAGCTTTTGCCTTTTCCTCTTTTGAGCGGATATTTTTCTTTTCTTTCAAGACTTTTCTGTATTTCTCAAATGCTTCGAGATGGTCTTCTGGTTCAGCTTCATTCTCTTCTTTTTCTGAAGCGCTTCTTCTTGTTTTGCGAACTCGGCGGTCCAGGTGTGAAGTTACTGTCAACTGTCTGCATTGTTGAAAATTTACAGGTCGAAGAGAAACTCTTCTTGCTAATAAAAAAGTTCTGCTACAAATCAGTCTCTGCATTTTGTATTCTGTATTTCTGCTTTTGAATTTTTAGCTTGTTAAATTTTGCTCATGAGTCGAAGAATCTTCTCGAAGCGCAACCGATCTCGACCCTCAATCTTACAAAATTATTACATAAGACCCTTCCAGAGCCATTTGTGCCTCCAGGGCGGAGATGCATATAGGCACATATGGGTATGATCGATTGATCACACATTGAATGAATGTATTGTGAAACGGGCAGTAAAATAGAATTTGGTCTAGAATCGCTTTCGTCGCGCGACTTCCGGTTTCCAAAGAATCGGGTTTGTTTCTTCTGTGGCTTCCGCGTCTTCTTTGTAAAGTTTGATAGTCTTGAATTAAATTTATCGTGCGAAAAGAAACTTTCTCATTTACCTTATCACCTTCACAAGAAATAAGTCTACTTTCTGATTTGTCAAAAGCGAGAGCAAAAATGCCAGACTCAGAATCGAGGGAGCCAGGCTGGACTGGCGCCTGATAACGCTGGAAGTTGTAGCCTGTTCTCCAATCGAACCACTGCATGGTTCCGTTGTCAGCTCCGGAAACCATTACGCCGTCGGAATTGATTGCCAAAGCGTTCAGAATAGCGTTGTGTCCCGAGACATTTTGGATGAAGTTTCCTAAAATTTCAGAGTCACTTTTTTTACAAGTTTTTATCTTACCATCTGGGAACTTCCACTGCTTGATATTATCAGGAGCCGCAGTAGCGAAACTGTACTGTTTGGGATGAAGAGCCAGAGCTCGGACAGATTTTTTGTGGTTAGTGAGAGTACAGTGCCTAAAGAGCAAATTCTAGGACAGAGGTTTAAGGTTCAACCATACGTTTTGCCAGCAGCGAGGTCCCAAAGGCGAACAGTTGTGTCGTGTGAAGATGTGATAACTTGTGGCTCAGCTGCTTGGCATCTAACTGCAGCGACTGTATTTGTATGGCCTGGATAATGAGTTTATAAGACAGAAGAAAAAACCGCACGGTACCTGTCAAAGTCATAACGTTAGCTTTCGTTCTCATATCCCAAACTCGGCCACAAGCATCTCGTCCGACTTAATTAAAAATTTAAGCGAAGCTTAAAACGAAAGGTCTAACCAGAAACGAGAACATCGATAGTAGGATGCAAATCAAGTCCGTAAACGGAAGACAAATGTCCGTGATAATGTCGAATGACTCTGTTGTACTCCATGTCCCAGCATTTGACTGTATGATCCTGACCGCAACTAAAGATGTACGGATGTCTAGTCGACACTTTCACTCCTCGTACTTCAGAAATATGACCAGTTAGAGTCAGCTTCAGTTTGCCACTCGCAGAATCCCAAATTTTGATACATCTTAATTGGTTTTAAAAATAGAATTCTTATTATAATTAACCTATCGTTAGATCCAGTGACGAACCACTCATTTCCAGGCTCGAAGTCAACGCAACGAACCCATCCAATATGCCCAGAAATGACTCGATAAAGCTTCCAGGGCGCGCGCCACTTTGGTTTTGGCATCACTGGTGCTTTTCGCTGCGCGATCTTCATCTTTTCTTCTTGCTTTTCTTTGTCAGTTTTTACTAACGATTGATTTTAACAAGTTTTTCCGAAGAAAACAGCGAAATGAAATTTAAAAATGCTTCGTTTCACCACAAAATCGTTTAATTTTTTTAAGATTCGTTTTTGGACCGCTGAGTTGAGCGAAAATTAATGGATTTTTGCTATTTTTTCGCCAAAAATTTGGTCAAAATAGCACCAAACAAGCACGCAAATTTTTCCCTGAGAATTCTTATATGATTTTAATCAACTTTCCTGGTACAATAGCTCCGTGCTGGTTCGGTCTGGCGATAGGCGTCGGAACATTTTCAGTTCTGTTCTGTTTTGAAATATCTCCATCTCCAACAAGAGACTTTCCATCTGTAATGGCAAGTGTCTTCTCTCCTTCGATTGCTAACGCTCTGCCTGGAATCTTGGCTGCTTTAGGTTGACTCTTCTCTAATCCGCCGTACTCTTGCTTCGTCTTTATTGCTTTCTTCATCTCTTCGGCAGTTTTATCTACAAGCTTGTTGAGTATCTGTATTGATCTTTTGCGTTTAATTGAAAAAATCTGGATTTGTTACTGTACTGGTTCAATACCTGGTTCAGGCATGCAACCGTGGTCGGAAATGAATGTATCATGTGTTCTTTTCAGCGATCGGAAGCAAAGGGTGTGCACCCCGTGCTTTGTAACAGGCATTTGCTCTACTTCTGCACTCATTCTAAATTGTCTGATTTTAAAATTGCGCATTTTTAGGAAGCATTTTGAGGTTTATCATTTTATTCAGATATAATTAGAACTCATATAAATATGAAAAAAAATTGAACCTCTTATTATTATTGATTCATTTTATAGATTTATGAAGACATTTTGACGCTGAAACATTAGAGGCATTTCAAGACACAAAAAAAGTTTCATTTTTTTATTAGTTTTTGAGGTTTATTTTCATTCTTTAATAAACGCAGATTCGAGTATTAATTTTGTCAGCTTCAGTGGAGGGTACTATGTCATTGTCACATTTTTGAAAACATATGGGTAGGAGTCATTTTATAGTTTTTTTTTAGATTCTTGTTTAAATTTATATCAGAAAGTAAGACTGATTAATGACTACGCAGTTACAATTCTTGTTTTTCATTTAATTTTCGAGGTTTTGTAGCCTTATTTTCTTCTTTTTGAATAATCGCTCATATTATTCAACAGTATCATTTCTAGAAGCGGCGAAGATTCTCTTTCTTCGTCGGGCGAAATCAAGCGCGCTGAGTGGCTGAATCGCGTCATTGATTCGAGGTTCTCCTTCGACTGGTACGTTCCTCAAGCTGACGCTCAGCTGCATAATTTCTTAACTTTTTTTTGGAATATTCGTGCCCTGAAAGGCCTGATTTCTTCCCTGATAGAAAATAATTTACCTCTTTTTTTTTGAATAAGTCATTTTTTAGAAGTTGTCAGAATTTTTATCTGAAATAAATCTGATTGAACTCTTTTCGTTTTTGAACATGATAGAGTTGATTATCTGTGTGAGCCCCTCATAAACCTCGCGCATCTAAAATGACCGATGAAACCGTTCAAAACTGAGGAATTTGGACTGATTTGATTTGGGGCACTCCCGTGATCTAATAGAATCGTCGTTGATCCTCCTCTATATCCTTCAGTCGTTTTTCCTTCTTTGGCATACTTCCTGAGCAGCTTCAAGAAATACGCATTCTGCTGACCCGATATCCGGAATTTAACAAAACGACTTATTTTCCACTGTTCGCTTTCCATAATTGCGAGTCGCAACTTGCGACCGGATATCGGGTCAACAAAATCTGTATTTCTGAAGCTGCTGAGGAAAAATGCCAAAGAAGCAAAAATAAATAACTTGTGTTATAAAAAAACGTAAAATAGTTTTATAAAACCTCGAAAAATCGCGCTTGCCTGACACTACGACAGAGCATTTTAAAAGTGATACGTAACTAAATTTGGAAGAATGCAAAAAAAAAAAAAGATCTAAGACTTCGTAGGGGTCGCCTTTGAGGGCGCGCTCGTGGCTCAGCGTCCGCTCTTAGTCGGGCAGCGCCATTTTTCCAAAAGATAATATCCGACACTTTTAAGAATTTTTGAACTCACCTGGTCCACAGATATCGATATACAGAGAGCATAAAGATCGAAGATCGAAATTATTCGAGAGAAATAAATTATCCATAATAATGAGCAAAGAAACAAAAGAACTGAAAACGCTTGACGAGGAGCTTACGAAGCTAGAATCCCTTCCAAACAGAAACCTTGCTGCAGAGGAACGGATTTCATATTAAAAAATATTAAATGCTTTGGTGAAAATGCATGAAATTTCGCGGTCAATTCAAATCGTGAAATCTGGGTCAGAAAAGGTTTCAATTGATTGCTGCAAACTTACCCGCTGCGCTGCTGAACAAAAGGATCTGGGTCGAGGAGCGGCAAAACTGCCTAAATGTGTCATTTGCTAAATGCTCTGATCCGATGGCGATCATAAATGTAAGCCAAAATCATCAGTTTTATTGCTCCAAAACTTTCATTGAAAAACTAACATAATTTGATAAGCTTCCAAATTGATTTTCGATGATCGAATTGACAAATTTTTGGGAGTTCAATAATTCATCAATTCGCAGCATCACAATTTTGCGAAAACACCGGCCAGATAGAAACAAGTTCGGGCAGCTGAAAAGGACACATTTTATGGCGCCCGCTATAGAATAATCATAAAGGCGATCTGCTGTAGCGCGTGTCGTTTTCCTTTCCGGGCGAAGTTACTCTACCGCAACGTACCAAGCGGCTAAATAAACAGTCGTCACGGGATTCTGGTCTTCAGCCTGTTCCAGAACTTCCGCTTTTCATGCATCGCGACTTTTCTATTGCCGATCATTCGCGCTAATCATCTTGTTTTTTCCGCTTTAGAAAAGGATCATTTTCAGGCTTGCCAAGCGGTCCAGATCGACGCTGCGAAGCTGAGCGATCTATACGGCCGAACGCTACTCCATGTCGCCGCGCGAGTTCCTGACCTCGCCGCTGCCGACAAGCTGCTGAAACTCGGAGCCGATGTTAATTAGGGGTCATAAAACACGGAATCATCTTTATACGAAATCTAACATGCCACAAATGACCTCGTTAAAGCGCTACAAATGCCTCGGGCGTGAGTCCTCTCCATTCGGCGATAGCAGCTGGGCACGACAAAATGGCGGTGAAAATATTGGACGGCGGGGGCGACCCCGCTCTAGAATCATTATCGGCACGGGCGCTAAATATGTCATTTTCTAAAACCTGCCATAAGTGAATAGGCTGAGGTAGGGGTGCACGGTCGGGGGCACTTTGCTCTCATCGAGAAGTAGCCGAGGAAACGGCTCAGCGTTGCCTGCCCCGTCTCTTCAGTCGCTATATGCTCGGCAATTTCGAGCAAGACAGCTTTTGCGGTATTTTATCACGTGACTTCTTCTTTCCGGGCGCTCGAACTTCCGATCGCGAAGTACCTTCAAAGTTCAACGAAGCCGAACTTGTGCGGAAGTAGTATTCATAAAAATTAAAAAGGAAATTAAACCATAATTACGAAATAGTGGTGTAGAGCGTTGATCCCGTCACGACGGCGTCTGCTGGATTTAATTGAAAATTTAATATTTACCAGATAACTAAACTCTGCTGTCGTTTCGCTCTGGCCCGTGTCTTCTGAATCCACTTGAGTCACTCCACTCTCGCTTTTGCGCCGGTGTTGAAATCGCATGTCGATAGCCAGTGTCTTCGGCGCCAGTACTCGAAACGAGTTCTACAGCGAAGCAGGGAAGAAACGGGCCAGCGCCCGACCCATGTGGGAGGCAGCTGCGGCTCGCAGCGCACTTCGTCTACGCAGATTAGCGCTAACCAGAGCCCTTACCAGCCGGTGAAAACATTAGGAGACACGTAGAAGTGTTCATATACCTTTTCTTTGGCTTTTGAGTCACCTTCTCATAATTTTAAAACCACAAAATTTATACAGCCGAGCTTTGTGGTTGTTCAAACGTTACTTATACACGATAATCTCGCAATCCAATATATACCGTTACATTTCGTGTCTTGAAAAAACTAGGCTTATCCACCCATTAATTGACCTGAAGTAAAATAAAGTGTTATAGTAATCTGATCTGAGATTGCGGTATGCGAACGGACCGGTCGTGAGCGTTATTACTTAGCAATAGACCTTGTCCTCCCTGGCGCAAATTCGCGATAACGTGAATATTTCAAAATTGGCGTCCGTACAAAAGTGGCGAATCTTTCGCGTTCCTTATCCTGGCTTACCAAAAGATGTCTGGAACTGCACGCGCCCTGATGTCGATCTGGAAATGCCGAAAGAACTTCACGATCGTCTTCACGTCCCGAAAATGGCTTGTAAACCTCAGCAGTACAGTTCTCATCAGACTGGTATCTTCAAGGCCGCTTTTGAGGATGATATTGAAGCGGTAACGGAGTTTATAGAAAAAGACACACACTTGAGTAAGTTACCTGGTCGATTTTGTTTACAGATTTATTTCAACACTAGCACTAGATATACGAAACTGGCGAGGTGATACACCGCTGAATTGCGCAATACGTGGAAAAGCGGAGAACACCATCGACTGGCTTCTTGAGAACAAGGCGAGTCCTGAATTCGGCGGCTGGCTGTACGAACCGCCGATTGTCGCCGCCACTGCAATCAATAACGAGTCTGCAGTGGAAACTCTGCTGAGGAAGGAGATAGGTACAGGTATTTATAACTTCAATTATAAAGGTCTTAAAAAGCCAACGATCACTGTCACAAATGCTTTCTCGGGCAGAAATAACGTTAAATGAAAGAGCCGCGAATAAATCATTTCATATACGCTGTTCTCGCTGAATTTATTATCACCCATTTTCGTAGATGTAGACGGTGTCGACGAGCGTGGCTGGACCGCAGTGTTAGTTGCCGCGAAGGCTGGCTTTTATTCGCTTACGAAGAGGCTTATAAATTTCGGTGCAGACTTAAGTTTACGTTCCAAACAGGTGACTCCGTTTTTTTATCTAGCTTTTTTCAATTACATTATCAAGGGTGACTCTGCTGCGTATTGGGTGGCAAAACACAACTGGGAGGATATTTATGAGCGCATAACGCAGGAATCAAACTTCAAGTATGTCTTACAAGATGCGATGGAATTCGCCGAGGAGCAAGATGACGAGCAGCTGCCGGCTCTGTTAAAGAACAAGGATCAAAATGTGAACACAAGAAGGCCGCCTGGGTCACCAGAAGGCCCGCCTGCCAAGAAGCACTGTCAATAATGTTTATTATAACTTAAAGAATATTTAGATAAAAAGGATAAAATTGATAATCGAGTTTTATGTTTTTGTCGATGAAATTTTCACTTCTGGATGATCAGCATCGTAAAGCGGAGATGAATTCTTTTGATTCTCGACTTCTTGAAGCATTTGAATGAGAACGCAGCTGGTGCACCACATTGCAAGGCAGAAATTGCGCATCGGTCCTTCATCAAGAATCCCAAAACGCATCATGAATTTGAAACGAGTGTCTGTTACGGCCCATGTTCCACAACAGAGAGGATTGAGAAAGTAAAGCGCACAGTATGGCCACCCTTTGCGCCCAATCTGCTCATTGACGCTGCCTAGCGCAACACAGGGACATAAAAAGGAGAGGAGGCAAATTCTTGGACCGAAATTGAACCAGGAGCCGAGTTCATATTGCCAACAGCCGTCTACTGTAATATTGAAGTCTGGTCCTGACCGGTAGCTGCCATCTGATGGCTGAGAGACATATTAAAGAAATGTCAGAATCTGTTAGTCAGATGTGCCGGCAAAGGTGGCATCGATCATTCTTGCCAGGGCCTGACAGTCAGGCTGCTACTCACGTTTTTGTTATATTTTGTCAAAGTTCCACGCTTGCC
>Ga0115008_10002098_pt1 | contig 16497 bp, 15 predicted proteins | sample FraStrMetagenome_FD_87164 | JGI IMG/M metagenome (GOLD analysis project Ga0115008, IMG submission 87164) | Marine eukaryotic phytoplankton communities from Arctic Ocean - Fram Strait ARC3M Metagenome | ecosystem: Environmental > Aquatic > Marine > Oceanic | place: Fram Strait | collected...
GACCCCCTGCGATTCCCATAGGCGCCTTACCTCGCGAGTACGGCCCTCGCCCAAAATTACCCTAAACCACTGATTACTGGCATTACGCTCATCATTACTACGTGAGTGTTGTGCTTTAACCGTCTGAAATTTTGCCACGCCATCTTCAAGAATAACGCCTTCAGAGAGCCTCTGTATCATTGCTTCTGTGACTTCGCCATGAACACGTACCATGTATTCACGCTTTACCTCATAGGAAGGATGCATTAAGCGATTGGCCAATTCTCCATGGTTTGTAAACAACAATAATCCACTAGTGTTGATATCTAACCTGCCGATGGCAATCCAACGCCCACGACTCACTTTCGGTAGCTTATCAAACACTGTTGGTCGGCCATCGGGATCAACCGTAGTACATACTTCACCCTCAGGCTTGCTATACATTAAAACCCTAGGACTATCATCTGTTACCACTTTAACAGGGCGGCCATCTACCAGAATCCGATCCTCTGGAATTGCTCTATCACCAAGCTTAGAGGTCGAGCCATTCACCGACACTCGCCCAGCAGATATCCACTTTTCTAGCTCTCGGCGAGAACCAAGACCCGCAGTTGCTAAAAGTTTCTGTAATTTTTCACTCATCGGATGCCACGCTGTTATTGGCAGATTTATTAGTCTGCTGGATTGGTAATGTCAGGTTAGAGGACGTATCTTCAGACCCATCCTCCTGCTGATTCAGTTCAAATTCTGTATTATCGGCAGACGCTAAATCATCGTTAGCTGTGCTTGATATTTCCGTTGGAGTGGCCGCTAACGCTAGCTCCAAGTCAGGATCTAACTCAGAGAAGTCTTTGATATCACCCAGAGTTGGCAAGTATTCCAAACTCTTAATATTAAAATAATCTAAGAATTGTTTAGTGGTTGCATAAAGCGCCGGTCGACCCGGTACGTCGCGGTGCCCAACGACTCGCACCCAGTCTCTTTCTTGCAACGATTTAATAATATCTGAGCTTACTGCAACACCTCTTACCGCCTCGATATCTCCTCGAGTTAAAGGTTGGCGGTAAGCAATCAATGCCAGCGTTTCAAGCATCGCTCGGGAATAACGCTTTGGCTTTTCTTCCCACAGCCGATTCACCCATTCAGACAGCTGCTGCCTCACTTGAAAACGATAACCACTGGCAACCTGCACAAGCTCAAAACCACAATCTTGACAACCCGCCTGAATCTCTTCAATAGCAGCTCTTATTTGATCTCGCGGAGGGCGCTCGGCTTCTTCAAATAGAGTTTCTAATCTAGCTATATCGATCGGTTTTCCGGCAGCCATAATAGCGCCTTCAACAATTTTTCTTAACATATCTGAATTCATGATGACCTTGCTTTAACGTGAATAGCCCCAAAAGATTCGTTTTGCACTATCTCAACCAACGACTCTTTAATGAGTTCCATGATCGCCAAAAAAGTAACTACAACGCCCAAGCGACCTTCGCTTTCTTTAAACAAACTGATAAAAGGTACAAATTGCTTGTCACGAAGAACCTCCAGAACATGAGACATTCGCTCTCGAGTAGACAACTTTTCACGCTGAATATGGTGTGACTCAAACATTTCAGCACGACGCAGTACATCAGCCAATGCGCTCATCACCTCACGCATATCTACTTCAGGAAACTGGCGCTCGTGAGTCCTGTCTGGCGACTCAGCCGTAGCTTGATGGATGTCGCGCCCAAGACGCGGTATTTCGTCAATATCCTCGGCTGCAGCCTTAAATCGCTCATATTCCTGCAAGCGTCGAATCAGCTCAGCACGTGGGTCACCCTCTTCATCCTCTTCATCCACCTGACGAGGGAGCAAAATACGTGACTTTATTTCCGCCAGCATAGCCGCCATGACCAAATACTCTGCGGCTAATTCCAGATGGATTGCCGACATTAAATCAATGTAGCTCATGTACTGGCGAGTAATTTCAGCAACATTAATCTCTAAAATATCAAGGTTTTGCCGCCGAATGAGGTACAGCAACAAGTCCAGAGGGCCTTCAAATGCCTCTAAAATAACTTCAAGCGCATCCGGCGGAATATAGAGATCTTTTGGAAGAGTAGTTAGCTCTTTACCTTGCACCACAGCAAACGGCATTTCCTCTTGCTGCGGAGTCAGTGGCGTAGCCGCTGTGACGCCAGCAGGCGACAAAATATCGCTTTGTACGGGTGCTTCGCTCGCCACTATCTACCCCACTTTTACTTTAAAGATCATTATAACCAGATTAGTAGCTAGACACATCAGCATTGTTAAAAACTAGAAAAATCACCTGTACCCTGACGCATAATCTGAGGGCTTACATCAGTCATATCAATGACGGTTGTCGGCTCATGACCGCAATAACCCCCGTCAACAATAGCATCCACATGACGCTCCATTGTTTGCCGTATATCGTAGGGGTCAGTAAGAGGGTATTCATCATTTGGCATAATTAGCGTTACGCTCATCATCGGCTCACCAAGTTCGTCAAGCAACGCCTTTACTATCGGACTATCTGGCACTCGAATACCGATAGTCTTTCGCTTTGGGTGCATCAATCGTTTTGGTACTTCAGATGTTGCATTTAATATAAAGGTGAACGCTCCCGGCGTACTGGCTTTTAAAATTCTAAACGCACTATTATCAACCTTGGCATAATTAGCAAGTTCAGAGAGATCTCGACAAACTAAGGTAAAGTTGTGTTGTTTGTCGAGCTGACGAATAACTCTAATTCGCTCCAACGCTTGTTTATCGCCAATATGGCAACCAATCGCATACACAGAGTCTGTGGGGTATACGATAACGCCACCACGGCGAACAATATCAGCAATCTGAACTATCGAACGCGCTTGCGGGTTTTCCGGATGTATTGAAAAATACTGGCTACTCAAATTTGACTTCTCCTTCCGCGTTAATCACTAAACATATTGTCTCATAAGTAGGAGTTGATTTGTTTGCAGCTACTCGTCCAATTTGATACCGAGAACACTAGGTTAAAGTCGACAAGTGTGGCTAGATCGATACAATAGGCATCCAAAACGCCAGTGAGTATTTCATGAGTAAATTGCAACACTCAACAGCAGATCAGCGCGATAGTGAAGTTAAGTCAAAACCTCCGAGTTTGCTTTGGAATTTGGTGTTCAATCTCATTCTGCCGACACTCATTTTGACAAAACTAAGCGGCGAACAGTTTTTAGGTATCAAACCCGCTATATTGGTCGCCCTAGCATTTCCTCTTGTTTATGGAATAAGAGAATTTGTAAACCTGAAAAAGGTTAATTTCTTTTCAGCTCTCGGCATAGTCAGTGTTTCGTTGACTGGGGGCATCAGCCTACTTGAGCTCGACCCTGTGTACATCGCCATCAAAGAGGCTGCAATCCCAGGAATGCTTGGAATTGCCACCTTGCTGTCCCTAAAAACGTCACAGCCGCTGATTCATACATTTTTACTCAATGAATCAGTCATGAACATGGCCGAGATTTCTAAGGCATTGAAAGAAAATAGTGCGGAAGCCGCGTTTGACAAATTATTAGTCAATGCTTCCTGGGTACTTTCAGGCTCATTTTTTCTGTCCTCTGCCCTCAACTATATCTTAGCAGTGGTTTTGCTTACCGCGGACCCTGGTACCGAGATCTTTAACCAACAGTTAGGTCGAATGACGGCTTTGAGCTTTCCTGTTATTGCACTACCCTTGACACTGTTTTTAATGGCTAATCTAGTTTACGTCTTCCGTGGGATCACTCGCCTAACGGGCATGCCCTTCGAAGATATCCTCAACGTCGAAACCGAGAAAAAATAACTATGTGGTACTCAATCGTAAGTGAAGATGTCGAAAATAGTCTAGCTCTGCGCAGTCAGGCGCGTACAGCCCACCTAGCTAGACTGATTGCGCTCAAAGAGCAAGGTAGGTTGCTAGTGGCAGGGCCCCAACCGGCGATTGATAACGTAGATCCAGGCGAGGCGGGTTTTACTGGTAGCCTAGTCATTGCCGAGTTTAACAGCCTTGAGGATGCTCAGCATTGGGCGGAGGCCGACCCGTACATTGCAGCGGGTGTTTATGAAACCGTTACTGTTAAGCCATTCAAGAAGGTACTGCCTTAACATCACGGATTTTTTTGTTTAATCATAGTATGATTCTTAGATAACAAATATCGGTATACAGTCTTATGAAAATCTCAGCTTTTATTACTCTCTTGGTGTCATTGACAACCGTAAGTTGGTCTCTCGCTCAGGAGCCAACCAATACCGATACAGAAGCCGAAATCACTCTGGAGACAGTCATTCCTGAGACCGAAGATCGTGATATCTCAGCGCCTAAAATCGATACGCAGCGGGTCCCTTTTGAGCCTCAAGTGCGCTATATTTCAGACGAATTTTTCGTACCACTTCGGGAAACACCCTGCCCTCGATGTAAAATAGTTCACTGGGGAATCAAGTCTGGTGTTGTGGTTGACCTGCTCGACTTAAAGGATGGCTGGGGTTTAGTATCAACTGCTAATGGTTACAAGGGCTGGATGGAAGAACAGTTTATCGCAAAGTCGCCCTCGGGCAGACAGCAACTGGCAAAAAGCCAGCTTGCTTTAGATGATGCTGCAGTCAGAATAAAGCAGCTTGAAGATGCGATAGTAATCTTCAAGAATGATATTGAAAATCTCGAACTAAATAATCAACAATTAGAGAGCGATAAGAAAATATTTGCTAGAGAGTTTTCTGAGATGGAGGGAATATCTGCTGACCCAGTAGCGCTGAACCAGCAGAACCAAACTCTTGTCAAACAGAACCACCTATTACAAAGCGATAATGATGTATTGAAGGCAGAGGTAGAAATTTTAGAAAATGATAGCAGCAACCAATTCTTTTTATACGGTGCTCTTACGTTATTTTTAGCCGCTGTGCTGGTCGCCTTCATCCCCAAATTGAAGGGTAGAAAAAGACTTTCTGAATGGGGTTAACTGCACGGTTAAAAAATCCACTCTCTAAAATCGAATCATTAAGGCCATTAAAAATGTCACGTTTTGTCCTCCTCATATTATTAATCATCACACCACTGAAATTATTAGCGGCCACCGCGTTATCGGCGGTCAATCCTCAGGTCAAATTGGAGACGGAAAAAGGTGATATTGTCATTGAATTATTCCCTAAAAAGGCGCCCGTTTCAGTAGACAACTTCATCAAACATGTGAACAACTTTCACTATGACGGACTTATATTTCATCGCGTCATTAAAGGGTTTATGATTCAGACAGGTGGCTTTACGTTTGATTTTACTCCACGAGAATCAGAGCGCCCGAGAATAGTCAACGAGGCTTCTAATGGGCTTAAGAACGCGCGTGGGACCGTCGCTATGGCTCGCATGAGCGATCCTGACTCAGCTCAGGCGCAGTTTTTTATTAATCACAGTAGTAACGGGTTTTTAAACAGCAAGGGGGACAGCGTTGGTTATGCTGTTTTCGGTAAAGTAATCAGCGGCATGGACACTGTTGACGAGATTGCAGCGGTTCCAACCGGCGGATTCAGCATGTATCAAGATGTTCCAATAGAGCCTATTCGAATCCTCAGCGCTCATCTACTAAATCCTGATGTTTGGCTGGAAAGCCAAGATCCCGAACCCGCAGTAGCGGTATTTGAACGCCCCATACCCTTAAGGTAACCAAAGAATTTTATGACCGCACTCAGTATCAACCTAAACAAAATAAGTCTATTAAGGAACTCTAGAGAGGGTAACTATCCCAATGTCCTGCAGCATGCTCAGCTCTGTATAGACAATGGCGCTGATGGCATTACCGTCCACCCTCGGCCTGACCAGAGGCATATTAGACCCAGTGATGTTCGAGAACTATCGGCATTGGTGCAACCTTTAGCTACGGTGGAATTTAATGTTGAAGGAAATCCATTTGCCCCTGCTGTTGACGACTATCCCGGTTTTATAGCTTTGGTTGAACAAACGAAGCCCGACCAATGTACGCTGGTCCCTGATAATGATAGCCAGCTAACGTCTGATCATGGCTTTGACTTAACGCAGTCTGGTAACGCCCTAGAACCCATTATCAGACGTCTCAAGGACCAGGGAATGCGGGTAAGTCTATTTATGGACCCAGATCTAGAGCAAATTAAGCTAGCTTCTGAGATTGGCGCAGATCGAGTAGAACTCTATACGGGCCCTTATGCTGCAGCCTGGGGGAGTGAAAGTGCCGAGTCACTATTTCATCAGCACAAAGAGGCCGCACAGCTAGCGACTTCATTGGGCATGGGTGTCAATGCTGGTCATGATTTAAATTTGCACAACCTGCCTAAATTTGCCTCGATTCCAGGACTCCTTGAGGTATCTATTGGCCATGCTTTTATCGTAGACTCGTTAACGATGGGTATGGCCAGCACCGTGCAGGCCTATAAGAAGTTACTTAACCAACATTAGTGGCCACCATGTCTGAGCATATGCAAGCTGCCAACTCCGCAGACTTTAAACACTCGAAGACACTCACGCTGAGCTGCATAGGTGCTGGACATGTGGGCTCTACGCTTTGCAGCCTGCTGTCCCCGCACGTCCAAATAAATCAGATCATCAATCGCACAGACGGTTCTGCGGGCCAAGCGGTCAAGTTCATTGGAGCCGGTGAGGCCGTTAGTATTAATGATCAGTCATATGCGGGTCTAAGGTGTGCTGATATTTGGATGTTAACTTGCCCCGACGACCAACTTCAGTGTGTCGGTGATGCTTTGCTCTCTTCGGGCGCATTGCAGTCAGATAATATTCTGTTTCATTGCAGCGGCGCCACGCCATCGACTATTTTCACGAAAGCCGGGGAAATGGGCGTCAAGGTTGCCTCGTTACACCCAGTACATAGCTTTGCCAATCCTAAATCATCATTACAATCCTTCGCTGGCACCGCCTGCGGGATCGAGGGCGATACAGCAGCGACACAAGGCTTATCACGCTTATTCGAAAAAATCGGTGCAAAGCTCTTCCCTATTGATAGTGATAAAAAGTCCTTGTATCACGCATCAACCGTCATGGCTTGTAACAATCTAGTTAGCCTGCTAGAACTCAGTAAGTTAATGTTAAATCAGTCAGGTGTGGACTCAAAAACCCCACATAATCCACTGCAAGCGTTAGTCCAACAAACCTTAACCAACTATTTTGATACAGATGCCCAAAGCGCTTTAACCGGTCCTATTTCGCGGGGGGATGTAAACACTATTGAAACCCATTTAACCGCATTAGAAGGCGCACCAACTGCATGGCAGCAGGTCTATACTGGGCTTGGTAGTATAGCAGTGGACATATCCGCGACTCAGGGGAAGGCGTCTTCTGAAGATTTAGAGAAAATTTCTGAGTTACTTAAAGCAGCTACCAAAACCATACTAGACATAAAAGGCTAACATGAATCGTATCCAGGCTTCTGATCAGCGCTCCGACAGCGCGGAGTATTTAAAGAAAAAAGTCTTCTTTGATCAACTTATCACCGTTTACGGTCGCAAGCCGGTCTTAGAAATACTCGATGACGAAAAGCTCGATATTTACCGACTTCATCTTGCCGACAGTAACCGTGGTGGCGGTATTATTGATCAGATAAAGCAGCTGGCAGAACGGCGTAATATAGAAGTGCTGTACCACAATCGCGCGCAACTGGCGCGTATTTCGCGCAATAGTAAACAGGATCAAGGCGTTGCTTGTGACATACACTGCCCAGGCTACCAGCCCTATGAACAAGCCATAAGTTCTCTGACCGAAGGGGATCCTAAAGTATTGATTGCTATAGATGGCGTCACTAATCCGCAAAATTTGGGTATGATTATTCGCAGTGTGACTGCCAGTCCTTGCTATGGATTACTTTTGCCCACCAAAGGGGTTGCTGAAATATCATCATTAGTTATTAAAGCTAGCGCAGGTACTGTTTTTAAGGGCACCATATTGCGCTGTGATAGCTTACCTAGCGCGCTCAAAAATCTGCAGCAACGAGGCTTCAAACTATGTATGCTGTCGTCACATGATGCTACACCACTGGCTGATATTGCTCACGATCAATCGATAATCTATATTTTAGGTAACGAGTCAGAGGGCGTCAGTGAGAGTATCGCTTCGCTCTGCGACTATCGTGTTGGCATAGAAATGAACAATGGTGTTGAATCACTCAACGTAGCAGTGACGGCGGCTTTAGTCGCATTTAACGCCAACTAATCAACTGGTTCTTGGGTGGCCAGAGCCCATAACGGTGACCTTAATGCCGCAACTAGGGAAACGACTAGAGTGAGACTGGCAATAGTAATAAAAGTAACGCTCAAGCCAACTGCCTCGATTGCCACACCACTCGCCCAAGCGCCAAGAGGTGCTCCACCAAACAAACTCAACTGATAGACTGAGGCAGCTCTGGACCGCAGCGCATGTGGGACTTGGTTATGAAGAATAGTACGGCCTAAGGTCATCGATAACCCCGAGAAAAACCCCCACACATACACAACTGGAAATAGCACCCAAAGACTCGGCATAAAAGCTACTATACCCACTAAGCTACCGCGCCACAGAAAGCTGATAATCATCAACCTACCTGGGCGTTTAAACATTTTGGCACGCTTCATTACGCCAAGATTAGCGCTAACAATACCTAGCGTGAAGGTGATTTGTAGACCCGCATAAAGCTGAGGCCCTCCACCATAGCCCTGCTTGGCTATTAATGGCATTCCCACTAAATAGACGCCAAATGCCAGAAATCCTGTGGCAAAAACAAGAAAAATTAGATGTAACAGCGCACGGTTTTCAGCAAAAAGGTTAAAGCCTTTGCGAAGTTCCGCTAAAGGATTTCTAGGCTCAATGATGGCTTCATTAGAGACATCGGGTGTCGACTTCATCAGTGGATGGCACTGTCGAATACACCAGGCACTGAAGGCGAACATACACACCTGCAAAGCCAGTAATGGAAGTACTCCTACGTTTTCAATCTGACCGGCAAAGAAGAATCCAACACTCTGCGCCACAAACTGAACTGCAACGACCTTAGCAACAGCTTGATGCATCAAGCTCTGATCTGCATAGCCCAGTAAACTCTCTCGCGCCGGCTGAACAAACGCAGAAATTGTGCCAAAGCTTATGGCGAACAGTAGCATCACTGAGAAAGAAAGCTGATCTGTGGCGACTGCTAAAAATAGTAGCCCAACAGGTAACATATAGAGTGCATAAAGAAGTGATAGCCAAGTCCCCCGATGACGGCCATCTGAGACCACCCCCCCCGGCAAAATAAATAGCAAGTTAGGTAACAACAATGCCATTTGCGCCAACCCTAATCGACTCGGAGATTGCTCCAAAACCCCGATAATTAGCCATGGGAAAAGGATGGTATGCACACCCATGGAAAAGTTGCTGGAACCAATGGTCGCCAAATAATGACGAAAAGAAAAAGTTTGAGAAGTCACTTATTTGAGACGTTTGCGCAGTACCGCCATTAGCCAGCCTATAGCAGCACTGAAACTCACGATCAGTCCAAGACCGATTAACATAGACATCAAGTTACTAATCATTAATGATATTGGTACGTTGTAAACCTCAACCGCCATCAATAAAAAGGCAAAACACGCCAGCATCGATGCAATCCAGGTCGACCGCCGCTTTAGAAAATTTTTTGAAGAAGATTTACTCAATCTACTCGATATCCTGTATCGGTTAATGATATTTTGAAACGTCGCTTTACGACTGTGTCGACAAAAACGTAATAAATTCTGCTTCGTCCATGACCGCCACACCTAATTTTTCGGCTTTAGTGAGCTTTGAGCCTGCACCTGGCCCAGCAACGACCTGGTTAGTTTTCGCAGAAACGCTTGACGCGACTTTAGCGCCTAAGGCTTGAAGCGAATCCTTTGCTTCAGCTCGGCTCATAACCTGCATACCGCCTGTTAACACCCAAGTCTGACCTTTCAGGGGCTGTGAACTCTGGTTTGTTAAATCAATATCAGCCCATTTAACGCCCGCGTTGCGCAACGCCTCAATAATTGAAAGGTTGTCAGGGTTGTGAAAGAAATTAACAATATGTCGGGCAACCACCGGTCCAATATCATCTATCTCTAACAACTCCTCAACCGAAGACTGCGCGATTATCTCAATGGCACCAAAGTTATTCGCAAGAGTCTGTGCCGTCGCCTCGCCGACCTCTCGAATACCTAACGCGTACAAAAACTTTGCCAGCGTAGTCTGTTTACTGACATCAATTGCGGCCACTAGATTAGAAGCTGACTTTTGAGCCATACGCTCCAATCCAACCAATCGACTATCATTAAGCTCATAGAGATCAGCGACCGAAAAAATAATGCTCTCATCGACCATCAGTTCAACGAGTTTATCGCCCAATCCATCAATATCCATGGCCTTACGAGAGGCAAAATGTTTGATCGCTTCTTTTATTTGAGCGCCACAAAAAAGACCACCAGAGCAGCGCGCTACGGCCTCACCGTCATTACGTTGAACCGATGACTGACAAACTGGGCAGCGTTCAGGAAATATAATAATCTCGGCATTAAGCGGTCTTTTGTCTAAAACCACCTTGGCAATTTGAGGAATAACATCACCCGCTCTTCGGATAATAACAACATCACCAATCCGCACACCCAATCGCTCTATTTCATCACGATTATGTAGGGTGGCATTACTGACTGTGACACCTCCGACAAAAACGGGTTCCAGGCGCGCAACTGGAGTGATTGCGCCAGTTCGGCCAACCTGGAATTCAACACCTAGCAACTGAGTCATTTCTTCTTGAGCTGGAAATTTTCGGGCGATCGCCCACCGTGGCGCTTTCGCAACAAACCCCAGTCTCTCTTGCAGAGCTAATTCGTTCACTTTGTAGACAATACCATCAATATCATAAGGCAGCTTATTGCGTCGATTCGCTAGCCGTTTGTAATAGTCTGCGCAAGCATCCACGCCGGTAACTGTTTCAACGTACTCATTAAGTTTAAACCCCCATCCACAGAGCGCTTGAAGCATACCTTGATGAGTGGTGGGTTTACTCTTAGCCTGATACTGACCAACGCTATAGGCACACATTTCCAAGGCCCTACCAGCGGTTACCTTTGAGTCTAATTGACGTAAACTGCCTGCCGCCGCGTTACGTGGATTCACAAAGGTCTTACCTCCCACTGCTCGAGCGGCTTCATTGAGTGCCTCAAAACCTGCCTTAGGGAGATATATTTCGCCGCGCACCTCAAGTATGTCCGGAATATTGTCACCTTGGAGCTTCAGTGGCACGCTCTTAATAGTGCGTACATTGGCCGTTATATCCTCACCGACAGTACCATCACCCCGTGTGGCGCCATAAACTAAAATGCCGTCACGATACAATATACTAACCGCAGCCCCATCTAACTTTGGCTCACAGACATAGTCTATTTCACTCGTATGGTTGAGTCGGTCTTTGACTTTACGCTCAAAATCTTGAAGCTCAATATCACTAAACGCATTATCTAATGAGAGCATCGGTAGTACATGTTTGATTTGCGAGAATGATTGAAGTGCCACACCGCCAACTCGCTGAGTTGGCGAATCCTGAGTAATAATATTTGGATAGAGTTCTTCGATGCCTTGTAATTTACGCATTTGCCGATCGTACTCACTATCCGGCACTGAGGGATTATCGAGAACATAATAGTGATGATTGTGCTGACTTAACTCGGCAACCAGATTACTGTATTCCTGAAAGGTAGTCTCGGGGATCAACGCCATTAGGCTAACTCCGCTGGCTATTCATGATCATTTGACTGCTGAAGATTAGCCTTTTTTGCCCGCTGGCGGTAATGATCTATGGTTTGGAGTGTCATCGAACTGCGGGACTCATCCATCACATTTAGGGGTAATTTTTCAGCCATCTTATTAATCGCTTCGATCATTATCTCAAATGCACCGCTGGGGTCGTCTAGGTCGTCTAGCGCCATAAATAAAGTCACACCTGGCGTAGTAATCTTAGGCATAGTATTTAAATCAAAGGTGCCAGGATTTACTAAGTTAGCCATACTGAATAATACTGGCCCCGATCCATCGTCACTAATATGGCGGTGGAAAATTTTCATCGCTCCGTACCGCAACCCTACCTCAACTGATACGGCTAAAAGGTCTTCGCCTATAAGCGTTTCACCTTTGTTAGCCATTAAGTGTATTACTAAAACGTCCTGAGGAGCATCAGAACTTGTTTGTTTAACAACTTCAGGTTCTACCACCGGAGGCGCTAAGTCACTAAATTCATCATCACGACTTGCAAATATGGAATGATCTAGATCAAACCCCTGCTGCTCTGGCTGCTTAGAAAAGTTAAAATCACCAGTTCTAGTGCTAGATTCTTCAGTTACATCTAAATCATCCGCTGATCTTGAGCCGACCACTCTAGAGCCGCCGGAGGGAAACTGGCTATGATCTAGTGCATCATCAAAATCATCAAAATCATCGGTGTCGGTGGACGGTTTAAATTTACGCGACGGCATTTGTAAGTTTTCATAGCGGTTACGCTTTATTCGTCGCGCTCCGTCAAGAACCACACCGACCAACGCTAAAATAGCGACCAAAATAAGTATTTCTCTAGGGCCAAAAAAATCCATATCAGACTCTTATGCAACAAACAGGGAGTTGATCATTAATATTATTTTTCATCGCTTATAACCATCCTCATAAAGAAAAAATAATTAAGTGCTGGCGAGTTCAGCCGCTTGGTCAACATCCACCGTGACCAACCTAGAAACTCCAGGTTCATGCATAGTTACACCCATCAGTTGATTGGCCGCTTCCATCGATATTTTATTATGGGTAATAAAAATAAACTGAACCTGATCAGACATTTCCTTAACCATCGCCGCATAACGTGCCACATTGGCATCATCTAGAGGCGCGTCAACCTCATCGAGCATACAGAACGGCGCAGGGTTTAATTTGAAGATGGCAAACACCATAGCGATGGCCGTGAGCGCTTTCTCACCACCTGATAGTAAATGAATTGACGCATTTTTCTTTCCTGGAGGCCTTGCCATTAAGGTGACTCCTGTGTTGAGCAGATCATCACCCGTCATTTCCAAATAGGCATGCCCACCGCCGAATAGTTTTGGAAACAACGCTTGAATATGCGTATTAACCAATTCGAACGTTTCTTTAAATCGAGTTCGAGTAGTTCGATCAATTTTCTGAATCGCCGACTGCAAGGTCTGAAGTGCCTCTTCAAGCTCCTGATTTTGCTTATCCAGATAGTCCTTGCGCTCAGATTCAATTTTATACTCATCGATTGCGGCTAAATTAATCGGCCCGAGACGCTGTATACGATTGGCGATTAGCTGTAATTGCTCTTCCCAATCAACAAGTTCAGCTTCCTCTGACAGTGCTTCTAACAGATCCGCTAATACTCCGTTTTTATCATTTATCTGCTCTTCAATGGTAAGGCTGAGAGTACTTATTTCTTGAGCGGACAAACGCTGCGCCTCCAACTCACCTTGTAGATTCTGCAATTCCAGCTCTAGATCACCGCGTCGTTTTTCCTGCTCCCGAGATTCGTACTCTGTCGCTTCGACCTGCTTGCGAGACTCACTCAGCTCATCCTCTACCTTGAGTCGTGCTTCCAACTGCTGTTCTAATTGTTGCTTGTGATCATCGGTGGGATCTTCTTTAATTTCAAATGCCACACGCAAATCAGCGCGACGCTCCTGAAGCCTCTCAAACTGTGATTCTAGGCGTAGGATTCCACCCTTGATTGACTCAAGTTGCGTACTCAGAGAGCTCTCACGCAGGGCCAGTTGTTGACTATTATCGCGATGTTGGAGAGCCGTTCGGCGCGCGTCATCAAGAGCTGTTCGTAATGTATCACGCTGATTCATGAGACCGGCTCTGAGCTCCGTGTCGGCTTCCATTTTTTCAATCGACTCTTGCAGAACTACCCTAGCGGTAGCCAAGTTTTCAGTTTCAGTGTAAGACTGCTCTCGGACATCAGTCAATTCTGCGTCTGCCCGTGCCTTGCGTGCTTTAAACTGCTCAATTTGTACTTCAAAACCACTCAGCTTAGAGCGCAGATCCGCATAGTTGCTCTGCTGTTCTTCAATAGTCTGAGAGATTTTCTGACGCGTTGCCTCGAGGTCTCGCAAGGTTGAACTATTTTCTTCCCGCTGCGTTTCAAGACCTTCGATAGACTCACTAAGTTCTGCAAGCTGCTGGTCAATCGTATCCAATTCCTGTTTCCGCTGGAGAACGCCAGTAGTTGCGTCTTTATCTCTAGCTACACGCGCCCAGTTGAACCCCAGCCAAATACCATCGGCGGTCACTACAGACTCATGAACAGATAATGTTGACTGCAAAGCAAGAGCTTCAACTAGTGAATCAGCAACAAACACATTGGCTAAAAGAGTCTTGGCGGAATTACCCTCCACCAGATCACTCAATAACTGCCCTTTTGTAGAGCTAAAAGAGTATTTACCGCTATCCGGACTAATGAACAACAATTCACCTTTAGTGAAACTTTGCATCAGCTCAACAGAGCTGGCCATGTCATCAACCGCAATAGCTTGTAAATAACTTCCTAATACAGTTTCTACCGCAAGCTCCCAACCAGCCGTAGCCTTTAATTGATCGGCCAACCTGGGTTGCTTATCAAGACCTACAGTGCTTAGCCACTGTAGCTCGTCACCATCACCCATAGCCGCCTGCTGTAATGCTTGAAGCGAAGCCTGACGACCTTTTAAGGTTTGTTGAGTGACACGCAGGTCGTCGCACGATGTGTTGGCTTGCAACGTACAATCACGCAATTCCTCAATCGCCAGACGATTCTCTTGCCGTCGGCCATCGGTGAGCATTCGCGACTGTTCAATAGTATCAAGACTTTCCTTGATCGCTACCAATTCTTCCTCAGCAGGGCTAGCCTGAAAGCTAATAGCTTCAGCCTCTAAGCTTTGCTGTTTTTCTGTCAAGCGCCGCATCAATTGTTCAAGGTGCTGAATACGTGATTGTTGCACTTCAGCTTGCTGTCGTGGGCTGGCAGAATTTTGATTAAATTCATCCCATTGCTGCTGCCACTCTTTCATCGCCAGCTCAGCTTCTTCGAGCGCATCAGCAGAGACAATCTTAAGTTCACCAGCTTGCTTCAGCGCTGGACTCAACTCATCAAACTCTGCCTGCCAACCAGAAACCTTACTTTTGTCGGCCTTAAGATGTTCGTCAGTTTCTCGATAATTGCGCTCTGTTTGCTGGAGTTCTCTATCAATATCTTGGGCGCGCTGCTGCGCATGCTCAATCGCTTGCTCTATACGCGTAACTTCGCCACCAATTTTGTAAAATCGCGCCTGTACTTCGTTGAAAGCATCGCTTTGGTCAGTAAACTGCGTTCGTAATTTCTCGATACTTGTATCGCAATGACTGCGCTGAGTAACAATCTTCTCTTTCTCAATTTCAAAGCCACCAATAACGGCTTTGAGAGCTAAGGCATCTTGGTTATAACCTCGCCACTTAAGTGTCAATAACTCTGCACTTAATTGCCGCTCTTGTTTCTTGTATTCAGAGTATTTTTCAGCAGATTTTGCCTGTCGCTCCAAACGACTTATCTGCCGTCCCAGCTCATCGCGTATATCAGTTAACCGTTCTAAATTTTCCATAGTGCGCTGCATACGACTCTCGGTCTCTCTGCGACGCTCTTTATACTTGGAAATACCGGCAGCCTCTTCGATATAGATACGCAGTTCGTCCGGCTTAGACTCGATCAATCGAGATATCATTCCCTGCTCTATAATGGCATAGCTTCTTGGGCCCAAACCTGTTCCAAGAAAGATATCGGTGATATCACGGCGACGACACTTACTGCCATTTAAATAATAATTCGACTGACCATCTCGAGTCACTTTGCGCTTGATACCAATTTCATTATAGGCGGCATATTCACCCACAATACGTTGCTGGGTGTTATCGAAAATCAACTCTACCGAAGCCTGGCCTACTGGCTTTCGGCCACCAGAACCGTTAAAGATGACATCTGACATAGAGTCACCACGGAGATTTTTCGCAGAGCTCTCGCCCATAACCCAACGCACAGCATCAATGACATTTGATTTACCACAACCGTTTGGCCCAACGACTGCACAGAGGTTACTGGGAAATTTCACATTAGTCGGATCGACGAAGGATTTAAATCCTGACAGTTTGATTGATTTAAGCCGCATATTTAGCCATTTAGGGGTTTTAGCCTAGCCTTTAGGCGCTGTTAATCTCAGATTAGCATAGTGCTAAGTTTACACATTATCGGCATGACAAAAAACACTAAATCAGTCATTTATAGAGTTAGTTTCGAGAACTGAACACGACATCGAATTATTTTCGCTGTCGATCGATGGATAAACTGACGCTAACACCCTTCTCATTAAGCATAATAGTATCACTTACTGCTTCCCAATCACCCACTTGAGGCGTTGCTGAGCCCGATAAAGATAATCGAGCCACAACCTTTACTCGGCTCGCAGTTGATAGCTCTTGGCCTGCAACAAGGGCATCCATGTCCGTTAATA
>Ga0115008_10002099_pt1 | contig 16496 bp, 16 predicted proteins | sample FraStrMetagenome_FD_87164 | JGI IMG/M metagenome (GOLD analysis project Ga0115008, IMG submission 87164) | Marine eukaryotic phytoplankton communities from Arctic Ocean - Fram Strait ARC3M Metagenome | ecosystem: Environmental > Aquatic > Marine > Oceanic | place: Fram Strait | collected...
TGTTAACCGATCAGCCTGTCTTTCGCCCAAACGGCGGCACTCACTTGATACCGGTTCAGAAGGCCCTCCGTTAAAACAGTCGAAGAAGGAAGATAGTCAGCTCCTGGACATTCTTGAAGATAAAGTGGTAGGAATGTTGAAAACAGCACAGCTCGAGGCTCCTAAAGCTGATGCCTGTCCGATTATCTCGGAACCAGTATCAACGCTGACTCCGCCTCAGGCAGCTGACGAGATCAAAAGCGCTTCTTTCACTGATGGTCATTCAAATGGATTTGTGAAAGAGGTCAATCTGACGGCTAAACAAGTTGAACTACCAGTGGTGGAAAATAAGATCAATGAGCCACCAGTCATTCCATCTAGCAAGTTGCCGCTATCCCCTCCAGATGAGCCAGATCAGCAAAATGATCTGATTTCTGATTTGTCTCAATCCGTCGTAAGCTCATCGGGAAAAATATCGCCTACTGAAGCATTAAAAGATCCTGCTCGTGACAACAAAGATAAGACAGAAGAACCAAAGACTTGTGAATTAGTCAACACCGATAAAGTTACGGCAGATAGAACTGAAGTTTCAAAGCCAACTAAGAAGCCTGAAAAGCTTCCATCGTCTCCTGAAAACGAAGACGATGATCTGCCACTTGACTCTCTAGTTCGCCGAAACTCAACGAAGCCAAATGATTGCGACTCGCTTGATGATCTGTTCCAGCCTGCTCTTGAGGCTCCTGTTTTTGACAAACCTACTGATCCGATAGTCTCTACCGCGGGTACGACTTCCTCGATCTTCCCAGAAGTAGCGCTGTTTTCCTCTGTTATACCTCCAGTTATCGCACCTTCAGTTTGTGCGCCCATGTCCGAAACCGCGTCTGGAGCAACTCTTTTGCCAACTCCGGGGTCTGTTGCCGTCAACATAGTTTCTTCTGCGCCATCTTCTGAATTCAATCCACTCGATGATCTTTTCGCAAGCGCGTCAGCGCCGTCAACATCATCGAAAGAAACGATTTGCGACTCATTTAACCCCTTAGATGATATTTTCGGCAGCGCAGACACGTCATCTGAGACAAAAACATCTATGCCAAGGAATGACTTTAATATTACGGATTTCATTGATCTGGATCAGCCGCTTCCTCCTCCAAAAACTATCACAAAGCAAGATATAATGGTAAGTTATCTTTGGTCGGGTTTTATCTAATGTATTTGTTAAGAAAAATCACGCTGTGCTTGCAAATATAAAATCGGAGCCCTTGGATCCCGCATACTTCAGTCAGCAAGCGGCATCTGCCCCTGTTCCATCTCCAGTTCCAAATTCTGCTGCATCTAGACCTTTATCCCAGCTTCGTCCACCTCCTAGCAAGGCAGCTCCTGCTGTTCCGTCATGTCCGATCAATGATCCTTTACCTGCAAGTGCTCCGCCAACCAATCCTCTTTTATCCGAATCATCAGCGACTGGAAAGCCGCCCGTTTTACCGCCAACCTCTCAGTTTTTTACACCGAACGAGTCACAAGCAGGGCTCATATCATCATTTTTAAACAAACCTATCGACCAATCTCCAGCTTTAAATCCAGACAAGTCCTCTTTCCAAGATATAATCAAATCAATGGTTCAAGGTGTGCATACACTGAACGATAAAGAGCTCCTCGCAAAGCAGGTTTCCCTGCTGATTCAACAGGCTCACCCGAATCCAGTAGATGTTATGCAAGCGCAGCACCCAACACCGCTTCCGCCTCCCGTACCAATGTCACAGCCGGGGCCATCTTCCATGAGCAAGCTGCAGGCACTGCTGGCAAGTCCGATCGAGCCGTTTTCACAAAACAAAGTGAATCCATTTGGAGGACTGAATCTTTTAAACTCCCTCAAGTCGCCGCCCTCTACATCTGCCGCGCCACAACTTCCATTTCATCCTTCTCTTGTACCTCCAACACCACCAGTACCAGAGAAAAATATCAAAGAAGAGCATCCTAACATCGTCAACCCAGTTGTGAAACCTCCAGTCAAAAGAAAGAACAGCACCTCGCGATCGGAGAAGGTCCGCAAGAAACTAACAGATTTGCCACGATTTAATCCTCCAAAGAAACAACAAAAGATCATCTACTCCCCGACAGCAAGTGTCGTACAAGTCTTTGAGACTCCAACTGAAGTTATAACGATCAAGCCCGAGAATGAAAAGTTCTCGGATACAAGTCCAAAGAAAAAGCAAGCTCGCAAGATGTCGGACGAAGCATATCGTCCTGGTCTCCATCCAAAAAGAGCAAGAACAAAGTCGCCTAGGCGTCGTGAGCGAAGCCCTCAAAAGAGTCCCGGTAAAGTGAAGAAATCTTATAGGATACCGAAGTTGAAGATAACCAGGAATCAGAACGGAGAAGCAGATGGAAAGTGGCGCATAGAACCAGTTTTTGTTTGCAGCGTTTCCGAGTCTGAAATCGACTGTACTGCAATTTTAGACAGGCTATCACAGAGAAGATCGTCAGTCGCGCCACCTCCACTTCAACGAGCACCTGGTGTGGATTCTAGCAACTTGCAATTCGAGATCAAAGAGCCGTCGGAAACGAAACTCGACGAAAACGCACCGGAGAAAAAACCTATCAAAATCACTATTCGAGTTCCAAAACTCAACAACAACCAACCTACTGGTTTGTTGCCAATGCCTCCGCCTCCGTCTGGCCTAAGGACCACCCCAAGAAAAGGCGCATCCGCTGTCAAGTACACAGACCCTTGGTGGGATGATTCGTAGCGATTGTTTTATAAGTAATTTATAAATTATAATAGCGCCAACTTTTCTTTTTTTATTAATTTGTTGCTCAACTGCTGCCGTTTGAAATCTAATTTTCCCCGATTTTGTTTAAATTATTATTTTGCTTTTGATCTTTAAATTGTTCTCGATGTAAATTACTTTCTCTCTCTTTGTCATTATCTTATCCAACTTTTATTTCTATATTTTCTCCCAAATCAAAGTGCACGGATTCAATATTGTCGTTAGCCGAAAAAGTTTTTCATTCACGCCGTTCCTTCTCACCAAAACATATTCAAACGAAAACTTCATCGCTAACTACCACTATATCAGTTTCGTGTTACTGATTTTTTTCTCATGCTTAAACTCTTTATTGCCCAAAGGGCCCTCTTTTCTGAAGATGGCGCACATCAAGTTCAACTTTATGGGATTCAGCTTTAATTGTTCGAAATGCTATCATATTTGTGGTGCTGGCAACACCAGGCATTTATTGCTCTCCCTTATATTTTATAAGACTGACAATTCCATTGCCGAGAATGTCAGTCTCTTCGAATATTAATTCAAAAAAACATACCTCTTTTCAATAAACAAATTTTAGATCGAAATCGGAAACGCCGATGCCGGCTGCTTACCGAGAAAATGACGCGAAAATACACTTCTCCATGTCCGATAAAAATATTGAAATGTCACTAATAAATATTAAATTTGAATATGGTTTATTATTGTTATAAAAATGCAGCTTTAAAATACTGCATGGATAAATTGAATATAAGTTGTAAATAGTTTCGCAGGTTCAGGCGCGTTCGAAAACCCGGAAGAGGATATTGGAGTGATAACTTATCGCTTTCTTGGGCCGCTTTTTGCTTTTGCATCACGCGCATCGTTGTAGCGCTTACGGTTGGTTTTGAGGTGGTAGTTGTTAAACGCCATCTCGTGTTCAATGTCGACCTTGGAGCTGATGAGCTCGGTGAGCCTAAAAACTGTTATAATTTGGCTACACAGATTTGATGATTCACCAGTCGTGGAGCTCCTTGGCCTTGGCTTGAAGCTTATCATTGTCCATATGATCAATGTTGAGTGGCTTTCGTCGATCAGCAAGGATCTTCTTTTTCTTCTCCTTTTCAGCACCTCCTCGTTTGTTTCGAGCCTGCTCTTGTCTCTTTGCCAAGTAGCTGAAAGACAAATTACAAAATTACAAAAAAGGGAGAAAACAGACCCTCCGTAATTCATAGACATGGCGGCGAGAGCATCTTTCTTTTTCTCCTCCTCTTCGAGTTTCTTTTTGGCCTCTGTTTCCTCGCGCCTGGAAAATTGAATGAAAAACTCAATAAATTAACCTTACTTGTTACGTTCGTCTCGTTCCCGCTGCGCTCGTTCTTTTTCGCGCTGATTTCGGTCTTCGATCTGTCTTTGACGGAGTTCCTTTCGGCTCTCCATCTTTTGCACGAGCTCGTTCAAAACCTCCTCATCTTGTTTACGCTTGAAATGAGTGAAATTTGCTCCAACGATTTGATTATTTACCTGCGCAAAATGATTCTCGATGAGCTTTTTGAGCTCAGCAAGATCCTTCTCGGCACGTTGTTTCAAAAAATCGTTCATTATGCAGCTGTTTATTACAGATCTCTTGAAGAAAAGCTGAAAATTCTTCTAGGACCAACTTTTGCCTCACGAAAATGTAAAAGTATACAACCGGGGGAGGCAGACTTAACCTGTCAACGCTAGAACAAATTGCTTGTCACTTTTGATAATGATGCTCTGTAGTACTTCATATCGCTCTTTGCTGATCGATGAGACGTTTTGAAGCAGGCATTTATTTCTTGTATAGCTTTATTGATTCATTTCTCCGGCAGAATCAGATATAAGGCACTAAGTAACTGAAGTCAAAAGTGAATTTTGTCATTTTGTAAACGGAACGAAAGGTGGTTTTGTATAATCGATAAGGTCTTTGAAAATGTTTTCAATTGGAAGTAAAATGGTGGAATCACAATGATTTGATAAGATTACGGTTCAAATCAATTTTTGAACTTAGAAAGATGAATTTCTGTAATTAGGTGGTTTTTAATTTCGATGAAGGTGACGAATCTACGTAGTAAAGATCTAAGTAGAATTCGTTGACAAAGAGTACATTTTTTTCAATTGGTGATGGAAACTGGTGCAATCATAATAATCAGATACGATTATGTTTCAAATTGATGTTGGAACTTAGAAAAATGCATTTCTGCAGTTAGGTGGTTTTTGATTTCGATGAAGGTAACGAATCTACAAGTAGATTTGACAACAAATAATACATGATTATACACGAAAAACAGGTTCTACTAGTAGATCCTTGAGTGAACAAATCATGGTTATATGAAGAAAACTTCTGACTGAAATCTTTCAATCGTTTTGACGCGCAACTTGTGATTCTCGTAGAATCTTTGGAATCCACTTTTTCTCAGCGCAATGCCAAGAGAGGTGCCGCGCCAGTGGTTACGCGCTCGTTCTGTCAGGAGATTTGCGAGGAATACTGGCGTCGTGTGTGAGGTACTGAAGGAAAGATCATTATTACTAAAAACTACTAGTAGTTGATAACTTACGATTTGTTGCATCGCTGGGTCGCCATTGTTAGTGCGTAAGTCATATTGACCATATTCTGGAGCTCGATGTTGTTATCATCATGCAAAATTTGATAGAAAGTAGGATTCGCGCAACCGACAGCACTGTGCGAAAGAAGGTGGAAAGCGTAGGAATCTTAAAAATAAGCAAAGAGTGTAGCTCATAAGTATATTTACCAGGAGTGCCATTTCCGAATCCTGAAACACAAGTTCCGACCGGTACATTTTCGCCCATTCCAGTTTTGTCCTTTTCGTCGACAGCAAAGAATTTTTGGCGACTTGCCCTCATCGCGGAGATAAATGTGATCCCTGGCTGGTATCCTTGTTTCATCTCAGCAAGAGCTTCTCGAATTCCTGAAAAAATAAATAAAATGATCTGATTCGCACAAAAATTACTTACCGAGAAATTCGTTTTTCAGGATGGCTTGGTAGGATCCTTCGCTACCACCAGATCTGTAGATAATCAGTTTTTCTGGTAGAGCGCCGTTATTAATCTCCCTGTACTTTGAAAGAAGAGATTCCATGGCTCGCCGAATGACATCTTTCGCAACAATGTGCAGACCGGGGTGCTGAACGTCGACGTAGTTCTTGTAACCAACAGCACCCTGAAGAGTGGTTCCGACGAAGCCTGCAATTGATGGGTCGCTAGAATCCTTCTCAGCGTGCGACAGACTTATGCCAATCAGCATAATCGGAACTGGGCTCTCGGGAAGAGGTACTGGAATTCTCCAGTTGTGTCCACCCAATTTTTTGTTTATCTAAAAATTCATCGAGTTAAAAGATCGGCAAAAGCGTATTGAAATCAACGAAGACGATTTTTTTTTTAATTATTTTACCTTGAAGAAAATGTTTCTAAGAGAAATCGTATCGTTTTTCAAGACTGTTTTTGGCAAGACACATTGTGTCATCACATCGTGGTTGAGCTCGGCGGCGACCTTCACCATGCTATAAGTATCTGCATTGTTTCCGAGACAGACTAGGATATAATCAAGTGCGGCCCACTCTTTCGGGCCTTTCTTTTTCATGTGGTCACAGTACGCGCCAAACTGGACACCGTCCTCAAGCCACTCTGAAAAGAGCGGAGGACCCATTGGAACTCCAAGGGACGTTCCAACTTGAGAAAGGTGTTTTCCGAATTCATTCCAGTATCGCTCAAACTTAGGTCTCTCATCATTCATGCCAATGACAACCCGGATCCAATTTTGGTTGATGGGCTTCGCCGGTCGCTCAAAAGTGTCTACGTGCCACGTTCCATCGTCATTTTTCTTCCTTTCAACTTCCTGCCCTTGGTTCGCGTAGACTTTTGGTGTGACGAGCACTGTTCCCTCAGCATCCATCGCATCCTTTGAAATTCGAAGTCCATACTGTTCGAGCTGGTCGCGATCATAAATATCGTCACTCTCGATCATCTGCTGGATTTTAGCTTGGCGAACAGGAGCTGGTTCAGAAGTTGTTCGAATGAAGTCTGCCTTTGTACGCTCACTCATCAGGCCTTTTGGTCTTTGTCCTCCAACAAGTCGGACGTGTTCCAATGGAAAAGTCTGATATTTGCAGCGGCCAGATCTATCTTTGGTTTTCGTTGTAGTTTCAACGCAAACGTGATTTGGGTTGATTTTGAAACCGCTGCGGTGATAGTAGTCGACCATGTTGTGAATATCATCCATAAAAATCTCGGTTTCTGCTGCGCGGCGGCGAGTGAATTGTCCGAATTTGTAGAATGGATTTGGTCCGTCTTTGATTTTAAGTAACGACCAAATCATTAATAAAAAAGTTACCTCTGACTTCAATAGTTAAATGCTTTATTTTTTCCTCAAGCGCTGGGAGATTTCCTTCATACTCTTCTACGAGCTCAACCATGAGCTGCTGTCTCATGAAAAGTCCATAAGCGACTGATTTGTTTTTAAATAATAAGATAAGTGATTGACAACTTACTATCGTTATTCAAAGTTAAAGCTGAACCAATAGCTTTCCAGCTGGATATCTTTGCTGACTGACAGATTCCATGCCAAACGGTCATCCCTCCCGGCATATTTCGCTGGTCAGCGTCCTGATTAAAGATCTCGCAGAAAGCTGAGCGTCCTTTGGATAGGTATCTGAATATCAATATTAAATAAAAGAGTTATGTAAAGAATACTACTTTGCACTGAGAGCTGGAACCGTTCGGAAGATGATATCCACAGCTTGAAGGCAATCAGAAGGGACATCAAAGCTCTGGCCTTGAATGAATTGATTGATGCTGTCAAGTCCAACATCCATCCTGAAGATGAATTTGCCCTGAACACTGTCGACCTTTCCGTTTTCTCTCTTCACGCCGTGAAGCTCGAATCCAAATTCTTCACCGCGACGTTCATCCCATATTTCTCCGTCTCTGCCGAACGATTGACGTCGAAATTCTTGATTCCAGATCATGCAGCTTTCACCGTCGAAACAGATTCTTGACGAAAGATTTCGGCCGAGAGCTTGAATCACGGCCCGCTTTTCACTCTTTTTTAATTCAGGTGCTCTTCCTTTTGCGACGACTTTTAGTTCGAGCAGTTGATAGACGTACAAGCGCTGCTGAGGGTTGAAAGTGATCTGGTAGCTGTTGGTTTTCAGCTTGATCTTTCTGCCCTCGTTAAGATCTCCGCCATTCATTCGCGCCAGTGGTAGGTCACTTAACTGCTTGCAACGATCGCGAACTTAAATTTTACTGTTTATGATTAAAAAAGCATGATGTATTACTTTCATCGCGCTCGTCTCTTTCCTCGTTTTTGAGATCAAGCCGTTCTATGCCCGCATTGATATTAAGGGTATCGTAGGCCTTGGCAATATGAGCTCGATAATCAAGTAGCTCGGCTTCGCCCTCATAGTTCATTTTCGCAATATCATCTTTGACCTGCTTTCTTTCCATCTCCTATTATAGATTAATCAATTATCGTGTTGTCAGAGATAATTTATTATTTACCTTCTCGCTGACTCTTGGTCCTCCTCCTCTTCCGCGTCCTCTGAATCCTCCGCGACCGCCTCTTCCAGGTCCACGGGAGTCCCTAGACGCCGATCTGCTTCTGTCGCGATCCAGACGATGATCGCGACCTGGACCATCTCGATTACGTCCAAAGCCACTCATCCTCTTGTTTTGTCGACCTAAAAAACTATTGAAAGGGGGTAGGTCTCAGCTTTGACTGAAATTTCAAGAGTTTTATTTAGAAAATTTTCAAAGTTCGTAATTTTTTCCAATGAGTTTGTTCTCATTTTTCATAGTTGTGTTCAACCTGATTGATCGGAATCTCACTTCACAAATAGAAGCACTTTTTCATTTTATTTTTTAACTCCGTCTATTTTGGTTGTTTCTACTTTGTTATTTTCTACTCTTGTTATTTTGTTTCCCCTTCCAGTAAGCTACTATTCTCTGTAACTTACTCTTTTTTATAAATTGTCGCACTTCAGCGTCTAAAAAATAACTCAATTTGCGAGTTTTGAGTTATCCTGCTTAGCGGGAGCACGGCAGTATTCATTGATTTAGAATGAAAATTCTGAGCTCGCCGTTTGTAAATTATTACTGGGGTGGAGCTCTATTGTCTCTGTTTGGCCGGCTGGTCATGTGAGGCCTTGATCTGATTTCTATTGGCTACTTCTAGTGAGGAGGCAGCTGATATGTTAGTCTAGTAGTCTCTGAGTCAGGTATTTTCTAAAAAAAAGTATTTATTTCCGCTCTGCCGTCACACTGGCGTAACGCCTGGCGTTGAAATTAAAGCATTTAATTACTGCGGAAATTGTATTTAAAACATACTTTATACCGATCGAGATAGGCTCCCTGGTAAAAATATGCTCAACAGCGCCACAAAACATGTCATAAATCCTACTAGAGGCGAAAATTTCGGGCAGATAGAATCTGTAAAATGGGTATCTTTACAAAGGGCTTCTACCATAATTTCTTACCGAGAAAGTACCCCTTACACTACCCACTTAAAAAATTACCGTCCGACTACCAACAGAGTAACACCTACCGCGATTTTGGCATTGACTGACATAGATTGATTCGACTGCCATTAGCCTGTTGTAAAAACAAAGTTTAATCGGATAAAATGCTTTCTTGAAGACAGTCTGACGCTGTTGGTGAGTGTTGTTTAAAAAAGCTTGTCGGATATTTTGTGTGAGAGATGCAGGACACTATTTTACTTATATAAGTGACAAAAAGGGCTACAGTACTGCGGTTAATTGGTTTTTTTAATTAGAGATGAACGCGTGCCAATTTTTCTTGATTGCATTTTCTAATTAAATGTGCGCTCTCTTTGTACTGTATTCTAGTTCTGTAGTTGTGCCTTTTAACCTGGACTTACCGTACCTGAAACCAGCGTCGGCTAGAAGCTGTAACTTTTTCTCTTACTGCGATTTGCAGGAGTGAGCTGCGTTGATAACGCGTTGCTTATATAGAGGTATTCTTGTCGTGGCCACGTGGGGCGATAATCGTAAGCTCGTTACCTGATCCACGTTCTGCAAGTACGGTGCCGGCGCTTGAAATGTTTGACAGGCTAGGCCGCATAAATTGCGGCATAATCGAAAGCAGCTTGGTCGTTTGGCGGCGTGGCCTTATGCTGGGAAGCGTCGCAAAGACGTAGCGCAAGTCAGCTTTTAGTTCTGATTTTTACAATTTTGTGGTCCCAAATAACTCCAATCCCAACAGAAAAAGCGACCAAGGAGATTTTTTTTCATTATAATAATGAATTGGGTACAGAATTGAAAACGAATTATAAGTAAAATCGCTGCTTGTCGCTTCGCTTTGGAATTTTCAACAAGTGCAAAGCTTTAACGAGGCTGGTGTTTAATCGCTTATAAACGCGAGAGGCGGGTATTTGCATGCGCAGCGTGAGTTAGCAACGTTTTGATCACGTAGATCAGGGTTGTAAATCATCCCAACCACGGTACAACCCGTAGACTTTGGGCCATAGTTCCAAAAAACTCATAATTTTCTTATAGCTACCCGCCAAACGGGGCCAGCTGTGAATGACTATAGCATGTAAATTTCTGTTCACATCTGGCACATCGACAAAACGCATTTTTTAGACTAGTACTTGACTAGGGATAGATTTGAAAGCCTGACCACATGAAAGATGGGTAAATTTAAGGGCCATAAAGGGGTGGTTCCGAAAATCTGTGATCACGTGGGAACGAGCTGTGATCAATTTCAGCGAGAAATTTTTACAGCTGGCACATTGGGCGGGCTAAGGTTAAAATAAACGGATCAATTTTGTTAAATTGTATTGTCAGGTTTTCAACACACAACTCAGACAGTGATATGGAGGTAAAAAGGAAAATATACAGTTGTTTAAACGGGTTTGTTTTGTAAAGTAGGCTTCTTCTGTTGTGCTATTACATCTCAGTCATGATGTTCAAAAATTGAAATTCTGGCTTTCTTCTTTTGTTGTAGCGTTTTACACTTACCCGGGGGTAGTTTATGTGACCAAAAGTCAGGTATTTGCTGAAAACAATAATGAAAATAAAATTTAATAATTTAAACTTGTTATTCGATTTGTTCCGATGAGGATTCATACTTAGTGTACATATTTCTGTAAAGGTCTTTTTTAGTGTCAAGATCAATTTCCAGCATCCACTCAGTTGTCCGGTCGGTTTCTTCCTTCAAATCGATCTTGCGCGTTTTTTCATTGATTCCAAGATACAAGCCATGCTGCTCGCCCTGGATGGTGACCACAACATTGCCTTCGCGAAAGTCGATTGGTTGGATTTTTATGTTAGCTAAAAAACTGTTAAGAAAGGTGAACAGAAAGTGCAAAGATGGGATACTGTTGAGGGTAAATGGATCCAAATCGACGTCGACTCTTCCAGGCTGAATTCGGAGGACAGCCATCATATGATTATTCAGAATTTTCTGGCCAACGGGTCCGTACAAATTGCTTAAGAAAAAAATTTAAAAACAGATTCTTTTTAAAGTTTATTTTACCTGTAATTAAGTGTGATGAAGCTATCAATTTCGGGTAAATTCTTACGCCTTGAAATCCTGTTGTTTTCGTCCCTTGTCAGAAGCTATATAAGTTCATTATTATCTGTTTCTCACGCACCTACCCGTGTTGACAAAAATCAACACTAGAATTCGAATTGATAAGTACAGTGGGCATGGCGGAAGCTTGCGTATGAAATGTCATCAAAAATATAAAAACTTGTTCAAACTTCATTTTTTATAAATATCCAAAAAACGTGAATAAAAATCTCAAGTCAGATTAATTTGAAGGTCCGATAAGAGAGTTTCTACGAGCTTTATATCGAGAAATCGGTGCTGGAGGCGGCGCAGAAAGTCTGAACGCGATAAGTGGTGCTCCGTTTTTGCACTTTGGGCAGAAGTGGAAGGCTCAAGCAAGTGCATGCTTTAAGGAGAAATAAGACGATATATTCTCCCGAAAAGGCTAAGCAAGTCGAAACGTGAATAGTTGCAATTTATTTAATTTTCTGTTGAATAACGTTATAAAGTCAGCAAAACATAAACAAAAAATGTATCTCAAATTGAATAATTTCATCTTCTTCATTTCTCCAAACTACAAAAAAAATGCGATCATCGGCGGCTTATCTTTCAGCGCTGTGTGGAGTCTTTTTATGCGCTCAAGATCCAACCGCTGGGCCGGAGAGCAGCTCTTCAAATTTTCGCAGATAAAAAACAAAGAGATTCATTTCCGTGGTCATTATTTTATATGGCACTTTTAAACGATCAAAATGGACAAGAGACTCAAACATGTGACTTTCACTGATAGCACAAAGAAGAAAGATGCGTCTGTAAAGAGGCAGAGAAAGTTAAGAGTTGTTCTTGTTGGGGATGGTTTTATTGGCAAAACTTCATTGCTACTCAGCTATGCAGCTGATAGGTTCGGTTTAAATTATTTTAATTACTTGATAGTTGTGTGTGATAGGTCATGGGAAAGGTGATATTGAATAATTATATGAGTCAAAGAGCATAGATAGTGTATAAATTATAAAAAAAGCTCTCATTATGGACTTTTATGGTTTTCAAGTACAATAGTGTATACCCCTGAAAACCAATTTGAACCGAAAAAAGATGGTCCTCAAACTACCAGCCGACAATGTATGATACTTACAGCTACAACATAACTGTAGACGACAATTCTTACTCCCTCGAGCTGACAGATACAGCTGGACAAGGTAATGAAGCTGTCTTCACGTTCACGCTTATGCTTCTTTTATACGAGCGTGAGATTTTTAGATGAACACGAGCGTTTACGAGTTTTCGCTTATCCAAAAGCTGATTGTATCCTCTGCTGCTTTGCGCTTGATTCCCTCAATTCTCTACAAAATGCTCAGGATAAGTTGCTCAAGTAAACTTCTCAATCGGGGCTTAGAATATGATGTTCAACTTTTGACAGTATAAATGGCACCCTGAAGTACGCAAATACAACCAAACATGTCCGATTATCCTGGTCGGAACAAAATCAGACCTGCTTGATGACATAAACGCGAAGTACAACCTCCTGCCGCACGACAAAATGGTCAAGTCAAAAGACATTGTCAAGGTTAAAAAGTCAAAATTATTCGATGAAATCGTCGATTGCTCTGCAATCAATCAAGTATGCTTCCTTTATTCTGCATTTCGATTTTGACGCCTTTTCAGAGTGGCCTCAGGCGGGTGTTTGACCTTGCAATTACTGCTGCGATGATCAACAAGGGATTTTATAAAACGAAAAAATCGAGGTTCTTGGATATTGTAGATTTTGTTGGTAAATTAATAAAATAAATAGTTAACAATTAACTTTTTTAATTATGCATTTCCTGCAGGCAGGTGAACAGGATAACGCACTATAAACCACTTGACACGAACAGTAATTTACTTTCTTGCCACTCTACTGAAGTGTAAATCTCTTAAACTTACTCGCATGTAAATTCTAAGCAAGCGCTCATAAAGGTCGGATAAAAGATGTGTGCAGACTGGCGCGATTCCTAAAGTGTATTTAGCTATAACTTTCAATAGAACTCAGAAAGCAGGGTCAGAGTAACTCAGAAATAGAGAACCCAACCGTAATGGGCAAAGTAGGTAAATGGGTCGGCATCGCGTTTGGCGTGTCCGTCGCCTTGGGTGTTGGAGTCACAATTGGATGGTTCACAAAACCAGCTGGTAAGTCCATCCCTACAAATTTTTGTTTACTCGATAGTCTCAGAGGATCAAGCAATCGCAAAAGAAGATGGTTTCGACTTCAAACTGATTGACGAGTTTACCAACGCCGTCGACACAAGTTTTCTTGAAAAAGAGTCTGAGCACCTTGCTGGTAAGATCCGCTGGGCAACTAGCAAAGGCGACTATGAAATGGCAGATTATATCATCAACAAGTGGAAAGACCAACTCGATGATTCTTGGTCTCTCGATTACCAAATCCTTCATTCTTATCCGGACGAGCCAAATTGTTACGCCCGGCTTACTGGTGGCGCACAACAATATGATCTGAGAAAAAAGGAAGATGGCGATGAATTCCAAAAAGATGATCAAGTGCTTATGTTCTACAACGCATTTGCTCCACCAACGGAAGCTCCAATAAAAACCTCCAAGCTGGTCTACGGGCATTACTGTAATGCGGACAACGTTCAATGGCTACTCGGCCAAGATCCAAATATTCTAGACGGCGCAGTGGTTATTTGCAAATACGGCGGCGGCGCTGGCCGACCTGATAAAGGCAAGAATGTTAAACCACATGGAGCAGTTGCGGTTCTCATCTTCTCCGATCCTCATGACTTTTCTGACGTTAACGACAAGGCATACCCGGAAGGGCAAGGAATTCCAGAAGACACTGTTCAGCGTGGATCAGCCAAATACAAACGCGGTGACCCTACATCGCCTGGTTATCCATCAATCGAAGGAGCTTATTTTGATGATGTGCAAGATCTTCTCAATTACACGAGAACACAAGTGAATAGCCCGCACATTTGGGCCCCACTTCCATCCCAGCCGATTGCATGGGGAGACGCGAAACATATTCTTTCTCAACTCGAAGGAGGAGAAGTACCTGCTGAGTGGAAGACCGAATCCGGCCTTGATACAATTTCGAAGTTCGGCGGAAGTCTTAAAGACACACAAATGTTTGAACTTCAAATCGCAGTCAACTACGAGCGCAAGAAGTCGCAAGATGTGATCGGAATAATAGAAGGATCAGAATATCCGGATGAGTATGTCTTGATTGGAAATCATAGAGACACGTGGGTTCATGGAGCGATCGATGCAGGTGCTGGAATGACAACAATTTTTGAGATCTCGCGGCTATTCAAGGAACTAAACATACGGCCAAAAAGAACTGTCGTTTTCTGCTCGTGGGGAAGTGAAGAGCATGGTCTCATGGGAAGTATCGAGTTCACAGAAGAGTTCTTAGCAGTTCTCAAGGAACGAGCGATTCTGTATGTGAACGCAGATGTGAGCTTCAAGGGCAATGAATATTTCTACTCGACAGCATCTCAGCAAATGCATGAGCTTGTGTTTGAGCTTACTGACTACATTAAAGACCATAATGATCCGAGCATGAGTGTAACACAAAGATGGGCAGAAAAAACGGAAGCTTCGGGACCTAGACCATCTATTGGCAATCCAGGTACTTTCTCATGAGTTTTAGTTTCTAAAATAATTGTCAAGGTCTTGGATCCGATTATGCTCCGTTTCATCAATTTGCTGGAGTCCCCGTTGTCGATGTTGGATTCAATCAGAAGACAAGAAAAGTGTCAACTTACTCAACCTATCATACTGGTAACTTGAACCGCATGATTCCCAAAAAAATGACCTTTAGGATACGACAACATGGAATATCTACGAATGATTGATCCGGGACTTCGTGCAGCCAAAAAAGTAACTGAAGTAGCTGGATCCATTCTCATTCGCGCAGCTTGTTCTGATTACTTTCCAGTTGATACCACACCGATGGCCGATTTCGTTGACAGCCTTGATGAAAAACTCCCTGAAGTTGGTAGTGAGGTGACTACAGATCAACAGAAGCTGATAAAAAGAGCGAGCTCGTCTTTCAAAACTCAGGGAATGGTTGATTTTTTGCTAATCAAATAAATTGCACATTTTATAGAAAACCATAAAAAGTTATCAGACGTCAACAAAATTTATGCGACAAGCGAGAATAGCGACAAGAAACGAGCTTTTATGCGCTTATTGAATTACTCGAAATATTTGACGGACAATAATTGCTGCCATCCGATTCAGCAAGATTTGCAGAATGTTGTCGTTTCCAGCAGACAGGAGGGAGGACCAGTTACATATCCAGGAATTTCGAATTACTTTGGTCTTGGAGATAAAGAGGAAATTCAACGACAGGTATGCAGAAATATTTTTTCACATATCTAAATTTTTAAGGTTGGTATCTTGATAACAAGACTCAATGCTGCGGCAGATTACCTGAATTTGAAGCCCTTTTCTGTGAGAGCCCATAATGATCTTTGAATAACTAGAATTCCTTAATAAATTTTACTTCAAAAGTTCTTATTCATGTTCACGTTCTTAGGAAAGGACAGGAATAATGTCAAGATAAGATTATTGACTCGCTCGGTACTATTTGCATTAGTTTTTTTGTTGTAGCATCCTTAAAATATCTGACAGATTCAGCTCTGAGAATGACAACCAACGGAAGACCAAGGAAAAAGCATAATTATCTTGTGGACTATCAGATTGTACCAGAAGATGAGACAGAGACATTCATTGATTTCGTCGACTTACTCAGCATGTACGATAATGTCGATCGTCCGAAATATGGATTGTGTAAAGGCGGAGACGCAACTACTTTTTTTCATGTAAGAATAAATTTTCATCTGGTTCAAAATATGTTTAAGGAATTGAAGAACCGAGGATTTGTTTTTGAAGGAGTACCTGCCGAACCAGTCAGACATGCACCGCTTGGCCCATACTCGCTTGATAGCAAGGAAGACTACAAATTTCACGACATATTTGAACGACTCAAGCAGAAATACAAGAACGACGACAGAAAAACATATGGCGTTTGCTCAAAATATGGCGCCCCCGATCGGTTGTTCAACAAGGACGCTGACAAGGCACGCATCGTCGACGAAAATGGTGACGTTGCTCTAAGAGAAAGGGTGAGGGGATTTTTTTAGGAAGCACTTTTTTTAGAAAGCACATTTTTTAGAAAGGCACATTTTTTAGATCTAAAAAAAGTGCTTTCTAAATAATGCGAATTTCTAA
>Ga0115008_10002100_pt1 | contig 16494 bp, 16 predicted proteins | sample FraStrMetagenome_FD_87164 | JGI IMG/M metagenome (GOLD analysis project Ga0115008, IMG submission 87164) | Marine eukaryotic phytoplankton communities from Arctic Ocean - Fram Strait ARC3M Metagenome | ecosystem: Environmental > Aquatic > Marine > Oceanic | place: Fram Strait | collected...
AAGCGTGGTGCAGCTAAATTTAATATATTGCCTGAGGCAAACTTTGATGGCGACTTGAGCTTTTCTCGTAGTTGGAAACCATTCCCCTTCTAAGAGTTCTAGCCAGTTTATTCGTTTCAGAAGCCTGTATAGTTAGACCTTAAAAGACATAAACCAACAAATAATTTTTTGCCTGTTAAAAAATCAAAACTGTAACTTTTCCGCAGTAAATGCGACGTAATTTTTAACGGAAGTTGGTTTTCAACTGCTGCCCAGCGGTGCTTGTGCTGCCTGAGGCTTGAGCCTGTCATAATCTGCTTGTGAAATTTCTGTCCTGATCGCACTGGGCATACCCGTTGTGGTGTCTTGAGGCTTTGGTGTGTTTTTGAATCAAACATGCAAAGCGTTATACTCGGATTCCTTGAACCTAAATTATGCAAATGGTCCTAAAAGCGGTCCACTACAAGCCCCTCTAGACCCACGAAAATAATTTTGTGATACTTCAACTTACCAAATAACACATCCTTACGATTAGCAGAGAGACGCAAAACAAGAAATGTTCGATCATATTGGCCAAATCCCAGCAGCAGCAGCATTGAAGTTTTCAGATCGAACAGCACTTGTTTTTGAAAACGAAACATTCTCATTTAATGAAATCAATTCTTTAGTTGAAAAAGCGGCTGGTGGCTTAGGTGAACTGGGCATTTTGTCCGGTGATACGGTAACATTATATGCTGCAAACTCCTGGGAATGGATCATCAGTTACTATGCAATTGCTCGACTTGGTGCAGTAATAAATCCAGTAAATACGATGCTGACGCCCGAAGAAATAGAATATGTCGCCAAAGATTGCGGAGCAAAAGCGATTATAACTTCATCAGATAAAGTGGCGGGAATTTTAGGTATAACAGAGGTTTCGGATGTGAGTTACATAATCTCGTTTGGAGCCAGCGTAGATAAAAGTGTTGTATCTTTTGATAAATTGATTGCCACTGACTTAAAGGCTCCCAACCCGACAGAGATAGCTCCAACATCACTATCAACGATCGGGTACACATCGGGAACAACTGGACATCCCAAGGGTGCAATGCAATCGCATCAGGCAGTGATTATAAATGGTGCCATGACAAGCCAGATGCAAATGCGCGGTCATGACGATTGTGTAATCAACGCACTTCCATGTCCGCACGTTTACGCCAACGTTATCATGATGAGTATAATGATGTTTGGCAGCAAATTGGTATTGCATCGTACGTTTGACGCCGACACCGTCTTAGCAGACATAGAGAAATATCAGGCGACAATCGTTGACGGCGTACCTGCGATGTACATGTTCATGTTAAATAGCCCTGCGTTAAAAAAATGGACTTATCCAGTCTCAAGCGCTGTTATGTGGGTGGGCAGACAATGCCAGTCGCCACGATGGAGGCGGTTGAGACAGCGTTTGAAGTTCCTCTGATCGAGCTTTGGGGCATGACTGAAATCGCTGGCTTGGGTTCAACTCATCCACTTTATGGACCTAACAAACATGGTTCCATTGGCTGTGCGCTGCCTTACTGTGAGTTGCGAATAGCCGATGTAGATGATGCCAACAAAACTATGCCACGTGGTGAAGTTGGTGAACTGATGGTCCGGGGTCCTATAGTGATGATGGGCTACTTTAATAACGAAGATCAAACCCGTGAAGCAATTGAACCAGATGGCTGGTTACACACGGGCGATCTTGGTACCATGGATGAAGACGGGTGTGTAATCATCGTAGACCGTAAAAAAGATATGATTCTGACTGGAGGATATAACGTATACCCTGCAGAGATCGAACGAGTTTTAGCAGCTCACCCTGTAGTTGCGCTCGCAGCTGTTGGGAAGTTGCCTGATCCGGTAAAGGGTGAAATTGCCAAAGCGTACATTGTCCTGAAATCGGATACATCTACCACCGAAGATGAGATCATAAAATTTTGCCGCAAATCCCTAGCAGCCTATAAGTGCCCTCGCAAAGTTCAATTTGTCAGAGATGTACCAAAGACCAGCACAGGCAAAATTATGCGTCGGGAGTTGTATACCCTGGATGAATGAGTGGTTTAATCAAGTATGAGCTTCTGTCAAAGAAAGATTTTAGGACCTTAAAGTGTCTGCCGTCAGTACTAATGGGTCCAAATAGGTGCTGACTGCAGCCAAAAATCGAAGCTTGGCCCACGTTCATATGACCAAACATTAACGCGACCAGTTCGATTCTATTTAGACCGCAATCAGAACATTTGATCATTCCAAAGAAAACTGCATTATTCGAAAAACATGATGTGATGGAGTGCAGTGAAAATGGCGAAGATTAACTGGGATAAGAGCATAGAACTGGATAAGCTCGCAGAGTTATCAATCAAGACTGGTGTGTCACTGCAGCCCGGTCAAGATCTACTGATCACAGCGCCCATTGAAGCTGCACCCTTAGTTCGCCGCTTGGCATATCATGCTTACAAGGCTGGAGCTGGGATAGTTACCACTCTCTACACCGACCCTGAGGTCGTTCTTGCACGTTATCAACACGCCCCGAAAGACTCTTTTGAGAAGGTTACAGACTGGTTATTTGAAGGTATGGCCGTTGCGTTTGACAACAACACAGCTCGTTTGGCTGTCGTCGGTGATGACCCAATGCTTTTGGCGGAGCAAGATCCAGAAGATGTGGGTAAAGCCAACAAAGCGGTATCCAAAGCATCGTCACCACTACGTGAGAGAATTACACGTTTCGATGTGAACTGGAACATCATCGCATGGCCGGGAACGCAGTGGGCAAAACGCGTATTTCCAAACCTAAGCGACGAAGAAGCGCAACTGGCGCTTGCTGATGCTATCTTTGCCGCGTCAAGGGTGCAGTCCCCCGATCCAATGGCAGCCTGGGTAGAACACAACAACCGCCTTCGCGAACGAACAGATTGGTTGAATGACCAAAACTTTGAAGCATTGCGTTTTTATGGCGATGATACAGACCTCACCGTCGGGTTGGCGAACAAACATGAATGGGCGGGAGGCGCCTCGACAGCACGCAATGGCGTTACATGTAATCCAAACATACCAACGGAAGAAGTATTCACTACACCGCACTCGCTCAAGGTTAACGGGTATGTAAAATCAACCAAGCCACTGTCTCATCAGGGCACTCTTATAGAAGATATTTCTGTCACATTCAAAGATGGTGTCATCACAGAAGCAAGCGCTTCCAAGGGTGAAGAAGTATTCTTGAAGCTTCTTGATACCGATGAGGGAGCACGCCGCCTTGGTGAGGTCGCTCTTGTTCCTCATGGGTCACCAATATCTCAAAGCAATTTGCTCTTCTACAATACGCTATTTGATGAAAATGCGGCTTGCCACATAGCGCTTGGTCAGTGTTACTCAAAGTGTTTCCGAAACGGAGACAAGTTAACCAGCAAAGAGGTAGAGCAGCATGGTGGTAATAGTAGCATGATCCACGTCGATTGGATGATTGGTTCTGAAACCATGAACATTGATGGATTGGATGTAAAAGGAAATGTAACGCCAGTGTTCAGAAATGGTGAGTGGGCTGAAAAATAAAATATTTATCGCCCATTAGTGTCTGACTTCAAACAGTTTTATTTAATTGATAAATACTGAAAGACCGCTAATTGATGCAAATTATCGCTACTAATGCCAAGCAGGTACACTAAGCTCTACGTTGACCTTCATAAATCAAGAAAACCGCAAGAGCGGGCAACACTATCGCACCGCTGATCAACATCATTATGCTTGGGCTTTCGCCAATTCCCCACCAGACCCAAAGTGGGCCTAAAACCGTTTCTGAAAGCATAATAAGGCTGACCGTTGAGGATGATACATATCGTGCAGCGTAGGAGAGTGTAACAAAAGACAGGGGTAAAATAAACATGCCTGTTAGCGCAATTGCCGCCATATTAGGTAAAGGAGGCCAATAAAGCGTTTCGGCGAACACTATGCCTAACCCAGCGGCGCAAATTGCGCCAATTGCCATAGCCAAAACGAAGGGCGCCTCTTTGTCTTTGCGTATAATAGTGAAATTCACCGCTAGCGCGAAAGCAACACCTAGCCCCAAACATAAGCCCAACAAGGTATTGGCATCCAGTACAACGCCCTCACCATCTTTCCCAAGCACAGACATAAACAGCCCTAAAAATACTATGGTTGCAGTAGTAAGCGTAAGTTTTGAGAGAGGCTCGTTTAAAATAATTTTGGATAAAACAGCAGCAAAAATCGGCACCGTTGCCACGCCAATAAGCACAACCGCCACCGGGGCCAAGGCAATTGCTAGACTGAAAAGTGCAGCATTGAAAATTTGGCAGATGACAAGAATAATAAAGTTGAGCGTAAAGGTTTTTGGCCATCCACGTCGACCGCTAACCATAACCCAAATAAAAAGATAAGCCAGACCGCTTAGGCCACCACGCCAAACAAGCATATTCCATCCATCCAACTGTGAGAGGCGCATAAACAAGGTGTCTGGCGTTAAAAATAACGCACCAAATGTAGCCAGAACCAAACCAATTGTTGTTCGGCTTTGCTTAAACTTCATCCAACAGTCTTCAAAATAGGAGGCATTAATAATAAACCTTGAAGTTAGTATTCAAAGCTAGTTGTGCGCAGGCCATCCCCTCGATTTCAAGCACTCTCATCAAGTTGTACAACCATTTTAATTTTTCTTCCAAGCCCAGCATCCCAATGCCAGTACCTCTGCTTACTTGGGATAACCCCACAAATTCCTACTTAAAGGTCAGCAACATCACCATTATGCTGTAGGATCAGGTCTACATGGCCGCGGAAGACCATCTGACCTGCTGGGACTCTTGCAGTGATGCCTATATTGGAACCCGTGACTGTGTTGTCTTTTTCAAGAATAGACTGGCACTGTAAGTCTCACCCTTTACTTCATTGAGATATCCATAAAATTTAGATTGCAACTGCAACTGTTGGTGCCACAGTCAGAAAATCACGGCAATTGGCCACCAGTTTAACAACCGTATTATTAATTTCATAGATTAATTGCACTACGTTTATCGAGTTATCACTTGTGGAGCGCAGGCCAATAAAAACAATTTCAATCATCAAAAACAGCAGTACCAGCAGTACCAGCAAAAACGTGAAACCTTTTAAAGCAGATTATTCAATAGAGTTTTAAATTTTATGGTCTCCGCTATCGGCAGTTACACTGCTTTCCTACCGATTTATTTATAACGTAAAATCATTATTTTATCAGAATAAATGCTAATGTATAACTCTCGAAAATCGGTAAAGGTAGACGTTGTCTAGGCGGTATGTAACACTCAATTAAAACCATCGTGAGAGCTTATGTCTAAGGGAAAAATTGAACGTAAAATTGCTGTCATTTTTGCGACTGATGTCGTTGGTTACAGCAAGCATATGGAAGCTGAAGAAAGCGAAACCATACACAATTTGCGTGAATGTGAGGCCATTCTTACAGGTCTATTTGAAAAGCATGATGGTCGATTATTCAACACTGGCGGAGATTCTTTCTTAGCGGAATTTCCAAGTGCCGTGTCAGCTGTTGAATGCGCGGTTGAGTTCCAAAACGCTATCAAGAAAAGAAATGCCTCTGACGAGGCGTCTGTAAAATTAGAGTTCCGGATAGGAATTAACTCAGGAGACGTCGTTAAAGAGAAGGACAATCTTTTAGGAGATGGAGTAAATATCGCCGCAAGGTTAGAGGCATTGGCACAAACCAACGGGATCACCATTTCAAAAGTTATTTATGATTACGTAAAAGGAAAAACTAAGTACGACTTCAAAGATATTGGCGTTCAAAAAGTAAAGCTAAACGAGTTTCACGCATTTGATCTTCTTCTCGAACCCTCACAGAAAAGAAAAATCAAACGTGATAGAACTGTTCCAAAGTTCTTGATCGCCTCTGTGTTGGCCGTGCTGCTTGTATTAGGCGTTTACTTTTTTTCAATTTCACAAAATGCAAATGAACAGGCTTCTACCCAAGCTGATTCTCAAGCAGTAATCTCCTCTCTGCCTGTAATTTTAGTATACCCTTTTGAAGACCTTGGCGCTTCTATGACGAAAGGCGATCTCAGCCTAGCATTTACGGAGAGCCTGATTTCAAGTCTTTCCCGATATAGTCGGATTAGTGTTCTCTCAAGTAGCACCAGTATGGACGCCAAAGCGAAGGATGCAAAAGATCCATTCATAAAAAAAATGTACAATGCTGACTACGTCGTAAGGGGATCAATTCAAACATTATCTGATCAATCACGGATACAGATGCAACTTACAGATTTGGAACTGAACAAAGTTGTTTGGACAGACAAAGTTGATTTTTCATCAAACCAAATATTTGAAGTTCAAGATACCATTGGCGATAAAATTCTGACCCATTTGCAGATTAATGCAGTCGACGGTGGGGAAGTTAAAAGTTGGGCAGCCAAATTCGGAACTGCTGAAAGACTTACACTATTTTTAAATTCCAGGAAAGAATGGTTCAAGTTTACTCCGGATGGATATAACAACCATACCGACATTGTTCGGTTATTAGAAGATCAGATGGGTGCGGATAACCCCGCATTATATAACATCAAGGCTTGGAACCTTTTTCTTAAAAGAGCAGTCGGGCTTGCGCCTGACTTGGAGAAAAATGGAGCCGAAATTATCCGAATCTCAAATTTAGATGTTGCCGAAAATCAGGACGTAACAGCATATATACTGAGAGCCCTAGTGGAGTTCAGATTAGGATCAAAAGACTGTGATTTATCAAAAGAATATGCACAAAAGGCATTTGATTTGGGGGCTACGGTAGATACCTTTATTGTAGGCGGTACTATTTGGGTCGAATGCGGGGACTTGAAAGAGGGAACACAATTTTTCGAAAACGCTTTGCGATTACAGCCCAACGATAGTGGCTGGAATATAGCAAAACGACTTATTCCAATGTATTATTTGCAGGGAGAATATGAAAAGATCAGTGCGCTAGTTGAACCGCACGTTAATGCTGTAGATATTGCGCCCGAAATGCTTGCTTTTTACGCATTTAGCACAAACGAGGCGGGAGATAGCAGTAAGGCGAAAGAATTACTTAGCAGAGCCAAAGATATGGGGCTTACAAAGATGTCGCTTGAGAGAGTGATCAGAGATCCTGAAAGTACAAACGAGTTTGTTTCTAGGCTATCAAGTATCGGTGGTATTGAGTGATGTACCATTAATTCAAAATTTACGCAGCAAAATAGTAATTAGCCTACCCCACAAAAAGGCTACCTCATACTACCATTCCAGGGACCACCTTGACTTTTACGACAGTCAGCCCAATCCCCCCTAAATTCATAATCCGTTTTTAAATAGCCACTAATAGACCCATAGCAGCTAGTCGCGTACCCACTTCTTGTTTTTGCAGCTTTAGGGCAATTACAATTGCCAGTTCTAGCCCACCAACCTTCATAATAACTACCGTTAGGCGACATGACTATAATGCCGTCTTCTTTATTATTAAAAAAGCCGATAAACCTATTACTGTTGTCTACCCTTACAGTAACAGGGCCCCAAGTTGTATCCCAAGTTTCTGCAGACACAATTGTCGAATGCACAAACATTAAAGATATAATAGTTAATAAGGCTATTTTTTCATACGCTCCCCTCAATTTTTGACCTATGGTAACACATAAAATAAGTGTCAAAACATGCTGTACAACTTCTAATTACTCATATTTTGAAGCTTTTAAAAACACTCATAAATTAAGATTCACCAAATTTAAAAGAGCAGGTAGCAGACGTTATCGTGTTCGCTGTAAGCGTTATTATAACTAATAATCTGAACATTGTAGCACTTTTCCAGCGGTGTGTTTTACCAAACTGCCTTCAACCGAACACTGGAAAAGGTAAGAGACACCTCACAGCACAAGCCATCCACTGGCCTGCAATGGTATTGGCATATCCGTTGTCAAAGTATTTGGGTCCAATGCCGTCCGGGATGACAAAATGATCGAAAGCGCGATCTTCTTTTTCGATCTTGGCCCCTACACTACAGCACTCTGGGCGTTCTGATGCTTATGATCTTCTTCATGAGATTCTTCCTCGAATGGGTCGGAATAAGTTTCCCGACGCCGCGCTTTGGATAGTCACTGTTATATATCAAGGGCGTGCCCATCCGAGATCACGATCCGTATGATCTATCGCGGCATCGTCCCTTTCGTTGATGCAACTGGCCGGTCTTGCTATCCTGCCCATCTGGCCCAATTCGGTACTGTGATTCCCAACAACCGTCTTTGGAAATTAATGGAGACTATAATGAACAATCCTCACTCTGATCCTGGAGTAACTTGCTTACCGGGTCTACGCGGTCGGCGCGTAGTGGTCACCGCGGGAGCCAGCGGGATCGGGTTTGCAATCGCACGGTTCCTGCACACACAAGGCGCGCAACTCGCAATTTGCGACGTTGACACAGCGGCGCTGAAGACCGCCAGTACAAGCCTTGGGAATTGTCTCGCCTTGCCTGCAGATGTGTCCGACGACGCGGCGGTGGATACCTTCTTTGACGCAGTGCAAGACCAAATGGACGGCTTGGACGCACTTGTGAACAATGCTGGCATAGCGGGACCGACAGGCAAGATCGAAGATCTGACGCCGTCAGATTGGCGACGCTGTATCGATATTTGTTTGACAGGGCAATTTTTGTGCGCACGCCGGGCTGTGCCGATGATCAAAGCCGCTGGTGGCGGCGCGCTCATCAATATGGGTTCGGCAGCCTCCAAGCATGGCTACGCCTTCCGCACGCCCTATTCAGCCGCAAAATTTGGCGTGATCGGCTTGACACAAAGCCTCGCCAAGGAACTCGGGCCAGATAATATCCGGGTCAACGCCATCCTGCCAGGCATCGTCGAGGGGCCACGTATGGAAGGTGTTATCCAGGCCCGTGCCAAGGCGACCGGTGTTAACTACGGAGAGATGGAGACAGAATATCTGCGCAACATCTCTTTACGCAGAATGGTGTCGTCCAACGATGTCGCCAGCACTGCCGCAGTCCTGATCTCGGATCTTGGAGCCAATCTGTCAGGTCAGTCACTGGCCGTCGATGGCAATGTTGAAAACCTTTAAAACGCGAGATACACCCATGAGCACCCCAAATCAACACGCAGGAAAAGTCATCATCACCTGCGCCGTAACCGGCGCAATTCACACGCCGTCAATGTCTCCACATCTTCCAGTGACAGCTGAGGAAATCATCGCAGAATCGCTAAACGCCGCAGAAGCCGGTGCTGCGATCCTGCATCTGCACGCACGCCATCCCGACGGCCGGCCGGATCAAAGCCCCGAAGGATTCGCGGCCTTCTTGCCTAGGATCAAGCAAGGCACCAATGCGGTGGTGAATATCACCACGGGAGGCAGCCCCTATATGAGCGTTACCGAACGCGCCGCCCCTGCCGCAATTCACCAGCCAGAACTCGCCTCACTCAATATGGGATCGATGAATTTTGGCCTCTACCCTATGTTGAACCGGTACAAGGAATTCAAGTACGACTGGGAACGCGCGCATCTAGAAGGTTCGCGCGATCTTGTCTTTCGCAACTCGTTTAAGGATATCGAATACGTACTGGAAACTTGCTACGGAAACGGCACACGCTTCGAATTTGAATGCTACGACACATCCCATCTCTATAATTTGGCACATTTTGCGGATCGCGGCCTGATCAAGGCACCTTTCTTTGTTCAATCAGTCTTTGGTCTACTTGGTGGGATTGGCGGCCATCCCGAGGATGTCATGCATATGAAACGCACCGCCGACCGGCTGTTTGGCTCTGATTTCCGCTGGTCAGTGCTCGGCGCAGGTTCCAACCAATTCCGCATCGCCACACAGGCCGCCGCCCTAGGCGGCAATGTGCGCGTTGGGTTGGAAGACAGCCTTTGGGCTGGCCGCGGAGAGCTTGCCACCTCCAACGCCATACAAGTCAGCAAAGTGCGTACGATCCTTGAAGGTCTAGGCCTTCAGATCGCAACACCGGATGAAGCCCGTGAAATCCTCGACCTCAAAGGTGGTGATCAAGTTGCGTTTTGAACCGCGCTCGATCCCAGCCACTACCCGCGAACTCCTCTTTGATGACCGCTGGGGCGCAATGTGATTAAAAAAGTTCCACCACTGGCCACTGCTGCAGATTTTATCCCAGATGGAGCAATAGCTGAGCTGTAAATTAAGCATTTCAAGGAGAGTGAATATGACCAAGATAGCCACCATAGGGTGCGGTCTAATCGGCCAGGGATGGGCCACCGTGTTTGCCCAGGCAGGGTTTGACGTAGTGATGTATGATATTTCGCCCGAGGCAGCAGAGCACGCCCTTAGTGCCATGGAAAAGCGGGTGGCCGATCTGGTTGCCTTCGACCTAATCTCACCCTCTGATGCCCCTGCTATCTTGAACCGGCTCACAGTCGTGACAAGTCTCGAAGAAGCTTTGCAAGGCGTGGTCTATATTCAGGAAAGTGGACCTGAACGCATCGAGATTAAACGCGAGATCACCGAAAGACTGGACGCGCTTGCGGCCCCTGACGTGCCCATCGGAAGCTCAACGTCCGGCATTTCGGCATCGCGTTATTGCGAGGATATCGTCGGACGGCATCGCTGCCTTGTTGTGCACCCGATCAATCCACCGCACCTTATCCCAGCGGTCGAGATCGTGCCGACCCCGTGGACCGACGACAACATCATGTCCACAACGAAAAATCTTATGCAGACCTGCGGGCGCGAAACTATCGTTCTGTCCAAGGAAATCGATGGTTTTGTAGTCAACCGTCTTCAGGGTGCGCTGTTGGAAGAAGCATTCAAGCTGGTGGGCAGCGGCATCGTATCAGGCGCAGATCTCGACAAGGCCATTTGCGATGGACTCGGTCTGCGCTGGTCCTTCATGGGACCGATGCAAACGATCCATCTCAATGCGCCGGAGGGAGTCGAACAATATGTCGAACGTTACGGCACAATGTATCGCGACTTTGGTCTTGGTTCCTACGATGAAGTTGACTGGAAGGAAGTCGTCGAATCGGCCTTAAAGGTTCAATTAGAAACTCTAATCCCCGTTGCAGATATTCCCACAAAGCAAGCGGAACGTGACCGAAAGTTGATGGCTCTGCTGCGTCACAAAGCGCGAGAGCAGTCCGAACACCGATCTGGTCCCAACACACCTCCGGAATAACTAAACATGTTTAACCAACAAATCCTAAAACTTCATGAGAGCGACAATATTGCAGTGGTCCTGCGACAGATCGGCTCCAAAACTTGGTTGCGTTAGTATCTGTTGCAGCCATGAAGACAGATTGGACCTTCAGGTTCGCGATAGCAACTTAGCTTCAGAAGTTTTCTTGAGTGTCTGCAGATATGCCGACTACGACCAACCACACTAACATACCAAACGTTCCCAGTTTTCAACAGATAAAAGGGCCCATAAAAGGTCTGTAGCCTTTACCGTTGTCAGCTCATCTGTCAAACAACCATCCTCAGAGATAGCGTGTATTGCGGCTTCACATCCGTGCCTGACCGCCTGCATGCGGTCATCACATGTCGCAGCCGCTTCCTTGTCTGTGTCGTACATAGCACGCAGTACAACTGACATGCCGTATATTTGGGGATGTAGCCGCCCCACCCTTCGATGAAGGCGCGCAATCACTCAATCCCTGAAGATGCGGAGCGACTTGGTGCCAGCCGTTCGTCTCCGTTCTTAACTGCATCAATGTGATGGATCGTTGCCACAAGCAGCTCTGCGCGATTCGGGAAATGCAGGCCTCACTCTATCTTGCTCATCGCAGATTTAATTTCATTCACAAACTCTACCGCCAAGCGCGACATGGGCGAGTCTTTGCGAGTCAACAAGCAAGCTGGAATCTCGATAGATTTCTCAAACTCGCGGACTTCCAGATCCATATTTGCAATCAATGCTGGTGTATAATGATCTACAATTGCAACACCGATTCCTGCGTTCGCCAATACAGCTGCGGTATGGCAATATCTAACCGAAACCCGCGGTGTATAAAGAACGCCTTTTTCGTCAAAGACCCGCCTAAGGACCATGCCGAACCGCCCCGCACTATCCAAACCGATATGACCGTGTTCAAAACAATCCATCGCTGAAATGACCGATACTCCGCTTAAGGCGTGACCCTTGGGGATTAGTGCGACCATTTTATCAGTCCGTAATACGGTAACGTCGATCGCTGGATGCGCATCAAGACCTAGACCAAACCCAATATCCACACTTCCCATTTCGACACCAGCAATTATATGTTCCAACCGCCGCACATCATACTGCACTGTGACACCTTCGCGTGTAGCCAAAAAATTCCGCAGCGCAGGCGGTACAACACTATGACCAAGTGGCGGTGTTGCCATTACCCGTAACTTGCCGGCGTGACCAGCACGAAGGTCGCGGACCCGCGTTTCAAGGTTGCGCAGATTGGAAAAGATCGGTTCAATCTCGGCAAAAAGAATACGGGCCTCTTGGGTTGGTTGCAGACGCCGGTTACGCCGATCGAACAGACTAAAACCTAGTTGCTCTTCGAGCTGTTTAATAGCGAGCGAAACAGCCGGCTGCGAAATACCAAGGTCTTCAGCCGCATGCACTGTTGTCTGATGGGTGATAACGGCGCCAAATATTTCAAGAAGCCGGAGAGACAAGTCATTCTTGCGGGCAATTTTCATCCCGTCGCCGTTACGAGCGTCCCGAATGCCATAGCGACAGCAGCCTGTGTCGGGTCAATGACAGGGATACCAATCTCGCTCTCCAGCTTTGTGCGATGACGGGCCATACCTGCACACCCTAGAATAATCGCACCAGCACCGCGCTCAAGTAAGGTATTGCCTGTCTCCACAAGTTTGGAGAAGGTTTCAGGACCACGGGCGCTTTCATCAACTGTCATGTTCAGCGCGATTTCGCCCGCCAGACGGTCAAGGACCCCCATGCGTGCCATAGTACGCCGGTGCCGCAGAATCGAAGCCTCAGCGATGGCAATTACGCCGAAACAATCCGCGCGAGCCATCGCCGTAAGAACTCCTGAATCCTGTATACCAAAGACCGGCACCGCGCTGACAGACCGACAAGCATCAAGACCCGGATCAGAATAACAAGCGATAACAAATGCGCCTGCATCCGGACGCTCGTTAACCAGTTCAACCAGAGGCATCACTACACTGTCTGAATCCACCTGACTTTGAACGCCAAATGGCCCCTCTGCAAGCGTCAGACATTCGATTTTTGGACCGCCTGCATGCTCAAATCCATGTAATGCGTCGACCAACCCGTCAGTGACATGGGTGTTCGAATTAGGGTTGATAACGACAATCGGTCCTGTTGCAGTTTTTGTCATGTTGCGGCTCTCCCTTGGCGAAAACAGCAGGCAGAATTTAGTATCCGTATCATTCGCCCGCTAATAGCTTTTGGTCAAGTCTGTTCATAAGACGCGTAAGATCGTCGTGATCACGCGAGGTCAGTGTTGGACCGGGTGCGCGCACTTTGGCTGAACCAATCACGCCGCGCCGGTGCAGGATTTCCTTACGTATAGCCAGCCCCGCGCCAAGTTGTTGCTCGTAGCGAACCATGGGAAGATACGCATCAAACAAATCTTCGGCTCCGTCCACATCCCCCGCTTTATGAAGCGCGACCACCTTTACAAGCATTTCCGGATAGGCAAATCCAGTCATTGCGCCGTCCGCACCGCGCTGAAGTTCAAGTGGCAGAAATAGGGCGGCATTGCCCACAAGGATTGAAATCTGCGGGATCTCGGCGTTTCCGGTTTCGGCACGCATCCGGCTCAACTTGGTCAGACCGGGCCAGTCTTCGTGTTTTAGCATGACAATTTGCGGATGATCCCGAAAGATCGCCAGCAATGTTTCAACACTAAAATTGACCGTCGTTGTCATCGGATAGTCTTGCAGGCAGATTGGCACATCTGGCCCAAGTGCTTTGCAAACCTGCGCAAAGTAACTGCGCTGTTGGGCGTCGGTTTGCAGGCTTGGCATCGGAGCGACCATCACGCCAGCGGCACCATCTTTCATGACCGACCTTGAGAGTTCGGCCATGTTGTCCAAGCCGCCACCCGTAACACCAACAATCACAGGTACACGCCCATTGACGCGTTCCAGTACGCGGCGGGCAAACAGCGCCGACTCTTGACCCGAAAGCTTTGCCGCCTCCCCCATAATACCAAGGATCGTCATGCCCGACACACCGCACTCGATGTAATAGTCAACCAACCGGTCTGTACTTTCGAGGTCAAGCGCACCGGCGTCGTCAAAAGGTGTGGCAGCGATAATATATACGCCACCGGAATTGCGATCAAATGTGTAAGACATGATTTCCTCTTAGGTTGTATTGCGCCGTTTTGGGGCAATGGGGGGTATATTCATTGATTTAGTTTCCACAAGACGGGCATATTTATCGCCAAACAGGCGGGCCGTGGGGTAATGCCCTTCCCAATTTACGTGGTTCCGCTCAACATCGATCAGACCCTCACGCGCAGAAAGAGTAATTGCTTCACCAATCATGATCGAGCGTTCGGGACTAAGAGAAAGCGCCAAGGTCTTGCGACACTCTAAAGCAACGGGCGCACAGGTAAGTCGAGGCGGCGCGATTTTAGCAGATGGGCAAAGGTCCAAATCAAGTACGGCGGCCTCACTTACATTTGCGGGGTACCGCGCCGCCGTTGCGACCATCACATCATTCAGATCAGGAGTGAGAATGTTGATCGTGTATTCGCCGGTTTCGTCGATGTTGCGCGTTGTGTCTTTTGGGGTGCCATCCGCTTGATGTTCCAAACCGAGGATCACCGTCGCAGGGTCTGCACCAAACACATTGAAAAACGAGAATGGCGCGACATTCACCACCCCATCGACGCTGATTGTCGTTACCCAAGCAATCGGGCGCGGGATGACAACGCCACAAAGCAGCTTGTATCTGTCTCGCGCGGTGAGCGCCTCAAGATCGATTTGCATGGTGGTCAATTTCCCGAACTAGACGGACCGGACAACGCCGGTTTGCGAACAGATCAGCCCGTAATGTTCCGTACGCCGATGGCGTTCAAAATCAAATATCGTCGCCTTGCCAAAGTTGCAGGCGTCCATATCGCAGGCGTGAACAATTAGCTCATCCCCTTCCGTTTCAGCACGGGCCATAACAAAACCGTTTGGATCAACGATCACACTGCCCCCCATCAAGGGATGGCCGTCCTCATCACCTGCCTTGGCGATGCCCACAACCCAAGTCGAGTTCTGATAGGCCCCTGCTGTCATGGACAGTTCCGAATGGTACAAACGCTTATCCAGCGCTTCATCGGACATTTGCGAATTCACCGAAGGGGTGTTGTAACCAAGCATGACCAGTTCAACACCCTGAAGCCCCATGACACGGTAGACTTCAGGCCAACGACGGTCATTGCAAATACACATCCCCATAATTGTATCCTGCACACGCCACACAGGAAATCCAGTGTCGCCTTCCAAAAAGTAGCGTTTTTCGAGATGTTGAAACGCGCGCTCGGTGTCATATTCGCGGTGACCGGGCAAATGGGTTTTGCGGTACTTTCCAACGATGTTGCCTGCTTTGTCTGTCAGGATCGACGTGTTGAAATGCTGGCCTTCCGGCGTTAGTTCAGCGTAACCAAATGAAATTGCGATACCCGCTGATTTTGCGGCATCAAACAGCGGCGCTGTCGCCGCATTCGGCATTTCCGTTTCAAACCACTGATCAACCTCGGCTTGATCTTCCATGTACCATCGTGGGAAAAACGTCGTCAGGCAAAGTTCTGGAAAAGCTACAAGGTCGCACCCTTTACCTTTTGCCTGCTCAAGCAAGGCAAGCATACGAGCGACAACTGTCTCACGGCTGTCAAATTTTTGAATTGGACCCATCTGGGCCCCTCCAATAACTATCTCACGCATGCGTAAGTTCCTCTTTTTTCAGTGAGCAATTCGACGTTCAAAATGGCTGACCAGCCGGACAAGGGGCCAAAGCGCGGCCAGATAGATCAAAGCAACCAACACCAACGGTGAGGCATTATAGGTGATGGAGCGCGCCATATCTGCCGCGTAAAGCATCTCACCCAGCGACACAACGGAGGCCAGCGAGGTCAGTTTGACGACCTCAACAGTGTTGGAAATCAGATCAGGCAGCACATTTCGCGTCGCTTGTGGCAGCACAACATAGGTCATAGTCTGACTGGCATTCAGGCCAGTCGAGCGCGCCGCCTCGCTTTGACCAAAGCCGATAGATTGGATGCCCGCGCGAAAAATCTCACCGTAGTAGGCAGAGTTATTAAGCAAAAATGCAAAGGCGACTGCCGTAAACGGAGAGATGCGCAAACCCGCAAAGGGCAGTCCCGCATAGACAAAGATCAGCAGCACTAAAGGCGGAATTGCGCGAAAGAAATCAACAAAGATAATCATCGACCAGCGCAGCCAGCGATGTTTGCTTAGCATACCAAGTGCGGCAAACAATCCACCAAACAACCCCATCGGAATGACTACAGCGCAAATCGCAAGCGTCATCCACA
>Ga0115008_10002102_pt1 | contig 16489 bp, 14 predicted proteins | sample FraStrMetagenome_FD_87164 | JGI IMG/M metagenome (GOLD analysis project Ga0115008, IMG submission 87164) | Marine eukaryotic phytoplankton communities from Arctic Ocean - Fram Strait ARC3M Metagenome | ecosystem: Environmental > Aquatic > Marine > Oceanic | place: Fram Strait | collected...
AACAGCATTACATAAAACATATAACTATAAAGGGAAGGTAATCATAGTCGGAGCAGGAGCCGCAGGTTTGGCTGCAGCAAAAGTATTGGAACAAAACAAGATCGATTATGTAATATTAGAAGCAACTAATCGATATGGAGGAAGACTCAAAAAAGATACAACATTGGCAGATTTCCCAATAGACATTGGAGCTGAATGGCTTCATAGTGCTCCAATTACTTTGAACAAATTGAAAGGAAAACGAGGAGATAAAATTGATGAAGTACTTATCCCATATCATCTAGATAAAACCGCAAGCTGGGATGGCAAAGAATATAAGATCGATCCTCATTGGCAAAATAACTTCATGTATAGTTTTCTGCCTGAGTCTAAATTTAAAGAGACAACATGGTTCGATTTTTTTAATGAAAATATTGCCAAAACTGTAAAGCATAACATTGAATTCAATTCCCCTGTTAGTGAAATTGACTATTCAGGCAATAATGTCATTGTTAAAACTAAAAAAGGAAAGACTTATGAAGCAGATCACGTTTTAGTCACTGTTTCTATTGGAGTTCTGAAATCTAATATGATCACTTTCACACCAAAAATGAATGAAGAAATGAAGAAAGCTATTGAAACTATCACTTTCCACCCAGGGATTAAAGTAGCTATGAAATTCTCTGAAAAATTTTACCCAGATGCTATTACTTGTAAAGTAAAAAATGGCGAAAAAGGATTTTATGATATCGCCTTTAAGAAAAAGTCGCAAACCAATGTCTTAGGATTTCTATGCACGGGAAATGAAACTCAAAAGTACTATGATCTCAATTCTGAGCAGGAAATAATATCTAACTTGCTCGAAGAGTTGGATCTAATGTTTGAAGGCAAAGCTACGGCAGCTTATTCAGGGACTTATATTATAGAAAACTGGGGACAATATGAATATACTCAAGGCACTTGGACGCAAGCCATACAAGAAAAAAAATCCACCCTCAAAGTTCTTAATCAACCTTTAGATAATAGGGTTTATTTTGCTGGTGAAATTTATGACACATATCAGCAAATGGGTGTGCCAGGAGCGATATTGTCTGGATATTATGCCATTGACAAATTATTAACTGATCAATGAATAACTGGCTACAACAATGTATATGAAATCATAGCACCCTTCGGGATGCTACGCTTCATATACTGACGTAAAAAACCATTTTAAATCCTTCAAAAGGTTTCTCACGTTGTGCTTTCTCTTATTTTAAATACTTGACTGTTAGGCTCTTAACCCTATTTGCCGATACAAAACTTACTAAAGATATTCCCTAACAAATCGTCTGTAGATATATTCCCCGTGATTGTGCCAAGGTGGTGTAGGCCTAGACGAATATCCATTGCCACAAAGTCGGCAGTGATTCCAGTCTCTAATCCGTTTAGCGCTTTATCCAATGACTCAGCTGTCTTTTCAAGTGCTTCAACATGTCTAGCATTCGTAACAATTGTTTCGTTTGCCATGTCGAAATTGCCGACCACCTGTTCTACGAGGTTTGCGCGTAGCTTATCAATGTTACTTCCTTCCTTGGCGCTAATACTTATTCCGTTGGTTTCCTTTTGTTGGAGGTCTTCCTTGTTTGCCACAAAGACGATCTTCTTGGAAGGGTATTCCGTTTGTAATTGCACTACCCAAGCTTCCACTTCGTTTACGCTCTCTAAATTGGAGGCATCCGCGAGACATAAAACGATCTTCGCTTGAGCAATTTTCTCTTTCGAGCGCTCAATTCCCATCGCTTCAATCTCCTCTGCTCCATCACGAATTCCGGCAGTATCAATTAATCTAAATAGAATCCCATCGATGTTGACCACCTCTTCAATGACGTCTCGTGTTGTCCCGGCAATATCACTTACAATAGCGCGATCATCCCCTAACAACTGATTGAGAAGAGTGCTCTTCCCTGTATTTGGTGCTCCAACGATAGCAACAGGAACCCCATTTTTAATCGCATTTCCAAGTTCAAAGGATTCCGCTAAGCGATAAATGTATTTCAAAACTTCGTTCAATAATTCCTTCAGTTTTCCACGGTCAGCAAATTCTACATCTTCTTCGCCGAAATCTAACTCCAACTCTACTAGCGATGCAAAGTGGATTAGCTTTTCTCTCAACTCTTTCAGTTCACTTGAGAAGCCACCCCTTAACTGCTTCAATGCAATTTCATGTGAATTTCTTGATTGTGAAGCAATCAAATCTGCCACAGCTTCTGCTTGAGATAGGTCAAGTTTTCCGTTTAAAAAAGCCCGCTGCGTATACTCTCCTGGGTTCGCTAAACGACAACCAACAACAACCAATAATTGCAAAATCTGTTGTTGAATATAGGGCGATCCGTGACACGTAATCTCTGCACTCTCTTCCCCCGTAAAGCTTTTACCTTCTTCGAAAACTGTGATTAACACCTCATCAACCAATGACCCTTTCTTATCAGAAATAGTTCCAAAATGAGCAGTGTGAGACGTGCGACCAACTAAGTCCTTCGAAAAAATTGAACTCACTTGCTTTAATGCTTCCGGTCCAGATACACGTATCATTCCGATGGCTCCTACTCCATTGGCTGTTGCCAAGGCACATATGGTTTCTTGATTTGCTAACATTGCTGCAAAAATAGGTTATCTCGCGATTAGTTTATATATTTACCATGGTAATTAATTACAAAAGAAAATAAAATGACGCAACAACGCCGGAAATTTATTGGAAGTATATTAGCCGGAGCGACTAGTAGTGCTGCGATTCCACTTATTGCCAGAACATCAAAAACGAAAGAAAAAAACCAAACACGTATGAAAAAGAGTCCAATATTAAAGACTACCGCCCTCGGATTTCAGTGGGAAACGGCAGATCCTTTCTTGTTCTGTGTTCATCATGAAGATAAATATCCACAGGGCAACGAAAACATGGGACCTGAGAAAACAGCATTAGAAGGTCGACATATCGGACAAGATTTTATACTGAAAGACGGCTGGAGAATGTATCACGGACAAGAGGTTCCTGGGTTTCCTGGTCATCCTCACCGAGGTTTCGAAACAATTACGGTGGTTCGAGAGGGAATCGTCGATCATGCAGACTCTCAAGGTGGTGCTGGTAGGTACGGAAATGGAGATGTGCAATGGATGACAGCAGGTAAAGGACTTCAGCATTCAGAGATGTTTCCGTTAGTTCATGAAGACAAGGAAAATCATATAGAGCTATTCCAAATATGGCTTAACCTACCAAAGAAAAATAAGATGGTTGAGGCTCACTACAAAATGTTGTGGAACGATACTATTCCAGTACTTACGCTCAATGAGAGTAAGATCTCTATTGAGGTGATCGCTGGAAAAGTTAATGATCAAATTGCTCCGAGTCCCCCTCCAAATTCTTGGGCTTCTGAAGAGCAAAATAGCGTGGGAATATTCAACATTAAACTAGAGCCAGGAGGAACATTTGAGTTGACACCTGCCGGAGAAGGAGTTAATCGAACCGTATATTATTATGAAGGGAATAACTTAGCTATTGGCGAGGAAAAAATTCCACATTACCACTCTGCTGCAGTCGACCCGACTGAGAGCCTCGTGTTCCAAAACGGTGAAAAATTATCAAAAATTCTAATACTACAAGGGATGCCAATCGACGAGCCAGTTGTACAGCACGGTCCATTTGTAATGAACACGCGTCAAGAAATTCAGGAAGCATTCAATGATTACAATACAACTCAATTCGGTGGTTGGCCATGGGAACGTTATGACCAAGTTCATGATCGAGCATCAGGTCGGTTTGCACTTCATGGCGATGGCACTAAAGAGACAAAAGACACTTAGAATAAGTAATCAATATTTGCAAAAACAAAAAAGCCAGACGTCTTAAGATATCGTGCTTTCTTAATTAATTAGGGCTATCGAACAATCAATCGCTTAACATAAATGTTTCCGTTTTCATTAAGCATATAAACCACGCTTTGATAAGTATTGCAGTATTTAATAAGTAATTCTTTTGGATTTGGACCAATAGAGATGCTTTCTGTACTATCCTTATAACCCGTTGACGATGATGTAGTATGAGTCCAAACTGGCGATTGACCCGGTGGAACGTTGTAGTTTTTTCATAGTTGTAGTACTTCGTATAATCGGTTTGTGGTTTAAAAATATGGTAATCAGTCCTATTAATAAAATCTACATGAGAACTAGACTTATTTACGCTTCTTAGCAAAAAAGCTCTGCATCAGTTCTCGTGCTTCACTTTCCAACACTCCAGAAGTAATCGCTGTTTTTGGGTGATATAAACTTCCTACTTTGCCCGCTCCGCGTTTTTCATCAGTGGCACCGAACACGATTTTATCTAGTTGCGACCAGTAAAGAGCCCCTGCGCACATAACGCATGGTTCTATTGTTACATAAAGAGTGCACCCCCTCAAGTACTTGCCTCCCAGATAATCAGCTGCTGAGGTAATCGCTTGCATTTCAGCGTGAGCAGTTACATCGGTTAATCGCTCTGTAAGATTATGAGCCCTTGCAATCACCTGCTTTTTCGCAACTATCACAGCTCCAACAGGAATCTCATCCTCCTCGAATGCACGTTTTGCTTCTTCGAGTGCTAACTTCATGAAATACTGATCATCGAATGGTTCTATCATAATTCGAAATTAATCAAATCTGAAAAATTTAAGAATCCTTACATTTGAAACATGAATAGAATGCCATCATTTCTTGAACCGGGAGATTTAATCGCCTTAGTAGCTCCAGCAAAAAACATTGAAAAAGACGCGGTAGATCATGCGAAATCATTTTTTCAAAACGAAGGGTTCAAAGTTCTCATTACTCAAAACTGTCTTGGATCCTATCATTATTTTTCTGGCACGATTGCAGAACGCCTTTCGGATTTTCAGGGAGTTCTCAATAATCCCGAAGTGAAAGCAATAGTATGCGTGCGTGGAGGTTATGGATGTATACAGCTCATCGATCGAATCCAATGGGCTTCACAACTTGAGGTACCAAAATGGATTGTTGGGTTTAGTGATGTAACTATTATGCACCAACGGATGCAACATCATGGAATTGCGAGCATTCACGGCACAATGCCTCTAAACTTTAAAACTAATTCTCCAGAGTCGCTCACTACACTTATGTCGGCTTTAAGAGGAAACCCATCCGAAATTGAAGTGCCTTCCAATCGTCTCAATAAGACTGGTTCAGCAGAGGGGCCACTTCTTGGCGGAAATCTTGCTATTCTGTACAGTCTTCTGGGAACAGATGACCAAGTGAATTACGACAACAGTATTTTATATATTGAAGAGGTCGGCGAACACTTGTATCAAATCGATAGGATGTTTTATGCTTTCGAAAAAGCAGGAATACTAGAAAAGATAAACGGGTTAATCGTTGGTGGTATGGCAAGTATTAGAGATACGGCAACACCATTCGGGAAGACCTACCAGGAGATTATCTTATCCCATTTTCAATACCGATCTATTCCGATAATTTTTGATTTCCCTGCGGGACATATCGATGACAACCGTGCTTTGATTTTAGGCTCCGAGGTTCGCCTTTCTGTAACCAGCGCTTCTGCAGCATTAAGCTATCTTGACTAATTACTCAATCGAGTGTATTCCCACACTATTTCGTTCGATATCGATGACCGTCGCCATGGATGCATTTTCACCAATTGGTGTTTTAGGCATCACAACTTTACCTCCTGCTGAATCGACTTTACTGGGTGCGCCATCCATCTTTGGATTCGAATTCACGAAGACAACCGCAACTTCTGTTCCTATTTCATGTTGCGGGCTTTGAGCTATTCCGCCATTCGACTTTCCGGACCAAAGCATCATTGGAAACATTGCCTTTTTCATGTCGCCCATTTCGTGAATTATCATTTCCAAGTCAAAAACCGCTTCAAAGAATTTTTAACTTCTGTCAATATCTGTTGCCGGTATCTCGAACTAATTCAGTGAGTTTGTAGTTGCGTCCATTCTTTCTTTTTTCACTGATTAATGCATTTCAAAGAGCTCTCGCTAGATGATCACAAAGCGTCTATGGATTGTTTGTCCATTCAAAGAAATCAAGGCAATATAAGAACCCAAACCTAGGTCCTGTAAATCGATTCCCCTTTCACGTACCTCCCAGGTACCAACATAAATTCCGGAGGCACTCACAACTTTGCAAACAGACCCTTCTGGCGCATTAATGAAAACATTGTCCGTTGATGGGTTTGGAAATACGATAACCTCGTAAGATGCTAATTCGCGTTTTTTATCTACTTCAATAATTTCGTTTTCGCTTGTTTGAGCAAATACCGGAGAGGTGCACATGATCAAAGCGAAGATTCCAATCTTCTTCATACTTTTTGGTTTAACAGTTCTATTAACATAGCGTCTATCATATTTTTCGTTACAACTCCCCTGCTAGCTGAGACCAAAAAGAATCACAAGTTACCCCCTTATCCCATCCGGTTTGAGCCCAAAAAGTCTTCTAACCAATCTATTTTTCCTCAGGAATTATTTAAACTCACTATAAATTAGTTTATTTCCTTCTTAGGTTTGTTGTGAACTGTTAAATTTGTAGACTAAGTAAACGCTTCTATAAAATCAAACATGAGTAAATCAGGTCTATTATCATCTTCAATTGCCCGCAAAATGGCAATGGCGCTCTCTGCGTTTTTCTTGATGTTCTTTTTACTACAGCATCTCACGATCAACATGACTTCTGTCATCTCCGGAGACACTTTTAATGATTTATCCCACTTCATGGGAACCAACTTCCTAATTCAATACATCCTGCAACCCGTTCTAATTTTCGGTGTTGTCTTTCACTTCGTGATGGGTTTTGTTCTTGAACTAAAAAACAGAGGGGCAAGAGATGTTCGCTATGTCAAGTATAAAGGAGCGGCAAATGCTTCATGGATGAGCCGGAACATGCTGTTAAGCGGCTTGGTAATCCTAGCATTTATGGGATTACATTTCTACGATTTCTGGATTCCAGAACTCAAAACTAAATTCATTGACGGTGATTGGTCAGGTACTTTAGCTGGTGAAGAAGGTTATCGTTATTTCACAGAGTTAAAACATAAATTTGTGAGCCCAGTTCGCGTTGGAATTTACATTGTATCGTTTGTTCTTCTTGGACTTCACTTAGCTCACGGGTTTAACTCAGCTTTCCAATCAATGGGAGCTAATAATAAATACACAAAGGGACTTAAGAAGTTTGGGGTTGCATTTTCAGTGCTAGTTCCATTGGGCTTCATTTTCATCGCACTTTTCCACCACTTTAATCATTAAGCTACTATGGCAACTTTAGACGCAAAAATTCCGGCTGGACCGATTAAGGACAAATGGACTAAACACAAAAACGATATTAACTTGGTAGCCCCAGCAAACAAACGATTGATCGATATCATCGTTGTTGGTACAGGACTTGCTGGAGGTTCAGCAGCTGCATCTCTTGCGGAGATGGGATATAACGTAAAATCTTTTTGTTTCCAAGATTCACCTAGACGTGCACACTCGATTGCTGCGCAGGGAGGAATTAATGCCGCAAAGAACTATCAAAATGATGGTGATTCAATCTACCGTCTCTTCTATGACACTGTGAAAGGTGGTGATTACCGTTCACGTGAAGCAAACGTATATCGTTTAGCTGAAGTATCAAGTAATATCATTGATCAATGTGTTGCACAAGGTGTTCCTTTTGCACGTGATTACGGCGGATTACTTGACAACCGTTCATTTGGAGGAGTACTTGTTTCACGTACTTTTTATGCGAAAGGTCAAACAGGACAGCAATTACTCCTTGGTGCTTATTCAGCAATGAATCGCCAAATCGGCAAGGGAAAAATTAAGATGTACAATCGTCACGAAATGCTTGAACTTGTAAAAGTAGATGGCAAAGCGCGAGGAATTGTTGCACGTAATTTAGTTACAGGTGCTATCGAAAGTCATTCAGCTCACGCCGTTGTTGTCGCTTCAGGTGGATATGGAAACGTATTCTTCTTGTCGACTAACGCAATGAGATCAAACACTACTGCTGCATGGAGAATACATAAGAAAGGAGCTTACTTCGCAAATCCATGTTACACGCAAATTCATCCAACTTGTATTCCAAGATCTGGTGATTACCAATCGAAACTTACTTTGATGTCTGAGTCACTTCGAAATGATGGTCGTATTTGGGTTCCTAAGAACATGGAAGATGTTGAGGCAATTCGTGCTGGGAAACTTAAGCCTGTCAAAATAGCTGAAGAAAATAGAGATTATTACTTAGAGAGAAGATATCCCGCTTTTGGCAACCTTGTTCCGCGTGATGTTGCATCGAGAGCTGCAAAAGAACGCTGTGATGCTGGTTATGGAGTTAATACTACTGGAGAAGCTGTTTATTTAGATTTCGGATCCGCAATTAAACGTTACGGAAAAGAAAAAGCCATCGTTACTGGTGAAGCAAATGCGTCGGAAGCACGAATTGTAGAATTAGGAGAAGGTGTTATTGAAGATAAATACGGCAACTTATTCCAAATGTACGAGAAGATCACTGATGATAACCCTTACAAAACACCCATGCAAATATATCCTGCAGTTCACTACACAATGGGAGGAATCTGGGTTGATTACAACCTGATGACTACCGTACCTGGGTGTTACGCTGCTGGTGAAGCAAACTTCTCTGATCATGGTGCAAATAGATTAGGAGCATCCGCATTAATGCAAGGGCTCGCGGATGGATATTTTGTACTTCCTTATACTATTGGTGATTACCTAGCGGATGATATTCGAACAGGTGAAATTCCAACAGATACAGCTGAGTTTACGGAGGCCGAGGATACTGCAAAAGCACGTATTTCGAAGCTTGTTGGTAATAACGGAACGAAATCCGTCGATCACTTCCACAAACGTCTTGGTAAGATAATGTGGGACAAAGTTGGTATGGCTCGAAACGAAAAGCACCTAAAAGAAGCGATTGCTGAAATTAGAGAAGTTCGAGAAGATTTCCATAAAAATGTACTTGTTCCTGGAGAAGCAATGGAGTTTAACCCAGAGCTGGAAAAAGCACTACGTGTTGAAGACTTCCTTGAATTAGGAGAATTGTTCGCTTGTGATGCTCTTGAAAGAACAGAATCATGTGGAGGTCACTTCCGTGAAGAATCTGTTGAGTTAGATGGACCACAAAAAGGAGAAGCTAAGCGAGATGATAAAAACTTTGCTTACGTATCTGCATGGGAGTGGACAGGAGATCCTGGAAAACCGACTTTGCACAAGGAAGAATTAGAATTTAATGACATCGAACTGAAACAACGTTCATACAAATAAGAAAGATATGAAACTCACACTTAAAGTTTGGAGACAAAAAAGCGCCAACGACAAGGGTAAAATCGAAACGTATCCTATCGATAATATTTCGGGACACATGTCCTTTTTGGAGATGATGGATGTACTGAACGAGCAACTTATCGCAGAAGGAAAAATACCTGTTTCATTCGACCATGACTGTCGTGAAGGAATCTGTGGGATGTGTTCGATGCACATTAATGGTGAGCCTCATGGTCCAGATCGTGGAGTTACGACTTGTCAATTGCACATGCGTAAATTCAAGGATGGTGACACAATTTACATTGAACCATTTAGAGCTAAAGGATTCCCAATTATTAAAGATTTAGTAGTTGATAGAAGTGCCTTTGATCGTATTCAGCATGCTGGTGGATTCGTTTCAGTGAACACTTCTGGAAACACGCAGGATGCCAACGCCCTTCCTATTCCTAAAGCGGATGCTGATACAGCGTTTGATGCAGCAACATGCATCGGTTGTGGTGCTTGCGTAGCCTCGTGTAAGAACGCGTCTGCAATGCTCTTCGTATCTGCAAAGGTTTCACAATTCTCATTACTTCCGCAAGGAAAGGTTGAGGCGAAACGACGTGTGTTGAAGATGGTAGACCAAATGGATAAAGAAGGTTTCGGAAACTGTACTAATACTGGTGCATGTGAGGTTGAATGTCCTAAAGGAATATCGCTAGAAAACATTGCTCGTATGAACCGAGAATATTTAAAGGCATCTGTTTCTTCTACGGAATAAAAAGATCCACATAGAATTACGTTAAATATGGGCGTTTATCCTTCAAATAGAAAGATAAACGCCTTTTTTATTGGGAGTTACGCGCTAAAATTTTAGAACCTTTCCAAAATGTCTTATCTTAGCACCATAAACTGTATTCTTATGAAAAAAATATTACTCACATTAGCTATTGTTGTCGCCGGTTACGCCGCGCAATCACAGGTAATAGCAGCTGGAATATCTCCAGCTCCTATTGCGGGAAATTACGAATTCACCTGGGCCGACCCAGGTGGGGGAGATTGGACAACACCAGATTTTTTAGTGCCAGGAACATTTGTTCAAGACACATTAATGCTCGTTGAGGATGGAACACCCGGGACTAACCCACAAGGAAATCCAATATCGCAAGAGGGATGTTTCCCATTAATCAATGACTTAACAGGAAAAATTGCTGTTATCTACCGTAACACTTGTGAATTTGGTGCTAAAGCACTGAACGCTCAAGATTCTGGTGCCGTAGCTGTAATTATCATTAACCGTGACCCTGAAGTTGTTGAAATGGGTGGTGGAGCTCTTGGAGCAAGCGTTACTATTCCTGTAGTTATGTTAACAAGCACAGATGGTGCTGCTTTAGTAGCTCAAATAGCCCTAGGACCTGTGGAAATGTTTCTCGGTAATAAAACTGGTCTATACCCGCATGACGCAGGTTTAACTAAAGGAACAACGCTTATTTCTAAAGCCGGATCTGTACCAGCACTATTGGCGCAAGACGGTTCGGAATTTAACTTTAATATCGGTACTAGAGTATACAACTATGGTACACTTGACCAAACGAACATGGTTCTTACAGCCACTGTTGATGGACCAACAGGAAACCTATACAATCAGTCTTTGACATTACCAACTGTTTTGGCTGGAGATAGTATTGACATTGAACCATCTCAAATTTTAAATTTCCCACAATTTTCTAATGCAACCTACCCTGTAGGACGTTACACATTAACTTACAACCTTGCGTTAGATACTGTTGATGCGTACGATGCTGATAACTGGGTTATCGCTGACTTTATGATTTCTGATACAATGTTTACTATTGTTTCTACAGACACTTTAACTGGAGAGCCGAACCAAAATAATGGATTCCGTCCATCTACAAATACTTCAACTTACTCTGCGTGTATCGCTCTTGACAACCCTAATGCTAGTCGTTTAGGAGTTGAAGGACTTTACTTCCAGGCGTTAGGAAGTGCGGTTGATTTAACGGGTGAAGAGATTGCAGTTTATGCATACCGTTGGGAAGATGTATTCACAGATCTTAACGATGCTGCTCTTGCGTTTAATAACTTAAACCCAGTAGGATTTGGATTCTATACTTACGCATCAGATCTTCAAGGAGAAACTGTTTATGGAGCACTAAATGAACCAATCGCATTAGAGGATAACCAACGTTACCTTTTCTGTGCACAAACAGTAAACCTTGATGTATTCCTTGGATATGACAATACATTAAACTACTTGTGGAACGAAGCGTTCTACTTACAGCCAATTGCGCCTGTTGAAAATGACGGTGAATATTTTGCTGCTGGTTTCGGAATGGAGCAACAATCAAGTATTGGTGTTAAAGTTGCAGAAGTTGGATCTTTAAACATTGGACTTGAAGAAAATGGAACAATCGAAGGTATGGCGTTCCCTAACCCTGCTAAAGATGTAGTTACGATTTCAATCAACACTACTGAAGATGCTAACGTTGTAATCACTGACCTTTCTGGGAAAGTTGTTATTTCTGATGCCCTTTCTTTTGCAAACGGAAATGCTGTTGTAAACATCGCTGATCTTGAGTCAGGTGTTTACCTTTTCAATGTTACACTTGAGAACGGATTATCATCTCAGTTTAGCGTTGTGAAGCAGTAGACTTCATTTAACAATATTTAAAAAGGGTGTGGATTTAGTTCCACACCCTTTTTTCTTTCTATTAAGCTGTGGGGAGGTTGCACAAAAGTGAGCTTATTGAGACTCCCGATTCTAGCTATGACGATTCGAACTGTACAACGAATCATCAATCTTGGAGGTATAGTTGTCTCACCTCAGAACAACTTCCCGCTTAGAAATTCATTGATAAACCAAACGTCAATGGATAAACTTCAACCGTTTTTTTCGTGTCAAACAGTGGTAACAAACTGTAGTTAGCGAAGACTCCAACATCTCCAAACCCGAGGCGTACCGCTGCATCCAATTTGAATGAATTTAGTCCATAGGTACCTTTCTCTTTTTGTTTGAAACGCTTTCCATCATACTCTCCTTTTCTTTTGACTTTAGAAGCAATTCTAAGCCCTCCGACAACACCTGCTGCTATATAAACATTCTTGTGGTTATATCGGCTTGTATTAAACTCCAACATCAAAGGAACTGTCAAATACGTGGCCTTTAACTTATTCTTTGAATAACTATTAACAGTATCCACAACAGCATACAAGCTATCTGCATTATCCATTAATAGGTAATCATCCTTAAAGGCTACAGAAGTAAAGCTAAAACCAAGTCCAGTCGTCAATCCAACAATTGGAGTTCCGAAATTGAGTTTATATTCCAGTGGGTTCAAATTAATCACATGTGATCGAGCAATATCATTATCCCAGTATGGTGTTGACGCAAATGAATTATTAAAGTTCTCATCCATCATCATAAGTACACCAAAATCTAATCCTGCCCAGTGTGCCTCACTTCTTTTTGATTTTCTTCCGTAATCATCTCTATCTGGATCATCAGAGCCCCAATCAACAGTATCAAAGTCGTCGGTGATAATTGTTTCTTCCTCTCCATTATTCTCAATAATAATAATAGTCGTATTACCAATTTTCATTCTTGTTGTATCCGGGTCTGTTTCAATCTCTTCTTGTGTAAAACCTATTGGGCTTAAAAGAAGCATGATTAGTATCGAGTAAATTGTTTTCATCTTTCTGATTTTAAATTCTTGGTGCTAGCATCGATTTGTTTCGTTTGTAAGTATGACCTATTAGGGCATGAAAAGTTACAACATGCCAAAAACAAAAATACAACTCATTGAATTACAGTATGTAAACGCCTAGTCTTGCCAATCATCGAGGAACCTGTCCATATCCCTCCGGTCCTTTTTTGATGGTTTTCCTGTGCCGTGTTCTCGGTAATTAGATTGTGCAATCTGATACATCTTGAGTTTTTCTCTTTCCTCATCAGGTGTAATATCAGCTATATAATCAATCGCGAGTTTTGCACCAACTCTTCGTCCTAATAATTGAGTTACTCGATACGTAAATGTTGCGGTGTTTCTAATTACTTGGATCTCATCGCCCAACTTAACCTCTCGTGATGGTTTCACGTGAACCCCGTTAAGTCTAATTTTACCTTTCTGAATGGCTTCTGCTGAAATTGCACGTGTCTTGGCAAGTCTTACACTCCACGCGAACTTATCGAACCTACAAGCCATCTCTAAGCTTCTTTGTTAGCGTTTTAGCGATCTCATTATAGGAATGTGTGATTAACTCAAGTAAAAGCTCTTCTGGAACATCTTTTTCAACAGAAACTGAATTCCATAGACGTTTGTTCATATGCCAACCTGCCTTCACGCCATTGTATGTTTTGCGCAATTCAATTGCTCGTTCAGGATCGCATTTGAGATTAACATAACTAAACACATCAACATCTGTTAAAGCGAACATGTTCCCTGCCACTTTGAACACCAGCGTTTTCTCATCAAAAGGAAAGCCTTCTGTTACCCCTTTCTTTTGGAGGCAAAAGTCACGATACTCCTCTATGTTCACTTCTTTTCAGCGTGAGCTGGCAAAACATCATTTTGTCCTAGGCGGTACAATAGTTTCGCGTGATCAGCAATCGCACCACGGAATGTTTTATATGAATAATATGGAATTCCATACTCTAATGCCGTTTCACGTACGATACTTGAAATCTTTCTATAGTGTACATGACAGATATTCGGGAATAAATGATGCTCAATTTGATAATTTAAGCCACCAACATACCAAGAAAATAGTCGCGCCTTTGGAGCAAAGTTAGCTGTAGTTTTCAACTGGCTAACTGCCCAATCCGTCTCAACATTTCCCGACTTATCTGGAACTGGGAAATCTGATCTTGGAAGTACATGCGCCGGCTGAAAAATAAGCGCTAGAGTCATTCCAGCTATAAAGTGCATTAGTATAAATCCTAAGATAGATACCCACCACGCAACCGGAGTAAACAAAACCGGCAACGTAATCAATGTACCCAAATAAAGTACTTTACTGATAATAATCGTGAATAGCATTAATGCAGGAGAAATTCCTTGTGTCTTAATTAGACCCATTTTTTTGTATCTCGCAAATTGAGAATAATCTTTTGTTGTACACCACATTAATGTCATCATCCCATAAAGTGGCCAAGCATAAATGTGCTGAAAACGGTGACCCTTCAACCTTCTTTGGTTTGGAGAAAAACGCATTAAAACACCCGTGTCGATGTCCTCATCGATTTGATCCACATTGGTATATGTGTGATGTAAAACGTTATGTTGAATTCTCCAGTTTGCATCGCTTCCGCCAACTGCATTCGTCAACTTACCGATAATCTTGTTCACCCACTTATTCTTAGAATAAGCTTGATGATTAGCATCGTGCATAATTGAAAGTCCAACACCAGCTGTCCCGAATCCCATCAATACCCACATCAACATCACTAACCAAGTGTTAGTTACGATTGTGAGCATTAAAATAAATGGAACAAGATATAGGCTCAACATAAATATGGTCTTAAGGACCATATTAGTGTCTGCATAGCGTGTTTTATTGTTGTCTTTGAAATAAGCATTGACGCGTTTACGTAATACTTTGTAGAAATCTTTGTGCTCCGTATTTGAGTACGTTATTTGTTTTAATCCCATGTTTTAGAAATAAGCTATCACAAAGATACGTCATATTGGGCCAATAGTTCCAAACATCGATCATATTTTATGCTTTATTGTGGATATTCTGGTACTCTTAACCGCCGAAAAGACCTCATTAATCGCTACTTTTACCGATGTTTATCACCTCATTTTATACATATGTCGAAATTACCCAAATACTGCAACGATTATTTTAATAGAGCGCGTTTTGAGACTCGAAAAGTTGAGGTCGGTACAATTGGCATCGGAGGAAACAACCCTATCAGAGTTCAGTCCATGACTACAACTGATACAATGGATACAAACAGTTCGGTAGAACAGTCTATCAGAATGATCGAGGCTGGCTGTGAACTAGTACGGTTAACTGCTCCAAGTAAAAAAGAAGCAGAAAACCTTCGAGATATTAGGCAAGCACTTGTTGATAAGGGGTACAACACACCTTTAGTCGCAGACATACATTTCACTCCAAATGCCGCTGAAATTGCGGCAAGAATTGTCGAAAAAGTTCGTGTCAACCCAGGCAATTACGCTGACAAAAAAAGATTCGAAGAAATAGAATACAGCGACGCTAGTTATCAAGATGAGCTTAACAGAATTGAGGATAAGTTTACGCCATTAGTACTATTGTGTAAAGAAGAAGGTACGGCAATGCGCATAGGAACCAATCATGGCTCTCTTTCTGATCGGATTCTATGCCGTTTTGGAGACACGCCCGAGGGAATGGTTGAATCCGCGATGGAGTTCTTGAGGATCTGCGTAAAAAACAACTATCACGAGATCGTTCTATCAATGAAAGCGAGTAACACGTTAGTGATGGTTCAAGCTTATAGGTTATTAGTTTCAACCATGCGCGCTGAAGGCATGAACTATCCATTACATCTAGGCGTCACAGAGGCTGGAGATGGTGAGGATGGGAGAATAAAATCGGCAGTTGGCATTGGTGCTCTCCTTGAAGATGGCATCGGTGATACAATTCGTGTTTCTCTTACAGAAGAACCCGAAGCTGAAATACCCGTAGCACAAAAAATTATAGCAAAGACCGCTTTGGATGGGTTACAAGAGCCTATTAAGTCCGAACAATCATTAAGCTACAGCCCCTATCATCATTCAAGAAGAGAAACAACAGAAGTATTAAATATTGGTGATCATCACGTTCCTGTTGTTGTCGCGGATTTAAGCAACGTGGAACATATCAAGCCTTCGCATCTTTTTGCTTTCGGATATCAATATTCCGTTCCCTTAGATAAATGGACAATCACTGATAGTGCAGCAGATATTCTTTACCTCGGTGATCGTGAACTTTCATTCGAAATACCGGGTACTCTTATTGCTCTGACTTCAACTAAAAACTGGAAGACGAATTATCAAAAAAAGAAAGGTTTCTATCCTTTATTTTCAAGAGAAGACCTTGCAAAACATGACGCAACTGACGCCATTTTTATTGATCATTCGGCTGATGATTTAGATATTGATTACCTCCATAATTACCCTGCTTCATGTGTTGTATTAAGCACTTCTAAAGCGAACAAAACACATGTTTACCGT
>Ga0115008_10002106_pt1 | contig 16476 bp, 10 predicted proteins | sample FraStrMetagenome_FD_87164 | JGI IMG/M metagenome (GOLD analysis project Ga0115008, IMG submission 87164) | Marine eukaryotic phytoplankton communities from Arctic Ocean - Fram Strait ARC3M Metagenome | ecosystem: Environmental > Aquatic > Marine > Oceanic | place: Fram Strait | collected...
ATATATGAAGAAGACGGATGTGCATTTATACCTTGGTTGGTTGATGACGAATGGAAAAAACTTAAAGAAGTTAAATCACGTTTTGTTTTTGGTCATTTTGAACTTCCTAGCTTTTATATGAATGCAATGGTGCAAATGCCAGATCATGGACATGGTTTAAAAGCTGAACACATGAGCAAAGCTGAAAAGGTGTTTAGTGGTCACTTCCACAAACGACAAGAAAAAGGCAACATCATTTATCCTGGAAATGCTTTCCCACATAACTTTAGTGATGCGTGGGACGACGATCGAGGTTTTACTATTTTAGATTGGGATGGCTCACATGAATACGTTACTTGGAAAGATGCTCCAAAGTATCGTACTATTCCGCTATCTAAATTGATTGACAGACCTGAAGAAATATTGTCTAATAACACATATTGTCGTGTAGCATTAGATGTACCAATTACATATGAAGAAGCAAACTTTATTAAAGAAACATTTGCTACACAATATGACTTGCGTGAAATTGCGCTGTTGCCAAGTAAAAAAGAAGAACATGCCCAAGAGTGGGATAGTAGCGCACAACTAGAAGTAGAAAATGTAGATAGCATAGTGTTAAATCAACTTAAAGCTATTGATAGTCCTACTATTAGTAATAATATACTTATTGACATTTATAACGGATTGAACCTTTAATATGCTAGAAATTAAAAATATCACAGTAAAAAACTTTATGAGCGTGGGCAATGTTACTCAAGCAGTAAATTTTAATCATGACGGATTAACACTTGTGTTGGGGAATAACTTGGACTTGGGTGGCGATGGTTCACGTAATGGTACAGGAAAAACTACTATTGTTAATGCACTTAGTTATGCGCTATATGGAAATGCCCTCTACAATATTAAAAAAGACAATCTAGTTAATAAAACTAACAACAAACAAATGATGGTAACTGTAGAGTTTGTAAAGGATGGTATTAATTACACTATTGAACGTGGACGTAGACCTAATATATTCCGCTTTATGGTTGGAGGTGTTGATAACTTAGAAGGCGTTAGTGACGAAATGCAAGGCGAAGGTCGCTTAACACAAATTGCAATTGAAAAAGTTTTAGGCATGAGCCATACAATGTTTAAGCACATTATGGCACTTAACACTTATACTGATCCGTTCTTAAGTATGCGAGCTAATGAGCAACGTGACTTAATTGAGCAACTGTTGGGTATTACTCAACTGTCAGAGAAAGCAGACATACTTAAAGACTTGACAAAGCAAAGCAAAGATAGTATTCAAGAAGAAACATATCGCATACGTGGTATTGAAGAAGCTAATGAACATATTAACAAAAGTATTAGTGATATGGAAAGACGCCAGCGTGTGTGGAACAAGAGCAATGCTGATCAAATTAATAGACTAGAAACAGATTTACTTGCTTTGCAACAAATTGATATTGATACAGAAATTACCAATCACGCTGCATTTGATGAATACAATCAAACAAAAATACAGATTGATACCCTAACTAGTGAAGTTGCAAAACTTACAAGTAGCGTAGATCGTGAACAGCGTAGACTTGTCAAAGCACAAAAAGATTTACAAGCTACAATGGATCACACCTGTTATGCATGTGGGCAAGAACTACATGATGATGCACACGAAAAGATTCTAGCATCAAAGCAAGAAGCAGTTGATGAAAGCCAACTACTAATTAACGAATACGACGAATCAATTGCAGAGTATAATGAAGCACTTACAAGCATTGGTAATTTAGGAGTTGCTCCTGTGTTACAGTATAACACATTACAAGAAGCATATGAGCACCAAAACAAATTATCTAATACTGATACCGAGATTGAACGAAAGAAAACTGAGATTGATCCATATGCTGACCAAATTGAGTCACTTAAAGATACTGGTTTGCAGATAGTAAATTGGGATGAGGTAAATAGACTTACGGAGTTAAAGGACCATCAGGACTTCCTTATGAAACTTTTAACAAATAAAGATAGCTTTATCCGTAAACGTATTATTGAACAAAATTTACAGTTCTTAAACAACCGATTGGAATACTATATTACCAAGCTTGGACTTCCACATGAAGTACAATTCCAAAGTGATTTAACTGTTAGCATTATACAACTTGGTCAAGACTTAGATTTTGATAATCTATCACGTGGAGAACGTAATAGACTTATCCTTGGTTTAAGTTGGGCTTTCCGTGATGTATTTGAAAGTATGAATCATCCTATTAATCTTATCTGTATTGATGAGTTGGTAGATAGCGGTATGGATACTGTAGGTGTTGAAAGCGCACTTGGCGTCCTTAAGAAAATGGAGCGAGATCGCGAAAAGAACATTCTATTAATATCTCACAGGGATGAATTGGTAGGAAGGGTAAATAGTGTTTTACAAGTCACTAAAGAAAATGGCTTTACGACTTTTAACACGGAGATTGAGGTTATTGACGCATAAGGACAAAAAGTATATATACGAAAGTCCTGATGGCGGTAAAACCCTAACTCGTCGACTTATCGGCGATACAACCAAAGAAATATTATCTAAATCAGTTGACATCGACATTAGCGATGTTATACTAATAGAACATGTAAAAAACATTAGAAGTAAACAAGATGCTCTTTTTGAAGATGATTTGTTTACAGACTTTGAAGGTTGGGAAATATTGCCCAACTTACATGATCCACAGGTAAAAAGACTATTAGGTACCGATGTACTGCAGCAATTGAAAAAAGCACTTGGCGAATAAAAAACAAATTGATTTGTCAGGTTGGACGTACAAAGGAAAACCAGTTACAGAACTACCAGAAGATTGCGCTGGTTTTGTATACTTAATAACGAATACTACAAACAGCAGAATGTATGTTGGGAAAAAACTAGCTAAGTTTTCTAAAACAAGATACAAGATGCACACACAAAAAAATGGCAAAAAAGTAAAAAAGAAAATCAAATCAAAAGTTGACTCAGATTGGCAGACATATTTTGGAAGTTCAAAATTGCTAACTGAAGATATTACTAATATAGGCACAACACAATTCAAAAGAGAAATACTATATTACTGTAGTAGCAAAGGTGAATGCTCCTACGTTGAGGCACGAGAACAATTCGAAAGAAAAGTTTTAGAAACAGATGAGTACTACAATGGACATATTCAAGTCCGTGTGCATGGCTCCCATATACTAACAGAAAATCTTATTAAAAACTCTCAAAGACACTCTTAAAACACTCCACACAGAACCCTACAAACTGAACAAAAGGTTGGCACGCCAGATAATATTGTGCTGTGAATCCGTTCCTAATAGTGACGGTAAGCAATGGGCTATTCAGTTGTCCGTTTCAACAGTCTACCCTCTTTAAGCGGAGGATGCCTAAAAAGACCATGCCTATGCGTGAGTGCTTTACTGTTGTCATAAAGGTTGTAGCACAGAGATGTGTGAATAAAATGAACGAGCTCTATTGAACTATTATAACTCGTGAAGTAACTGGAAAGCTTATATCATGGCAAACCAGTATATACTTGCGTTGAGACGCATTGTAATAGGAGGTACCGCACAACCGCCTCCCCTTTAAACAAAGTTATGTTATGATATTGTGGGTAATTGCGACGGGAACGTTTAAATTATTTTTTACACTTGGCCTTATATCAGGCTAAGTGTGATTAAAAGCTCGTGGAAAGTATTATAATATTGTTACTATATGACATCATAATAAATGATAAAAAATATTATGTTCGGTATTAACTATTAAAAAAAATTCAACAAAGGAATTGAAGATTCCTGATGTTGATATTGCTCGAAGAGCAATTTGATGGTTCATTAAGATGACTAAATATTATTAGGTAATGACATTTAAGCATACCTATGAATAAATCCAGGAAACTAACTAATATGACATTTGATGAATTTACTGCTGCGTTCTTAACGTGGACAGAAGAAAAAATCGAGTCCAAAGGAGATGGCGATTGGCCAGTGTGTCCTTATGCCCGCAAAGCTAGACTTACTAATAAAATACAGTTTATAGATGCTCGTGAAGATGTACACACATCACTCAAACTGTTTGATGATACAACTTATGAAATTGGTATTGCATGGTTGGGAGATGATAATCAGGCAGATATCGAAGCAACACAAAAAGTTATTGACTTTTACGGTGATCTCAATCCTAGTTTGTTGTATTTTATGAGTACAACTGATAGCGGAGCATTTGAAAAGAATTTTACCAATTGTGTGTTTATTCAACTCAAAGACGATATTCTTGTCAAACGTAACTGGCTATTGGAAAATACTTCATATTATAATGATTGGTCGCCAGAATACTTCAAGAGCATAACTGGCTTAGATAAAACTTAACCAATTATCTTCTTGACGCCGCCGCTGCTTTAGCATTTTGGTCTTCTCTTATTGCGTTCAGCCTTGATACAAAAAGTTCAATAGCTGGAACAGGCATACATAATACGTCTTGATAGTTTATTGCCCCTCCACTATTTAGAACAATATCTATATAGCTAGATTCAAGAGATTTTAATTGATTATCATATCTCTCAATCACTGCTTCAAGCTGTTCGGGCTGACTAGTGGCAATCAGCCCGCGAAAAAATTTGCAACATCCAAATCAATTTTTGTCTTCCATTCATGCGAACAGTGTTGGCAGTTTGCTGTCAAATTAGTATCAATGCAATCATCGCTAACTGCATCAACAGTACTTCTCAACATATCATAATCATCTTTTGTAATGCTTTGTAACCATTCCTTGATTATAACCTGGTCTGTGATTTCTTCGCCTTCTGGTGGCCTAACTGCGTATATGCAATTTGAAATTAAATCAACTGTTAAATTGGCAAGCTCAATAAAAGTTTTACCAAATTGTTCACTACGTTGCTCTTCAGTTAAATCACTAGCAGTTAATGATTGAATCATTTTCTGTTGTTTAACTTGTTGAATTTGCAATAGCGTACGGTCTTTTAAACTGTAAGGCTTAACATGTATTGTGAAATTATTTTCAAGTACCAATTTATCACTAACTTGATTCTGTGATACTGTTGATAGCAAACGATTTGAATCAACAGCAAGCATATTAAGTTCTTGACAAGCTGGGCATTTGATATCAACACTAAGTTCACTACCATGTGTTGCTTGTCTGATACCAAGTAATACCACCAACAAATCATTAACTGGCATTTGCTCTGGGTCAATTACATCAGGACAACAACTACGCAACACAGCAAAGGTAGCTTCGCCGTTGAATAACGCATCTGGTGTTTTATAAAGCAATTCGTCTCTGGCAGTCATGGCATATACTGCCAATTCACCATCAACACTTAGTTTTGGTTTGTCTGTATAATATTTGCCGCCGCTGGGTAAGCTGACGTATAATGCTGGCTTTCTATAAGCCGCTACTAATGGGTTTGTCATTTTAGGGTTTTCTCCAATAAATACATATAGTATATGTATTCAATTATATTTATCTTTTTAAAAGGGGTGTTAATTCAGTGAATTTTGAGAAAGAATTTCAAAAAATAAATGCAAAATACCCTTGGCTAAAAGAAGCTACTTTATATAATGCAGTAGAAGTAATCGGTAATGATATAAAAGCTGATACCAAACTACAAGAACAATTTAATAAAAACAAGCCAGATCCACAAAAATTTGATAATGTAACCAAGTCTTTAATGAAAGAGCTAGTATCAAAAGGTAATCAGCAGGCCAAACGACTAAAATCTGCAACACGAGCAGCCTTAATGATAGGAAGAAGTACTTCTCCAATAACAGGTACTGCTACACTAGTCCAAAGTGCTGGGTTAGCAGCTAACAGATTAGGTAACGGTGTTGCAAATTCATCAAGAACTGGTTTGTTAGGTAACGTTGGCGGTGGATCAATAGCAGCATTTGGTATAGGTGCTGCAGCATATTCCGGCGCCATGATTATGTATGGCAAGCTAATGGAAGAACAAGAAAAAGCATCACGTGCAATGATCAATCAAGGTTTGCTTGTTACTGACGTTGACCTGTTTACCCGTATGAAAAATACGTTTGCAGAAGCAGGTATGTCTTTAAATGAGGGAATGGAATCATTAGGTGATTTAATACCAACATTTGCTAACTTGGGAGATAGCTCAGCAAAAGTAATTACTGATTTTATTCAAGGTCTTGACACTGCATTAGATTCTGATGTAATTCATAAATTTGGACAACGAAGAAACGTAGTAGTTAGACAAGTATCTGAAACATTAACTTCACTTCGTAACATTAATAGTATAGATGATTTAAACCAAATGTCAATGAACAAAGTTTTAGATCGTTACGAATCAAATGCTAGAATTATATTTAGTGTCAGTCAACTAATGGGCGTTACTGCTGATTCAGAAAGATCTAGCCGAATGGAAGCCAGTAACAATATTAATTTTATTGTAGCAATGAGAAATAGTCAAGCAGCCATTATTGATAGATTGGGAGAAATTGGGTATGACAATTTACAGCAAGCACAATCTAGTTTTGTATCTGGACTAAATTATTTAGGTAACGAGTTTAGCACACTAGCAAGTAATGCACTCAATAGAGCAGTTTATGATTATGATACAGACACAAACTTCCGTAACAATATTGATACTGAATTAAATGAAGTACTAAATCTATTAGGTCCATCAGCTAGACAAAGTTTCATAGATTTAGGACAGCAGCTTCTAGATGGTGATCTATTTGGAATTGAGCTAGAAATTGCAAAGCGTGACTTCTTTAATACTGTTCGTAACTCATCTGACAGTCCAATTGCAAATGCACAATTTCAAATTCCAGATGGGGAAATAGATATAGCCAGAGAAGTGTATAATAGAAGCTTTTTAATTGGTGATGAATTTATGAATGCTACTGACTTAGAATTGGTTGAGTTAGCTGCTGCTGGCGCTGCCCTTACTGATAATGCTGACGATGCATTAGTAGTTGTTGACACTTTGGCAATTGCATTACGTAAAGTGTATAATTTAATGACTCCTGGCTTTGCTACAACTGGGCAAGCTATGAGTTATTTCAATGATAATTTACAAAGATTAGTAGGCGGTACTGATAGTCTTTTAACTGCATTAGAAACAACGTTCGGTGTAGAAAGAGAAGGTCCTCCATCTGTAGGCAGTCGTGGAAGAAATCAAAGAAGGGGCGATCGTGCTGGTACAACATCTACAGGCGATTCGACATCACCAAGGTCGCCAGGCAACAGCAACGCTACAATCGTTGGCGGCGTAACATTATATCAAGGTGGAGAGTACGGCGTTAATACTACTGAGGGTAGGTCGGTGTTATTAGATTTATCAGGCGGTGGTGCAAGTAATATGGTTCGAGATGGTGCTCAGGAAAATTTAGATAGATTGCTCAGTGGACCTTATGCAAGGATGCAGGAATATTATGGCGGTCCATTAAGCATTAATGATGCCATTGCAAAACACGGAACCTCCCGTGAAGACACCACAACACACAGTCAACACTTTTTTGGAAATGCTCTTGACATAGGCACACATAACATGAGCAATGAAGACAAAGCTAGGATAGTACACGCAGCATTAAGAGCAGGGTTTACAGGATTTGGATTTGGCGCTGGTATTTTGCACGTTGACGTAGGAAGAGCAAGAAGTTGGAGTTATAAAAATTCTCATTATGGTGGGTTGCCAGTTGACAAATGGCAAGAGTTTGTTGCTGGCAATGCAGTTGAAGCTATACAAGAAGTTGAATTGCAAGGATTGCAAAGTGAGTTTGTATCAGAATCTCAAGATCAACCAACAGATGAAACTTCAGATGTAATTCCAGATAATCCAGACTCAGTTGAACCAGGTTCTCCTACACAAGTTATAATACCAGAAGGTAATGGCCCGCCATTATCTGAATCACAAGACTCAGAAGAGCTTAGTATAATTGATACGTCAGATATTAATTTACGACAAATAGCAAGCGCAAGAGATGATCTTTATGCCGAATATTGGAATCCAGATACCTCTACATCAAGAATACTAGAAATAGAACGCAGTTTAGGACGTATTGAATCTGAATACGGAGATCATATTAGTGGCATGGGCTTTGACATAACACCAGGAACTGGACAGCAAAGTTATCACCTGTTAGACGAACGTTTACAGGAACGTTATGAAGAATCATTAAACAATAATGATACTGAAACTATCAGTATAATAAATTCACGCATACAGGATGAAATTGATAGAGCTACTATTACTCGTAATGCATGGCAATCAATATTTGATGCTGGTGCTAATAGTCGAAGAATAAGCGAGACAGTATAATGATGGACGTTGAAAATTGGATTAACCAAATAGTTCAAACTTACCCGTGGGCTAGTGAAGACACTATGTTGGTAGCATTTGGAGAACAAACTAGATCAAATTTAACAGCTAGACAGGCAGTTGCTAAACTTAGGAATGATCCTGCCAGTTGGCAAAGCATTGTTGATGAGATTAAAAAGAATACTGACAGATCTTCTACATTTAACAGGTACACAAAAGAGTTATCTCAATCAAGCAGTGCAATAATTAAATCGATGGCCAGGGATGATAGTATAAATGCTATTAACGAATTAGCATTTAATTTTGCTAAAGGTTTGGATGGAATTGCCAATGCCGCAGACGAGTTAACTGATAGTGCCAGATGGTTATCAATGGCGTCAACAGGAAGATTTGGAAACCTAGTAAGAGCAGTTGAAACTGGAGTTGATTTTTTAAATGTTGGAGCCAATACTGTTATTGGTACAGTTGCTATTGGTGGTATTGCATTAAAGTTTATACAAGATCAAGAAAAAGCATTACGTACAATGATTGACTTTGGTATATTATCTAATGACTTATCAGTGTTTAATGAAATTAGAGATAATGCTGCTTCATTAGGAATGACTCAACAAGACTTTATTAAAGAGTTTAGTGATTTTGGACCAATATTTACAAACATGACTACCAATGCTGCTGATGGATATCAGCAATTTACAGACATGACAGCCGCAATAAAGCAAACTGACACATTTAGTACATATGGTACAATGCTACGTGATTATGCCAAGCAGATTGCAGAAAATACCAAGCTTGCATATAATTTAAGTCAGATGACTGAGTTTAACGAAAACACAAAAGCACAGTTAGCTGAAACATTTAAAACTAATAGTACATTTGCATTATCAATGGCAAACGCAACAGGAGAAAAAAGAGATGATCTTTTATCTGCCCGTAAAGATGCACTTAGTGGAATTGAGTTAATAGCCGCAATGGATCAAAACTTTGCATATATTACTGAGCAGTTTGGAGAAAACGGTGCAAGAAATATAACAGAAAATATTGGCTTTTTGAGAATGTTAATGGTACCATTGCCAGATGATTTTGCTGACGAAAGTATAGACATTATTACTCGTTCACTTTACGATGTGCAATTTGATGGTGGAAACATACTTAATAATATAAGTGACGATATGTTAAAAATGTTAACAGCATTAGGCCCTGATGTCAAGAACCAATATCTTGAAATGATGCAAACGATAGTGCAAGGTGGATATGATGCATCTGATCCTGGTCAAATAACAAATGACTATTTGGACTTGATGCAATCTATCAAAGCTACTGACCCAGTAACAGTTACATATTTAGAAGTAAAACCTGAACAAGTAAATGCTAGAATGATACAAGACATTGTAAGAATATTACCAGAATCAGCTTTTAGTAGAAACTTAACACTCGTTAATTTAAATGAAGCTACAACTGATACTGCTGCAACTTTAGCAGGACAAGCTGTGGCTGCAATTAGTAGCATTGGTGTTTTTACTGCTACAATTAAAAATGGTATACTTCCTGAATATGATACTACTGCAAATGCTATTAATAATTTTGGCACTGGTCTTGCATTTTTAGAGAATGCCATGGACGTAATAGACATGTCAGGAAGAAGAGATGAAGTAATTGATTTAGATAGTGGCGCACAAAACCGTGCGGATATGATGGAACAACGTGAAAGTATGTTACGTGATTTAGAGTCAGTTAGAACTGTTGAAGAATTCAATGCTGTTTTAGATTCACATAATTTACCAGGATTAACAGGCGGCTCAATTAATATGCCAGCTAGTGATATCAGCCATTTATTTGGTAGGGGTGAGACAACTGATAGTGCTGGACGTCCATCAGCAAGTTCAGAAGTAGTGGCGGCAAGGTTGATTGCAGCATTAGATGACTTTGGAATTACTAACCCGCAAGCCCAAGCTAACGTACTTGGTATGGTAAGTGGAGAAAGTGGATTTAGATTATTAGAAGAAACTAGTTACAGAAATACAGCCGTATCAAGAATTAGAGCAGTTATGGCATCAAGAGCACAGTTTTATACTGACGCAGAAATAGAACAACTTAAAACAGATGATCGTGCATTCTTTGATGCAATGTATGGTACTGAACAGAGTAATAGACGACAACAGGCAAGAGATTCTGGATTATCCAGGGCAGATACTGGCGGCAGTATTAGTCCTCAATTTATCAGAGGAGGCGATATGGGAGGTTATGATTATCGCGGACGTGGGTACATTCAATTAACTGGTAGAGAAAATTATAGAAGAGTTGGTGAAATGGTAGGAGTTGATCTTGTTGAAAACCCAGACTTGGTAGTTGATCCATATTGGGCACCTAGAGTTGCAGCCGCATTCTATGCAATTAAAAGTGAAAGTGAACGAGCAAAAATGACAAATGCTCGAGAAGTATATAGAATGACATGGGGGGCATATCCTGATACTGCTACAAAAATAGCTGATGCGCAAAATAGAGCTGGTATTGGTGCAGCGTTTTTACAAAGAATTCAATCAGGCGAAATGGCAAATATCGATACTTCGTTATCTCAAGCAGAACAAGATTATGTCAATCAAACAAGAGGCGACGGAGAACTACAACAACAACATGCAGAGTTAACTGAGCAATTTGTGCTAGAGGGTCTTGGTACAGGCCGCCAAGCTGGAGATATTCCAGTACTTGAAGAACTCACAAATCCAACTAGCATAAATACAGATACTAATGACTCTGATTCAACTATTCCTGATACGTCATCTCTTTGGACTACTCCAGTGTTTAACGATGAAGAAACTCAACAGGCAATACGAGAGATTCAAGAATACTTAGCAACAGCGCAGAACAGACAGGTAACAACAGGAAATGTCAGATAAAGTATATAATTTAACGCTACCAGATGGCACTACAATACCAGTACCTGCTTGGGCTCGTGAAGCTACATTATCTGTTTTAGTTGAGCAATTAAAAATTGGAAGTTCACTAAACAAGTCTTTAATAAAAGAAGTAACTGATTTAAATTTAGATACTGATGAAATTGAAGACAGTATTCAAGATATGTTTACTAGTCTTGAAACTGTAAAATTACAAGAGAGTGAAGACGAGAAAAAAGCCAGAGCTGGCTTTGCCAAAGGAATTGCAAAAGCTACTAATGATGTTGTTGACTCTTTAAGTGACACAAGTCAACCATTAACTACTATGACTAAAAATGCAGAGTTAGCTGCAGGATGGTTAGGCAAAGGCGGCGGGCAATGGCTGAGAAATTCTACAGCATTAGCAGAAACATTTGAGGGCGCTGGAGACTTTATAGCAGGCGCCGCAGATGGATTAGGTGATGCATTTTTTGCATATGCTGGTTTTGTAGCAGGACAATTAGAGTCATTTGCAAAAGCACAAACAAATATGATTAATGCAGGTGCTATATTCTTTGACGCAAGTGTTTCATTTGATGATCTAAGAGAATCTGCCGCGGCGTCAGGCATTACTTATAATCAGTTAAGTGAAATTGCAATGCAATATGGTACAGGATTGCAAGTTTTAGGTCGAGGTGTTTCGGGCGGTGTTACAGAATTTTTAAATACATTCAAAGATCTACAAGAAACTTCAGAAGCATTTGGCGACTTTGGTATGTCAAACGAACAACTTGCCGCAGGGTTTGCTGAGTTTATCGAAGTGTCACGTTTAACTGGTTTAGTTAATAATAAGACTCAAGACGCATCTGGTGTCCTAGAACAAGGATACACAAACTTATTGCAAGAAACTACTGCATTAGCTGCATTAACAGGTAAAAGCAGAGACCAACTATTAGCTGAACAAAATGAAGCATTGAAGAATCCAACAACTGCCGCAGCATTAATTAGAATGGAAGAAAATGGGTTTGGTGATGAAGCTGAAGTAATCACTAGTATTGTTAGACAGTTAGCAAACACTGCTGAATACTTACCAGCTGGTGTTTCAGACATGATACAATTAGCAATTGGCACTGCATATGGCGAACTTGAAGCAGGTGAAAATATCAGTAATGTTGATTTACGAGCGGCACTACGTTCCGCTGATCCAAGTGGTAGTGTGTCTACAATACTAAACAGTACTGGTATTGATATTATGGAAAAGATACGAGATGCGGTATCAAATGGTTCAACACCAGATGATATAAGATCATTTATATATGAAGAAATCGCAGCTATAGATGAAGGCATTAATGCAGACATTCGAATGAATACCGGCACCTTGGATGGCTATGCAGCAATGGTACTGGAGTTTAGAACCAAAAGTATATTGGCAGACAAAGATTTTGCTACATTGTTACGTGGTACTGAGGAAGAGCGTAACGCAGTTTATGCTGATATGCAACAACAGTTGGCAACATCAGGAACAGCAACACTTGCATTGAATGATCTAACTAAACTATTTTTACAAGCACAATCCAAACTAACTCCAGATTTAGATAAATCTGCAGCATATGCAAGATCAATTGCTGGTGGTATGGAACATATTGCTAACTTATTAAACGGCCAAACAGGCGCAGATAATGATAGTGGTATTGGCGGCGGCCTTAATCCACTTGTAAATGCTCAAATAACAACTGAACAACGAGATCAACAATTAAATGACGGACTTGAAGATGGAACTATACCTGAAAACTATGAAGATCCTATAGGCGATGCTCCAGTTTTAGAATTCGACCAGGCAATCATGGACGAATTTATAGGTATGATGACACAATCAGGTGGAACTCCTGATAGCTTTACTGATATCATTCACGGTGAAGTAATGCGAATGCCACATCCTGTAAACCGTGGGGTAACTGCGTTTATGAAAATGAGAGAATTTGGTGGTACAGTTACACCAGCAGCTAACAATCACGGGTATGTTGTTGGTGAAGCAGGACCAGAATATTTTGAACCAACCGGCGATGGAAAAATTATACCGTTTAGCGAAATGACATCAATAATTGAAACAAGTGCCCGTGCTATCGATGCGTTTACGTCAGCAGTTGGAAAAATCGACTTATCATCAATATCTGATTTTACACAAACTACATTACAATCATTAGCAGGAAAAATGGTTGAAAATATAATGACTGAAGTTGACACTGTAGATACAGCATCTTTAGGTGCATTTGGTGGACAAGGTTCGATGGTGATCGATGGTATTGGCATTAACGAACTATTAGGTGATCTAAACATACCTAACAGTGCATTAGATTTACAAGCACAATTTGAATCTGGCGTTGGATTAGATGTATTTGGTGGAAGTGATACGCCTGTAACACCTACAACTGTAACAAAAACTGAAAATAGCCAACCAATTAATGAGCTAAATACAAGCACAGTAGGTACAGTATCTAATACTTCAAATAATCAAATTGTACAAAATGTACCTCCGTCCCCAAATCAAACAAACAATAATTCAAATTCTCCAGATTTTGAAGAATTTAAAACAAAAATGCAAGAATTGGCAAGCGTAAAAGAAACATATAGTAGTGTAATTATGGCTTTACGTGACGAAGTTAGAAAATATCAAAGAATTAATGATACTGGGAGAACTTTCGGTTGACAAGAACAACTAAATACACTATATTAAAGGTATAAAATTATGAGCTGGAAAAAACATTTCACAAAGTACGAACCTTCTACAGGAAATGGTCGTACAAAAGCCAATAGATGGCAGTCCTGGTTACCAGAAGTATATTCTGGTATGCCAAATCGTGTTGAGCGATATACTCAGTATGACCAAATGGATCAAGATAGTGAAATTAACGCAGCACTAGATACAATTGCTGAATTTAGTACGCAATCAGAATCACAAAGCAAACTACCATTTGCAATTAATTACAAAGATGAAATGACAGAAAGTGAAATTTCTGCTATCAATACAACACTAAAACAGTGGTGTAATATTAATGATTTTGAACGCAGAATGTTTGGTGTGTTTAGATCTACTATTAAATATGGAGATCACTTTTTTATTCGTGATCCAGAAACATTTAAACTAATTTGGGTTAACCCAGCAGATATTAGCAAAGCAATTGTAAACGAAAGTACTGGTAAGGAAATTGATCAGTATATTGTAAAAAATATCGCACTAAATTTAAATGACATGGTTACTACTGATACCCGTAAATTAAACAACATGGGTATCAATAACACTACTGGCGGAATAACAGGTGCAGCACAAAATACAAGTACAGGCACATATCAAGGTGGTATGAATTCAAATAACACAGAGTTTGCAGTTGATTCAGCACACGTTGTTCATATTAGTTTAACAGACGGAATGAATGCAAGTTGGCCATTTGGTAACAGTATCCTTGACAGTGTATTCAAAGTATACAAACAAAAAGAATTATTAGAAGATAGTATTATTATCTATCGTGTTCAAAGAGCTCCAGAACGCCGTGCATTTTATGTTGATGTAGGTAATATGCCAGCACATAAAGCACAGGCATTTGTTGAGCGTGTTAAAAACGAAGTACACCAAACTCGCATACCTACAAAAAATGGCGGCGGCGCAAGCGTAATGGATGCAAGTTACAATCCTTTATCAATCATGGAAGATTACTTCTTTGCACAAACTGCTGAAGGACGTGGATCAAAAGTCGAAGTATTGCCAGGCGGCGACAACTTAGGCGAGATTGACGACTTAAAATACTTTAACAATAAGTTAATGCGTGGCTTACGTATTCCTTCAAGTTACTTGCCAACAGGACCTGACGATGGCACAGCAACTTATCAAGACGGTAGAGTAGGCACTGCCTTAATTCAAGAATTTAGATTTAGTAAGTATTGTGAGCGTTTACAGTTAATTTTACAACCAACATTAGATTATGAATTTAAACTATTCATGAAACACAAAGGTATCAATATTCCAGGAAACTTATTTGATCTAGACTTTGTAGAACCACAAAGCTTTAGTCAATATAGAGAAATTGAAATTGATAGTTCAAGAGCGCAGTTATTTGGCAACTTGGACGGTGTACAATATCTAAGTAAACAATTTATCTTACAGAAATATTTAGGTTTAAGTCAAGACGAAATCAAAGAAAACGAAGCACTGTGGAAGAAAGAAAATTCTTCAGACAGTTCACCAGATTTAAATAACCAAGGAGACTTGGGAGCATTGGGTGTTAGAGGCGGCGATATTGAAAGTTTCGAACCAACTGATTTAGACGACGATGGCGCAGATGGCGGAGTAGACGATTTAGATGTTGAAAACCCTGATAGCCCAATTAGCGGTGCAGAGGGGGGCAGCGACGATGAGATTTAATGAAGTCAGTTTGCAAAAAGCAGAAGATGACGATTATGGCAAATGGGATATCGATGATACACGTAGACCAAAGCTAAAACTTAAACATATTAATAAAATGCGCAATATGCAAGAAATGCGCAAAAAAGAACATGATGAAGAAGTGATAAGTAATAAAGCAATGTATAGCCAAGGCGAAGCTGAGTAAACAAACAGTTTTATGAAGTTTTTCAAAAGATAGTGTAGAAAGTGCAGTTTTAAATGCATTTTACTATGGTCTTTACCAATGCGTCTTAAATACATATGTTATAACCTATCGGATAGAAGGAGATTTTAATCATGAGTGCTCAACATCGTTATACAAAGATTATTGAGAGCCTAGTAAACGGCGATGAAGCTAATGCTTCAGAACTACTACACGAAGCTTTCGTAGAAAGAGCCCGCGAGATCTGGTCAGATCTAGTGGAGCAAGATGAAATCGCAGAAGATGAGGTTTCAGAAGAAGAATTAGAAGAAGCAATTGGCTCAGAAGAAGCTGATGACTTTTTAGATGACATCGAAACATCAGAAGACGAAATCGAAGCTGAAGAAGCTTTCGGCGAGTCAGACGACGAAGATGAAGATGCAATGGATATGGATTCAGAAGAAGAATTATCAATGGATCACGACGAAGCAGGCGACAATGATGTTGAAGATGCTATCGTGAATGTTGAAGATGCTTTAGCTGATCTAAAAGCTACATTTGCAGAAATCATTGGCGATGACATGTCAGACGATTCAGAAGAAGCAGAAATGCCAGCAATGGACATGGAAGCAGACGATGATGAAGTTGAAGAAGAATTCGCTTTTGAAGCTGAAGAAGCTGACGAAGAAGAAACTGAAGAGCTTGAAGAAGCAGCAGACTTAACAAAAATTGGCAAAGACGGTGCAA
>Ga0115008_10002108_pt1 | contig 16472 bp, 8 predicted proteins | sample FraStrMetagenome_FD_87164 | JGI IMG/M metagenome (GOLD analysis project Ga0115008, IMG submission 87164) | Marine eukaryotic phytoplankton communities from Arctic Ocean - Fram Strait ARC3M Metagenome | ecosystem: Environmental > Aquatic > Marine > Oceanic | place: Fram Strait | collected 2012-06-18
CTTTCACTTTTGAAAAATTAAATTGAGCCGGTTGGTTATCCTCATTTATATATGAAGAATTACCACCATTCATTATCCCTCCTTCAGAATATTCCTGTACCATATAAACATTTATTCCACTTTCCAAGGTTAACTTTGCTGTAACTGCAAATCCTGTATATGGTGCACCATCATAATATGTTTCCATAAGCCCCATATCATTTTCTATCTTTTCTAATTCATTGTAATTCACCTTTAATTTATTCGTTTGACTTATAGGGAATATACCATTCTCCTGCATCATTACATAAACATATGTTCCTCCAGCACCAAGGCCTGCGAAAATAATAATAGTGAACAATATTCTCAATATTGGATTTTGTTTTTTTGTCATCTTTTAAGTGTTTTTTTGTTAGAAATAATTTACTTTAAAAGTACTATTAATTATTTAATAATCAATATCTTAATGATTAGGGAAAGGGTATAAAAAAAGCCCTCTGATTTGGAAGGCTTTAGTGTTTATTAAATTATTTGCATTGCTTATAATACCACTCACAAGCTTTTTCTGCTCCTAAATCACAAGCTCTTTTATAATCACTACAATAAGGTAATCCTGTAATTTTTTTTGTCGCCCCTCTGTTTATATATGTGTAACGTCAGCCAAAGGTGAACTACTTAGGTGTATACTGGTTTGGTATTATACCCCGTTATTTAGAGCTAAGAACCCATTAGAAAAGTACCCCCCTCACAAAACTTATACTATAAATGTCTGTCAGTAATTGAATACTTTTTTGGTTTTTTGATAGGTTATATTGGGTGTGTAGACAGATAAATGTCTGTCAAATGTCTGTCAAAATATGATGTTTTTTCACTAATATGGTCAAAAATGGTATCTTTACATAAATCTTATAAGTGTCTGTGAAGTCATTGTACTAACAGTCTGGATACCCCTTAAATAAAGGGAATGCAAACAAAAAAGCCCCACATAAATGTGAGGCTTAATGTGAGCCAGTCAGGATTCGAACCTGAGACCGCCTCCTTAGAAGGGAGGTGCTCTATCCAGCTGAGCTACTGGCCCATTTTGATTTTAAAACAAAAAAGGGGATGATCTCTCATCCCCAAATAATGTCGGGGTGGCAGGATTCGAACCTGCGACCTCCTCGTCCCAAACGAGGCGCGATGACCGGGCTACGCTACACCCCGAGCGTAAATTAAAATCAAAATTTCAATTGAATTTGAGAATCGTTACCCTCAATTTTCGAGTGCAAAAATAAGTAATTAATTTAATTTTGCAATCTATTCTATTATTTTTTTTGCGGAGAGACAGGGATTCGAACCCTGGGTACCCTTTTGAGGTACGCTTATTTAGCAAACAAGTCCTTTCGGCCACTCAGGCACCTCTCCGTTAATTCTGTTAAAGAACTGACCGCAAAACTAGTAAAAGCATAGGGATGTAACAAGGTTTTTAACTAAAAAAAGTAAATTCTTTTTTAGTTATTGAGCAGAATAGAAATCAACTTGCTGAATTCTAATATGAATAGCAAAATCCAAAAAGTTTGAATCGGCTTTAAGGTGGGGCTGATTCGTGTTGAAATTACCATAATTAAATACGATATTGAAAGTAATTCGCAAGAAAGTAGGGGTGAGGATAGAATGATACCAGTACTAAACGCACAGCAAAATAAACCAAGGAGTATATAGTTTAATCTACTGTTTTGATTGTATCCAGTGTAGATGGCTAAAAACAGTGTGGTAATTACACTTAAGAGTTGGAAAATATCGGTAGTAATTGTTTTAGAGAACAATGTCATGCTTTCAGAATCTAAAAAAGTGTTCCAATAGATTTCATTACCAAGGGTGCTAAAAAGTCCAGTAGCAAGTATTAAAACAGAAGCTGTTTTGTACGATTTAAAATTCCAGCGTGTAAGTTGAACAGCTACAATTAAAAGTATGAGTTGATTTAGCGGGAAAGGGAAGAGGAGTACCCCTTTATCAAAAAAGATACTTAACGCATAAATCAATAGGGTTAAAGCGGTGAGAAATAATAACCTAACTTCTTTTGCCATTATTTTTTGTTCAATGCTTCTTCGATGTATTTAAACGTAGATAAAATTTCGGGTTTACCATTAACGATGGCAATGTCATGTTCAAAATGTGCACTAGGTAGACCATCTTCTGTTACAATGGTCCAGTTGTCATCCAATTGAGCTACTTTTTCTGTCCCCATATTAATCATAGGTTCAATGGCAATTGTTAGTCCATCTTGTATCTTTTTACCCTTTCCACGACGACCATAATTGGGTACTTGTGGTTCTTCGTGAAGTGTTTTTCCTAGTCCGTGTCCAACTAAATCTCTAACGACACCATACCCATTTTTTTCTGCGTGTTGTTGAATTGCAAAACCAATATCACCTATTCGATTTCCTGCTTTAGCTTCAGCAATACCGAGCATTAGACATTCTAAGGTAACTTCAAGTAATTTCTTTTTTTCTGCAGAAACTTCCCCCACTTGAAAGGTGTATGCATGATCACCATAATAACCTTTGTAAACAGATCCACAGTCAATCGAAACGATGTCTCCTTCTTCAAAAGGCCGGTTTGTTGGCAGTCCATGTACTACTTGTTCATTCACCGAGATTAATAATGTGCTAGGGCAGTCGTATAATCCTTTAAACCCAGGAACAGCGTCCTGTGAAAGAATATATTCTTCAGCCATTTTGTCCATTTCAAATGGTGTTACTCCAGGCGCAATCATTTCGGCACATTTACCTAGCGTTCTACTCACAATTTGAGCAGCTTCACGCATTATCTCTATTTCTTCGGCGGTCTTATATATAATCATATTCCTGTTGAGTAAATTCATTGCGGCAAAGATAACTCTTTAAACAAAAAAAAACGCTTTCATCGAAATGAAAGCGTTTTTTAATATTGAGATGACTTTTTAATTAAGCCAATACTTCTTTTACTTTATCAGCAGCATCTTGCAATTGAACAACAGAGATAACATCTAAACCAGAGTCATCAATTAGTTGTTTTGCTTCTTCTGCATTTGTTCCTTGTAAACGTACAATTAATGGAACTGGAAATGAACCAAAGTTTTTGTATGCGTCAACAACACCTTGAGCAACACGGTCACAACGAACAATTCCTCCAAAAATGTTAATCAAAATAGCCTTTACATTCTCATCTTTCAAGATAATGTTAAAAGCTTTCTCAACACGTTCAGCATCTGCAGTACCTCCTACGTCTAAGAAGTTTGCCGGATTTCCTCCTGACAACTTAATGATATCCATAGTAGCCATTGCAAGCCCTGCACCGTTTACCATGCAACCAACGTTTCCGTCTAATTTAACAAAGTTTAATCCAGCTTCATCAGCTTCTACCTCTGTAGCATCTTCTTCTGTTTTATCTCTCATTGCAGCGTACTCTGCATGGCGAAACAATCCAGATCCATCTAAGGTTACTTTAGCATCAACAGCAATGATTTTATCATCAGATGTTTTCAATACAGGGTTAATTTCGAACATTGCAGCATCACATCCTTCATAGGCAGCGTAAAGTGCGCTAACAAATTTTGTCATTTGCTTCATTGCTTGTCCAGATAATCCTAAGTTGAAAGCAATTTTTCTAGTTTGAAAACCTTGAAGACCAACACGAGGGTCAATTTCTTCTTTGAAAATTAAGTGTGGTGTTTCTTCAGCAACAGTTTCAATATCCATACCACCTTCTGTAGAATACATGATAATGTTACGTCCAGCTCCTCGATCTAAAAGAACAGACATGTAAAACTCAGAAGGCTCACTTGCACCTGGGTAATAAACATCTTCCGCAATTAGAACTTTGTTTACAAGCTTACCAACACCATTTGTTTGAGCGGTAGTTAAGTGACCGCCTAAAATCCCTTTAACAGTATCATCAACTTTGTCAATGCCTTTTGCTAAAACAACACCGTGAGACCCTGTTTCTTCAACAGTTCCTTTACCACGACCACCAGCATGAATTTGAGCTTTAACTACGTACCATTCAGTACCTGTTTCAGCGGATAATTCTTTTGCTGCAGCTTGTGCATCTTCAACCTTGTCTACTACTCTCCCTTCTTGGATAGCAACACCAAAGCTTTTTAATATTGATTTCCCTTGATATTCGTGTAAGTTCATGTTTGTGATATTTGAAAGGCAAAATTAAAAGGATTTATTGGAAACGACTAACCTCAGTTAGACTTTTTTATCACAAAACACCGAATCATTCAGAATACAATTTTAGTAGGCACTGTCTAATTCCATACAGATGGTTTCATCGTGTTTGTTTTCAGTGCATTACGTCTTGTGTTGTTGGTGAAATTAACTTCTAGCGTTCTTCCAACTACTTGTTATTTGTTTAGAAGCAAACTCGTTACAATCTCGTTCTTTTATAGACTCCCAAATTTTATTGATACCATGTACTAATGCTTCAGACTCATCTTTCATTGTTGTATAAATTATACGTGGGTCTTCAAGATAATGCCTTACAAAATTCGTGTCGAAATCACCAGAGGTAAATGCTTGATGTTGCAGTACATACTTTCCAAAGTCAAGGGTTGTTTTTAGTCCCGAAATTTGATATTCATCAATGGCTTTAATGGTCTTTTCAATGGCTTTTTCTCGCGTTTCTCCCCAAACAATTAGTTTTGCAATCATTGGGTCGTAGTAGATAGGAATGTCCATCCCCTCTAAGAATGCATCATCTACACGCACATTTTTCCCTGAAGGAACACGGTAGCGTTTAAGGTTTCCAATATCAGGCGTAAACCCATTTATGGTGTCTTCAGCATATACACGGACTTCAATTGCATGGCCGTTGATATGTAATTCATCTTGTGATTTTGGAAGATTTTCACCTCGTGCAACACGAATTTGCCATTCAACCAAGTCTAGTCCTGTAATTTCTTCCGTTACAGGGTGCTCAACCTGTAGACGCGTATTCATTTCTAAGAAGTAAAAGTTTAAATCTGCGTCTAATAAAAACTCAACAGTTCCTGCTCCTTCATAATCACATGCCTTACATACGTTTATAGCTGCATTTCCCATTTGTTCTCGTAATGCTGGGGTTAAAACAGCACTTGGAGCTTCTTCGATTACTTTTTGGTGTCTACGCTGGATTGAACATTCACGTTCAAATAGATAAACTACATTTCCTTGCCTGTCAGCAAATACTTGTATTTCAATATGACGTGGCTTTGTAACGAATTTTTCAACAAAGCAAGCATCATTTCCAAAAGAAGATCGCGCCTCATTTTGTGCAAGTTTCATTTGTTCTTCAAGTACATCTTCAGACTCAACCAATCGCATTCCTTTTCCACCACCACCGGCAGAAGCTTTGATTAAGACTGGGTAGCCAATTTGCTTAGCAATTTGTTTTGCTTCATCAGAATCTGTAATTGCACGATCAACACCTGGTACTAGTGGTACATTAAATTCTTTAACAGCTTGTTTTGCGCTTAACTTGTCTCCCATTACGGCCATCGCTTGTGGTGATGGACCAATAAATGTCATTCCCGCATCGGTTACCTTTTTTGCAAATTCGCCGTTCTCAGATAAAAAACCATAGCCAGGATGAATGCCATCAACACCTAAAGTTTTACAGTGTTTAAGTATCACATCTTGTTTTAAATAACTTTCTGCAGAAGGGCTCTCGCCAACATAAACTGATTCGTCAGCTTCAAGTACATGGGGTGCATTTGCATCTGCATCAGAATAAATCGCGACACTTTTAATCCCCATTTTCTTTAAGGTTCTAATTACTCTACGTGCAATTTCACCTCTATTAGCTATCAGTACTTTTTTCATGTATTTTTTATTTTAAACCAAAAATAATTGGTTGTGCGAAGGTATTAATTTTTCAGGGTTTAGCCGAGTTTTTCCTTCCATTCAACTTGATTGCGATTCAAATGCATGAAGGTCTGTTTGTTATCTGGTTGAATAGGTACTTGTTTTCGCTTCCGTTTTATAGGATAGCGTTTATTTTTTTTTGTTCTAAAAATGTCTAAGAAATATTGGATAGCCTTAAAATCCTTTATGCTGTTGAACTCTTCCTGATAGTGTAATCCAGCCCCTTGTGTGAATGGACCTTGGTCTTGATCTTGAATGATGGATTTGTCATTAGACTCATTAAAGATGTTGATCCGAAAAGTACCACTTTCATTTAATAAATACTCAAGGTGAACATCGCCAATAATTGAATTTCCATCTTTTGAATCCTCTAGGGTTTGATTTTCAACTCCAAAGCTCCCAGATAATATTAGTCGATCATCTAAAAATCCTTTTGTTACTCCAAATTCATAGGTATTGTCTCCGGTTAGTCTATCAGAATCTAAGTTGACATTTAGCTTATAGTCTGTTGATACTTTCGATAGAAGTGCATTAATTTGATTGGTTACTAAGTTTAGGGCAGCACTTCCATCTGTCGATATATTTCCTGCCATTGGTTGAAATCGTTTCCAGAGTAATAGAGAGAAAAACTGTCTGTTTAATTCTGTTTTATCTGAATTTAGTTGCCTTAGAATGGATTTTTCTAAGTCTGATGCTCTTGGGGCTTGGATGTTAAAGTCGATAGCTGGTTTTAATAGAGATTCTTTTAAGTTCAAGTAACACAGTATTTCTTGTTGTGAATTACTGCCATTGTTTAATTGTGTTCCTTGAACTGTTGGGATTGTTGCATTTACACGGTAGTATGTCTTTAAGTTAAGAATAGCGTTGTATGGATCTCCTGACCAGCTAACACTCCCACCTTTTTCAATGTAGAATCGTTGCTTTAGAATACCCATAGAGAAATCATATACGCCATCTGTAACGGTATAGATTCCGTTCATTGTAATGTCGCCAATGTTATTTACAGCTATGGCTAAATCGCACTGCCCATGGGCTGTAATTTCATCTTCTAATTCGTCATTAAATATTATTTTAACTTGTGCGTCAGGAGTAACCTTGAAGTTTAAATCTAAGTCTACTCCTGTAAAATCAATTTTAGGTTTTGGTATATCTGTTTTTGTTTCATGATCAATAAAAACAATAAACGGTTCTTCATTTTCAATTTCGCCAATCCCATACATTGGAATGTTAATTTTTGTTCCTTTTTTTGTTTCAAGGTCGACGGTTATTTCAAGGTTGTCTGTATACCCGAAAATGTTAACCATTCCAGTCACATATCCTTTCCCGTAGTAAATGTCACCAGGCTTGTAGGTGGAGTTTAATACTAAAAACTGCTCTAGTGGTAACGCTTTCCAAGGCTGTAAAGGATCTTTGTTTATTGCATCATCCTCTAGGTCAAGATTTAAATCAAAGTTAAAATTGTTGAAATTATCATGATAAACAGCGCCTATCAATTTTCCTGCGTTACCTTCTTCATCAAAGACAGGAATACCATTGATCAAGAAACTGTTATTGTCAACTTCAATAGGACCTTCCATGGCAAAGTGCGTACCTAATAACTCAATTTTTGCAGACCCTGCCAAAAGAGAAACTGCCCCAGCAAGGTTTGGTTTATTGGGAGTTCCTGTAACATTTAGCTTACCTTGTAAAAGGCCTTTTATTTCAGAGACAACATTGGGGTCTAAAAAAGCATTTGTAAATTGAATGTCTGTTTGGTCAAAGACCAAGTTAAAATCTAAATTATTTTGTCTGAGATAAGGGTAGTAATCTCCTGTAAAGTCAAATGTTTGGTTGGATTTGTATATTAAATCTCCTTGTAAGTTTAGACTTGATTTATCGGGCACCCAACGGGAGTGTACATTTACGTCACCGACAAGTTGGTTTTTTAGTACCAAGTGTTTTATATCTGTATAGCCGACATATTGAAAGTTTTTAGCAGGACTTGATATTGAGCCGATGGCGTTTAATGTTCCCTCCAACGGAGTTTTTGAGATGAAGTTAGATACTTCTGATAGGTTAAAGTTTTGGATGTTAAAACTTAACTTATGCTTTTCTAAATCGGATAAATAACCATCAGCAGAGATTGACTGATTGCCTCTTTTTAATAAAAAAGATTCGATGTGAATGGTGTCACTATTGAACGTAAATTTTGACGTATTTTCAATGTGCCACCTGTTGTCATTGATTTGAAAGTATGATGTGTCTAGATTTACTTTGTAGTGTTTTGAGTCAACGAATAGGGTTGACCATTTAATTAATGAAGGTGTACTTGATGGAGTTCCCCATGAAAGGTTCGATGAAAGCTGATCGTTTGCACCTGAAATATTGAAATTTAATAAGTCAAAATTCAAGGAGTCTTTATACTGAACCTTTTCTGTTTGAAAGTTAAGGGAGATATCTTTTTTATCCATGTATTGTTGGAAATTGATATCGTAAGAATGTAGGTCGCCATAGCTAATAGAGTCCGATATTATTTTGGTCAAAAAGTTTGACGATTCTTCGTAGTAGTGTCCTGAAAAGGATGTTCCAGGAGAGATGTGTAATTCAGGAGAAAAAATAGCTAAGAGATCTTCTGTTTGACCAAGTGTTACGTCAAACTCAAAGTGATCACGTTTTGTATGATTTTTTCGTTGATCTTCAGTTTTAAACAGTGCAGGAAATGTACTGTTAAATTGGTGGTAAAAGTCACTAGCAATATTGTTTAGATTAACTTTACCTGTAACACTAACCTGTGCAAGATCACTTGAAATTGTAAGCTGGTCTTTAAGCTTTCCTCGCTCAAGATTTATATTCATAGCTGGAACATTCAATTTCTTTGTCCCTTCAGTCAACGTAAATTCATCCATGATGACTGAACCTCTAAAATTAGTTGGGTTATTACCCCGAATATCAATTTTAAAATGAGATGAAATACTTGAGTTTTTAGGGTAGATGTTTAGTTGGTTAAGTAGAGCGTTGGTAACATCAACTTCAAATTTCAAGTGCAGTTCATCTTTAAAATTGACGCTTCCTCTGTATGCAATTTCAGCATTGTCATCCTTTACATCAATTTTCCCGGTAAATTGCTTGTCAATTAAAGCACCTTCGATAATTTCAATTTGACTGTACGGGTAGTCTAGATAGTCAAAACGATTGACCTTACCCTCCAGCGAAGTGAACGCAACCTCATTAATATCGCTAGCTTCTCCAGATAAGAAAAAGATACCATCTATTAAACCGAGGTTTTTATTGTCCAATAACGTACCTAAATCAAAGTTTTCAATTTTAACGTCATATTCAGTAGCCCTTGAACGTTGGAAAGTGTAGGAATCATTCTCGTTATTTTGTGTAAACATGATGCCATTGTCTACTCGAACATTTCCCAGCTGGGTTTTAATGTTTTTGGCAGCAATTACAAATTGAGAATAAAAGCCATCCAATTGAAGCTCTGTAGCATCAATGTATTGAAGTCGGCTAACTAATGGGTCAATTTTTAAGTGAGTTGCTTTAAAAGAATTTGGTAGCTTAATTGACTTTAACTCATGCATATCAATGTGTGCATAATCAATTCGCTCTTGAAAAAATGCTCTTTTTGGATCTCGATAATCGGGTAGGTTTAATGTTCCTTTAATGTGTGTGTTGTTCAATAATTTCAAGTCAAAGTCCGCTAATCTTAGTTGTTTTACTTCTTTTTGAATTGAAGTAGTTAACTGAATGGTGTCACTCATTCCTTCTAAAACAGGAGCAAACAATGCAATTTCAGAAAGATCTAAAACACTCTTGTCAATACGCGCATCAAATTGAATACGATCTACAAAATAGTAGAAGTCTTCGAGCCCTGTAGATCGCATGTCGAATTTTTCAGCTTCAATGTGAGAGGATTCGGAGCTTAAAAAAAGGTTTTTAAGGAAGACTCCATTATGAGATACAGTTGCTCTCGTGTTTAGATCATTTAAAATGAAACCTGATTTTTCTGTAAATCGAAAGTCTTTAATGTCAGCTGAGTAACTGCCTTTATTAAGGTTGAGCTGGGTTATTTTACCATTAATTTTCTTTGTATCTAAGTGAAAATAATCAATGCCTGAAACGGAGCGTTCTTTTCGATAGTCGTCGTATTTAAAACGTGTGTTGTTCAAGTTTAAATTAGCAATTGTGATTTTTGGCTGTTTCCTTTTGCTTGGTTTTGAGGCAGTAAAATAATTGGTTAAAAAGCGATGGTTGAATTTCCCTTTTTTATCACGTTTTATATGGATAACTCCATCTTCTAAGTCAACCGTTTCTATGTTGAATATTAATTTTGATATGTTGTAGTCGGCTAGTGAAATATAGATCGTTTTTGCATAAAATAAGGTGTCTTGCTTGGTGTCAGTTAATAGCATGCCGTCTAGTGCAATTTCATCAAGTGAAGGTATCGTTAATGCTTTAATTGAAACGGTTGCTTTTAACTCCTTGGAGAGTTTAGAGGCAACTTGAGTTGCTAAAAATGTTTGTATCGGAGTGGTGCGTATAGCAAAACAAAATAAAATGACAAAAATTAGTGTCCACTCTAAGATTCCTCCTAGGCTCTTTCCTAATATTTTGAGTAATTTTGTCATTTGTTACAAACTTAAACATTGTGGGCCAAAAACAGACTATCATTCTTGCGATTGAATCATCTTGTGACGATACATCAGCTGCAGTGCTCAAAAATGACGCCGTTTTATCAAATTTGATAGCAGGACAGTCTGTTCATAGTGAATATGGAGGTGTTGTTCCGGAATTAGCGAGTAGAGCTCACCTACAAAACATTGTGCCTGTTGTTGATGGGGCAATTAAAAAAGCAGGAATTACCAAAGATGAAATTGATGCAATTGCATTTACGAAAGGACCAGGCTTATTGGGTTCCTTAGTTGTTGGGACGTCTTTCGCTAAATCAATGTCACTGGCGTTAGACATACCATTAATAGACGTAAATCACATGTATGGTCACGTGTTGGCACATTTTATTGACGATGCAGGAAGTGACAAACCAGAGTTTCCATTTTTATGCCTTACAGTTTCGGGAGGGCACACGCAAATTGTTTTGGTGAGAAGTCCTTTAGATATGGAAGTTATAGGTACTACAATAGACGATGCTGCAGGAGAAGCTTTTGATAAAAGTGCCAAGGTTGTTGGTTTTGATTACCCAGGAGGCCCTCTAATTGACAAACATGCTCAAAATGGAGATAAAAAAGCATTTCAGTTTGCCAAACCAAGAGTAGATGGATTCAATTATAGCTTTAGTGGTTTAAAAACATCAATTTTATATTTCATTCAAAAACAGGAAAGAGAGAACCCTCAATTTATTTCAGAAAATTTAAATGATTTATGCGCATCGATACAGCATTCAATCATTGAAACCTTAATGAAACAGCTTGTAAAAGCAGCAGACCATCACGGAATCAATAATATAGCGATTGCTGGAGGGGTTTCTGCCAATAGTGGTTTAAGGGCTAGAATTAAAGAGTTGGGGAATAGTAAGGGTTGGAAAACCTTTATACCAAAGTTTGAGTACTGTACTGATAATGCCGCAATGATTGCAATTACAGCAAGATTTATGTTTGATGAAGGGTTGTTTACAGATCAAACAGTATCAGCAAAAGCGCGCGTTCCATTTAATCCGAATGGTGTTAAGTCATAAGTTTATCAGGGGTAATTATTAATGTGATTTTATTTTGGGAATACAAGGATGATTTGAATTGTCTTGCTGTTTATTAATTCCGAATGTGTAGATTTGAATTAAGAAATTAAGTGAAATGCACAAAGCGTTATTTAAGATGTATTATATGAAAAGTAAGTTAACATTATTAGTTGCATCGTTGCTGTTTATTATAGCCCCGATATTTGTTCAAAATGCTTCGGCACAACTCGAGTTTCCTGAAGATAAAGTTAGCTGGAATTTTTCTATTGAACAGCACGGAGATGAAGCAACTCTTGTTGGTAAAATAACCATGCTTGAGCACTGGCATATTTATGCCGTTCACTTACCGGATGGGGTTTTTACATTGCCGACAGAGCTGGTTCTTGACCCAAGTTCTGCGTACAGAAAAAATGGAAAGGTTACGGAACCAAAACCCCATTTTGAACATGATGAAATGGCTGATGAAGATTTGTATTACCATTCAAACACGATTTTTTTAAAACAAAAAATAAAAATCACATCAACAAAAGATTTTAAATTAACTGGAAAATTTGGTTTTCAAACATGCGATAGCACACATTGTTTACCTCCTTTTGAAACAGGTTTCTCTGTAAACGTTAAAGGCGTAAATCCAGAAGCTAAGCCAGCTCCAATAGATGAGTTGAATGTCCCGATTGAAAGTAGTGCTGTTACTCCTCAAGTAGAGATTTCAGTACCAAGTTCTGAAGTTGAAACGAACAAAGAAACAGCCAGCTCTAAGGACTTAGAGGAAGATACTCCTGTTAATAATGACACGGACAACATGTCGGTGTGGGCTATTTTTGCACTTTCATTTGCAAGTGGGTTAGCAGCGTTGTTGACACCGTGTGTTTTCCCAATGATTCCAATGACAGTAAGTTTCTTTACGAAACAAAGTAAAACAAGAGCTAAAGGGATTCAGAACGCAGTGATATATGCGATATCCATTATTGCAATTTACATTCTTTTAGGAACGGTTGTTACGGCTATTTTTGGCGCAGAAGTTCTCAATGAAATGTCAACCAACCCTTGGTTCAATATTGTATTTTTTGTACTACTGGTTGTCTTTGCTATTTCATTCATGGGTGCGTTTGAAATTAGAATGCCAAACTCTTGGGTAAACAAAGCGGATAGTAAAGCAGATAAAGGAGGTTTAATAGGAATTTTCTTTATGGCACTTGTACTTGCATTGGTTTCTTTTTCGTGCACTGGACCAATTGTAGGAACCTTGCTGGTTAAGGCAGCTGAATCGGGAGGAATGACCCCAATCATTGGTATGTTTGGTTTTTCATTAGCATTGGCTCTACCATTTGCGTTGTTTGCAGCATTTCCGGGGTGGATGAATTCATTGCCACAGTCTGGTGGGTGGTTAAATACAGTCAAAGTTGTTTTAGGGTTTTTAGAATTGGCGTTGGCATTTAAGTTTTTATCAAATGCAGATTTAGCGTGGCAGTCTCACTTGTTAGAGCGCGAGGTTTTCTTAGCAATTTGGATAGCCGTATTTACTGTTCTAGCGCTATACCTTTTTGGTAAGGTTATTTTACCACACGACAGTCCAATTGAACGCTTGTCGGTTGGAAGAGCATTGTTTGGGACGTTTGTATTGGCTTTCGTTGTTTATATGATACCAGGTTTGTGGGGTGCGCCTTTAAAATTAATTAACGCGTTTCCTCCTCCAAGTACTTATGCTGAATCTCCAAGAGGCTTTGGAGGTGGTGGAACCGCTACTGAGGCTCATGGCCCAGAAGGAACACACCTGGCAACAGCAAGAGGATTATATGTGTTTCATGATTATGATAAAGCACAAGCGTATGCAAAAAAGGTTAATAAGCCCCTGTTTGTTGACTTTACAGGTTGGAACTGTGTGAATTGTCGAAAGATGGAAGAAGGGGTATGGGTCGAAGATGGTGTTTTTGAATCATTAAGGGATGATGTTGTTGTTGTTTCTTTGTATGTTGATGAAAGAACAGACTTACCAAAATCTGAACAAAAGAAAGGGGTTAAAGTTGGTGATCGAACAAGAGATATGATTACAGTAGGAGACAAGTGGATGATTAAGCAAATTACAGAATACAACATTGCAGCTCAACCCTATTATGTAATGCAAACTCCAGAAGGTGAAGATTTATCTAATGGGTCTGCCGATTTTCAAAACCATTCTGATCCAGTCATGTTTAAAAAATGGATGGAAAAAGGTTTGAATGAGTTTTCGAAAAAGTAATTTCAAATCAAATTTTAGAATTAAATCCTCCGTTACAACGGGGGATTTTTTTTAGCTTTACTTATTATGAACAACTTCCTTATAACCCCAATCGAATACTTGAAAGGTGTTGGGCCTCAGAAAGCTGAGCTGCTTAAAAAGGAAGTTGGAATATTTACCTTTGGGGACCTTATTGAGTATTATCCTTTTCGTTATGTGGATAGGTCTAAATTCCACAAAATCAGTGATTTGCTTAATGTTGAAGGAGGGGTTCAGATCAAAGGTCAGATTGTAGGGATTCTTGAGTCAGGTTCTGGTAGAGCTAAGCGACTTACCGCAAAATTTCAAGATGATACTGGAGTAATTGACTTGGTATGGTTTAAAGGTGCGAGTTGGGTTAAGAATACGTTAAAAATAAATACACCGATTCAAGTTTATGGAAAGCCAACACAGTTTAATGGGCGTTGGAATATAGCCCACCCTGAAATATCGACTACGCTACAGCAGCATGAAGTTGGATATCAACCTGTTTATTCTAGTACAGAAAAATTAAATGCTAGAGGGTTAAATTCTAAAGGAATTGAACAGCTTGTTAAGGCTGTTTTAGATGAGTTAAGCGGTCAGGTTGAAGAGCCTTTTTCAAGTGAAATTTGTAGGGAGTATAGGTTAATAGGAAGGGAAAAAGCTATTCGGTTAATTCATAATCCAAAAACGGAGCTGGATGCTCAGCAAGCTCGATTTAGATTGAAGTTTGAGGAGTTGTTTTTTCTTCAAATGGAGTTACTTGTACGAAAGAAAATTACACTTCAAAAATCCCAAGGGTATACCATGTCAGAAGTGGGAAATACTTTTAATACATTCTACAAAAATCACATTCCGTTTGAATTAACGAATGCACAGAAAAGGGTGTTGAAGGAGATTCGAAAAAATTTAAATACGGGCCATCATATGAACCGGTTACTCCAAGGAGATGTAGGTTCTGGGAAAACCTTAGTGGCACTGTTGTCGATGCTTCTTGTTATTGACAATGGATATCAAGCTGCAATTATTGCCCCAACAGAAATTTTAGCGATCCAGCACTACGAATCAATTTCTGAATTGTTAGCCCCAATGAATTTAACAGTGAGCTTACTTACGGGTTCTACAAAGAAGAAGGATAGGGTTCCGCTTCATGAAAAATTAATGCGTGGGGACATCGATGTACTGGTAGGAACTCACGCGCTGTTAGAAGATCCTGTTAAGTTTAAAAATTTAGGTCTAGTTGTTATTGATGAACAACACAGGTTTGGTGTGGCACAACGTTCAAAAATGTGGAAAAAAAATAATTTAGCACCACATGTCTTAATTATGACCGCAACTCCAATTCCAAGAACTTTAGCAATGACGTTTTATGGTGACCTTGAGGTTTCTGTAATTGATGAGCTGCCTCCAGGTAGGAAACCAATTCAAACAATTCACAAGTATGATGCTGGACGTTTAGCCGTGTTTGGCTTGATTAGGGATGAGGTAGCAAAAGGCAGGCAGGTTTATTTTGTATATCCTTTGATTAAAGAATCTGAAAAATTAGATTTTAATAATTTACTTGATGGTTTTGAGGCAATAACACGAAGTTTTCCAATGCCTGATTATAACTTGAGTATTGTTCACGGTCAAATGAAGGCAGAAGACAAAGCCTTTGAAATGAATCGATTCATTAAAGGTGAAACGCAAATAATGGTCGCAACAACCGTTATTGAGGTAGGGGTTAATGTTCCAAATGCATCTGTTATGGTTATTGAAAGTGCCGAGCGCTTTGGTTTATCTCAGTTGCATCAATTGAGGGGAAGGGTAGGACGAGGTGCTGAAAAATCCTATTGTATTTTAATGACCGGAGATAAGATTTCAAAGGACAGTCAGAAACGTATGAAAACAATGGTCAGTACAAATGATGGCTTTGAAATAGCAGAAGTTGACTTGCAGTTAAGGGGGCCTGGCGATTTACTCGGAACCCAACAAAGTGGATTGTTGGATTTGAAAATTGCTAATTTATCTAAAGATGCTCAGGTTGTGGCAATGGCAAGGGATGTTGCTAAAGAATTATTGGTTAAAGATCCTACCATCGAATTGGATGCGCACAAAATGATTCGCTCTAGGTTGCAAGAAATGTTGAAGTCTAGACCTAATTGGGGGCGGATAGCTTAATTATGAATGTTTATTCAACCTTAATTTATTCAGTTAAAATCAATATCTTACCGATAAAAATGAATTTGATTTAGGGAATCAATTTTTAAGTTTGTCGTATTGAACCCTGAATCCTTAAAAGAATCAACTAGATGAATTTATTCAGAACGTTATTTTTTGTAGCACTAATTATACCTTTGACTCAGTCAGTTGTTGCTCAATGTGCCAACCCAACTACCATGTTATTTGAAGATTTTGATGGTCCCTCACCAATTGTAGGTGCGGTGACTGCAAATATTTATGGCGGAGGCTCTTATAACAATGCTGGATATGTTTTAAGCGGAACGCACCATGGTTGGTTTAATGTGGTGAACGGTGTTAGTGATGTGGATGTTTACAATCGTAATATTCAAGGTTTTTGTGTTGACTCTCTTGTCAATGTTTCTCTTTGGACAAGACACTCCTTCGGGACAACTAATGTTACCTATAGTGTAGAGGATGATTTTGGCGTGGTGCTGGCAGTTCAAACACTTCCATTTATGGTACAAGTTACCAGTGGTTATTTGAAAGC
>Ga0115008_10002110_pt1 | contig 16468 bp, 19 predicted proteins | sample FraStrMetagenome_FD_87164 | JGI IMG/M metagenome (GOLD analysis project Ga0115008, IMG submission 87164) | Marine eukaryotic phytoplankton communities from Arctic Ocean - Fram Strait ARC3M Metagenome | ecosystem: Environmental > Aquatic > Marine > Oceanic | place: Fram Strait | collected...
CCCAAGAAGAGTACCAGTGCCAAAGGCGAGAACATATTTGATCCAAATGGACTCTTTGTCAGAAATAAGCCCAGGGTTATAATCGTTTGAAAATACCTGTGTACTTGTTATTTTTCTCTAGAAAAAGAATAGGAAGTACGCCTGTTAGCCCAACGAGCAACGATCCAATTGAAGAACAAAAAGCGACCGAGTCTCCCCAAGCAGCCATTCTGAAATTTTAAATCATAATCGTTTCTCGAGATAGTTATATCTTTATATAGATAAAATAGTATGAACGATGCTGAAAAAGCAAAAAGGCGCGACCAGTCTTTTCGACAGAGCACATTGAAAGCATTTTTGGCAGTTCGGAAGAGGTAAGGGTAATCGGGCAGCTAAAATGGCGCAATATTATTTCAATAAGAACTGTATAGTAGATCGTGTGCGTAAGTATTAGTGAACAAGTATGGTAAACTCTTAACCATACAGAAAATTATATCTTAGCGAAGTATCAGATAAGATTAGCTCACTGCGTGAAAGTATTATGATTGAAGCACGGCGGACGGTAATTTGAAGCATTCTCGGGTTGCTTAAACGCGTTTTTAGTGAATTTGATTATCTCTGCGAAAGATACCTTTGAACGATATTGGTTTCGGTTTTGTTGCTGTTGGAAATTCTGATTTTGAAGACTATTTTGCTGCGCGCCATAAGTTTGTGGAGCCGCGTAATTTTGACCTTGTTGATATGGAGCAAACTCTAAATGTCAGAAGTGAGTAGAGTTCTTGAACTCGGACTCTGAGCGCTTACCTCGAGGTGGATAAAGAGCGTAAGGATAGTACACTGGCGGAATAGCTGGCGGGGGAACGAGCATGTGAAATGGTGGAGGCATTCTCTGATGTTGTTGTTGTTGATGATGTGGCGGTGGTTGCTGATTGTGCGAGGGATAAGGCTGGCGCGGACGAGGCGCTTGAACTTGCTGATTTGGGAGTTCGTTTCTCATTCCGGTGAAAACTGGGAATTGAGGATACAGAGAATGACTATATTCGATGGGAACACTTGTAACTGGGTGGCGAAACACTGAATGATGAGGCACATTTGCTTGTCTTTCTGCTTGATGAGCGCCTGGCTCTTCACGGCTCAGCGGCTAAATGATTGTAAATTTATGTATCATGTTTTTGAGACTTCAATGCCGGTATTATATACGGACCTTTTGAAATGGTGATTGATGCCAGAAAGGGTTGAGCATAAATCGTGGATGATCGCGAGGAGGCTCAAATCCAAGAGCTTTTGATGAGTGCATGAGCGGATGGGGAAAACCTGCAATTATGAATGATCATTTAAACATTTTTAAGAATCTACCTCGAGGAGGAAGAATAAGGTTGCGATCGATAAAAGGCTTTGGTTCAGGTGAAGGCGGTGGAAAATCAACACCAAGCGGGCCATCTGCAAGTGATTCATGATCAGAGAGTTCATCGTTGTAATCGAAGTTTTCTCCGTGATTTGAAAATTTATCTTTCTGTGACATTTCTTGTTTTGAATCTAAATCTCTGCGTCTCAATTCTTTCTCAAGCTGCTCAAGCTCAGGCTCATCTTCTGGGTCAGAAATGTCTTCATAAATCGGATCGTCTTTCGCGGGACTAATTGGCATCATCACTGACGGCTCTGATGTTTGATCTATCGAGCTCATGGGCTCTTCAGCAGATTCGTACGCAGATTCTGGCGCTGGTTCGCTCGTATGTTCGACTTCCATCTCATCATGCATTTGCGTAAGAGTAAGAGTTTCGTTCAAAATTCTTTCTTCTCCCCCAATCTCTGGAATTACTGGCGACGGAACTTTGAATTGCATCTCTGTCTGTGTGACTGCACAATTTTTATATCTTTCCTGCGCCGTTGGTGATTTAAATTGAGACTCCGGATCTGGCGTTTTCAAGATCCTGTCGCGTTCCGCTTTTGGCAATGTTCTGATATAATACTCAGAGACCTTGCAGAACTCTAGCAGCCGCATCGGATAATCTCTGAATACACCATTGTTAGATTCTCTGTGGAATTTCGTGAATAAAGTCCAGCTGGGCTTCTTTTTGTTTTGAACGTTAGGAAGCAAGTCAAAAATTCCGAAATTGAAAGTAAGGAAAAGATATAAATAAATGACCGTGACGACTAGAAGGCCGCATCAAAAATCGGCCTTGAAAATTTCGGGGAAGCTTATTTACTATTTGAATAAGATACAAGGTCTCACATTTGGACAGCAAGTGAATTCGAATAAAATGTGAGAGAGTTTTCTGTGAACAAAGGTCTTTTTTAGAATAAAAAGGGCGAACAAATGTAGAACTCGTGAAAACTGCAGCTTTGAAGCTTTGAATAATGCTTGTGGTGAAGATTGAACTTGAGAATCAGGATATCATGTGATGGCTTGTCGTTACTGAGGCACGGGTACTGTAGGAAAGGCATTTTATATCTGGGAAGACGGATTCGCTGATAAAATTATAAACTCGTACGTGATACTGGTATTGTCAGGGTGGCTATTTCAAAAAGAGTCATACAAAAACAGTTTCGTATTTGAAATTCAAATTAATTGCGATCATGGAAGAAAAATGTTTGATTGTAATTTCTGCGGTTAAATAAAATCGAGAAATCTTCTCAAAAATATTGTTTTAGAGATACGCAAGAAGCTGCTGGACATCGCGATCGATAAATGAAGGATTCTGCGATGATCGAGATGCGCTGGAGTACCTATGAATAGCGCTCATTAACAAAGTCGTCCCACATGCTATCATACTCAGCCTGTTGCGAATTGGTCAAGGTATCGAGATAAGTGAGATCGGTAAGTGGAGACATAACTGGATCGTTTGGAATTGATTCTGTAGAATGTTCGCTGCCGACAGTATTCGGCTCACTGACAGTGAAGGGGGTGTCAATATTAGATGTCAAATGTAGGGGTCGAAATTTGATTTCTGAAAATATCTCTAATTATTAATTGGCAATATTTCAGGGTCATTCGTACAGTAATTCAGTAATTAAAAGCATGTTTGTAAACGAGCTGATTTTTGTTATACCTCATGCGTATATTTTTAAATTAGATCGACAAAAATGAGGCAAATTCTAGTGTTTTAACTCTTTTGGGAAAAGTGAATAATAAGCTGCCCATTTGGATTTCGCTCAAAGGGCTGAGCGAAGCGAAGAAATAAGCGCGAAGCAACGCTTTACGTTTAAGATAAAAATTTGAGATAAAATGACCCGAATTTTTATTATCGCTTATCCATTTTTAGTGAAATCCAAGTGGACAACTAATTGATCACAAGGTTAATTGCAGTGTTTGAACGACCGCATGCCATGTCATTGTGTAACTGTAACTGTTTAAAAGCCTTGTATGCTCAAATCATATCCGACCCCTGCCGGAGAATCAGAAGATTGAATTTCTGATGAGACTGGCTCGTCTTTGACGATTTCTTGTCTGTGTTCTCTAAATGGCTCTTTTGGTTCTTCAAAGTCGGTTTCTTGAGGCAGGAGACAGAGGCAGCTGTCTCCTTGATTAAGCTGTGCAAGTTGAGACTTCGTTAGACTTAGAGTCATTATCGCGTCGGTCTGAACCCGTTTTTGAGACATTTTTCATATTTCTCTTTAAAAAATGAGAGAAGATCGCTGCTTTTAAACTGGCAGTGATGCGCAATTCTTGGGAAATCGCAGATATTCTGCCTTGTTGTGGGAAAATAGGCGTGAACGTCTAGCTTTAATCGTCATAGCTTATTTACGCCACAGTTGATAAGTCGACGTCGATTAAAACAGTTTTATGTCGAAAACGAGGCTACCTTCAAAAAGTATCTGTTCTGTTGGTCGCATTCGATGTCTTCAGAGTCTTTTAGTGTGTTTTGAATAACTGTCCGCCAGTTAGGATGTTCAGTCAAGTGTCGATGTTTTGTTGCCACATAATTCCATCTAATCAAAAAGTGTTTGAGTACGAAAATATTTTTGAGTACTCACACTTCATCGAGCTTGAGATCTCTGCCTTGGATCGACGAAATAACCGCTTCTTCAAACTGTTTTTTGTTTTCTGCTTCAGACGGTTGTTGTCTCAGAAACGCTAAAGATAATCAGTGACCTTTTGATCAAATTTTTTTCTTACCATTTGCTCTGCTACCGGTACTGTTACTCAAAGATCCAAGAAAAGAGTTGTCTGGATGAGATTCGTGTGGGTTCTGAACTGGCGAGGTGCGCTCGAGTATTTGCTGAGAACAGAGTTCAAATTTTGTATTCTAACGAATTCGGAGCGAAATTCAAGTGGAAAAATCGATAAACCCTTCTGTTGAAGTTTCTGGTCATCACCATGCCATGTTCCACATCGCGGTCTAAATCCATCTTGCCTCGACATATGTTTCTCTTAAATTTCGCGATAGAAAATTACGACGGACTTTTATAGCTTTAGTTTTTATAGAAAATAATAAGAAGAAAAATGTTAATTGAAGTTGGGACGGAATAATCCGTCAAAAAGGTAAACAAATTCGCGAGTGAAGATCGAGGCACAGAAGTATCAGTGGTCAAGGATTTACGGAACTCACAGACTGGATAACAACGATTGCAACCTTAATATTAGTTCAGTATGGCAGCTCAACGTGATAGATCTTTGCTATCATGGGCGGATGGGCTTAAGGAACTCTTGCAAGAGGTTGGCTTCAAGAAACCTTGGCAGATACAGTATCAAGGTACGATTGTGTCGACAAAATTAAATTTGAAAAGATGACGGGAAGATTTAGCTTAGAACAGAAGAGTACACTAAGTGTAATTGCTTTTACGATGATTTATGATAGAAACGAACTCATAATGTTGTCTACTCGGACTTTTGAGAAATCAGATTTTGCACGATTTGGATAGGCACAGAAAGACTTTCGTCGTCAACGATCACAATGTCGTACAGTTTTTGGTATTTTTCCCTCGCTTCGGGAGAATCACGGTTCAAGAAACCGACCCTTAAAATATTCAATTTAACACTTGGTGGGTAAGTGACCAATTAGACGATCACTTTAATTTCGCTGAAAATGGTTTCAGCAAAGCGAAGCTTAAAGCGCGAATAAAAGCTTCGTCACACAAAAATAGATATTTTGAAGCGGACCTTCGCTTCGCTTTTTTATTTTCGCTTTGCTCATACATTTTTAGCGAAATTCAAGTGAACAACTACTTGGCCATAATCCCCCGCAAGGGTTAAGCTTCAAAATTAAAACATGAATGCTTACCTCAAGCATGTCCCTCCCGCAGGAACGTCATCGTCTCTCACCATGTTTGGATCTCCTTCGCTATCCCCTAAATTCGAAAATTAACCTAATTCATGCTCTTATCAGCTTACCCATGAGAAGGACATTCTTCCGCTCGTGCAACTTTTTGCGCCAAGTGTCGCCGATTGATTGCGTGTTTTTGGTGAATGTATGAATCAGTGGCTCAGTAAATGCCGTGACGTTTTCATTTTCGTCGAAAATCATTTCATTTGAAACAACGTCTAAAACGGATTTGAAATTTTCACAGTTGATGATTTTTTTTCGCACCCATGTTTGAAGTAAGCCCAGCACTCGCTTTGAACTCCATCGCATACTCGACGATTTGCTTGATCCCTGCCGAAAAGAGCAATATTGGCGTTCCCTACAAAAAAATGATTATCTACGGTCGGCAAACCACAAACTTTTTTGAAAAAGTTACCTTTTTTGTTAGTTTTATGTGATTTATGTTTTGTGGTTATTTCGTGAGTTTTTGTGATTATTTGCAAAGAGAAGGAGAACCATTTACCTCTAAAAGTTTGAAAAACTCCGCCTCATTTTCTCTTATGTGAATCGCCGAAGTTTTAACGGATTCTTGTATCTTTGACTTTTGCACATTATGCTCCACGATTTTCTTGTGCGCAGTTGACCACCAGGTTGTCATGTGAGGAGACTTTTCTTCTGCAGTCATAGAAGTATCGAACTCGATCTTGATGTATTTGTTTCTTAACTCAACCATTTCCGCGAACTTCTCCTCGCCCAACGTCTTTTCTAGCGCAGTATGACACGAGGCAGCAGGTTCCCCATTATGTTTATGTTTTGATATCGTCGCATCAAAATCAAAAACACATTGGATTTCGTCCGCGCCAGCGCTTCGAATTTGCGCCATCTTCTTGTTGAAAGTTGCTGCGTCACCGAGGAGAACTTTGTCTTTGGCAACAAGGGCGGCGGCAAAATCAGTCATACTGTAATTGACTGAAGGTTCAATGATGATGTTTGAAAGTGATTGAATAGCAACGGCATGTTGGTTTGTAGATAACAGAAAAATGACAGAAAGACTTAAACCTTTGTGGGGAAAATAACCAATAACATTGTTGATCACTTGAATTTCTCTAAAAATGGGTAAGCGCAGCGAAGCTTCGCGTCAAATATTAAATTTGAGATATTTTGACGCGTAGATTCGCTACGCATTTTTTCCTTCCTGCCGCTTATTTTTAGAGAAATTCAACTGAACAACTAATTGGTCACTTTTCCGCAAAGGTTGAGTCAGGATAAAGAAGCAGTTAGATAGCACAATTTAAGAAGAATGGGTAACAATCACCATGAAAGTTAGAATCGTCTTCAGGATTAATAATCCGATTATAATAGAAAAACATACAGTAAACAAGAATAGTTGAGGACCTCAACTTGAGGTTAGGTAGATTATTACGAAAACAATAGAGCATCTGCGAGGAATTTTTCACTCTTCTTGAATTTATTTTTTCTCGCGAATTCCATGAGCGATGAAGAGTCTTCGAGCTGGACGAGTGAAAGATCAACCAAAAATGCCAAATACTCGCAATAATATCTAAAAAAGTGAATTTCAAAAAAATAGTCAACAAAAAAGTGATTTTGAAAACACTGTCTGGCAGACAATGTCTCGCAGCGAGCTTATCATTTATCAGTTGTTAAAATACAAATTTATCAAATTTTTATGACCAAAAAAATAACTATTTTACTAAATTATTATTATTTTGATTTATTCATTTTTATTTTATCAAAAAACTAGCAACATCTAATATCTCACCTGAACACCCAGTCCGAATGTTGCTCCCTGTCTCCGATGATATCTGTTATCGTCCAGCTATGCACCTCCCACGATCCATCCTCGTGTACGATATGTTCAAATGCTTTTGCATCATTGCGCAATCTTGCACGGATTTCTTTCTGTGCCCTCGAACTGTACTCGGGGAAATAGTGAAGCAAATTCAGGCACTTGAGTGGGAGATTTTTCGTATTCAGATCTGCTTGGGATGTTATTTGCGACTGTTTCTAGAGATTTACCTAATTTGTTCAAAAACTCTGGATACACCAGACAGAACTTTAACTGATTTTGAAGCGTTTCGATTTCATTTGAAGTTTCACTATAATTTTAAAATCTTGATGTTTTCAATTTCTCACTCACCGAGGAAGACCACTTGGGTAAAACCATTTGATTTTCGGCTTTTGCTTGCTTATTTTTTCGAATATTTTCCTTCTGATAACATACGGCAGCTCGTTCATTCTACAAGTGGAAAAGTGTTAGTTTAGCTCTAATCTGCTACACGATCTCATAATAAACCGATTTTGCCGAGTGTCTGTTGATGGATCACTACAAAAAAAAATTCCATCTGGCAACTGTCGCACCAAAAACTTGCGTTTCTGAAGATAAATCGAATTCACATTCTGTGAATGCAGAAAAATTGTAAAATGATTTTACTTTTCAGCGTTCTCGTCATTTTTTCAGAACCAGAGATAATTCATTACAAAGAGACTGGCTTCAAAAACTTTTTCCTTCAATGAAAAAGCAACCTGTGATTACTCAAGAGTAAAATCCGCGTAATCAAATTTCCATTTCTCTATTTTTTTTGAAGCCGTAAAAAGTTGTAACTGAAAATGGAGACACAGTGTGTCTTTCACAGAAATTTACTTCTAAAATCACGCTGCTGAATGATCCGAGAAGTGAGATTCGTGTTCAAAAAGTCGATAATATGATTAAAATACGCGTGGGAAAACGGAAGAGTGATATTGTTCGGATTTCACTGATTGAAGGCTCATTAAAAGTAGACAACTATAAGATGAAAACCGGTAACAATAACTTGAAGATGATATCTGAGGAACTGCCGGAACAACGCCAAGTCAAGAAAATGCTTGCAAAACATCATTTTTCCCTTTTCTTTCTGATCTAGAGACAATTGTGCAATTGCAAACACATGTCAAAGCTTCATTTTTGGAATGATGCAAAGTTTATTATTTATGAAACGAACGAAATCAATGGTCCAAGCATTGGATTTGGCATCACGGGAAACAGTTTATAGTTAAAAATTTTTATAATTGAACTATAGAAGTTTATTTCTAAAACTAAAAAAAGATCCGTCAGGCTTGTCGACATCAACACGAGGACTTATCGGTCGATTTTTAGGGCAATGCTCGATGAAAATAATTATTGAAGATTACAGCCTAGAAAATGATTTGAACTTAAACAATTCTTAAACATGTAAAACCCTTTCAAATCAACTCAAAAGCAAAACTTATTTGGACAAGAAATCACAAAGTATTCCAAATGAAATTATTTCCAGCTCTTTGGAATCGAATTTGTCGATGCTGGATGATTGCCGATGAAATAACTTGAAATATTTAAAAAAGTGCACCGTTGTTTTAAAAAATAAATGGCAGTGAAAAGTGGTTTAATCTTTAGCTCCGTTGAAATCATTGACGCAGTCGAAGCCATCTGAATCACTCTCTCTCGAGTTTATATTCTCCACAGCTGACAAGTTATCGCCACTTGGGCCAGGTCCTGGAAGGCCGAGCTGAACAGGCTTCTGCTTCGTGTTGTCAATGTTCTTTGATAATTCTATCTGAAGAGCTTCCAGCTTTTGTAGAGTTTTTTCAATCATTAGTAGTTTTTTCTTTTCGTCTTCTTTCGGTCCCTGTTTTTGCTCTTTTTCTGGGCCGAATTCAATACCGAAAAGCAGGCTTGATAATTTGAACTTGAATCCAGTTAGCCACATGAATCCGAACAAGAAGACAATAAGCGTTATCATCGAGTAAATCACTTAAAAATGTTAAGGGAAAAAGATTGAGCTAGCTCACATTGATGGTAGAATCCTTTGCCGTCCAAAAGAGTATCCAAGCTCGAGCGGATTCCCCTTGCGACTTCTGTAAAAACCGGATTGATGATTTCCATGAACGAGGTCGTTGCAACAGCAAACCAGGACACGCGATATTTTGGCTCGATCAGCTGCTGATGGTATTTTACACAAGGATCAATCGTGTCAAAAGAGAAGTAGCTGATAAACCGATCGGTAATTGAAGTTTGGCCTCGACACTCTTGAGGAATTTCTAAATAATCGATGGAAAAAAAATAAGTAGAAAATTAAACCTTTAAACTGGGAAGCTTTCCATTCAGCTGTTTCTTTCTGAAGTGCTTTTTCATAAGCAGCGGGTAGATTGAGAAGCCAAAGAACGGCGAAGGTAATTTTAAATAATATCGAGACACCGAATCGCTCCACAAGACCTTTTCCATGAAAACGAATGAAAGTTATCGCCGCGAAGATAACTGTACTTCCAGTTATCGCGTAGAAGGTAAACTGATCAACTCCGAGCTGATCGAGAGTCTTTTCGAGAATATTTCGGTCGTCAGCAGGAACAGGGTACAGTAGATCATTCAGGCTGTCGGAAAGTTCTGACATGGTCTATAAAATTTGAAGAATAAAGTTTCTTATCAGATAAATTACAAGTTGCGTATCATGCGGGATAGCTTTAAGCTCCTCAAGTCTCTCCAAATTTAGCATCACTGTTAACTTTCTCTGAACTTCATCAATTGTTCCGGTAACTACAATCAAATTGAGCATTTTTGTTAAAATTTTCACAGCAGATTCTTTGCTGTAATCAATTTCAACCAATCCACGGCACAATTTCTGCTGCGTTTTGATTTCTTGCTTGAAAAACTCTTTCGTCAAGCTTGTTTGTGTTTCCGCGTCTGCGGAAGATTTCAAAGATTGCCGGCCATCGCCCTTCTTGTATTTGGCTGGCATCCGTTTTGAAACAGATGGGTCTAATTCTTGAGTCTCTGCGAGACCTAAACCGATCAAGAGGAGAATAACAGTTTTCATTTCTTATCTGTAAAAATAATATTTAACCCTGATTTATGAAAATAATAGTTTATAAACTAAGAAAATATTCGGAGCAGTATAATGACAGAAAATAAATGACTAGTTTTCGATAACGAGCTCGACCATTTGAGAAATAATTGTTTCGTCACTCTGAGAGCCTCCCAAAATGTAGAACTTCCCGTTTATTGAAGCTAAACTGTGCCCAAAGCGCTTGAGAATGCAACTCTTTCCGGCAGATATTTTAATCGTGTACCATCGAGACGTGTTCGAATCATAAATGATGAGGGAATCGCCAAGAACATTGTCGCGGATTTTGTTGAAAACGAGGCCTCCGTGGAGAATTATCCAGTTATCAACTTTGTTATAATTATTTTTTATCAGATAAAAAGCGGCTCGATTGTACCTGTTACACAAGCATGAATACGAAATGCTGGCTTGATACTGTTGAGCTTCATTTTGACAGAATATAGAATTTCTTTCTGTCTCACATCGTAGTTAGGAGTTTGCACATTTGAAAATGAAGCGAGGGGCATGGAATCGATGGTTTCTTCGTTTCGTCCGCCGATCATCAATAGTGCAGGGCTTTTTTTTCTACCTCGGCAGAAACTGAACTCTTACTAATAAATCTTAATCGCATTTTGATCACACCTTGCTGCATAATGAGAACTATGACCAGATCTCGATCCCATCTGATGTGAAACTCGCGCGTACTCATACTTTGGCACTTCTCCCTCGGCTTCAGAAATCTTGACAGAGAAAATGCACGCGAATCGTTTTTGAAAACGGACGGAGCCTTCTCGCCCGGTTACAACATATGAGTCCGCACTTATCGGACAGAGTGAATGCGAACTAAGACCAGCTGGACTTTGTTCGACGTCACCACTTGGTATCGTTTCTCTAAAATTAAATGATGAGCTCAAAAAGATAATAAAAAACGAACCTCAAGAGAATCCATTGATGAGTTCGCAAATTGAAGAACCAGCACTGATGCCGCCTCTTCAAGCCATCCCAGCCGCCGACAAGAAGCAATTTGAAGTCTCTTATCGCCATTTGATGCTTGCAAAGTCTCGGAGCAAGAGTTGTGCTTTTAATTTCACCGACTGAAAGTGTATTTTGATCGAAAAGAAGGACTTCTCCAAGCGGTTCTGGATGCTTCCCGTGAGCTTCAAGACATCCTCCATGAATGTAAACACGGCCTTCGGACGAGGCGCTTGCAAAATAGACTCTTTTCGGAAGAGAAGGTTAACAACGACTGCTCACAGCTTTTTTTGACTTATTTCACCATCCCTTGTCATAAGATCATTTTCTCCGATTACTTTTGCGTTTGCCATAGCGACTTCCATTCTAAAACTTTCTTTTGAAATTCATAAGTAAGTTCATTGTTAGTCCGTTATTATCCGATATATTAACAGAAAAATGTAAAATCAAGACTCCATCGCCTCCTCCTTCTTCAATTCCTTCTCAAACTTTTCGTCAAACTCTCGGAACGTGCGCTTCTGCTGCCACTTTGTCTTGAAGGCCTGTTTATGCCGCTTCTGCTTTCTGCGTGGCTCGAGCATAGTTCTCGATTCAAATGACTGAAATTGTTATACGATTATTGGTAAATACAAGAAAATACCTTCAATCTGTCGGTCAAAACATTTCCTTCAGGAACAAGCTGGCGGAGAGTTCCAACAAGCTCGTCTGATAATTTTATCTCTTGGTCAGGATTCATGTCGGCCTTTAAAATTCCAATTCGAGGAACACGCTTTTCTAGCTTCTCCTTGTTGTAAATTTTCTTCTCTTCCTCTTGTTTCTCAAACTCTCGAAGTTCTTTTTTGATCTTTTTGATTGAGTAAAACTGGTTCAGAAGAATAGCCATTTGTTTCTTCTTTCGAACACTGAAAATAACAGTAATTACTGGAAATTGCATAAATCACTTACGCTCGCTGTGCATTCAAAACCCGCTTCTCCTTCCGTCTCTGTTTCTTGTCCTTTCGGTCTTCTGCTCTGACGGGTTTCTTGACAAAACCAGATTCGGTGGTTTCCTCTTCCGTTTCATACTGATCATCGTTGTCTTCTTCTGGAAGAATTCCAAGACCACGCATCGATTCAATTGCCATCTCTTCCTCTGTGGCAACATCTAAAGAAGGTTTGAGAATATATCGACAATTGGTGATCATACTTTTTGGCTTCGCTTTCGCCTTGTAGCTATCTTGACTCTTTATCTTTTTGAACTCCTTATTGTGCTCCTGTCTCAACAATGCCTGGTGATCATCGAAGTCTGGATTGTAACTCGCTCCAGCGTGTGCAACTGTAACATGCTCAACTCTCTCCATCATTTTTGGCTTGAACTTCATCTGAAAAATTGTAAAGAGTGGGAAGTTATGGTGTAATTTTACGTGTTTTGGGGCTTTGACGCCTTCAAGTCCTCTCAAATGCTTGGCATGCTTGGCTGGAATGAATTTTTGTTTCTCGGAGAGTGTCTTGCTGGTCCACACGTCATAGTTGTTGTTCAATCCTTTGTTTTTGATCAAAATCTGTTCTGATTTTAGGTTCTATGGGACAGTTAGAGCATGATTATATTTGCATGAAATACTTTCGCGAGATCGGCTTTGGAGACTTCAACAACTTTAGACTTTCTTATGAGCATGTTATCTCTGTGGAGCTTCGATTTTCTTGATTCGGGGCGGTTCTCTACTGGAAGAGCAGCTGGAACTTTCGACTTATTCGCCAGAATTTTGTCATGATAACAAGCTAAATGATCAGATAAATTTTTCTTTCAATAAACTTACTTCTGTCAAGTTCTTTCTTTTTCTTAACAACGGGTTTCCTATCAATAACGAAAAGTTCTTCATCTTTAGTTTTTGACAAGTCTCCACCAAAATGAATCTCTTCAAAGCGCTTCTGTTCGAGAGCAGCTTCTTCCTGGCTGATGTCGATTTTTTGCCATCCTTTCTTTGTCTTACGCGAGAATTTCGCACGCTTCGAACGCGGCTCCTGAGTTTCCTGCATTACAATTTCTAAAAAGAAGCTATATTTTATGACTCAAATACATTTATTTTCATAATTTATCAAATAATTTGTTGTCAGTAGCAGAAATTCTTTTATGATTGGGAATCAAGCTGGACCATTCTATACAATATTTCTTCATTTTAATTCTTCATATTTTCTTTTTTTTTTGCAATAATCTCTTTATCTTCGGACAATAAGCGAAAGTAAGCGAATGCGCTATAAATGACACTCTTGAAACATTTTACATCATAAATGTTCTTTCCGAGGCTTGCGCCAATGAACGGTCTGCGATTTTCAAACGAAAAAAATCTTTGCGCGCCGAGTATCGAGCTCACATCGGCGAGAAGACGGGCCGTAATGAAAATTTTGAAAAAGGCGACAGCGGGAGTGGTAGACTGATAGACCGGAGTCTATAAGAAGTGTTTTCGGACACCTGAAAGGGCCGAGTAACGAAGTATAAATGTTTCTAAGATCGATTTATGTTTCGGAACACGCAGAAAACTTTCCGCGAACTTTGACAATGAAGTAACCACTCTACCAGAGCGCCCTATTTGAGATCTTGAAATATGATTTTATCAAACAAGCGAAGGTGTTTTTGCATGCAAAGCAAGAAAACAAAGCAAGAATTCTGCCTGCCAAATGACAAATCAAATGGAAGTCAATAAGGTGTTTTTGGCCCGTTTTTTAATTGTTATCAATAATAGTTTGGCAAGTAAAGAAAGCTTATTCAGCGTCACCAGCTGGTGTGAGTACTCGTCGGGAAGTTGTGGATGTTCGTGTAGCCTTCTGTGGAGAAGATATATCCATATCTGCAATTTTGTGTACGAGGTCGTCAGTGGATGTGTTCTCTTTTGCCCAGCTTATTATCACATTAATTTTATCGAGACTTTTGAATATCAAAGGCGGTAATAAACCAATAAATTCTCGATTTTATCCTAGTTGGAAGATCAGAATGGAACAATTCTATAGAAGTTATTATACTCAATTATCTTTTGAAGCCGCTCCTGATGACACTGAGTTATTTTCTTTATTTTCACCAGAAGCTTTTTTGCGCTTATTACGATTACGTTTCTTCTTTGAATTCTTTTCACCGACAGCTGCGTCTTGAACCTTTACTGTCAAAAGCTTTTTTAAGGTCCTATTTATATCTAATAATTAGCTATTAGTAAGCCTCTCCTTCTGAGAAGTTGTTGTTATCTGCTTGATTTGGCGATGAAGACCCCGAATTTTTGCTCTTCTTTGTCTTTTTGTCCTTCTTCTGAGGAGCTTGGTCTGCTTGATCTTCTGTCTTGACCTCAACAATTGACTCTTTCTTGACAACCGTCTTATTTTGTTCTACTTTTGGTTCGCCAGCTGACTGATCTTCGACAGGCTCAGTTTTAACATCGGCTTTCTTCGTTTGCTTCTTTTTGGGTTTACGCTTATGTTTCTTCTTTGGTTTTTCGTTATTCTGATCATCTGCCATTTTTTTATCAGCGCCCGAGGATTCATGTTCTGCCTTTTCTGTAAAGGCCTTCACGAAGTCAACATGCGACTCGTGTGTCTTATCCACTGTATTCGACTCCAAGGACTCAGTTTTAACTTCCGCCTTTTTCGTTATCTTCTTCTTTGGCTTTCGTTTATTCTTCTTTCTTGCTTGTTCAGTCTTCTTTTTATCGTCGTTATTCTCGTTGTTATTATCTTCAACGCGGGAAGAGTCAAGTTGAGTGTCTCGAGTAAATGATTCAACATACTCAACATGAATTTTTTGTTTCTTTTGCATTTCAGCTCTAATTTTTAACATAAATCGAATGCATTATTTTGATAACTAACTTGATCATAGGACGCTTTTTATCTGCTTGTTTTTGAGCCTTCGCTTCCTTTTCTGGGTCAGCTTTCATCGCCCAGTACTCGAGGCAGGTTTCCATGAATTTCTTTTCAGTTGCAAGCCGAAGACATTCGCCACAATGTGCCTGAATGTGGACCTTATCTTTCCTTTGGGTTGCTTTCCCTTCTTCTTCCTTTTCAATTTCGTCTTCTCGTCGATCATGCTCACGGAGATAGTATGGCGTAGCTTTTTTCTTGCATTTGAGGCACATTTGCCAAGATCCATCGACGGCAGCGGCAGAGGTCCACTCGTTCGTGCATTTGCCTTCAATATAAATATTATTATGATCAAAAACTAATATTCACAAACCTTTGCATTGGTACTTTCCATAAAGCATTCCTTCGCATTTAAACTTGAAGTACTTGGTGACCTTATTACAGTCCTTGCAAAGTTGATTTTCAAGCTACGATAGTTTTATTGCTCCTTTGTCAAGCAATTTTTATTACAATACCTGTACTGATGATAATCTTTATATATAAACACATAATTGTGTAAAAACCTGATGGTCCGTATTGTTCCATTCCGGCTTTGTCTTGCATTTTTCGTTCTCGCATTTAAAATAACGTGTTATTACTCCCATTTTATCGAATCAAGTGTAGATTCAATTGGACAAGTCTGAATTAATGCACATGTTAAATCAAATATTGAGCAAGATGTTAGTTGTCGATCCGTGCGTTATGTTTGAGGGCATGAGTATGCAGGTAAATGAGTACGCTCAGAAGGGAAATGCTGCATTTTATATCCTTAAACTTTTATGCACGTTCAACGTTAGCTGTTTTTAGAAATCTCAGTTTAGAAGATTATTTATTCTCACTTATTGTTAATTGTAGCTAAAAAAAGAACAAGATCAAAATTAAATATTCTAGAAATAGCCTAATCGATCAGTTAATTACAAATATATTTCCTGTTTTTATCCTCTTTTTTTAATAACTTCGTTCTCTGCTTATTTATAAATAGGATGATATCTGCCCAAGTTATTCGCCCGCCGCCCAAGGTTTTCCCTTTTTAACTCGCTTCAAAAATAACCCTCGTTACGTCACAAGGAACCCCACAATTCGCATGCCCTTTGACTGTAATTACCGCAAAGATCGTTTCCTCGCCCTTTTTAATAAATATTAACAAGGAATCTAATGTTCAAAACGCAATCACCTGGAATCAATAAGGCAAGCGCAAAATAAAATTGACATTCAAATGCAATGAAATGTGGGTGTTCATGCTCCTGCCAACTTCGAGAGAGGCTTAGAAAGTACTTGGAAGATTTTGACAGGTGGCTTGCGAGGAAGATATTTGGTGCTAGGAAAAGTAAGAATGGGAAGGATACGGAAGGGAAGGATGAGGACAACTCGGAAGGATCTGACGGCGGTTCTGATGGAAGTGGTAGAGACAACGAGGACGACTCCGACCATAGTTCCAAAAAACTCAAAATTTTCGCGTGCGCGTGCGTGCGCGTGCGCGTGTTTCAAAAATTTTCGCGTGCGAGTGCGTGCGCGTGCGCAGGTCTTAAAAATTTTCGCGTGCGCGTGCGCATGTCTCAAAAA
>Ga0115008_10002112_pt1 | contig 16457 bp, 19 predicted proteins | sample FraStrMetagenome_FD_87164 | JGI IMG/M metagenome (GOLD analysis project Ga0115008, IMG submission 87164) | Marine eukaryotic phytoplankton communities from Arctic Ocean - Fram Strait ARC3M Metagenome | ecosystem: Environmental > Aquatic > Marine > Oceanic | place: Fram Strait | collected...
TAAGCCAATGGAAATGAATTCCATTGGCTTTTTTATTTCTAAAAAGAGAGTAAGTACAGCATATTCGTTATATTTAGACATACAGTGTGGATAAAGTGCACTAGTGCACTTTATTGACTTGTTGTGTTTAATTAAAAGCGACAATTGCGAATTGTTAAATTAAGTATACTTATTAATCAGAGAAAAATAATTCATGTTTGGAATATTTAAAAAGAAATCAGAAATCGAGAAACTGGAGGACAAGTACCAAAAGTTACTAAAGGAAGCTTATACCCTTTCTACTTCAAACAGAAAGTTAAGTGATAGTAAAACAGCAGAAGCGAATGATATCCTGAATCAAATGGAGCTTTTAAAGAAGAATCCTTAGGTATGGGGTTTTATCAATTTAAGCGGCAACAGTGCTTCAAAAATTCAGTGGATGAATTGTGGGATTTTATTTCCAGTCCTAAAAACCTGAAAGTAATCACACCCGATTACATGGGATTCGAAGTGACTTCAAAAGGACTTCCGGATAAAATGTATGAGGGCATGATAATCACTTACAAGGTGTCTCCCATATTGGGGATAAAAACAACCTGGGTAACTGAGATTACTCATGTTAAGGACAAACACTATTTTGTAGATGAACAAAGATTTGGACCCTACAATATTTGGCATCATCAACATTTTCTAGAGGAAACGCCAAAAGGAACCTTGATGAAGGATATAATCAGTTATAAGCCTCCCTTTGGGATAATGGGGAATGTAGCAAATGCCTTTATCATCAAACGAAAACTGAAAGAAATATTCGATTACAGAACTAAGGTCTTGAATAAGCTGTTTGAAGAATCTCCTCACTAAAATGAACAAGTTAATATAACCTCTATGAAAATACTTTTGACCGGAGCAACCGGGTATATTGGCAAACGTCTACTACCTGTTTTGGTGGAAGCTGGTCATGAAGTCACTTGCTGTGTTAGAGACCTCAGCAGATTTGAACCTCCAGAATCACTAAAGCAAAAAATATCGATCATCAAATTAGACCTTTTGGATGAAGCCTCTCTAAGTAATATTCCAAAAGATATAGATGGAGCCTATTATTTAGTCCACTCCATGAGTGCATCATCAGACTACAAATTACTTGAGCAACAATCCGCTGTTAATTTTAGGAATGCACTGGCAATAACCAACGCACAACATGTGATATATTTAAGCGGCATAGTGAATGAAACCAATCTCTCAGAACATTTATCATCACGTAAAAATGTAGAAGATGAACTAAAAAGAGGCCCGTACCAATTTACTACTCTGCGGGCAGGAATTATTATTGGTTCAGGAAGCGCTTCCTTTGAAATAATAAGAGATCTAGTAGAAAAATTACCTGTAATGATTACTCCAAAATGGCTAAACACAAGATGCCAACCCATTGCAGTTTCGGATGTGATTTCCTTTTTGTCTAAATCCATATTTGACCAGAAAACCTATAATAACAACTTCGATATTGGAGGTCCAGATATTCTTTCCTATAAGCAAATGCTCCTAGGATTAGCGCGAGTAAGAAATTTAAATCGTAAAATTTATATCGTTCCAGTAATGACTCCTAAATTATCTTCCTACTGGTTATACTTTGTCACCTCTACCTCTTATAAACTGGCCGTATCTCTTGTGCACAGTATGAAAATTGAGGTTGTATGCAGGAACGCTGACCTTAATGCGATTATAGGGATTAAGCCTAAAGGCTATACAGAAGCTCTGGAAAATGCCTTTAGCAAAATCGAAAGCAACGAAATTATATCAAGCTGGAAGGATGCTTATGCGAGCAGCGGTATGGACATAAACATATCCGACTTTATAAAAATCCCGACATTTGGTTGTTTTAAAGATGAGCGAAAAAAAACATATCAAAACCACGAAAATAGTATTCAAAGAATCTGGAGTATTGGCGGAAAAAAAGGATGGTACTATGGAAATTGGCTTTGGAAAGCGAGGGGTTTTATGGATAAACTTGTAGGTGGTGTCGGTTTGCGAAGGGGACGAACATCAAAAGACACATTGCAAGCGGGTGATGCCCTGGATTTCTGGAGAGTTCTCTATGCAAATAAAGAAGAAGGCAGACTTTTGCTCTTTGCGGAAATGAAATTACCAGGTGAGGCTTGGCTCGAATTTAAAATCGTTGATGAAGAGCTGATTCAAACCGCTACTTTTAGGCCCTTGGGATTATGGGGTAGATTGTATTGGTATTCTGTACTACCTTTTCATGGGTTTATTTTTAAAGGAATGTTAAAGAAATTAACTGCATAAAATGATCAAAAGAATATTATTGTTCCTAGTCCTCAATTTTACGGCACTGGCTGTTGGTGGGTTATTTACCGGAACTGGCGTGTCTTCCGATTGGTATCAAAATTTAAATCAGGCACCATGGACTCCACCTGGTTGGGTATTTGGTTTTATGTGGACACTCATAATGATTTGTTTTGCCATTTATATGGCTCACTTGTTTACGTCAAAGACTGATCGAAAAACAATCATTGTCCTCTTTGGTATTCAATGGGTTTTGAATGTGTCATGGAACCCTGTATTCTTCTACTTTAAGGCAGTCATTGCAGGATTAATTACCATTTCTTTATTGACCATTCTTATCACCTATTTCCTTTTCCGTTATAAACAAGAACTCAAATTAAAGTCATTTTTGATCCTACCCTATTTCGTTTGGCTCTGCATTGCGACATCTCTTAACGCCTATATTCTATTCAATAATTAGCCTATGGAGAGTATTTCAATTTTTTGGTTTAGACGTGACTTAAGGCTGGAAGACAATACAGCTTTAAATACGGCTCTTTCAAAAGGCAAAAATGTCCTTCCCTTGTTTATTTTTGATGAAGAAATTATAAACGAATTGCCACCTGATGATGCTCGTGTCACCTTTATCTATGATAGTTTATTCCGCATCGACCAAAAGCTTAAAAAAAATAACTCTTCGATACTCTGTTTAAAGGGGAATCCCATTAGAATCTGGAAAGAGCTTCTTCAGTCTTACATAATTAAAAGTGTGTATGTGAATAAAGATTACGAGCCATACGCAAGAAGTCGGGATTCGAAAATTGAAAAACTACTGTTCTCTAATAGTGTCGAATTCCTGTCTTTTAAAGACCAAGTGATACATGAAGAAAATGAAGTATTAAAAAAAGATGGCACACCTTACACTGTATTTACGCCCTATAAAAACAAATGGTTAGAAATTTATAAGCCAAATAGCCCAACCAATTTCATCTCATATAAAAGTTTTTTTCAAAAGGCAATACCATTTCCTGATTTACAAGAATTAGGTTTCAAAAGATCATCAAAAAAAGTGCGGGACTACGATCTATCTCAAATTCATACATATTCTGAAACACGAGATTTTCCATGTATAGATTCTACCAGTTATCTAAGTCCACATTTACGTTTTGGAACAGTGAGTGTCCGAACTGTAATATCAATGCTTGGATCAAGTGACCGTCTATTTTTGAGTGAGCTAATTTGGAGAGAGTTTTTCATGCAGATACTGTTTCATTTTCCAACTGTGGTTTTACAAAATTTCAAACCTAAATATGATGGTATAAAATGGTTAAATAATGAAGACGATTTTAATAAATGGTGTGAGGGTAATACAGGTTACCCAATGGTGGATGCGGGCATGCGCCAATTGAACGAAACAGGGTATATGCATAATAGGGTAAGGATGATTACTGCTGGATTTTTGTGCAAACATTTATTAATTGACTGGCGCCTTGGTGAAGCCTATTTCGCTAAACATTTGTTAGACTATGACTTATCTTCTAATAATGGTAATTGGCAATGGGCAGCAGGAACTGGTTGTGATGCCGCTCCTTATTTTAGGATATTTAATCCAATAGAACAATTGAAGAAATTTGACAAAAATGAGACATACGTTAAAAAGTGGATTCCAGAATTAAGAACAAACACCTATTGCGAACCCATTGTAGAACATAAGCATGCCAGAAATAGAGCATTAGAAACCTATAAAATGGGTATAAACAACTAAACACAACAATGTATAAGCGGCATTAAAACGACCGCTTATACTAAACGTTAGCTGCAATGAACAAAAAGAATATATATAGTCAAGGGAAGAGTTTTCCTCCATCTGCTCATGGGGTAGGCCTAATATTCATCTTTATGGCTTGTTTTCTTGTTTATGTTTTAAAGGGACATTATTGGATATTATCTTTCAGCTACATAAGTATTTGGATAATGTTCTCTAAAACGAAGATTGATCTGACCAAAATAACAGAAGGGCTCATTGTTCGGAAATTTGGCTTCTTTCCGTTTCTGTTCAGAAGTAAAATGAAACTCAAGAATTACGATGCTGCCGTGATAAAGCAAATTAACATTAAGTACAACACAACCCAAAGTACCGGTTTTTTTGTTATTTCTTCTCAAAAAAATTCCGAATCATTTATGGCGGTACAGCTCAAATTCAAAGGAAAATACGAGTTCGACACACTGTATAAAGGTTCTAAAACTGAAATTATGGATTTCATAAAAACTAACCTAAGTGGATCTAATTTGAAGTTCTATAAAGGAATTCCAAAACCAGAATTCGAAATTAAGATCTGAAAAACAAACGTATATTTATACGCTATACAATCTAAAATACATACCATCGCACGACTTCCTAACCTTAATTATTAGCGTCGCATTAAAAAACACTTAGAAAATGAAAAACTGTTTATTACTCGGACGAAAAGGAATAATCGTTGATGACATCAAAGACAGAATTGACACCACAAGCATTACTTTGTTTGGCGGGACAAGTTTGCAAGACGTCAAAAACTCTTTTAACCAGCAAGACAGTGATGTTGTAATTATGGGTGCAGGGATTGATCTCAACGACCGATTAAATATTATCAGGTACATCTTCGAGACAAGTAAATCAACAACGGTGCATATGAAGGACTGGAGCTCTGGGCCTGCTGGAATGCTTCCATTTGTAAACGGTGTACTTAATGGACAGGTTGATGAAGAATAAAAAAACTACCTCAAACACTTAAAGTAATCAAACGGCTCTAGACAGACATTACATTGGTAATGTGCCTTACACGCTGTACTTCCAAATTGACTGATCATTTTAGTGTCCTTACAATTGCATTTGGGGCAAGGGACAATTGTTTGCTCTGCAAAAAGAACACTTTTGTCTGCCTCATCTTCAGGTGGAGCAATTCCATATTCCCTCAGCTTCTGCTTTCCTTCTTCGCTAATCCAATCTGTAGTCCACGCTGGAGAAAGAACTAAGTCGACCTTCACTTCAAGGTCACATTCTTCTTTCAACTTTTCTATAATATCGTCCTCTATACGTTGCATTGCAGGACAGCCACTGTAGGTTGGTGTTATCGTAATGTGTACTCGTGAATTTTCAACACTAACTTTTTGGACAATACCCAAGTCAACTACCGTTAAAACAGGTACCTCAGGGTCAAATACATCTTCTAAATAACCCCAAATATCCTTTTCGGTTACCATTCCATGCCTGGATAAGCACGCTGCATATATTGAAGTTCTGCAAGAATGTATCCCAAATGCTCAGAATGCATTCCAAGTCGCCCCCCTTCATATTCCCAATTGTTAGTTGGAATAGTTAGCGTAGCAAGATCTAATACTTTATTTACATAAGCAGACCATTCTTCTTTTATCCCCTCCATTGAAGGAATTACTCCAGATAGCGTCAGTTCTTGATCAACATCATCTTCAAAAAACAACTCTGAAGTATATCTCCACAAGGTATCTAAAGACTCTTGAACTCTATTGTGCGACTCTTCTGTTCCATCTCCTAAGCGAATAATCCATTCTGAAGAATGTTTTAAATGGTACTTCGTCTCTTTTAAAGATTTAGCTGCTATGGCAGAAATAGTTGCGTCTGTAGAATTAATTAAGCGTTCAAACAACGGCTTACGGTATGCATCAAACAAAAACTGCCTCATCATTGTCATTCCAAAGTCACCGTTTGGTTGCTCTAACAAGATTAAATTTTTGTACTCTCTGTCAAACCTAAGAAATGCCAAATCATCTGCCGACCTTCCCTTACCTTCTACCTCACTCGCATATTCATACAATGCTGTTGCCTGGCCAACAAAATCCAACGATAAATTTGTCATGGCTATATCCTCTTCTAAAATTGGACCGTGACCACACCATTCAGATAATCGATGTCCAACAATTAGGCTATCATCACCTAATCTTAATACGTATTCAAATAATGAATTCATCAATAAGTTAAATTACATGTGTTCAATTCCATCAGGAACGTCATAAAAGGTTGGGTGTCTGTATACCTTAGAGTCAGATGGCTCATACAATGAATCTGCATCACTTGGATTTGATGCAAACAAATTGTTGGATTCTGTAACCCAAATACTGATGCCCTCAGACCTTCTTGTATAGACATCTCTTGCATTTTCTATTGCCATTTCCGAATCAGCAGCTCTTAAACTACCAACATGTTTGTGACTCAATCCTTGTTTACTTCTAATAAACACCTCCCAAAGAGGCCATTCTTTTTTTGTCATGCTATCGTGATTATGATGCTTTTCTTACTTTTCGTTTTTCAGCATAAGCATTGGCAGCTTCTCTAACCCACATGCCATTTTCTTTTGCTTTTCTTCGTGTATCAACACGGTCCTTATTACACGGTCCGTTTCCTTTAACAACTTGCCAAAATTCATCCCAGTTAATTTCACCGAAATCATAATGACCACGTTCCTCATTCCACTTTAAATCTTTGTCTGGAATTGTTAATCCGATTAACTCGGCTTGAGGAATTGTTGCATCAACAAACATTTGACGTAGCTCATCGTTTGTATGACGCTTGATTTTCCACGCTACAGACTGTGCTGTATGTTTTGAGTCAGCATCACTTGGTCCAAACATCATTAACGACGGCCACCAAAAACGATTAAACGCATCTTGTGCCATTGCTTTTTGTTCAGGAGTTCCTTTCATTAAATTCACCATAATTTCAAACCCTTGACGCTGGTGGAAAGATTCTTCTTTACAAACACGCACCATTGCTCGAGCATACGGACCATAGGAACACCTACACAGTGGTACTTGGTTCATTATGGCAGCACCATCGACTAACCAGCCTATTGCTCCCATGTCTGCCCAAGAAATTGTTGGGTAATTGAAAATTGAAGAGTACTTAGCTACACCTGAGTGTAAATCATCAATTGTTTGTTCACGATCTGCACCCAGTGTTTCTGCAGCACTGTATAGATACAACCCGTGTCCTGCTTCATCTTGAACCTTAGCCAAAAGCACTGCTTTTCTTCGCAAATTTGGCGCACGTGTTATCCAGTTCCCCTCAGGCAACATACCAACAATTTCAGAGTGTGCATGTTGTGATATTTGACGAATAAGGGTTTGGCGATAACGGTCAGGCATCCAGTCTCTCGGCTCGATTTTAATATCATTATCAATTTTTTCTTGAAATATCTGTTCAAGTCTTGAAATATCTTGCTCTTTCATTTTCTAAAAATTGTCCTATGCAAATCTACGAAAATTCAATGATTGAAAGGCTATCAAAACCAATAAGAGTTAATCTATGGTGATAGATATCATGTTGAATAGCATAAAAATGAGTAGCTTTGCATGCAAATAAATTCAAGCATGACCCCAAAATTTCATTCACTTAAGATTAACGATGTAAAAAAGGAAACGGAAGACACTGTGTCAATTTCTTTTACTGTTCCTCAGAACTTGCGTAACGATTACAATTTTGAATCTGGTCAATATTTAACCCTAAAAGCTGACATTGACAATGAAGATGTTAGAAGGTCTTATTCATTGTGCTCATCGCCTTTTGAAAATGAGTGGCGAGTAGCAGTTAAACAAGTCCCTGACGGTAAGTTTTCTACTTATGCAAATAAGGTTCTGGAAGAAGGTATGCTGTTAGATGTAATGACTCCAACTGGAAACTTTAAGCTGTCAACGAATGCTTCAAATGCGAACTCGTATGTTTTGTTTGCGGCAGGAAGTGGAATTACCCCCATGCTTTCAATTGCAAAATCTGCATTGCACGATGAACCTAACAGTGATGTAACATTGTTTTATGGGAATAAAGGTTTTGCTTCTATTATTTTTCGAGAAGAAATTGAAGCATTGAAAAATGAATACATGGGTCGTTTGCGGATCATCCATGTCCTCTCTAGAGAAAGCTTAGGAAATGCCATTCAGAAAGGACGAATTGACAAAGAAAAAACAATCCAATTATTCGATGCCTTTTTAAAAGACATTGAAATTAGTGGAGCATATATTTGCGGTCCTGAATCCATGATAATGGGTGTTAAAGAAGCTTTAATTGAAAAAGGCACAGCGCCTTCAAACATTCATTTTGAATTGTTTACAGCACCATCTACTGAAAACGAAAAAACAGACCTAACTACTGTATCTTTAGATCAGGTAGAATCAAACGTATCTGTTATTATCGATGGAGAACAAATTGATATTAACCTAGACTCTAATGGCGAAAACATTTTGGATGCTGCGCAAAAAGCTGGAGGGGATTTACCTTTCGCTTGTAAGGGAGGTGTTTGCTGTACATGTAAAGCTAAAATACTTGAAGGGTCTGCGCGCATGGATGTAAATTACGCACTTGAAGAAGACGAAGTTAGCTCAGGGTATATCCTAACATGTCAAGCGCACCCAACAAGTGAAAAACTTGTCGTTTCATTCGACGATTAATTTAAATAGTATGGCATTTTTAAAGAAAATTTTTACTTCAAAAACAAAGGTTAAAACGCCTCGCGGATTCAACCTTCTTACAATTTTAAAAATCACACGTCTTTCTGAAGACACCGTTATGGTATCTTTAGCTATTCCAGCTGATTTAAAATCGACATATCGTTTTACCCCAGGTCAATACCTTGATTTTGCGATTACAATTAATGGTGAAGAGCACAGACGCTCTTACTCAATTTGCTCTGGAGAAAACGAAACACTCGCTGTCGCTGTTAAAAAAATAGACAAGGGAATCATTTCTACTTGGTTTAATGATGTCGCCAACGAGCAAACAGAAATTTTAACATCTAGCCCTCAGGGTAATTTTACAATTGAGGACAACTTCAATACAGTTGTTTCTTTTGTTGCAGGTAGTGGTATAACTCCCGTGATGTCTATTGCCAAAAAGATTGAAGCAACAGGTAAGTCTTTGGCCTTGTTTTATGGAAACCGAACACAGTCATCCATCCTATTCAAACCGGATTTAGATGCACTCTCAAAAACAGATACACGCTATTATTTAAGTGGTGAGACAACGGATGGTTTTGGAAACGGCCGGTTAGATAGCAACAACATTTCGGAAATCATTAAGGAAAATCTGGCATTACTCAAGGCTGATTGCTTTCTACTTTGTGGTCCTGAAGAAATGATATTATCGGCACTTGATGTATTAAAAACATTTGGTGTTTCTGAGGATAAAATTAAGTACGAATTATTTACTACACCTGTCAAACTAAAAACAGCACAAGCTGAAACTTCTTCTAATTTTGAAGGAACATCAACCATTGTTGTTATTCTTGATGACGAAAAAGAATCGTTTCAATTGGAAGCAGATGGAATGAGTATTTTAGAAAAGTCAAACAAAGAAGGATTAGATGCCCCATATTCATGTAGAGGTGGTGTATGTAGTACATGTAAAGCGAAAGTAATTAAGGGTAAAGCCTCAATGAAAATGAATTACTCTTTAACAGAGGATGAGGTTGAAGATGGTTATATCTTAGCATGTCAAGCTCACCCAGCAAGCGAAGAACTTGTAATATCTTTTGATGATGTCTAGAACGATTGTGGTGGTTGGTGCTAGCCGTGGAATAGGCAGTTCAATTGTACATCAATTGGCCTCAAATTCTGATTTTAATATTCTTGCATTATCCCGAAATGTAGAACGCATGAAGGCGTCCTTTAAGTCGTATTCAAACGTAACATGTTTTGCCTTGGACCTTAATGCCAAAGATGTGCGTTCTCAGTGTGAAACCATATTTTTAAACTACCCCTCTATTGATATCTTAATCAACAATGCAGGTGTGCTCGTAAACAAACCTTTCCTTGAATTAAGCAGAGAAGATTTAGAAACATGCTACAGTGTTAATGTGATGGGTGTAATGGAAACTGTTCAAGCAGCCCTTCCTAAAATGGACAAGGCGCATATTGTAAACATTAGTTCTGTTGGTGGCTTTCAAGGAAGTGTTAAGTTTTCCGGACTAACAGCCTATTCAACATCCAAGGCAGCTGTTTGTAGTTTTACGGAATTATTTGCTGAAGAATACAAAGACACTTTCATTAAAATGAATTGCTTGTGTTTGGGTGCAGCTCAAACTGAGATGTTAGAAGAAGCATTTCCTGGGTATGAGGCTCCTGTTTCAGCAGATAAAATGGCTGAATACATTGTTGATTTTGCCTTAAATGCTGACCAATGGATGAATGGAAAAATAATTCCTGTTTCTTTGAGTACCCCATAGTGTTACTTTTTTTAAGAAAGGCATTATACCTGTATAATTAAGATTATTTGTTACGAAAAAAGAACATTATCAACTTGCCCGAATCTGAGGTTATTGCCCTTGCTAAAAAGCATAGCAAATACTTTGGCGTGCTTTATGATCGATACTTTGAGCAATTGTTTTGTTTTATTTTCAAAAAAATTGGTGGCAGAGAAGACCTTGCAGGTGACCTTACTCAGCAGACATTCATGAAAGCAATGGCCAACATTCAGAAATATGAAGATCGTGGATTTCCTTTTTCAAGTTGGTTGTATCGTATTGCCCAAAATGAAGTGTTAATGTTCTTCAGGAAATCGAAAAAAAACATTGAGGTAGCCATCGATGAAAACAGGGTGGTAGACCTTGCTGGTGAAGCGAACATATCAAGTTCGATGAGCATGGAAAATCAAGAGCGTTTAATTGAAATGTTAAACGGCTTAGATGAGGATCAAATCGAGTTAATTGAACTGCGATTCTTTCAAGGTCTTAGTTTTAAAGAGGTTTCTAACATCTATAATATAACTGAAGCGAATGCTAAAATGAGAACTTATCGTATTTTAGAGCGTATAAGGAAAAATTGGGAGACAGAAAAATGAGAAAATTCATTTTAAATAAAGACAAAAAAGAGCGCAATCCATCGGCTAAGCAAATTAGACGTCAGAAAGATTTTTCGCGACTACATCACGACTACGAAAAAATAGTAAAGCGTGGTAAACACCCACTATACAAAGACCCGAAACTTTTTGTGTTACTGCTCATTATTGGCCTTGTTTTACTTCTCGTACTTCTAGAATCGAACTAGAATTCGCTCCCCTACATTCTTTTTTAGTAACTTCATCTAATCAATGAAATTGTTAAAAATCATACCGCATTTTATCTTTTGTCTTTTCATAAGCTCAATGGCATACAGTCAAGATTTACATTGGTCCCAATTTAATGCTAATCCCATTTTTCAAAACCCTGGAAATACAGGCCATTTTAAAGGCGACGTTCGGTTTTCAGGTAATTTTAGAGATCAATGGAGGTCCGTTACCCGCCCCTACAGCACCATTTCATTGTCTGTTGATGCCAACGCACCAAGCATTAAAAACTTGGGGTATGGAATGCTCTTCTTTCATGATGTGACTGGAGACGGAAGCCTAAGAACCATTGAAGTTCAAGGAAATGTCTCATACCAGTTTAAATTAACAAACGATTCCACCCACACGATTCGTCCAGGAATAAACATGGGCATAAACCACCGACAATTAGATTTTAACCACTATTACTTCGACAATCAATATGATGGAATAGCTTACAACCCTACCCTTCCCACAAACGAACTACTTCAAGTAGACCGTAAAACAAACTTTTCTATAGGGCTTGGCGCAATCTATCAATTCTACAAAACCGAACGATTAAATTTTACTATTGGGCTTGGTGCCTACAACCTAAACAAACCTAATCAAGGCTTTTACAACGAAGTTATTCAACGTGATATTCGTGTAAACCTGTTTGGAAAAGGAATCTACAAACTCAATTATGACTGGGACTTACTACCTAGCTTTAGTATTTCAACGCAAGGAAAATACCGTGAACTTGTTGTTGGATCTTCTATAAAATATACATTGATCAATAAACTTGGACAATACCGTGCACTTTATGGTGGTTTATGGTATCGAAACAACGATGCAGGTATACTTTCTGTCGGCATGGATTATCAGCGTTGGTTTGTAGGCTTAAGCTATGACATCAACTTCTCAAAACTCACTCCTGCCAGTAGAGCTCGGGGAGGCTTTGAAATAGCTATTCGCTATATTTTAAATCACTTTAAACCTAAACAAATAACACATAGAATATGTCCAGACTATATTTAATAGTTCTATTCATTGGGTTTTCGAGCGCTCTGTTTGGTCAAAACAACTTGAAAAAATACCTTGATTTTGCACAAGATCAATTTGATAAAGGCGATTATTTCTATGCTATGCAGTACTATGAAAAAGCCTTAAACATCGACTCCAATTCTGTAGACATACTTTGGAAATATGCTGAAACGGCAAAGGCTTACAAAGATTATCGAAAAGCAGCATATTACTACGCTAAAGTTTATGATCGTGAAGAAGCAAGGATATACAGCGCAAGTTTATTGAATTTAGGCTTAATGCAAAAGCAAAATGGAAATTACAACACTGCTTTAGAAACCTTTAAACGCGCAAAAAAGAAATACTACAAGAAAAAAAAAGGCTATCACTACCTAAAAGCAAAAAAAGAAATTGAAAGTATTGTTTGGGCTAAATCAGCAATCATTGACACTTCAGCCCAACTAGAACGCCTTCCAGAAACTGTAAATACAGAAAATTCAGAGTTTGGTCATGGCATTTATAACAATCAATTATTCTTTTCAAGCTTGAGGGCAGATTCGATTAACGAAGCGGAAGAAGTTTACAGTAAAAAATACACAACATCGCTATACACGAGTAATATTGACAGTAATTCGTTTAACAATTCGGAGCCGCTAAAAGCACTTTTTATTGAAAAATTTAACACAGGAAATGGATCGTTCTCGCTAGATGGTAGTCGTTTTTATTTTAGTAAATGTAGCGACAACGGCTATAACTATTTATGTAAAATATTGGTAGCTCAATATTCAAATAATAAATGGAGTTATATTGATTCATTAAGCGCGTTAATCAATCAACCAGGTTCAAATACAACAATGCCATCAATAGCCAAAATTGAAGGGGATGAGGTGTTGTTTTTTGCCTCAAATCGAGACGGTGGTAAAGGTGGATTAGACATCTATTACTGTACCATTACAAATGGAAATCAATATGGTCGAGTTCGATCAATTAATGCCGTTAATACGATTGATAATGATATTTCACCATGGTGGGATTCAACAAGAAAAAGACTCTACTTTTCCTCGACATGGCACAATGGATTTGGAGGTTTTGATGTACACTACTCCAAGTTCACTACAAAATGGGAGAAACCTATAAATGCAGGGATTCCTATAAATAGCTCAGCCAATGACCTCTATTATTTCAATAAGCAAAATCGTGAATTTGTAAGCTCTAACCGATTGGGAGTATTGTACAGTAAAAACCCAACCTGCTGTAGCGATATTTTTGTAGTCACGCCCCACCATGAGAGTACTCTAAAAACAAAAGAAGAAACCTTGGCCTCACTAAACAAGCGACTGCCTGTTACCTTGTACTTCCATAATGACATGCCAAACCCACGGTCCAGAGACACAACCACGCAAGTGAACTATATCACATCCTACAATTCATATACTGCAATGATTGATACTTATAAAAAAGAGTATGCAGCAGGGTTAACAGGTGTAAAAGCAAACGAAGCTAAAGCAGACATTGAAGACTTTTTTATTGAGTATATTGATAAAGGCGTCTCTGACTTAGCATTGTTTACAAAGTTATTGTTAGAAGAACTAGACCGCGGTGCAAAAATTAACATTACTGTAAAAGGGTTTGCTAGCCCGCTCGCAAAAACAAACTACAATGTTCACTTAACAAAAAGACGGATTTATTCGCTTGTAAATTACATGCGATCGTATAACAATGGTGTACTCGTAAAATATTTGGAGGCCACAGCTGTTAACGGAGGTAAATTGACCTTTTCACAAGTTCCTTTTGGGGAGTATACAGCCAATCAATTAACCAGTGACAATCCGAATGACGTTCAAAATTCGATTTATTCTCGTGCCGCTGCAATAGAACGGAAAATTGAAATTCAAAGCATCAGTTTTTTAGATGAAAAAGAATTTGCATTAACAACATTAACCCCTGTTATTGATCTAGGGAAATCTAAACAAGGTCAACAACTGGAAGCTACATTTCTCATTAAAAATAAATCGAACGACGTTATTGAAATCAATGGGCTTAGTGCTCCATGTAATTGTACCAAGGCCAATGTCGGAAAGTCAGTACTTCAACCCGGAGAAAAAACAACCGTCACAATGCGCATCAACACATCTAACTTGAGTGGGTTAACCGTAAAATCAATCGCAATTCAATTAAAAAACAGTACGGAAGAGCTTCAGCTATTCATTTCAACTGAAATAGAATAAATGTCTCCGATTATTTAGAATATCTTATTTTTACACTTCAACTAAAAAAATGCACGGAGAACACGCTGAAATTATAGCAAAACCAAAAGTTCGATTAAAGTTCATCGACATGGCAAGGTCTTTTGCGATCCTTCTAATGCTTGAAGGTCATTTTATCGAGCATACATTCAGTAACTTTAAACCAATGATCAAATTGATCAAGGAAAAAGGGACATCTGGATACCTTTTTTTTGATTGGTGGTATTTTATGAAAGGGTTCACCGCTCCCCTATTCTTTGTAGTTACCGGCGTTGTTTTTGTTTATCTACTTGCACGAAATAAACAAGCTGGATTTGCCAAGAATCCTCGGGTTCAAAAAGGATTCAAAAGGGCATTAGAGTTGTTATTTTGGGGTTATATGCTACAGCTAAACCTGCGCTATATCACCAATACATTCAACCATGAACACCCATGGATCTATGCCTTCCACGTACTTCAATCTATTGGTGTTGGCATCATATTCTTACTCTTGATTTTTGGGTTGTATAAATTAATCAACAAAGGTCCGCTTTATCTATATTACTTTCTTGCGGGTACAATTATATTTTGCTTCTACCCTTCAACAAAACAAGTCAGTGATGGGATTTACTTTCCTGTAAATGCACCGCAAGTCATTCAAAATATTGTTCACGGACCAAGATCCGTTTTTGCAATTATTCCATGGATGGCCTTTACATTATATGGAGGAATGGTGGGCGCATTAATCATTCGCTTTCAAGATCACGTGAAAAAATATTGGTTTTCACTTACTTTTATAGGTGTGGGCGTCCTATTAAATACTTTTGGTAGAAGTATAGGTTTATTTTTAGATGATGGCTTAGAGCTAATTAATATCGATTTAAATCTTGTTCAAAATGCATGGCTCTATGGTAGAATGGGGCAGGTATTTATAGCCTTAGGGGTTTTAATGCTTGTTGATCGATGGATTAACTTTAAAGGAGAGCTCTTTCTCAAGATTGGTCAGAATACACTGCCAATTTATATCATTCACGTCGTTATTCTGTATGGTGGTATTTTTGGCTTTGGGCTAAATCAATTTATGAAGCACTCACTTAGTGGAGTTGAAGCTATTTTGGGAGCCGCATTATTCATTGGGTTATTTGTCGTTTTCATCAACTATTTTGAATTCTTTGATGGAATCAAGAAAAGAGTACTGAATCTATTTAAACTAAAAAAGTACCGTAATTAAAGGCGCTTATTTCTTCGAAACAAACACTTAAATCTTCTCCTCTTAAACTTTTCGAAGGTTATTGTTTTTTGCTGAATTTTCAATCCACAACGTTCTTGAGCTTCAATTGTAACCTTATACGTTCCCGGTTTTTTAAACACATGTCTTCCGCTCAAAGCTTCAGAATATGATCCATCTCCAAATGACCATTTAATTGTAGTTGCCAAAGGAAAGTCACTTGAAAAAGTTAATGTGTGCTCCCCTTCAGCTGTTGTAAAAGGAACTAAGGAAAATGTATTCTCATTCCATTTATAACGCATTTTATTTTCTGTCATAAACCGATTAACCTCCTCTTGTATAGTCAAAGCTAAACCTGAACTAAGGGATGTTGTAAGCGTGTATTGAGGTAATTCATTAAAGAGTACATGATAAAACGTACACGCAGCTAAATAGGATCCTTTAATGTTTGGGTGTGCGCCATCAGATGCATATAGACCTACTCCTTTTTTTTGTTTTGCAGACTTCCAAACCATTCCAACTGGAACAACTGGAGCATTGTACAATGAGCCGACATAACGGTAACCACGTTTTATACTGTCTGCCATCTTTTCATATGTATTAACTTCTTCTCGATCTAAAAAACCATTTTCATAGCCCCATGTCATAAAGAATA